>ERZ834433.16-NODE-16-length-209592-cov-6.130240_pt1 | contig 209592 bp, 181 predicted proteins | sample MGYA00519948_ERZ834433 | MGnify/ENA primary metagenome ERZ834433 (study PRJEB31850, sample SAMEA3708752) | human gut metagenome | biome: human gut; feature: human-associated habitat; material: faeces | place: China | collected 2014 ...
TCCCACCCCTTGTCCTGATGGCTGCCGGGCTTGCCCGCTTCGACGGTCAGGCATCTGTTGAGCAGCATAACGCCTTGATTCGTCCAAGGCGTCAGATCGCCGTTCGTGGGCATGGGTACGCCGAGGTCATCCGTCAGCTCCTTGTATATATTGGTCAGACTACGAGGAATGGGCTGGACATCGGGCGCCACGCAGAAGCTCAGTCCCACCGGATGACCGGGGGTTGGGTAGGGGTCTTGGCCCACGATAAGCACCTTGATGCTGTCGAATGGGATGGTGAAGGCGCGCAGAATGTTCGCGCTGGCGGGAAGATACCGGCGTCCGGCTGCGATTTCGCCTCGAAGGAAATCGCCCATGCGGTGCACCTGTGGCTCGACCTCGGCGAGGGCATTCGCCCATCCGGGCTCCACGAGATCTTTCAACGGCTTGATGTTCGATTGTGTCATGCATCTTACTGTACGACGTGTTGCGGTCCTGATGACAGGGGTGGTTTGGTTTTCACGGGATGGTTTCACGAACGTTCGGAATAGGGGTGGGAATGCGGCTCGATTGTGTTCTGACTGAGGTGGTCGGTACACTTGGCAGATAAGTGTGTGAGAAACGAGGTTTGCAATATGGCTAAGCAGGACAAGGAGACCTACGATTCCTACGAGAAGGATGTGTACGACAATCCTCCGGCGGGACCTATGGGTGTTCACCGTGGCGCGCGTTCCGCGGCGTCCCGGGCCATGCCGTACGTCATTGTCATCATTGTGGCGCTGCTTGCTGGTTTGTTGTTCTGGAGCATTTATTCAGGTGAGATCAACAATCTGAAGATGCCGTGGTCGTCGCAGGAGAGTTCGACTACTTCAAGTGCCGAAAAGAGCAAGAGCGGCGAGAGCAAGCCCAAGTCCCAATCCGACTCCGCTTCCGGCAATAAGACGGACGCATCCAATGCCGATTCGCCGACCGACTCGCAGCAAAATGATCAGAACGCCGACCAGAATGCCGGCCAGAATGCCGAGCAGACGGATAACGCCACTGCGCAGCAGGCTGTGAACACGGGTACTGAGGTTCGCGTCGTGAACGCGACGAATATCACCGGTTATGCGCAAAGCAAGGCCGACGTGCTGACCCAAGCCGGGTATACCAGTGTTTCTGCCAGCAATCCGACGGGAAACGTTCCTTCGCAGACCGTGGTCTGGTATCAGAACGAGACCGATAAGGCGACCGCCGAAAACGTCGCACAGACGCTGGGAATTTCGAATGTGCAGCAAAGCGATGGACTCGTCACGCCAATCGTTGTGGTGTTGCTTGACTGAAAAACGCCGTGAGCGAAACAAAAAAGCCTTGTTCTTTTCCCAAAGAACAAGGCTTTTTTGTTTTCCTTGGAATTCCAACGTTGATGGCTTATTTAGACGAACAATTCTTCTTGCTTACAGCGCAACTGGCGACATGGAGTTTGGCACTCTCGGCCTGAGAGTGCTAATCTGCCAATTAGCACTCGAGGAGCGAGAGTGATAACTGGCAGCTGACGGCTGGTGCGTTCTTCGCTTCGAAGGTGGGAATAATACCGTGTAGCCATATGTGGAGGAACAATGGCAAAGATCATTGCATACGACGACGAAGCTCGTCAAGGAATGCTCGCGGGCCTCGACAAGCTCGCTGATACCGTCAAGGTCACCCTCGGTCCGAAGGGCCGCAACGTGGTCCTCGACAAGACCTACGGCGCTCCGACCATCACCAACGATGGTGTCTCCATCGCCAAGGAAATCGACCTGGACGACCCGTACGAGCGCATCGGCGCCGAACTGGTCAAGGAAGTCGCCAAGAAGACCGATGACGTCGCTGGCGACGGCACCACCACCGCAACCGTGCTCGCCCAGTCCCTGGTGCACGAAGGCCTGAAGAACGTCACCGCCGGCTCCAACCCGATCGCTTTGCGTCGTGGTATCGAGAAGGCTTCCGAAGCCATCGTCAAGGAGCTTATCGCAGCTGCCAAGGACGTTGAGACCAAGGATCAGATCGCTGCTACCGCAACGATTTCCGCCGCCGATCCGGAAGTCGGCGAGAAGATCGCCGAAGCTCTTGACAAGGTTGGCCAGGACGGCGTCGTGACCGTTGAGGACAACAACCGCTTCGGCCTGGATCTGGACTTCACCGAAGGCATGCGTTTCGACAAGGGCTATATCGCTCCGTACTTCGTGACCAACGCCGAAGATCAGACCGCAGTGCTCGAAGAGCCGTACATCCTGCTGACCTCCGGCAAGGTGAGCTCTCAGCAGGACGTCGTGCACATCGCCGAGCTGGTCATGAAGACCGGCAAGCCGCTGCTGATCATCGCTGAAGATGTAGAAGGCGAAGCTCTTACAACCCTGATCGTAAACAAGTTAAGAGGTACTTTCAATGTAGTTGCTGTTAAGGCTCCTGGCTACGGCGACAGAAGAAAAGAAATGCTGCAGGATATCGCTATCTTAACCGGTGGTACTGTTATCTCCGAAGAAGTTGGTCTGGAATTAAAGGATGCTACCATGGAGCAGTTAGGCCGTGCAAAATCCGTTAAGGTTCAGAAAGAGAACACAGTGATCGTTGATGGTAACGGCAGCAAGGAAATGATCGCAGCAAGAGTTGCCCAGATCCGTAAGCAGATCGGTGAGACCACTTCTGATTTCGACAGAGAGAAATTACAGGAGCGTCTGGCTAAGTTAGCTGGCGGTGTAGCTGTTATCCGTGTAGGTGCTGCTACTGAGACCGAGATGAAGGAAGCTAAGCTTCGTATGGAAGATGCTTTAAATGCAACCCGTGCAGCAGTTGAAGAGGGAATTATCGCAGGCGGCGGTTCTGCTTATGCACATGCTACCGTTGATGTTCAGAAGGTAGTTGATACTCTGGAAGGTGACGAGAAGACCGGTGCCAAGATCATCTTAAAGGCTCTGGAAGCTCCTCTGTTCCACATTGTAGCAAACGCAGGTCTGGAAGGCGCTGTTATCGTAAACAAGGTAAAAGAGTCCCCGGTTGGCGAAGGCTTTGATGCTTACAATGAGACTTTCGTAAACATGATCGAAGCAGGTATCCTGGATCCTGTTAAGGTTACAAGAAGTGCATTACAGAATGCAAACAGCGTTGCATCTACATTACTGACCACTGAGTCTGTAGTAGCAACCATCAAGGAGCCAGCTCCGGCTGCTCCGGCTGCACCTGATATGGGCGGAATGTATTAATCAGAAATATAAAAATAGGAATATACTGTTAGTAAAAAGAAGTCTGTGGCGGATAAAAACGTTGCAGACTTCTTTTTTTGTTAAAAATTTGTCTGACCTATTGCCTTTTTAATAAAAAAATGCTAATCTAAACTCATGAGATGTCAGACGAATTTTTAAAAAATAATATGATGAATTAAAAGGAGAACGGTTATGAAGTTACACAGTCAGGAAGTTAGAAAACTTGCACCGGAAAATGACCCGTTAAAGATCGGAATGGGATGGAGCGTGGCAGACCTGGATAAACCTCAGATTTTAGTAGAAAGCTCTTTTGGTGACAGTCATCCGGGAAGTGCCCATCTGAACCAGTTTGTAGAAGAGGGCGTAAAAGCAGTCAACGATAACGGAGGAAAAGCAGCCAGATATTATGTGACCGATATCTGCGACGGCATTGCCCAGGGACATGACGGCATCAATTATTCTCTTGCACACAGAGATATGATGACCAATATGATCGAAGTTCACGGAATGGCAAGCGGCTTTGACGGCGGCATGTTTATTGCCAGCTGCGACAAGTCCGTGCCTGCTATTTTAATGGGTATCGGCCGTTTAAAGGATATGAGTGCTATTGTAGTTACCGGCGGTGTTATGGAAGCCCATACTATTACACCAAAGTATGTGGAAAATGACCCGGCCTGCGCTATTAACGAACTGCTGACACTGGAGCAGATCGGTAAATTCGACGCACAGGAAAAGAGAGGGGAGATCCCGGAGGAACAGTTAAATTATTATAAGCACAATGCATGCCCAAGCTGCGGCGCATGTTCCTTTATGGGTACTGCTTCCACCATGCAGATCATGGCAGAGGCACTAGGCCTTATGCTTCCAGGCACTGCCCTGATGCCCGCAACTGCACCGGAATTAAAGCAGGCTGCTTATGATGCAGGAAAACAGCTGATGAAGTTAGTAGAAAAAGGTATCAAGGCAAAGGATATTGTTACCATGAAGAGCTTTGAGAACGCTATTATGGTACATGCTGCTATCAGCGGTTCTACCAATGCAACCATGCACATTCCTGCTATTGCCCATGAATTCGGCTTTGAAGTAGATGCAGAAACCTTTGACCGTATGCACAGAGGAGCCCACTATCTGCTTAATATCCGTCCATCTGGTGACTGGCCAGCCCAGTATTTCTATTATGCAGGCGGTGTTCCGAGAGTTATGGAAGAGATCAAGGATATGCTGCATCTGGATGTAATGACAGTTACAGGCAAGACCTTAGGTGAGAACCTGGAAGAATTAAAGAAAAATGGTTTCTATGACCACTGCGATGAACTGTTAAGGGAAAAAGGCAAGCTGTTAGGACGGGAGATCAAGCGTACAGAGATCATCCATGCCTTTGATGATGCAAAGGGAACAGATGGAAGCATTGCTATTTTAAAGGGCAACCTGGCTCCGGAAGGCTGTGTGATCAAGCACACTGCATGCCCGAAGGAAATGTTTGAGGCCACCCTTCTTGCAAGACCATTTAACAGTGAGGAAGAGTGTATTGACGCTGTTCTTAAGAGAAAGGTAAAACCAGGGGATGCTATCTTTATCCGCTATGAGGGACCAAAGGGAAGCGGTATGCCTGAAATGTTCTATACAGGTGAAGCTATATGTTCTGACCCGAAACTGGCTTCCAGCGTGGCACTGATCACTGACGGACGTTTCTCCGGTGCATCCAGAGGCCCGGTTATCGGTCATGTAAGCCCGGAAGCTGCTGCAGGCGGACCTATTGCTCTGGTAGAAGAAGATGACCTGATCTATATTAATGTAAAAGAGCGCAGACTGGAGATCGTAGGCGTAAAGGGTGAAAAGCGCACTCCAGAGGAAATGGAAGAGATATTAAAGGCCAGAAAAGCCAAATGGCAGCCAAAGCCTCCGAAATATACCAAGGGAACCCTTAAGCTGTTCTCTGAACATGCAGTATCACCTATTAAAGGCGGATATATGGTGTAGTCCTGAGTGGATCCAGCGCATGGAATAATCTTACCAAAACATCAGACAATAAAAGCTGTCTGACCAATATAATACAAATTAATGCCTTTTGTACACCTGTACAAAAGGCATTTTTATTGCAGAAAACAAACACAAAGTAATATTGCACAAAAATATGAATACAAAATTGTGGAAAACATAAAAAACGCATTTGAGATACACAAAATTTTCACAATCCCTTGACATAAGATGTCTGATGTGGTAAAAAGATTACATCAGACATCTTATTAATTAAGATCCTGCAGATGATCAGGATCTATTAAAAGAAAGGGAAGGTATTAAGTTATGAGAAAGTCAAAAGTAATGTTAACAATCCTGGCAGCAGCAATGGCAGCAAGCCTTACAGCATGTGGAGGTTCTTCTGACAAAGGAGCAGCTACAACAGCCGCAGCAGCAGGCGGTTCTGACACAAAGACAGAGGCAGCAGGCTCCACAGCTTCTGCAGATGCCATCAACTTTACAATGTCACTGGTTGACAATACTTCTTCCAACTACTACAAGGGCGCTGAAAAGATTGCTGAATGTGTAGAAAAGGCAACTGACGGAAAGATCACACTGACCATCCAGGCAGGCGGCACATTAGGCGGCGAGAGCGATACACTGGACATGGCAGTTCAGGGCGACCTTGATATCGCATCCTGTGCAAACTCCGTACTTGCTAACTACATCCCAGAGATGAGCATTCTGGATCAGGCTTTCCTGTGGGACAGCGCAGATCAGGCTAACTACGCAGTAACTCATGAGTTAGGCGATCTGATCCAGACTAAGGCAAATGAGCATGGTATTCACGTAATTGGCTACATGGAATCCGGTTTCCGTGATGTATTCTCCACAAAGCCAATCGAGTCTATGGCAGATTTCAAGGGCGTAAAGATCCGTGTAATGCAGAACGAAGGACAGTTAGCAGCATTTACCGCTTTCGGTGCTAACCCAATCGCACTTTCCGCTTCTGAGCAGTTTACCGCTCTTCAGCAGAAGACCATTGATGCTTGCGAGAACGCTGTTTCTAACTGCTGGATCAACAAGTTCTATGAGGCTGGTGTAAACTCCGTTATCAATACACATCACTGCTTCGTATACATCCCACTGTGCATGAGCGATAACGCTTGGAACAAGATCCCGGATGATTTAAAAGATACCTTCGTTAAGGCTGTAGCAGAAGGCTGCGAAGCTCAGTGGCAGTATCTGAACGAAGCAAACGAAGAAGCTAAGGGTAACCTGGAAGGCGCTGGCGTTAAGTTCTATGACATCAACTTAGATGAAATGAAGGACGCTTACAAGGCAGCTCAGGAGAAGGCTGGTACTTCTTTCGATGCAGAATGGGAAGCAGCAGTAGATGCAGCAAAAGCAGCTGTAAAATAATCTGCCAAAGATCCACAGGCAACACAAAATAAAAAAAGCAGTAAACATACAGCCGTGCCGGCAACAGTCAGTGACGGTGCGGCTGTTTTAAAGAGCGAGAGAAAAGAAGGGGACTGGAAATGAAAGGAATTAAGAAAGCATTATCTTACATTACCAATGTAGAATATGCCATCATGGTCGTTACCTTTGTGGCAATGGTCATCGCGTATTTCATCTCTGTCGTAAACCGTAACTTCATCAAGGCATCTATGCCATGGACAGAAGAAGTTGCAATGTACAGTATGATCTATATGGCACTTTTAGGAACAGAAGTTGGTCTTCGTGACGGCACGCAGGTAGCAGTTACTGCAGTGATCGAAAAACTCCACGGAGTTACAAAAAAGATCGTATCTATTATTGAACAGATCATTCTGGAGATCTTCTCTTTCGTAATGTTAAAAGCAGGTCTGGCACTGTTTTCCAAGCAGTTACAGACCGGACAGACCACACCGGTTTTAAAAGTACCAATGTCAGTAATGTACTTTTCACTGGTCCTGACCTTTGCACTGATCCTGGTCATCCAGGCAGTTGTGCTGGTTGAAAAAGTTATGGACCTGAAAAATAAGGAGGTAGAGGCATGAGCGCAGGAGTAATTCTTTTCGTTGCATTCGCAGCATGCCTGGTGATCGGTGTTCCGGTTTCCATTTCTTTGGGAGTGGCTTCCCTTTGCTCCGTAGTATTTGGCGGACTGTCCGCATCTTCTACGGTAATCGCACAGCGTATTTTCGGTGGACTTCAGTCAACTTCTATTATGGCCATCGCATTCTTCGTACTTGCAGGAAACCTGATGACAAAAGGTGGTATCTCCCGCCGTATCGTAAATTTTGCTAACTGTCTGGTTGGTAATGTACGCGGCGGTATGAGCCTTGCGCTGGTACTTGCATGTGCATTCTTCGCAGCATTATCCGGTTCCGCACCTGCAACTGTTATTGCTATCGGAACCATGCTTTACAACGACATGGTCAAGATGGGATATCCTGGTGACCGTACAGCCGGCCTGTTAGTAGTATCCGGTGGAATGGGACCGATCATTCCTCCATCCATTATCATGGTTATCTACTGTACCTTAACCGGTGCTTCTGTAGGTAATATGTTCAAACAGGGTATGTTAGTAGGTGTTACCATCATGGTAGTGCTTATGACAGAGGTTCTTTTCTTCGCAAGAAAAGAAAAATGGCCAAAACAGGAAGTAAAGCGTACACCGGCAGAAATATTCAAAGTGTTCTTAGATGCTATTCCTGCATTAATGACACCTATCATCATCCTTGGCGGTATCTACTCCGGTATGCTGACAGCTACTGAAAGTGCAGCTGTTGCCGTTGTATGGGCAGCTATTGCAGGTCTGTTCATCTACAAGGAACTGACATTTAAGGAACTGATCCCGATCTTAAAGGATTCTGCAAAGAGCTCCGCAATGATCCTTTTCATCATCGCTTCCTCTACTGCGTTCTCCTGGGTATTTACTTTCTCCGGCGCTTCCCAGGCACTGGTAGACACCGTTGTAGCAATGAACCTGAATTCTATGTTATTCTGCTTCGTTGTTGCTATCATTCTTCTTATTTTCGGTACATTTATGGAAGGTACTGCCATCGCAGTTTTACTGGTTCCGGTTCTGTGGCCGATCGCCCAGAGCATGGGAATCGATGTTATCCATTTTGGTATGATCGTATGTATCTCCAACGTAGTAGGTACTATGACACCACCTGTTGCAGTTAACATTTTCTCTGCGTCAACTGTATCAGGACTGAAAATGGGAGACATTGCAAAGGCAGAGATCCCATTCCTGATCGGATATGTTGCAGTATTTTTCCTGTGCGTATTCTCAAGAGGTTTCTGTACAATGCTTATTTAATTTTAAAAACTGGGGCCGCCTGCAGGCGGCCTTATAAATAATCACATAACATGATCAGCAAAAGGCTGGTCAGGTATAACAGGAGGTTTATCATGATCCAAGGTGAAATAACAAAAGAACGTATGGAAGGATGGAAGTTTGATTCTTCCTGTGAAGAAGGATTCCATGAGATCATTGCACCAGGAAAGGCAGACTGTGAACAGGAGTATATTTACCGTTTAAACCTGTCCGCAGGAAAGAGTTTTGATCTGGAGACCGGAAAACTGGAAATGGATGCTGTATGTATCAAAGGTGCAGCAGATTTTTCCTGGGACGGTTATGCAGGAACCTGTGATAAGCTGGATTCCTTCTATGTAGTAAGCAATATGAAAGTACATATTACAGCAAAAGAAGACTGTATTTTCTACATTGCAGGTGCTGTTGATGAAGGATATGGAAAACCATTTTTCCGTAAATGTGACCTGACCATGCCTATTGGTGAGATCCATCAGATCCATGGCTCCGGCGTCAGCCAGAGAGAGGTATTTATGACCATCGATCCAGGTACAGCATCTTCCAGACTGTTAGTAGGTCTGACCTGGGGCGGAAATGGTGCATGGACCAGCTGGCCGCCTCATGAGCATGAGAAGGATCTGGAAGAGGTTTATTGCTACTTTGATATGGATGATCCTCATTTTGGACTGCATTTAAGCTATGTAGAACCAGGAGATACCCATGGAGTAGTAGCTCATACTGTTAAGAGTGGTACTATGATCCTGGCACCAAGAGGTTACCATCCTACAGTAGCTGCACCAGGAACCAGAAATACATATTTATGGGTACTGGCAGCACATTCCCACAAGAGTCGTCGTTATGATCTGGCAGTTCTGGACCCGAAGCGTGCAGAAATGAACTAGGTCGGAAACAAAGTTAAGAGTTATATTTAGGAGGCAGAAACATGAACGCAATGGATTCAATTTTTCTCCCACGTTTTACCATTGGCGAGAATGCATTTGACGCTTTCCATGATGAAATGGGAAGATATGGAAAAAAAGTAGCAGTGATCCACGGAGAAAGAGCATGGAAGGCAGCAAGGGAATATGTAGTTCCTGCACTGGAAAAAGCAGGTCTTACGATTACTACAGAATGGCTGTATGGACATGATGCAACCCATGAAAACGCTGATAAGATCTCAAATGATCCTGCAGTACAGGAAGCAGATATGCTCCTTGCAGTAGGCGGTGGAAAATGTATCGATACAGCAAAGCTGGCTGCAGATCACCTTGGAAAACCGGTATTTACCGCTCCTTCCATTGCGTCTAACTGTGCTCCTGTTACCCAGATCAGTATTATGTACCATGAGGATGGTTCTTTCTGCGACATCCCAAGATTAAAGGAAGTACCAGTACACTGCTTTATCAACCCGAAACTGGTTTTAGCAGCTCCTGTTAAATACCTGTGGGCTGGTATCGGCGATGCCATGGCAAAGCATGTAGAGTCCAGCTGGTCTGCAAAGGCTGGGGAGAAGTTAAGCTTTGGCAGTGAGTTTGGTATCACAGCAGGACAGATGTGCTTCTATCCAATGGTTAAGGATGCGAAGAAGGCATTGGATGATGCAAAAGCAGGAAGAAACAGTGAAGAACTTGAAAACACCATTTTAAATATTGTTGTTTCCCCAGGTGTTGTATCTGTTTCTGTTCATCCAAATTACAATGGCGGTATTGCACATGCTTTATTCTATGGCCTGACCAAGAGAGAGCATATTGAAAAGAAACATCTCCACGGTGAGGTAGTTTCTTACGGCACACTGGTAAATCTTATGGTAGATAAGGACTGGGATAAGCTGAAACTGGCTTATGGCGTAAATAAGTCTATTGACCTGCCTGTATGCCTGGCTGATCTGGAGCTGGAAAAGGATGACAAGTTAGAGGATGTCCTTGAAGCAACAATGGCAAACCAGGAAATGACCCATACACCTTATCCTGTAACAAAAGAGATGATCTATCAGGCAATCCAGGATCTGGAAGACTATAAGGGTTAAAAACCTAGAATGTAAGTTAGAGAGGATAGTAAAATGGCAGTAACCATACGTGATATACGGGTAATCTGCACAGCGCCGGAAGGCATCAACCTTGTGGTGGTAAAAGTTGAGACCAGCGAGCCGGGACTTTACGGACTGGGCTGCGGAACCTTTGCTTACCGCCACCTGGCTGTAAAGCTGGTAGTAGAAGAATATTTGAAGCCTCTTCTTGTTGGAAGAAATGTAGAGAATATTGAAGATCTGTGGCAGCTGATGAACCAGAACGGATACTGGAGAAACGGCCCCATTGAAAATAATGCTATTTCCGGCGTAGATATGGCATTATGGGATATTAAGGGAAAAATGGCAAATATGCCGCTGTACCAGCTGTTTGGCGGAAAGTGCAGGGAAGGTATTCCTGTATACCGTCACGCAGATGGCCGCGATCTTTCCGAGCTGTGTGAAAATATTGAACGTTTCTATGAAATGGGTATTACCAATATCCGCTGCCAGTGCGGTGGTTACGGCGGCGAAAGCTATGGAAATACGCCGGCAACTGCACCAAAGGGCGCTCAGCCAGGTGTTTATCTGGATTCCAGAAGCTATATCCGCAATACAGTAAAGCTGTTTGAAGGCATCAGAAACAAATTAGGATATGAGATCAATCTGGTACATGACGTTCATGAACGTATTGCTCCTATTGAAGCTATTAAGCTGGCAAGAGAGCTGGAGCCATTTGATCTGTTATTCTTAGAGGATCCGGTACCGATCGAGCAGACAGACTGGTTAGCAAGAATGAGAGAGCAGACCTCCATACCGATCGCAGAAGGCGAGCTGTTCAACAATCCTGTTGAGTGGAGAAAACTTATCTCAGAACGGCTGATCGATTACATCCGCGTACATTTAAGCCAGGTTGGCGGTATTACACCGGCAAGAAAGCTGCAGATCTTTGCAGAACAGTTTGGTGTACGCACTGCATGGCACGGACCTGGAGATATGTCTCCTCTGGCTCATGCAGCAAATATCCATATTGACCTGGCAGCACCAAACTTTGGTGTACAGGAATGGTCCGGCATTGAGCCGCCAAACTTTGTTATCCAGGAATTAAAGGGACCACATGGTGCTCTCCTTGAAGTATTCCCGGGACTGCCTGAGTTTGACAATGGTTATGTATATGCAAATGATAAACCTGGTTTAGGCGTTGACTTAAATGAGGAAGAAGCTGCAAAATATCCTTGTGAGAATACTGTGACTACATGGACACAGACAAGACGCAGGGACGGAGCATTGCAGACTCCATAAAGGGATGAAGGATCCCCCGGGTTCTTACACCAATCTCCCCGGTTTACCGGGGAAAATCAAAATATATTTATACATTCCGCTCCCGTATCACGGGAGCTGGCCACCATATATTATTATAGGAGGATAAAAAAATGGCATTTGATTACAAGGAAAAATTCAGCGTAGCTGGCAAAAAGTGCATCGTTACCGGTGCAGCACAGGGACTTTCCAGAGGTATGGCAGAAGGTCTGTTAGAGAATGGTGCTGAGGTTGTATTAATGGACCTTCAGGCAGAAAAGCTGCAGGCAGTTGCAGATGAATACTGCAAGATGGGTTACAAGGCACATGCAGTAGCAGGTGACTTATCCAAGAAGCCAGAGATCGACCGTATGTTCGCAGAAGCTATGGAGATCTTGGGAAATAAGCTGGATGTTATGATCCCTGCAGCAGGTATCCAGAGACGTTACGAGCCATGGGAATTCCCGGAGGATGCATGGAGACTGGTTATTGATGTTGATTTAAACCATGTATGGTTTATGTGCCAGAAGGCAGTTCAGGTTATGAAAGATAAGGAAGGCAGCACCGGAAAGATCATCAACATCGCTTCCATGAACGCATTCTTTGGTGGTACAACTGTTCCTGCTTACACAGCAGCTAAGGGTGCTGTAGCAATGCTGACCAAGAGCCTTGCATCTGACTGTGCTGACCACAATATCTGCTGCAACGCAATTGCTCCTGGATATATGGATACTGAAATGTGCGCTAACATGACTCAGGAAAGAAAAGACGAGTGCACCAAGAGAATCCCTGCAGCACGTTGGGGACTGCCAGATGACCTTAAGGGACCGGTACTGTTCCTGGCTTCTGATGCAAGTGACTACTTAAATGGTGCTGTTATCCCTGTAGACGGCGGATTCTTAGTTAAGTCATGATGATGTCCTCACAGGTGGGATAGTTAAATAGTACACTTAGAAAAGGGGTGCTGTAGTAAGACGATCAGTCGGGCTGCAGTGCCCCTTTCCAAAATCGTCCATTTTTAAAACACCCAGGGGGTGTTATGGGCTTGACATTCATGGTTTGTTAGTTATATCATGAAATAACGACGGATAAACATCAGGTATTTTTGATATAATTGGGAGGTGGTCGCGTGCGACAGACGCAAAAAGAGAAACTGCTGCCGGAGCAGACAGCAGAGAAGATAAGGGGATACATAGAAGGTAATGGATTAAAGGTAGGAGATAAGCTTCCGAACGAATTTCAGCTTGCTGAGATCTGCGGAGTAGGAAGAAGTACGGTGCGGGAAGCGATCAAGCTTCTGGTTTTTTCCGGAAAAGTAGAAGTGATCCGTGGAAGCGGCACTTATATTAAGAAAGAAAAAGCTTCCCAGGCATCACCGGCGGTAAATGATGATCCTATAGGACTTCAGGAAAACAGTGAAGAAAATCTGTTCCAGACTGGTCTGGAATTTGTAGATGTACGTCTGATGCTGGAACCGGAAGTGGCAGCTATGGCAGCTACCAATGCAGATTATGCTGATTGTCAGAAACTTCAGCAGATCCAGAAGAAGGTAGAAGACCTGGTTGTCCAAGGAAAAGATCATATTGCTGCGGATATTGAGTACCACAGGCAGTTGGCAGCCTGCACCCATAACCAGACCCTTTGCAATCTTATGGAGATCGTGGTAAAAGGAATTCCGATTTTTGTGCAGATGACAAAAAATAATTTTGCCAAAACAACAGTGGACCAGCACCAGGCGATCACAGATGCCATTTCATCTGCAGATGCCCAGGGAGCAAGATATGCAATGATCACCCACTTAAACAGCAACCGCAAACGGATCTTAAAAGTGCTGACAGAGCAAAAATCAAATGGAAAGTTATAATCCCCTGTGTTTTCATTGAAAGTTATTGTCAATTTCGTTATAATAGTGTTAAAAAACAGATTGTACACGATCGGTTCGGGGGACACATTATGGAAAAAAGTTTTTTGACATGGACAGCAGCCGCTTTAGGAACGGCAATTCTTTTAACAGCATGCAATACGAATACAGGAACAACTGCGCCAGGCAGCAAGGTGAAACTGGACCCAAGTAAACCGGTTTCCCTTACTGTCTGGCATTATTATAATGGGGCACAACAGGCTGCCTTTGACCAGCTGGTTTCTGAATTTAACGCTACAGAGGGAAAAGACAAGGGTATTTATGTAGAAGGATATACCCAGGGATCTGTATCTGATCTGGAAAAGGCGGTTTCAGATGCAGTATCCGGTGCTGTAGGTGCCCAGTCTTTGCCGGATATTTTCTCTACCTACGCAGATACTGCCTATGCAGTACAGAAAGAGGATAAACTGGCGGATCTGTCTTCTTATTTTACAGAGGAAGAGCTGTCTGAATATGTGGACTCTTACATAAAAGAAGGCTATTTCCATGATGATACCTCTCTTTATCTCTTCCCTGTAGCAAAGTCTACAGAGATCATGATGATCAATAAAACAGACTGGAAGCCATTTGCAGATGCTACCGGTTCTTCTTTAGAGGAACTTTCTACTTTAGAGGGAGTGGCAGACGTTGCAAAGCGTTACTATGAGTGGACCGACAGTTTGACCCCGGATATCCCTGATGATGGAAAAGCATTTTACGGAAGAGACTCCATGTCCAATTACTTTATTATTGGCATGAAACAGTTAGGAGCAGATATCTTTGACGTAAAGGACGGTCAGGTTACGATCCAGGCAGACAAAGAAAAAGTCCGCCGCCTGTGGGACAATTATTATGTACCTTATGTAAATGGCTATTTTGCAAGTATGGGAAAATTCCGTTCAGATGATGTGAAAACAGGGGATATCCTGGCTTACACCGGTTCTTGCGCATCTTCTATGTACTTCCCGGATCAGGTAGTAACCGATGAGGACAGCCATGCCATTGATTATGTGGTAATGCAGCCTCCTGTATTAGAGGGAGGCGAACAGATCAATGTACAGCAGGGCGCAGGAATGGCAGTGACAAAGTCAGATGCCCAGCATGAATATGCCTCCTGTGAGTTTTTAAAATGGTTTACCAGAAAAGAAAATAATCTCCGTTATGTATGTGAGTCTGCCTATCTGCCGGTGCGCAAGGATGCCAATTCCATGGAAGCGTTAGATGAAGTGATCAAAGAAAAAGACCTGAAAGTAAATGCTAAGGCGTATCAGTGTTTAAGCAGTATTTTAAATGCCTATGAGTCCATTCATTTTTATACCCCGAACTGCTTTGAAAACGGATATGCCACCAGAAATATCCTGGATTATGATCTTTCCGACAAAGCTGCCCAGGATAAAGAAAAAGTAGATGAAATGGTAGCAGCCGGAATGTCAAGAGCAGAAGCAGCTGCAGAATTTACCGGCGATGCTGCGTTTGAAGAATGGTATGACAGCTGGTATCAGAAGTTAAATGACACGGCACATTCCAATCAGTAGATCCTGTATTTAAGGCCGGAAACAGGATCAGAAATAAGATGAGAAATGCCACAGGCAGGAGGTTTGGAAGTAAAACATGAAAAAAAAGAAAAGAACATTGATGCATATTTTACTTCTGCCTCTTTTACTGGTGGTATTATTTCAGGGCATCTTACCTTTTTCCATGCTCCTTTCCAGCGGTGTTAAATCCATTATGGAGAGTAATGCAGTAGATCTTGACAGTTATCTGGTGGAAAACAGCAAGGTAATACTGGAAAATGCCATGATCGAGCAGTGGAGTGCTGTGCGCAAAGAGAGCAACTATCTGAATAGTGTTCTTTCTGATCTGTTAAAAGAACAACGGGCAGATATAGAAAAGTTTACAAAGGATAAGGAACTTCAGAAGGAATATACCCAGCGTGTATTTCCGGAGCTTTTAGAGTCTTTGCGCCGTGATACCACCTGCGGTGTGTTTCTTGTTATGGCAAATGATCAGCCAATAGGGGCACCGGGAGATTTTACGGGATTTTTCCTCAGGGACTCTGATCCTGTGACCAAGGTAGATACAAACTCTGACCTTCTTTTGGAGCGCGGGGATAAAACTCTGGCCCGTCAGTGGGGAATTACCCTGGATAATTCCTGGTCCCCTGCATTTCGTTTTCAGGGAAAAGGTATCAGGGAAAGTGATGATTTTTTCTATGAACCTTACACAGCAGGTATGGCTCATACAGGGGTAGATATGGCCAGTTTAGGTTACTGGTCCATGCCTTTTATACTGGAAGATTATGAAATGGATAACCATAAAATGATCACATATTCTGTCCCTTTGGTCAATGATGGTGTGATCTATGGTGTTGTGGGAACGGAAGTTTCTGTCAGTTATCTGTGCAATACCTATTTCCGTGTACAGGATCTGAACAGGCAACAGACAGCCGGTTACGCCATTGCCGTTGATAACGGAGATGGTACGTATGAAAATATTGCAGGAAAAGGTAATCTTTATGATGCGGTACAGCGTGAAAATGGTATTTTTAAGCTGGAAAGTACAAAGCATGAGGACCTTTTCAAGGTAAAGGACTCTAAGATCGGTACCCAGGAGATCTATGCCCTGTTTTCAAAAATGAATTTGTATGCCAATAATGTCCCTTATAAGAATACAAACTGGGTTTTATGTGGTTTTGTGGCAGAGGACTCTATTTTCAGTCTGGGAGATAAGCTGTACAGCGATATTTTGACGACTATTGTGGCCTGTGCAGTTTTGGGACTGGTGATCATGAGTGTGGTGATCCGCTGCGTAACACGACCGGTATACAGGCTTATGGACAGTATCCGAAGCGGAATTGCAGGCTTAAAAGAGTTTGCGCCTTCCGGTATCCAGGAAGTAGATGAGCTGCATCAGGTGGTTGAAAATCTGACAGAAAGTGAGATCAGCACAGAACATCAGCTCAGTGAAGAAAAAGAGCGTTACCGGATCGCAGTAGAAAGTTCCAATGACCTGTTTTTTACATACCGTGAAAAAGGAAATACACTGGAGATCGTAAACAGCAGGGAAATGGATGGTTTGTGGGATATAAAAAATGCCAAAAAAAAGATCCTGGACCGTTATTTTTCAAGGGAAGACCAGAAAAAGCTCCTTTCTATGCTGCAAAGTCATGAGAATACAATTTATGGTCAGTTTTGCTGTATCAATGGCAACCACTCACAGGGACGCTGGATCGAGATCAGAGGAAAGACCATTGCAGAGACAAAAGAGGATGATCGAAAGATCGTAGGTTTTGTCCGGGATATCCATGAAACAAAGATGCGGGAACTGAAACAGGAACGAAAGCAGATGATAGATCCTGTTACCTTATTTTACCGTTTAAAACCGGGAATGGAGGTAATTGAGAAGGTTCGTGGAAAGTATCCCCAGGGTATGTTTATTCTTGTGGATATCTGTCATTTTACCATCATAACCAGGGACTTTGGTCTGACATTTAGGGATGTGGTCCTGGAAGAATTTTCCAAAATGTTTCTGGAGGTGTGTGCCGAAGATCTTTCCAGACCTCCGGTGATGATCCGTGCAGGTTCTGATGAACTCCTTGCCTGGATCCCTAAAATTACAGAGGAAAGCTGCAGGCAGAAACTGGAAAAACTGAAAGAACGTTTTTCTGTGATGATCCGGCGCAGTGCCTTAAATCTTAATTTCCAGGCTGGAATTGCCAGAGGGGATGAAAGTGTAACAACCACCTCTCTGTTAAGACGGGTCCGGATCGCTGTTACAGAAGCGGAAAAGCAGGAGATCGGTGTCCTTTCCTGGAATGAGGTAAAGGATCCGGGAGCACAGCCGAAAACATTTGGAAAGATCGTTTCCATGGGATATATGGAACAGATCAGTCTGGCTTCCCTGGCATTAAATCTGTTAGACCGCTGTCCGTCTATTGATGCAGGTCTGGATCTGCTTTCCCGCCGCTTAAAAGCACGTTATGGAATGGAAAATATGCTGATCACCAGTTTTCATTATGATTTCCTTTCCAGCGAGCTGGAATACCAGTGGAAGCATCTTCATGGCCTCATGGGAAAACGGGGCGTTGTCCACTGTACAGAAGAAGAGTATGAAAAATTAAATCAGGATGCCCAGATCAACGCAGTGCAGCCTGTAAAACAGCTGTTGTCCGTTGTACCTGTTCTCAGGAAAACAGATATAGACCAGACCGGTGTGGGGATCCTTATGTCAGATAACGGACAGTATTCCGGAAGCATCTTCCTTTTGGGAATAGAACCATCTGTTTATGAAAATGAGGAGGACAGAAAGCTTCTCTGGGAGATTGGCATTATCATCCAGAACCGTATCAACAGAGACCGTCATGATCAGTCTGCACAGGCAAAGTCTGACTTCCTGGCCCATATGTCCCATGAGATCCGTACTCCTATGAACGGTATCATTGGTATGACAGAGATCGCTCTAAAAGAAGGGCAGACAGAGGAAGTGCGTTTAGACTGCTTAAAGAAGGTAAAAGGATCCTCCAAATATCTGTTAGGTCTGTTAAATGATGTTTTGGATATGTCAAAGATCGAAAGCGGAAAGATGAAACTGGTAAAAGATGATTTCCAGCTTGATAAGATGATCGGCGAACTGTATCCGTTATTGGAAGCTAAGTTTGAGGAAAAATCTCAGAAATATCATCAGGAGATCCATTTGGTCAACCAGTGGTTCTATGGGGATGCTTTACGTCTCAGTCAGGTCCTGGTCAATCTGTTAAGCAACGCAGTGAAATATTCCGGGGATCACACGGAGATCACTTTAACAGTAGAGGAAACAAGGCTTTCTGATGGTCTTTCTAAATTACAGTTTGCGGTGAAGGATCACGGCATCGGTGTCAGTGAAGAAGACCGCCAGCGTATTTTCAGAAGTTTTGAGCAGGTGGACCGTTCTGCGGTAGGACAGCAGGGAACTGGACTGGGACTGGCAATCAGCAACCGCCTGGTACATATGATGGGCGGAACCATTGAGCTTGAAAGCCAGATCGGGGAAGGAAGTACCTTCCGGTTTTCCATTACGTTAAAGCCGGTCAGAGCCCACCATGTAAAAGAAGAAGTTTCCAGGGTGGAAAGAGATTTTACAGGTGTCCGCGTTCTGGTAACAGAGGACAATCCATTGAACCGGGAGATATTACAGTATATTCTGGAAGATATGGGAATGTCTGTGGAAAATGCCTGTGACGGAAAAGAGGCGGTAGATAAGTTTACCGCCTCCGAGAAAGGATATTATGATCTGATCATTATGGATATTATGATGCCGGTTATGAACGGACTGGAGGCAGCCCATGCCATCCGGACCACCGATCATCCGGATCATAAAAAGATCCCTATCATTGCCATCAGTGCCAATGCTTTTGATGAAGATATCCGCAGGTCTCTTGCAAGCGGCATGAATGCCCACCTTTCCAAGCCGATCGAAGTGGATAAACTGCGGGAGACCCTTGGAAAACTGTTAAAATAAGGACTTACTGAACAAAGGGAGCAATGGTTTCTTCCGGGGCTGGCTGTGAGGTTTCCGGTGCAGCCGGAGCAGTTGGCGCGGGTTCTGTTGGTGCCGGAGCTGTCTGTGCCGGGGCTGTTTCATGTTTTGGAGCCTTTTTCTCTGTTGTCTCAGCCTTAGTCGGAGCAGCTGCTTTTGTTGGATTTGCAATAGAACTGCTTTCTTGTGCTCCTTTTGTGCTGGAGGCAGTTGTATCAGAAGTAGTTGTACCGGAAGTAGTTGTGCCGGAAGCGGAAGAAGTATTGCGGTGGATCACAGCACTATGGCCAAGATAGGTTTTGGAGTGGTCCAGAGTACGTTCGACTTCCTGTCCGTCTTTGTATACAACTTTATAAGTATCCCAGCGGCTGCCTTTGGTGGCCGCTTTTATTGTATTTTCTGTTCCCGGAGCTAAAGTAGGGTCTTCTACGTATTCCGGTTCCGGCGGGTCGATTTCTTCTACTTTTTCAGAAGCCAGATCCCATACAACCCCATCCTCTAATACAGGCACGCCGAAAATAGAAACAGTTGCCTTGCGGTCAGCGTAGCTTGCAAGAATACCGATAGGTTTGTCAGAAGTATTTACAAAACGGAAGTCAGGCTGTTCCCAGCTGATGGCAGCATCCTGGCCCGGAGTTACATAGTTAGGCTCGAAAGTATGGGAGCGGCGGAAGGTAACTTCCATGCCGGACTGAAATACTACCCGGTATAAGGTACTGGAGATCTGGCATACACCGCCTCCCAGTTCCTGGACGACAGCGCCACTGTTGTATGCGGCTGCTTCCTGGTATCCTTTTTCCGCAGTACGCTGTCCTACAACAGAGTTAAAAGAAAATTCTTCCCCGGGCTGGACAATGGTTCCGTTTAAAGCTTCTGCAGCAAGGCGTACATTGGTGTTGCGCTTATCATTGTCCGTGGTTTCTGTGGTAAAGGTGACGAGAGTCTTGTAGCTGGCTTTTACCTCATCACAGGAAATAGAAGGTGCTTCCTTATGGGACTGTACTTCTACTACAGCATCCATGCGGTTTTCATGAATGGCAGCTAAAATATCATTGGCCAGCTGGTCCCGGTCAATACGTGAGCCGGCGCAGCCTTCCCTGAACACAAACTGTCCCTTCTGGTTGTCATAGTGGTCCAGGGTACTGATCTTTGAAGGAACATCCCATTCTTTTGCCAGTTCTTCCAGTTCCTGGGAAATGGAATTTTTCAGGGCATCCGTTGGAAGCTCTGCCGCTGTTAATGTAAGATCTCCTGAAACGGTTTCCTCTTCTTTACTGGTAAGCCAGTTGCGGATGGCGTCTGTAAGAATGTTGGGAAGTTCCTTACTGTCATCTTCATATGCGGCAGTCATATTCCAGGAAAGAGACTTACTGATCCGGGAAACAGCCTCATCTTTGCTTAATCCCTCTAAAGAAATGCCGTTGACAGTCAGTAAGACAGGAGAAGTTTCAGATGCCTGGCTGGCAGTTGCTTTTGCGGCTCTTTCCGGTTCAGAAACAGAACGGGAATGGAGTACAGCAGCGGAGATGCCTAAGAGTACGACAACAGCTCCTGCTGCTGCAAAGGGGATCCAACCTCCTTTTATTGGTTTTCTTTTCGGCCTGTCATAGTCAAAATGCAGCCGCTTTGATGTATGATCCTTATCCCGTCTTCCTCTGGGACCATGATAGGAAGAGCGGGAATTCTTGTTTGAAGACATAAATATCCCTCTTTTCATATGCTTTTTCATATGCTTTATAAAGTATTTTACAGATTTTGTATTATATAAGAAGGGATAAGGGATGTCAAGGCAGGTAAATACTGGTTTAAGGAAATATTAAACTAAATGTTAAAATGTCTGGAACAGGCGGGTCAGGACCGTAAAAATGATACAGCATAAAGCACCGCAAAATGCCGGCAGAAAAGCAGAAACAAAGGTCCACCATTTACTTTTTGTTTCTTTATACAGTGTGATCAGGGTAGTGGAACAGGGCCAGTGCATCAGGGAGAAAAGCAGGACGCAGACAGCTGTTTTCCAGGTCCAGCCATGTAACAGAAGGATCTCTTTTAACTGTCCCATATTTTCAAAATTTGTTAGGCTTCCCTGGGCTGTGTAGGCCATAAGGATAATAGGAAGAACGATTTCGTTTGCCGGAAGTCCCAGGATAAAGGCAGTTAAGATCACCCCGTCCATCCCCATAAGACGTCCAAGAGGGTCTAAAAACCGGCTGAAACGTGCAAGAAGGCTTATATTTCCCGGAGCTGTATTTGCCATGATCCACAGGAGAAAACCGGCAGGAGCAGCTACAGCGGCAGCTCTTCCAAGGACGAAAAGGGTCCGGTCTGTTACCGAGCGAAAGATCACTTTGCCGATCTGGGGCTTCCTGTAAGGGGGAAGCTCTAAGGTAAAGGAAGAGGAAACTCCTTTTAAGATCGTTGCAGATAAAAGGTAAGAGGTAATAAAAGTCATGGCGATCCCTGAAAGGATGAACAAAGTAAGCAGCAGGGCACTGGCAGCAGAAGAAAGCAGGCCATGGCTATTTCCGGATAAAAACAGCAGGATCAAAGTGATAAAAAGAGGCAGACGGCCGTTACAGGGAACGAAACTGTTTGTGATCATGGCAATAAGCCGTTCTCTTGGGGAGTCGATAATACGACAGCCTGTGATCCCTGCTGCGTTGCAGCCAAATCCCATTGCCATGGTAAGAGCCTGTTTCCCGCAGGCTTTACAGCACTGGAAAGGCCGGTCTAAGTTGTAGGCGATACGGGGCAGATAGCCGGAGTCCTCCAATAAGGTAAAAAGAGGAAAGAAAATAGCCATGGGAGGCAGCATAACGGAAACCACCCAGGCGAGGACCTGATAGACCCCATGAACGAAGGCGTCCCGGATCCAGTCTGGAAAATGAAGGGATAAAAGGGCCTGATCCAGTACCGGCTGAAAGGAAAAAAACAGTCTGGAAAGCAGGGCGGACAGGTCGTTTGCCCCAACCAGGGTGATCCAGAAGATAAGGGCTAAAAGTCCGGCCATGGCAGGATAGGCAGCCAGGCGGCCTGTAAGGATGCGGTCCAGTTTCCGGTCGGTTTCATTGTAGCTGCGTTCCGGCAGCTTTACACAAAGGGAGGCAATGGTTTCAGCGTTGTCGATCAGGCCGGAGACAATGCGGTCTTTTAATATGTCTTTAAAAATGCCTTTTCTGTTTAAATGATCCCAGGCAGTTTTTAAGCTGTCTGCAATGGCAGGATCCTGTGACGGAACAAGCTGGCAGGCATTTGTAAAAGACCGGAGAAAGGACGGATCATCTTCTAGCAGGCGCAGGGAGAGAAAGCGGGAAGTGGTATAAAATGGAAGTTCATGGGTATCCAGCCAATTTTTCACAGCAGGTTCCACCATGGAGACTGCTTTTTCCAGTTCAGGGCAGTAAGTGACCTGATAGTGGGGAATGGCAGGACCTTCAGTAATATCATCTAACCGCTCCAAGAAAGAAGAAAGTGTGCTTTTCTTTCTGGCAGAGGTTCCTGCTACCGGTACACACAGCAGGTCTGATAACTGATCCAGATCAATGGTGATGTTTTTCTTTTCCGCTTCATCTAAAAGATTGACACATACCAATGTACGGTCCGTAGCTTCCAGGATCTGAAGGACCAGGTTTAAATTGCGTTCCAGACAGGTGGCATCACAGACAATGACCACTGCCTGATGAACACCGAAACAGATAAAATCTCTGGCAACTTCTTCCTCTGCAGAACGGGAAGAGAGGGAGTAAGTTCCTGGAATGTCTACCAGTGTGTAATCACGGGCCGGACTGTGGCAGATCCCCCAGGCATTAGCTGTGGTCTTGCCGATCCAGTTTCCGGTGTGCTGCTTCTTCCCGGTAGTAAGACTGTTAAATAAAGTACTTTTTCCTACATTGGGATTTCCTGCAAGGGCGATCACAGGATAGTGATCCGGTATGGCTTTTGGCTGCTTCATGCTTTCTCCTTTCTGCAGATCTGGATGTTTCTGCTGTCTGCTTTACGGATAGCGATCACAGCTCCGCGGATCTGGTAGGCAGCAGGATCCCCTAAAGGGCTTATCCCAACACATTCTACCAGTGTATTTTCAACGAGACCTATATCAAGAAAACGGCGTCGGATGCTGCCGGAAGAGGTAAGGCAGCAGACCCGTGCTTTTTCACCAGGTTTTATATCGTTCAGACAAAGAGGGGAAGTCATAAGAATATTACCTGCCTGGGAAGTTATTTGTACTTATTATATGATACCAAGGGTCAAAAGGTTAAAAATCCGATGCAAGCAGTGAAAATAGCTGGAAAACTTAAGAAAGATGGGTTATAATATTAACAATATAGGTTATAAAAAATACAACAGGAGAAGGCAGAATTATCATGGAAGAAAATTATATTGAATGGCTGGTAAAACGGAAAGATCCCGTATATGCCTGGCCGGTAAAGATCCTGATGATCGTTGTGTGCGCGTTATCAGTACTGGCAGCACTGCAGATGTTATTGGGAATTCTGATCTTGGCGGCAGCAGCAGCGGCTACGTATTTTGTTTTTCTGAATTTGAGTGTAGAATATGAATACCTGTTTGCAGATGGCGGTTTCAGTGTAGACAGTATTCTTGGAAAAGCAAGAAGAAAGAAAACGTTTGACTGCGATAAAGAAGATGTACAGGTGATCGCACCGGCAAATTCCTATGTTTTAAAGGATTATGAAAAGCAGGGAATGAAAGTGATCGACTGTACCAGTCATAACGCCGGAGCAGATGTCTATGCCCTGATCAGCCAGAAAGGGGCCCAGACCACCAAGGTATTATTTGAACCGGGTGATAAGATGAAGGCAGCGATGCGCAGGGTATTTCCAAGAAAATTTATCTAGTGATAAGTTTACCTCATAAAAAATCATAAGGAATTTCAATGAATATTTTCCGTTAAATGGGTTTGACAATCCATATAAAATTTGCTAGTATTATTTACTAATAAGAAGGCCAAAACGCCAGTGTCTGATAAAACCGATGTTTTTTTAGCGCTGGCGTTATATTGAACCTTCATACAAAAATTTTACAGAGAAAGAGAGGAAAAATGAATGGGTACAATTATCGGTGAAGGCATTACCTTTGATGATGTGCTTCTGGTTCCATCCTATTCAGAAGTGATCCCAAACCAGGTTGATTTAAGCACAAACCTGACCAAGAAGATCCGTCTGAACATTCCGTTAATGAGTGCAGGTATGGATACCGTTACAGAGCATCGTATGGCAATCGCCATGGCTCGTCAGGGAGGAATTGGCATTATTCATAAGAATATGTCTATTGAGGCACAGGCTGAGGAGGTAGATCGTGTAAAACGTTCTGAGAACGGTGTTATCACCGATCCATTCTATCTTTCCCCAGAGCATACATTAAAGGACGCCAATGATCTGATGGCAAAATTCCGTATTTCCGGTGTGCCGATCACAGAAGGCAAGAAGTTAGTTGGTATCATTACCAACCGTGACTTAAAGTTTGAGGAAGATTTCAGCCGTCCGATCAGAGAGTGCATGACTTCCAAGAACCTGGTTACAGCAAAAGAAGGCGTTACCTTAAAGGAAGCAAAAGCGATCCTTGCAAAGGCAAGAGTAGAGAAGCTGCCTATCGTTGATGATGATTTCAACCTGAAGGGCCTGATCACCATCAAAGATATTGAAAAGCAGATCAAATATCCTCTGTCTGCAAAAGATGCCCAGGGACGTCTGTTATGTGGTGCTGCTATCGGTATCACAGCTAACGTTCTGGAGCGTGTAGAAGCACTGGTTAAGGCAAAAGTAGACGTAGTTGTTTTAGACTCTGCTCATGGTCATTCCGCAAACGTTATCCGCTGCGTAAAGATGATCAAGGAAGCATATCCGGATGTTCAGGTCATTGCAGGAAACGTAGCAACCGGTGATGCAACCAGAGCCCTGATCGAAGCTGGCGCTGACTGCGTTAAGGTTGGTATCGGACCTGGTTCTATCTGTACTACCCGTGTAGTTGCAGGTATCGGTGTTCCTCAGATCACCGCTGTTATGGACTGCTACGCAGTTGCAAAAGAGTACGGTATCCCGATCATCGCAGATGGCGGTATCAAGTATTCCGGTGATATTACAAAGGCCATCGCAGCAGGCGGCAGCGTTTGTATGATGGGAAGCATGCTTGCAGGATGCGACGAGAGCCCGGGTGCTTTCGAACTGTATCAGGGACGTAAGTATAAAGTATACCGTGGCATGGGCTCTATTGCAGCAATGGAAAACGGAAGCAAGGACCGTTACTTCCAGACTGACGCAAAGAAGCTGGTTCCAGAAGGTGTAGAAGGCCGTGTAGCTTATAAGGGTATGGTAGAAGATACTGTATTCCAGCTGTTAGGCGGTTTACGTTCCGGTATGGGTTACTGTGGAGCAAAGGATATCCCAACTCTTCAGGAGACAGGAAGATTTGTTAAGATCTCCGCAGCATCCTTAAAAGAGAGTCATCCACATGATATTCATATCACAAAAGAAGCTCCAAACTATTCCATTGAGGAATAGATATGAGTGCAGAAAAAAACAAGCGGCTGCGTTAGCAGACATTTGTTTTTTTCAAGCCATTCACGAAGATTCAGCCTGCGTGAGCAGACAGTGGAGCGCGTCAGCGCGGGAATCTGAGTGTTAGACGAAATTCATGGGTCGCCGCGTTTGCGGCGGCTCTTTTTGGGTTATGGGCCAAAAGCCGCAGACCGGGCTTTGGCTCATTGTAATGTATTTGAAAAAGAAAGCAGGAACATAAATTGGGAGAACGCTCCAAACTTACAACATTATGTTATATAGAAAAAGATGACAGTTATCTCATGCTTCACAGAGTCAGCAAGAAAAATGATGAAAACAAGGACAAATGGATTGGGATCGGCGGCCATTTTGAAGAAGGGGAAAGCCCAGAGGACTGTCTTTTAAGAGAAGCAAAAGAAGAAACCGGTCTTACACTGACTTCCTGGAAATTCCGGGGGATCGTAACCTTTGTTTCCGATGTGTGGGGAACAGAATACATGTGCCTGTATACAGCAGACGGATATACAGGGGAGATGATCTCCTGCAACGAAGGCGTTCTGGAATGGATCAAAAAAGAAGATCTGTTAAAACTGAACCTGTGGGAGGGCGATAAGATATTTTTAAAACTTTTACAGGAAAATGCACCGTTTTTCTCCTTAAAACTGGTGTATAAAGGGGATGAACTGACAGAAGCTGTGTTAAACGGGGAAAACTTAAAGAAATCGTAACAAAATGGCTTGTTTTTTTGTAACTGCGTGTGTGCTATAATGTAATGAGCGCAGGGAAAAACAAGCGGCTGCGCAGCAGACATTTGTTGCCAAGCATGTCGAGGAGGCGCCAGTGACGCGTCCGCTGACTTTTCACAAGCCATTAACGAAGGTCCCGCCTAAGTTTCTTTCAAACACCACAGAGAGGACATATCCCAATGAAAAAACATAGATCATCCCAGTTTCTTGCCATCTGTACAGCGGCTGTTCTTGCGCTGTCTGTACCAGCATGGGCAAGTCAGGTTTCCATTACTCCTTTAGATACAGGAAATACAACTTCTTCCCAAAGTCAGTCCGGGGCTTCAGAACCTTCCACAGCGCAGAATACTTCCGGGCAGACAGTGGACATTTCTTCTATTACAAAGCCGACCGTTGCATCCCAGGGCGCAGTTTTATTAAACGCAGCAGATGGAAGTGTGCTTTTTTCCAAGAATGGGGATACAACCTATTACCCTGCCAGCATTACCAAGCTGATGACCGCTCTTTTAGTAGCAGAAAACTGTAATCTGGACGATACAGTTACCTTTTCTGCAACAGCTACTACAAACCTGGAGTCAGGAGCTGTTTCCATTGGCATGGCAGAAGGGGATACGATGACGGTACGCCAGTGCCTGTATGCACTGCTGTTAAAATCTGCCAATGAAGTGGGAAATGCCCTGGCGGAACATGTGGCTGGCAGTAATGCAGCATTTGCGGAGAAAATGAATGCAAAAGCAGCCTCTTTAGGCTGTACCAATACCCATTTTGCAAATCCACATGGTTTAAATGATCCCAACCATTACACCACACCTCACGATATGGCTCTGATCGCCAGAGCTGCTTTTGCAAATGATATTGTAAAAACAGTGGCATCTACCAGAACCTATACACTTCCGGCTACAAAAAACAATCCTTCCGGTCTTACCGTGACTATGGGACACAAAATGTTAAATCCAAATGATGCCCGTTATTATCAGGGAATTATTGGTGGAAAGACAGGATATACGTCCAAGGCAGGAAATACCCTGGTGACTGTTGCAGAGCGCAACGGGGTAAGGCTGGTCGCAGTGGTGATGAAGAGCCAGTCTACCCATTATACGGATACCAAGGCATTGTTAGATTATGGATTTAAGCTGGCAGAGGCAGGTGCTCTTACAGGACAGAGTACCAGTCAGAACAATACGCAGGTTTCCGGCCCGGCTTCTGGAAAGAATGCGTCTGATAATTCCAGCAGTTCTTCTAACCAGGCACAGGAAACACAGGGAACGACAGTTACTCCTGCAGGTCAGGAAACAGCAGCCAGCACACCGGTGCATGCTGTATCTTCAGGAAATAATACCGGAGGTCCGGGCGTTACCAAAGAACGTGGATGGGTGAAAGATGATATCGGCTGGTACTATGTGAAGAACAATGGAGTAAAAGCTTCTAATGAATGGATCACAGATAATGGAGAAGAATACTGGATCCAGGCAGATCACTACATGGCAAAAGGCTGGAAAGAAATCGATGGTAACTGGTATTATCTGTGTTCTACAGGAAGTATGGCAAAGAATGTATGGAAGACAGGGGCAGAAGGTAACTGGTATTACCTGGGTCCGGACGGAGTCATGCTTACAAATACCAAGACTCCGGATGGTTACAGAGTAGGTGCAGACGGTGTATGGATCCAATAATGTTTGTACCGGTGTTATTGTCAGGCAACCTGTTTATGTAGTTTGTCATTTATAATAATGTTCTACGAATTTTAAAAACTGCTTTACATAGGGTTTTAATATCCTGTTTTTGCTGTATACGATGTAAAAAGTACGGACCTGCGCAGCACTCTCCAATGGAAAGGTGAGAAGCTGGTGGGTCCTTTCCATATCTTTTACACTGCGGGCAGAGAGAATGGAAACTCCAAGGCCGGATACAATAGATTTTTTAATAGACTCCAGGTCATTCATCCGGGCTACGATGTTAAGATCGGAAAGATTGATCTGGTGCCGTTCTAAAAACAGATCGATCTCCTTGCGGGTGCCGGAACCATTGGCGCGAAGGATAAAAGGATGGGATAAAAAGTGTTTTAAAGCCACAGGTTCCTCTTTTTTTAATGTATCAGCCAGTTCCAGGTATTCCGGTGTTACCGGGGCTGCCATGACTAAAGAGTCGGTACAGAAGGGAATAAAACAGCAGTCCTCTGCATCTGTTTTAGAACCTGTAAGACCAAAATCCACAGCGCCCTGGATCACTTTTTCAATGGCGTCAGCGCTGTCAGACTGCCAGATATGAAAATGGATATCCGGCTGTATTTTGGAAAACTCTGACAAAAGCTCCGGAAGAAGGTAGGAAGAGGGGATCGTGGATGCACTGACATCGATCAGTTTCCATTTATTCCCAACAAACTCATCCGTGATCTGATTCCGCATATTTAACATATGGACTGCACATTCATAGAGCTGCATTCCACGGTCTGTAACTTTCATCTGTTTGGTGGTACGGATGAGCAGACGGGAATTCAGTTCTTTTTCTAATGCCTGGATATGGGAACTGATCGTTGGCTGGGTCAGGTAGAGGTGTTTGGCTGCCTCGGAAAAGCTTTTATAATCTACAACGGCCACGAAGGCCTCTAATTGTTTGAATTCCATGGGTGTGACTCCTTTTTTCTTCACTCATTACATTATAGCATAATTTATAGATAAAACCTATAAATACCCACAAAATCATCCAATATCTGATTAGATATTGAGAAAAATTAATGTTAAAATGAAAACAAAGAGATTTAAGGGGTGAAGTGACATGTATCAGGTGGGGATCGATATAGGTTCCAGTGCGGCAAAAACCGTGGTGCTGCGGGATGGAGAAATATGGAAGACCATGGAGATGGCAACAGGATTTTCCAGCAGGAAAACTGCAGATGAGATCTATGAGTGGCTGGAAAAAGAACAGGTAGCAGGGGAAGGCACCCGGTACGGAGCCACCGGTTATGGACGAGTATCTGTGCCTTATGCAGATAAAGTGATAACAGAGATCACCTGCCACGGAAAAGGCGCCTGGAAGCTGTTTGGTAAGGACGGAGTCGTTATTGATATCGGTGGTCAGGATACAAAAGGGATCGTATTAAAAAGCGGCCGTGTGATGAAATTTGTTATGAATGATAAATGTTCTGCAGGAACCGGGAAATTCTTGGAAGTCATGACCAACCGGCTGGGACTGACGCAGAAGGAACTGTCAGAATTGGCTTCACAGGGCAAAGATGTAACTATCAGCTCTATGTGTACGGTGTTTGCGGAGTCCGAGGTGATCAGCCTTATTGGAAAGGGAACTTCCAGGGAAGATATTGCCTATGGTGTGGTGGAGTCGGTAGCTGTAAAAGTGGCACAGCTTATCTCGCAGTTAGGAGGAAATCACTATTTTCTCACTGGTGGACTTTGTGAAGATGAATATGTGATCAGCCGTTTAAGCCATGCGTTAAATGCACCTGTGGAAAGTATGCCTTTAGCAAGATATGCAGGAGCGATCGGGGCGGCGTTGTTGTCAGGGGAATAAAAAAATCTTTTCAGAGGATCAATCACAGAGAGATTTTGAGAGAACATTATAAATATCAGGAGGAATTATAATATGGATCTGCCAAAGACATTTGATGAGTTTGTAGACGCAAGAAAACAGGGATTTATAAGAGCCAAAGAATTTAAAGACAATGGGGGAAAACTGGCTGGCTGCCTTTGTTCCTATACACCACAGGAACTGTTAGATGCAGCAGGTGTTGCAACGGTAGGACTTTGCGGAACCAGCAGTGAGACCATACCGGATGCGGAAAAAGTCCTTCCAAAGAATTTATGTCCGCTGATCAAGAGTACCTATGGTTTTGCATATTCTGAAAAATGTCCTTATACCTATTTTTCGGATATTATCATCGGAGAGACAACCTGTGATGGTAAAAAGAAGATGTACGAGCTGTTAAATGAGATCAAAGAAACGTATGTACTTCATCTTCCACAGAGCCAGGAGCGTCCTTATGCGAAAGATATCTGGTATGAAGAAGTAAAACTGTTAAAAGAGAAACTGGAAGAGAAATTTAACTGTACCATTACAGAAGAAGGTCTGCGAAAAGCAGCCCATGTGCGCAACGAACTGCGAAAAGCACAGTTAGATATGTATCATCTGCAGAAACTGGTACCGCCAGCCATGAAGGGAACGGAAATGATGATCGCCCTTCAGCAGGGAACCTTTACTTTTGATGTTTATCAGCAGATCGATAATATCCGTAAACGGGTAACAGAGGCGAAAAAGGCTTACGAAGAAGGAAAACGCCCGGTACCAGCTTCTGCAAAAAGGATACTGCTTACCGGATGTCCGACCGGTGGCGTGATCCAGAAGGTGGGAAGTGTGATCGAAAATAATGGTGGCGTGATCGTCAGTCTGGATGATTGTTCCGGTGAACGTACCAACCGTCTGCTGGTAGATGAAAACGCGCCGGATATTCTCAGAGCGATTTCAGACCGCTATCTGTCCATTAACTGTTCTGTTATGACTTCTAACAACGGACGTTTGGAAAATACTGCCCAGATGATCAGGGATTATCAGGTAGACGGAGTAGTGGAGATCGTTCTTCAGGCCTGCCATACCTTTAATGTGGAGGCCTTTAAAATGGGCCGTATGGCTGAAGAAATGGGTATTCCTTACATGAAACTGGAAACTGACTATTCTACAGCAGACAGCGGACAGATCGAAACACGTATTGCAGCATTTATAGAGATGTTATAGACCGGATCGTAGATTACTGGAAAAGGCTGCTTTGCTAAGATGGACACAAAAAAGACTCCTTGTACATATTCTATAGTAACAAAAGAAAATAAAGCGTCTGTTTTCACAGAGACGGAAGATGGATGAAAATGGAATTGGAAAGGAGCCTGAATATGTGTTTTGATGATCTTGACGGAAGGAATGAATTTGGAAGACGTCCCGGCTGTTGTGGACCGGATGGGGGCAGAGGCGGAAACTGTGGACCGTGCAGCGGAAGCCCCGGAAATGGCGGTCCGGATGGTTGTGGGCCAGGCGGATGGAGACCGGATCCATGGAGACCAGGCTGTGGTTGCACAGGCAGACCTGGTCCAATGGGACCTCCAGGACCACGGGGACCACAGGGATTTCCCGGATACCCGGGGCCCCAGGGTGAGACAGGAGCCACCGGGGAGACCGGTCCCCAAGGGCCGGCAGGAGAGACAGGAGCTACAGGACCGCAGGGGCCACAGGGTCCGATAGGTGAAACGGGAGCAACTGGGCCTCAGGGACCACAGGGTGAGATGGGAGCAACAGGTCCACAGGGAGCAACCGGCCCACAAGGCCCCCAGGGCCCAGAAGGTCCAAGGGGCGAGACCGGTCCTCAGGGCCCGGCTGGTCCGGCGGGAACCGTCACACCGGCAGCAGCTGTTGACGATGCCACCAGCACAGAAGACATTGTAACCCAGTTCAATCTCCTTCTTAACAGCCTGCGGGAAGCAGGACTGCTTGAAACCGAATAAACGTAATTTCAAAGACCGCCGGCCATTTGTGGTACGGCGGCCTTTGCTTACCCTGCAGCTCACAAACAGAAGCCACCCGTCTTTTTATATAAAAATGTAACACACTTGAAGCAAAAGAAATTTCGTGTTATATTTACTTCCAGTACAAAAGCAGGCCATGTAACAGCCTGTGTGACCATTTCAAAAGCAGAAAGGTGTTATATAAACATGGAAATAAACGTAGGAAAACTGAATGAACTTCCGGAGGGAAGTTATCAGTTGATCGATATGAGAAGTGACCGGGATTTTGAGTACGGAACCATTCCGGGAGCCATCCACATTTCACAGGAAGATCTGCAGGGTAATCCACAGATCATAAAATCAAAAAAAGTGATCCTGTTCTGTGCCCATGGAACCAACAGCATAGAAGCAGCAGAGGAACTGGAAGCAGAAGGCTACCGTGCCTACAGCCTGGAAGGCGGCTATATTGCATGGTTGCGGGAAGAGATGCGCAGACAGGAAGCCGAAGATATTAAAAATCAGGTAGAGCAGAGCATCCGCAAAAAATTTCGCAAAACCATCTGGTCCCCGTTTACCAAAGCAGTAAAACAGTATGAACTGGTAAAAGAAGGAGATAAAGTAGCTGTCTGTATTTCCGGCGGAAAAGACTCTATGCTTATGGCAAAGCTGTTCCAGGAATTAAAGCTTCACAACAAGTTCCCGTTTGAAGTGGAATTTCTGGTCATGGACCCGGGATACAGTCCGGACAACCGCCATGTGATCGAAGAAAATGCCAGAAAATTAGGTATTCCGGTCCATATTTTTGAGTCTGACATCTTTGATGCAGTCTACACCATAGAAAAATCCCCTTGTTACCTTTGCGCCAGAATGCGCCGGGGTTACCTTTACAGTTATGCAAAGGAATTAGGATGCAACAAGATCGCTTTAGGACATCATTATGATGATGTTATCGAAACCATCCTCATGGGCATGCTCTACGGAGCCCAGGTCCAGACCATGATGCCAAAGCTTCACAGCACCAACTTTGAAAGCATGGAACTGATCCGTCCTCTGTATCTGGTAAGGGAAGATGATATCAAGGCATGGAGAGATTACAATCATCTTCATTTCATTCAGTGTGCCTGCAAGTTTACCGACACCTGCACCACCTGCAACAACGAAGAAAACCGTTCCAAGCGCGTGGAGATCAAGGAACTGATCCGCGAAATGAAGAAAAAGAACCCATTCGTAGAAGGAAATATTTTCAAGAGTGTGGAAAATGTAAATCTGGATACTGTGGTCTGCTACAAGAAAGATGGAGAACGCCACTGGTTCTTAGATGATTATGATGAGAAATAAATTAAAATACTAAGTTAGTAAAGAGAGGCTCTGTTCCAAAAGGATAGAGTCTTTTTTTATGTACTAGGAAATTCCGTTGGAACTCCCTAGTACACAAAAAGGCACGACCTGCCAACGATGCGCACTCGCGCGATGAGGAAGTTTGTCGCAAGCGACCGCGCTCGGCGCGAGAATGTGCCAAGGCACATTCTTATTTATTTTATTCACTATTTTCTCTTTTTCCGTATATCATATAGTGTTCGATGTATTTTCGGAAGCAGGAGGATATTTATGAAAAAGAGATATAAAGCGCTTTTTGCAGCCCTGTTAACAGGAGCACTTGCGGCAGGCTGTCTTGCAGGATGTGGGAAAATGGATGGTACTGCAGGCGGAAAAATGAAAAAAGTGACCCTTAACGAAGTTGCACATTCCATTTTTTATGCCCCCCAATACGCTGCCATTGAACTTGGCTATTTTGAGGAAGAGGGGATCGATCTGACTCTGGTAAATGGAGCTGGCGCAGATAAGGTAATGACAGCCCTTATTTCCGGTGATGCCCAGATCGGGTTTATGGGATCGGAAGCAAGTATTTATGTAAGTCAGGAAGGGGCGGACGATCCGGCAGTGAACTTTGCACAGCTGACCCAGCGGGCAGGTAATTTCCTGGTGGGAAGAACGGCCCAGCCGGATTTTAAATGGGAAGATCTGAAGGGAAAGAAAGTTTTGGGCGGAAGAGCAGGCGGTATGCCCCAGATGGTATTTGAATATATCTTAAAGAAGCATGGCATTGACCCTAAAACAGACCTTACCATTGACCAGAGCATCAGTTTCGGATTGACTGCTGCGGCATTTACTTCCGGGGATGCAGATTATACGGTAGAATTTGAACCTTTTGCAACTACACTGGAAATGGAAAACTGTGGCACAGTGGTAGCATCTTTAGGCCGCGACTCCGGCTATGTGCCTTATACCGCTTACTGTGCGAAGAAAAGCTATATGGAAAAAAATCCACGGCTGATCCAGAAGTTCACCAATGCCATCCAGAAAGGGCTTGATTATGTAAATTCCCATTCTGCATGGGAGATTGCAAAGACCATCCAGCCTCAATTTAAAGATACACCGGTGGAAAAAATTGCTGCTATTATAGACCGCTACAAATCACAGGATACCTGGAAAGAGGATACAATTTTTGAAAAAGACAGCTTTGAACTTTTAGAAAATATTTTAGAGGAGTCCGGAGAACTGAAAAAACGGGTGCCATATGAAGATCTGGTGCGTACTGATTTTTCAATCAATGCAGCAAAAAAGTAAGCAAACAGAATGCTTTGCAATTATTTGCAACAAATGTTGAAATCGATTGCAAAAATCTCTTGACAAAACCCTATAAGAAGGCGTATGATGAAGTCATCAGAGAAACAGGAGAGGGAATATGACGATATACGACATTGCAAAGCAGGCAGGTGTGTCTGCAAGTACCGTTTCCAGGGTCATTAACAACAAGCCTGGGATCAATGCCCAGACGCGCAAAAGGGTACAGAAATTATTAAATGAAAATCATTATACTCCCAATGAAGCAGCCAGAGGCCTGGTGATGCAGTCTTCCAAGATCATCGGTATCCTGATCGAGGATCTGCGGATCGAGCATCATACAGAGTCTGCTTATGTGATCGAGCAGGAGATGACTGCCTTAGGTTATACCTGTATTACTCTGAGTACCGGACGAAGGGATGAGAAAAAAGCGGATTACATCCGTATCCTGGAGCAGAGACGGGTAGACGGTGCTATTCTTATGGGTTCCATGTTTGAGACGGAAGCTGTGAAGAAGAGCATTAAAGAGCACCTTCCGGATGTTCCGGTAGCCATTGTGAACGGTTATCTGGATCTGCCAAATGTTTACGGCATCCTCATTGACGAGGAGCGGGGCGTGAAAGACTGTGCGGAACTGATGTTTAAGAAAGGAAAGAAACATCTGGTAATGGCAGTTGACTCCGATACACCATCTAACCGGAACAAGCAAAAAGGCTACCTGAGAGCTATGTTAGAACAGGGGATCGCCAAAGAAGATATCCCGTTCTATACAGCGGTAAATAAAGAATTTACCAATCCCCGTGATGTGAGGGCGGCAGGTGCAAAACTTACAGAACAGATTCTTACAGAAAGACCTGAAACAGACGGTATTATCTATACCACAGACCTGTTGGCAGTAGGTGGCCTGGAAGCAGCAAAGAAAATGGGAAAGCGTATTCCGCAGGATCTTGCGATCATGGGAATAGACAACACCATGTATGGCGAGATCGTTACACCAAAGCTTAGCAGTCTGGACAACAAACTGGTAGAAGTCAGCCAGAATGCTTCAAGGGCGATCTTAGATGCTCTTGATAAAAAAGAAGTATCCCATAAAGTGATGCTGCTGACGGATATTAAAGAGAGAGAAACCACATAGCATTTGCAAAAAGCAAAAGTCATTGACAGCTTTTTACAGATGCCTGGTATAAAAAAGAAAAGGTTCTTCCAAAAAGAACCATTTTCTTTTAACAACACTGAAATCGATTGCGAAAAAAAAGCAATTCAAAGAAAGTATAAAAGATAAAGGAGAAAGAGATCATGAAGAGAGTTCCTTATGAGGTAATGGTAAACGAATTTGAGAGAGTATTAACAAAGTATGGTTTTGAGCCAAAGGATGCAAAGGCTTCCGCAGAGCTGTTTGCACAGAACTCCATGGCTGGTGTATATTCTCACGGATTAAACCGTTTCCCAAGAGTGGTTGAGTACTTAAAGAAGGGCGAGATCGATCCAAAGGTAAAAGCTGAGAAGATCATGGGATTTGGAGCTTTTGAGCGTTGGGACGGACATCGTGGTTTCGGACCTTTAAATGCAAAACTGGCTATGGACCGTGCAGTAGAGCTGGCAAAGGAATTTGGCATGGGTATTGTTGCACTGGGAAATAACAACCACTGGATGCGCGGCGGCAGCTACGGCTGGCAGGCAGCAGACCAGGGCTGCATCGGTATCTGCTGGTCCAACACCTGCCCGAATATGCCTGCATGGGGCGGTATGGACCGTAAGATCGGTAACAACCCACTGATCTTTGCAGTACCAAGAAGCAACGGCGAGCATGTAGTGATCGACTGTGCTGTATCTCAGTTCTCCTATGGAAAACTGGAAGACTGCCGCTTAAAGGGACAGCAGCTGCCAGTACCAGGCGGTTACGATACCAACGGCAACCTGACCACTGATCCAGGCGAGATCGAGAAGACCTGGCGTGTACTTCCAATGGGCTACTGGAAAGGAAGCGGTATCTCAATCGCTCTTGACCTGATCGCAACTGTACTTTCCAACGGAAACTCCGTACAGAAGATCGGTACCTTCGGCGATGAAGTAGGTCTGACCCAGATCATGATCGCTATCGACCCAACCAAGGGCAACAGCGTAGAACTGACCGATGAGATCGTAAACAACATCGTAGCAGATGTAAAGAGTTCCATCCCTGTAAAAGAAGGCGGAGAAGTTTACTACCCAGGCGAACTGGAACTGTTAAACATCAAGCAGAACAAAGAAGAAGGCATCCCGGTAATCGAAGAGAAGTGGGAAGAAGTATTAAATATGTAATGGTCCCAGAAGAAAAACAAGCGACACCGCAGGTGGCATTTGATTTTCTTGGACCATTAACGAACGAATTGTCTGCGTAAGCAGACGGTAGAGCGCGTCAGCGCGGGAAACCTGAGTCTAAGAAATCCCCCTAAAAGAGTTGACGCAGCTCTCATTTCAGCGTATGATGGAAAGTGACTGACACAAAGACTGTGCAGAGCACTTTCTGAGTGAAAGACGCTGAAAATAAAATGACAGAAGACAAGGAGTTTTCCGCCTGTTTTGCAACCCAGAACAGCTGGTCATTTCCTGGCAGCGGCCTAAAACGAGGTCTGCTTTTCCTGTCATATAAAAGAATACACAAATACCCTCTTTGGGCTTTTGTGTCTGTATTTCGCGCCTTTTAACGTGTCATACAGTCGCAAAAAGCAGAAAGGGGGTATTTTTTTGCATAAGATCCGGAATAAGGGCACTGGAAAGTTAAAGAATTTTATAAAAGCCTGTGTTCCGGCACTGATCCTTCTGATCCTCTGGCAGCTGGCCTTTTTGTCAGGAAAATGGAGTGCTTATGTGCTTCCGGGACCGGAAAAAGTGTGGAAGTCCTTTGTTACAATGACGGGAAACGGGACATTGCTTAAGCATGTTCTGGTAAGTTTTAAGAGGGTCCTGACAGGTTTTTCCATTTCTTTTGTCTGTGCGTTCTGCCTGGGAATGATCGCTGCTTTAAAGAAAGATCTGGAAGTTTACTATGGTCCTTATGTGGAATTTATGCGCAATGTGCCGCCCATCAGTTTGATCGCTCTTTTGATCCTGTGGTTTGGGATTGGAGAGACATCCAAGATCATCATTATTGTATTGGCGTCTTTTTTTCCCATGTTTATGAACATCCGAAAAGGCCTTCTTTCCTGTGATAAGAAGCTTTTGGAAGTGGGAAAGACCTGTGGTTTGTCAAAAACTGCCTGTTTCTTTAAGGTCCGTCTTCCCTGGGCATTTCCTGATATTTTAGTGGGAATGCGCATCGGTCTTGGATACAGCTGGCGGGCTATTATCGGTGCGGAGATGATCGCTGCGGGAAAAGGCCTTGGATATCTGATCCTGGATGCCCAGCAGATGTCCCGCTCCGACAAGGTGATCGTAGGGATTTTTGTGATCGGTCTGGTAGGTCTGCTTTGCGATAAGGCATTTTTGTGGATCATAAGAAAATGGGTCCGGGGAGGTGTGGAAAATAGCTGAGATCAGATTAAAACAGCTGGAAAAAAGCTTTGAAGTATCAAAAAACAGTCATCCGGTGTTAAGACGGTTTTCCACAGATCTGGATACAGAAAAGATCACGGTGATATTAGGGCGCAGTGGCTGCGGAAAAACCACGCTTCTGCGGATCCTGGCAGGTCTTGAAACATTAGATGGCGGTCAGATCCTTTTTGAACAGCCTGAAAAACTGGGAGTGGTTTTTCAGGAACCCCGCCTGATGCCATGGCTTACTTTAGAACAAAATATTTTATTTGGGGCAGACAAAAAGAAACATTCAAAATCAAAGTTAAAAGAAAAGGCAGAAACTCTTTTAAGACTTACAGGACTGGAAAAATTTGGAAAAGCTTATCCGGACCAGTTATCAGGAGGAATGATGCAGCGGGCAGCTCTGGCAAGGGCATTAGCCTGTGATGCCTCGTATCTGCTGATGGATGAACCTTTTGCAGCTCTGGATCATTTTACCAGGCAGACCATGCAAAAGGAGTTTTTAAGGATCTGCGCAGAAGAGAAAATGGGGGCGTTGTTTGTCACCCACAGCGTAGATGAGGCCCTGCTTTTAGGGGATGAGATCCTTATTATGGAAAATGGGAAGGTAGGAAGCTGGTTTACGATTGGAGAAAATCTGGCATATCCCAGAGACCTGTTGTCAGAAGAAATGATCGGCATTAAACGAAAGATCATTAAAACACTGGAAAACAGGTCACAAACGCAAAAAAACTTTTAAAACCTAACATAAAAAACGGGAGAAAATGAAATATGAAAAAATGGAATGTTTATGCAGCAGCAGTGCTGGCAGCAGTGGGAATTTTAGGAGGATGCGGTGCTAAAAATGCAGAAAGCCAGGCACCGGCAGAAACGCAGGCTGCAGAGCAGAGCGCACAGGAAAGCAGCGTGGAAGAAAGCAGGGAGACCAGTGCAGAGGAGTCAAAAACAGAGACAGAGAAAAATGGAACCCTGTCTGTTACCTATGTAAAGTCTCCATTAAATGTTCCCAGTATCGTAGAGCAGGATCAGGAGATCTTTGCCAGTGTATTTGGTCCGATGGGTTATGACGTGCAGTATTCAGATCTGACAACAGGACCGGAGCAGACACAGGCCTTAGCTTCCGGAGATATCCAGTTTTTAAATGCGGTAGGCGCTACTTCTGTAATTTTATCTGCTTCCAATGACGCAGACATTAAGATCATGAGCATTTACAGCCGTTCCCCAAAGGCATTTAAGCTGTTTGCAAAGGATGACAGCATTAAGACAGCAGAAGATTTAAAGGGAAAGAAAGTAGCAGGTCCAAAGGGAACCATTTTACATGAACTGTTAGTATCTTACTTAAATAATGCAGGTATGACTGAGGACGATATTGAATTTATGGCAATGGGGATCCCGGATGCCCAGGCAGCTTTGGCAGGTGGAAGTGTAGACGCGGCTCTTCTTGCAGGTCCGACTGCCTACAATATGGAAAAAGACGGATTTTATATAGTGACAGACGGAGAAGGTCTTACAGAGGCAACCATCGTTACTGCAACCAGTGAAAAATTCTACGAAGAACATCCGGAACTGGTAAAAGCATTTCTTACTGCACAGAAACAGGTGTTAGATGAAATGGACGCAGATCATGCAGCAGCAGTTTCCGCCACTGCAAAGGCAACCGGTTTAGAGGAAGCAGCAGTAGAAGAAATGTACGGACTTTATGATTTTGATATGGAGATCAAAGACAGTGATATTGAAGCCATGGAAAAAACAGAGAAGTTCATGGAAGATACAGGCATGATCGAAAATCCGGTCGATGTGGCATCTCTGATCTTAGATGTAGAGTAAATGATTGTGGTATAGAGTCTGTATGTGATATAATGGGTTCAAAAGAAAAACAAGGGACACCGAAGGTGGCATTTGTTTTTCCTGGCCCATTAACGAAGGTCCCGCCTGCGTCAGCAGGCAGTAGAGTGCATGAGCGCGGGGGGACGTGAGTGAAGGGGCTGTTATAAAGTGGTAGTACCATTTTATGACAGCCTTTTTGCTGCATTTAATTTAATTAAAAATGAAAAACCGATAAAGTGAGGATAAATATGGATTATAAGATCATCGTCCTGGATCTGGACGGAACATTGACAAATAGAGACAAGGTTATTACACCAAGGACCAAAGAAGCCCTGATGAAGGCACAGGAAGCAGGAAAGATCGTGGTGCTGGCATCCGGCCGCCCGACAGCAGGCGTGGAACCACTGGCAAAGGAACTGGATCTGGCACGTTTTGGAAGCTATATTTTATCCTACAACGGCGGCATGATCACCAACTGTAAAACAGGAGAAGTGATCTTTTCATCCCTGCTTCCGGTGGAGTCAAACAAGAAGATCATGGATCTGGCAAAGGAATACGGGGTGGATTTTCTGACTTATGAGGGCGAGGAGATCATTACCAATAATGACCAGTGCGTTTACGCCCACAAAGAGTCAAAGATCAACCATCTTCCTCTGCGCCAGGTAGACAACATGGAAGAGCATGTAAATTTCCCGGTAGCAAAATTTCTTCTCTTAGATGACGGGGATTACCTGGCAACCGTAGAGCCAAAGGTAAAGGCTGCCATGGGAAAGAATTTTGCAGTATACCGTTCAGAACCTTATTTCCTGGAAGTGCTTCCGAAAGGCATTGACAAAGCCCAGTCTTTAGAGCGCCTGCTGCAGCATCTGGGAATGACAAAAGAAGAGATGATCGCCTGTGGGGATGGTTATAATGATCTGACCATGATCCAGTATGCAGGTCTTGGAGTTGCCATGGAAAATGCCGTCCTTCCGGTAAGAAAGGCAGCAGACTATATTACAGCTTCTAATAATGACGATGGTGTGGGACTGGTAGTAGAGAAATTTATGCTGGCTTAAGATCGTTTTTGCAGGAACTCTGCAATCATACAGGAGATGAAAACGCATATGAGAGAACTTCTGGAACAATTTTTCAGGCATTATCTGAGAGAGCGGAATTTAGAGGATACCCTGGCTCTTCTTACGGACCAGGTGATAAGCCTTGGGACCGGAGAACAGGAAGTGGCAAGAAATAAAGAGGAACTGCGTGCTTTAATGGAATGTGAATTTAAAGAAATGCCCCAGCCTCTTGACTATGAACTGTTTAACTATACTGAAAACCCTCTGGGAGAGTATGGATGGAGTATTTTCACCAATGTTCTGGCAAAGATTGACTCAGAAGGTGTAACAATGGAAATGCTTACCCGTCTTACCTGCATTTGTGTGAAAGAGGATGGAAAATGGAAGATCGCCTCTTTACATATGTCTACCCCAACTGTAGAGCAGGAACATCAGGAATTTTTCCCTCTCCGTTATGGCAGGAATAACAGTGTCCGGAAGCTTTCTTCTGAAACCGGCGAAAAGCTGATGGAACTGGTGTCAGAAGCCCTTCCCGGCGGTATTATGGGCAGTTATCTGGAAGAAGGATATCCTCTTTATACCATTAATGATACCATGTTAAATATATTAGGATATACCTATGAAGAACTGGTGGATGCCACAAATGAAAAGATGATGAATATCATTTATCCACCGGATCAGAAATGGGTGGAAGAGAGCATCGAGAAGCAGTTTCATGAGAAAAATGAATATAAGGTGGAATACCGTATAGTCGGGAAAGGCGGCCGTATCATCTGGGTCAGTGATATTGGAAAGAAGATAAAGTCAGAAGACGGAAGAGATGCCATGATCAGTATTATGACCGATGTCTCTGACCGTATTGAGCGGGAGAACCAGCTGATCAAAGAAGCACAGTTAGATCCTCTTACAGGACTTTATAACCGGAAAAGGGCCATCAGCTTAATAGAGGCAGACTTTTTAAAGGAAAAAAGCGGGACTCTTTATATCTGTGACGTAGATAATTTTAAGAGCATGAATGACACAAAAGGCCACCTGGCAGGTGACAGGGCTTTGATCCATCTGGCAAAGCTGATCCGGCATTATGCAGATGAGAACTGTGTAACAGCACGACTGGGCGGTGATGAGTTTATGCTATATTTTACGGAAGATGCAGAGAAAAAAGGCGCTGATGTTATTGGAAAGATACAAAAAGAGTTTGCCATTGCCATGAAAACGTCCAATCCGGATCTGGATATTACCATCAGTGCAGGCGGAGCCTTAAGAAACGCAGGGGAAGATTTTAAAGATTTATATAAAAAAGCAGACACTGCCCTTTATCTGGCAAAGAAGGAAAAAGGGCAGCTGAAAATTTATAAGGAGCAGTAGCAGCCTGCTTTTAGGATCAGTTCATAAAGTGGATCTGTTCTGTGGTAACAGGTGTAAAACGGGCCAGTTCCTGTCCGTTCAGGTCGGTCTTATGCATGTCTACAGCGCTGATCTGGTGGTTATCATAGGTGGTATAATAATAAATTCCCTTTGTGGCATTGCAGCAGGAGGTATAAAGAGTAATCTCATATTTTCCCTCAGTTACTTCGCAGCAGCCTCTTTGCTGGTCTACAGAACCTAAAATATGGAAAAACTGGCTGACGCTGGAAAGCTCATCCCCATTGCATCGGGAATTCATTTTTACATAAGAAGCCCGGACAAAACGGGAGGAAGAGGACAGATCTCCGGGAAGTCCTAAAGCGCCCATTCCACGGCTGTAGGTATTTAAAGGCAGATCCTTTGAAAATGTATTTACTGGCTGCTTCGGTGATAAGTGCATATAGTTATTTAACTGAAACATCTGTTGCGGAAAAGGAGGATTGTTGGTCAGGACACCTGCTGGGTTGTCATAGATCATCAGTCCTTCTTTTACTGCTTCTACGGTAATAGAGCCGGTCTCATCGGCAATGAGCCAGTGGAGACTTCCTACCGGAAGCTGCGGGCTGAACGGTGTGTCTACCAGGTCCATGTTTTTTAAAGCTTCTTTTGCCTCTTTTAAAGAAGCACAGGTACCCAGGATAAAGGGGATCAGTTCAAACTGGGTAATCTGTTTTTTGTCAGAGTCTGGGTTCACAGGCTTATATGTTGCATTTCCAACAAAATTTAAGCCTGCGATGCCAAGACCTTTTTCGTTGATGGCATCATAATAAAGAGGATAGTTTCCTGCAACATGGGCCATGCCAATGATAGCATAGTGGTTTTCCAGCTTTCCGCCATGACGCAAAGTAAAGGAGTAATTTCGGGGAGTGACTGTGATCTCATCCCCATAAGAAAATTCATAATCCAGGGTCCGTCCCATGTAAAAATCGTTGGTTTTGTAAGTTGCGGCTGTACACATGTAAGTTGTCCTTTCTGTTGTGTTGTTTTCGGATCATCGTCCGGTGCCATATCCGCCAACGGCGGATACGGGGAATAAAACAGTGCATTTGCCCGTCACAGGCGGGAAAGATTGTAGTTATATATAGCAAAAGGCTGCAGCAGAATTTGAAATTATTCTGCCACAGCCTTTATTAAATATGTACCGGACCAGCCCATGGCTGAACTGTAACGTTTATTATACTCTTGCGATACCCTCTTCAATAGCAGTATCAGCAACTGCCTTTGCAACTACATCAGCAACCTTCTTGTTTAATGGGGAAGCAATGATGTTTTCCGGAGTCAGTTCCTCATCCGGGATCATGCTGGCAATTGCGTAGGAAGCTCTCTGCTTCATTAATTCAGTGATTTCTTTTGCACGAACAGAAAGAGCGCCCTTGAATACACCTGGGAATACCAGGACGTTGTTGATCTGGTTCGGGAAGTCGGAACGACCGGTACCTACAACAGCAGCGCCGCCAGCTAATGCTTCATCTGGCATGATCTCAGGAGTCGGGTTTGCCATGGCAAATACGATACCGTTGTTCATGGTAGAAACCATTTCTTTTGTAACCAGGTTTGGACGGGATACACCGATAAATGCGTCAGCACCCTTTAAAGCATCAGCCAGCTTGCCGTGCTCATGATTTAAGTTGCTGATATGGGAGATCTCTTCCTGGCCTGGATTTAAGCCTTCATCGCCCTCGCAGATGATACCGTTGATATCACACATGATCACATTGCCAAAGCCCATGTTGATCAGGTGTTTGCCGATTGCGATACCAGCAGCTCCAGCACCGTTGATGACGATCTTTAATTTGCCCATTTCTTTCTTTGTTACTTTTACTGCGTTTAATAATGCAGCAGCAACTACGATAGCAGTTCCGTGCTGGTCATCATGGAATACCGGAATGTCGCACATTTCTTTTAAGCGGCGCTCGATCTCAAAGCATCTTGGAGCTGCAATATCCTCTAAGTTAATACCGCCAAAGCTCTTGGAGATCAGATAAATGGTCTGAACGATGGTATCGGTGTCTTTGGAGTCGATACACAGTGGGAATGCGTCTACGTCAGCAAATTCTTTAAACAGGGCGCATTTTCCTTCCATAACCGGCATACCGGCAGCAGGACCAATATCTCCAAGACCTAAAACTGCAGTTCCGTCTGTGATAACAGCTACCAGGTTGGAACGGCGGGTCAGCTTAAAGGACTGCTCATAATCCTTTGCGATCACGCGGCATGGCTCTGCAACGCCTGGTGTATAAGCAAGGGAAAGATCCTCTCTGGTTTCGATCTTTTTACGGGAAATTACCTCGATCTTTCCGTGAAGGTCATAGTGCATCTGAAGGGAAGCCTGATTGATATCCATAGTGTGTTGTCTCCTTATGATAATTATTTATACCCATACGCCCAACAGGTGGGCGTATATTAACAATAGTTATAAACTGCAAAGCATCGCTTATACCATCTGCTCCGGATGGAAGATCTCATCAAATTTCTCAGCGGTCAAAAATCCCAGCTCTACGCAGGCTTCTTTCAGGGAGATGTTCTCCTTATAAGCCTTCTTTGCTGTTTTCGCTGCATTTTCATATCCGATATATGGATTTAAGCAGGTAACAAGCATCAGGGAGCGGTGGAGGTTTTCATCCATCTTCTCACGGTTGGCATGGATGCCGCTGACACAGCGGTCATTGAAGGAATTTAATGAGTCAGTAAGCAGACGTACAGACTGCAGGAAATTGTAAATGCATACCGGCATGAACACATTTAACTCAAAATTACCCTGGGAAGCTGCCATACCTACAGCGGTGTCATTGGCAATGATCTGGACGGCTACCATGGTAACAGACTCACACTGAGTTGGATTTACTTTTCCGGGCATAATAGAACTGCCAGGTTCATTTTCAGGGATGAAGATTTCTCCAAGGCCACAACGTGGACCGCTGGAAAGCCAGCGGATGTCATTAGCCATCTTCATCATATCGGCAGCCAATCCCTTTAAGGCGCCGTGAGCGAAGACCAGTTCATCCTTGCTGGTAAGAGAGTGGAATTTGTTAGGTGCTGTAACAAAGTCTTTGCCGGTCAGTTCAGCAACTGCCTTTGCAACCTCTGTATCAAAGCCCTTAGGAGCATTTAAACCGGTACCTACAGCAGTGCCGCCAAGTGCCAGTTCGTGAAGTCCTTTTAAACTTAAAGTAAGCATTGCCTTGGATTTGATGAGCATTTCTCTCCAGCCGCTGATCTCCTGGGAGAAGGAGATCGGAGTAGCATCCTGCAGATGGGTACGTCCTGTTTTTACAATGCCTTCATTTTCAGCCATCAGTCTTGTAAAAGTATCGGTTAAACGGTCAATCGCCGGGAACAGCTTGTCCTCGATCTCCATAACGGCTGCAATGTGCATGGCAGTCGGGAAAGTATCGTTGGAACTCTGGGACATGTTGGAATGGTCATTTGGGTGAAGGAGTTTTTCACCTGCAATGGCATTTCCACGTCCTGCAATGACTTCGTTTACATTCATATTGGACTGGGTGCCGCTTCCTGTCTGCCATACAGCCAGTGGAAAGTTGTCATCCAGCTTACCTGCCAGTATTTCATCGCAGGCCTGTGAAATAAGAGCAAGGCGCTTATCATCCAGTTTTCCAAGGCGGTTATTTGCAATAGCTGCTGCCTTTTTTAAAATGGCAAAAGCACGGATTACTTCCATGGGGATCTTTTCGGTTCCAATAGGGAAGTTCTGGAAACTTCTCTGGGTCTGGGCCCCCCAGTAACGGTCAGCCGGAACCTGTACTTCGCCCATAGAGTCATGTTCAATACGGTATTCCATGAATAATCTTATCCTGCCACTCAAAATGTGTGTAAATATACGCACATCGAGATAATATAGGTTCTCACGAACTCTACTTACTGCTTCATCGTGTATGCTTTTGATTGACCGAAATCATATCTACTTGCAGGTTCTTGTACACTCCACAGTCGTTAATTCCCGAATAAGCCTTCGGTACGTACTTACGTTTGCGTTTGACTATGCAACTTCGTAAGTTATAGCATCTCTCAAATTAAGTGCAGCATTAAAGTCCCTGTCTTCAACATAACCGCATTCGCATCTGTAAATTCTATCCGAAAGTTTTAAATCTCTCTTGATGCGACCACAGCGGTGACACATTTTTGAAGATGGATACCATCTGGCTACTACTCTTAACTCAATACCGTTTTCATTACATTTAGATGGAAGTTTAGCTCTAAACTCATAAAACTTCTGTGATGCAACGGATTTTGAAAGATATCGGTTCTTCATCATTCCTTTTACATTTAAGTCCTCAATCGTTATATAAGATGGTTTGGTTTTTACTATCTCAGCGATTGTCTTGTTAATGTAATCTGTACGGACATTATCTATCTTATGATGAAGTTTTTGTACCTTGAGCTTTTGTTTCTGTATATTTGCTCTTTGAGTGACTTCTCCTTTCTTTAAGTTTTCATACTTTCGAGAGAGACGCCTTTGTTCTCGAATAAGTTGCTTTTCAAGTTTCTTTAATCTTGCAGATTTGTTAATGTTCTTATACGTTTTACCATTGGAAACAATAGCGAAATCCTTTAAACCAAGGTCAATACCAATTCCCTCGTTAGAGTTATTAGCAATCTGGGCATCAGGAATTTCCACAAGAACGGAAACATAAAATTTGTCAGCTTTGATTGAAACTGAACCACTTTTGATTATATATCCATCTTTGGTTGTTGGAATGTATCCTTTTTCTTTGATACGTACCCAACTTAAAGTTGGAATGTTGATACGATGCCTTTCGCAAAAACAGTCCTTTGGATTATTCTTAACGAAGTACATCTTCACATCAGATTTACCTTTCTTTTTGTAATTAGGGAAAGCACTCTGATGTTTGAAAAATCTTGTAAAAGCAGTACACCCGCATTCGATTGAATGCTTTACAGATTTTGAACTTACTTCCTTAACCCAAGAATATTCTGGATGGTTTGGAAGATACTCGTTGTTAAGCCAGACACTAAACGATTTACCACTCATAAACTTTTTGCCATTATCATAAAGTTCTTTATTATGAGTAAGATAGAAGTTATAGATGTACCTACAAGTTCCTATCGTCTTGCGTATCTTGATTTTCTGCTCTTCTGTTGGATTTATTTCCGTCTTGAAGCTCTTTAGCAATTTCCTCATCCCTTTCTATTTGTTTTTTATATTTACGAAGTCCATATAACCTACAAGAGAATACACGGAGTATTGAAACAATATCCTGCACGAGTTCTTCTTGAGGCGATAGTTCTTCATTGTTTACTACCACTATGGTTGTATTGAACTTCATACAGAATTTTTCAAACCAGTCATAGCCAAATCGGATAAATCTATCCTTATGAGTTATGATAATGGTTTTGATTTTCTGTTCCATTACTTCATCTAATAATTCGTTCCATTTCTTGCGATTGTAATTAAGACCGCTCCCATAATCTTCAATGCATTGGTCTACGATAATACCTTTAGCATTACAAAACTGTCGTAGAAATGTGACTTGGTTTTGTAAATCATTTTTTTGATTTCTTGTAGAGACTCTGGCATAAATGACAACTTGACGCGTATCATCTTCTGTATTTATGCCTTTGAATTGAAGATATTGGCCGTAAGTGTAATAACGCCTATCAGTTGGAGTACGATTTGCTTTTAGAGTTCCTTCTCTATCCCAACGCTGTAACGTTTTGACAGAAACACCTAGCAATTCAGCAAAATCTTTTGGCTTGTAATTTGTGATATTTGATGTATTCATAGTATACCTCTATGAGTATATTTAAACACATATTATCACATTTGACAACTTATTCAGTTACTTAAAGTTTTCTCCTTACAGTTTGAGTGTGCTTTCACAAGGGTTCAGAAAGCACATCAGGATGTTCGTTCCTAGTATACCACACATTTTTCCGGGGGAATATATGGATTTTAAGAAAAGGTCATGAAAAGATATAGACTTTAGATATGGACTTTCAGACTTTAATATGTTAAAATTATACAGACGTAAAAAATTGTATTATTTTTAAAACGACCGTCCGGGGGCGGTAACGTATATAAGGAGCAAAAATCATGAATAAGAAGATCAAAACAGAAGCCGTAGATCATTTATTTGACGCGATCCTCACGCTGAAAGATCCGGAAGAGTGCTACAAGTTCTTTGAGGACGTATGCACCATCAATGAGCTGCTGTCACTGTCACAGCGATACGAAGTGGCAAAAATGCTCAGGGAAGGAAAGACCTATCTTGAGATCGCGGAAAAGACAGGAGCATCTACAGCTACTATCAGCCGTGTGAACCGTTCACTGAATTATGGAAGTGACGGATATGATATGGTATTTGAGCGGCTTCTTGGAGAAGAGAAAAAAGAAGAGCAGTAAAAAGAAAATGTATTGGGGATGAAAAGAGCCTTGCAGGCTATGTATGCTGCAGGGCTCTTTTTAAATGGGCAAAAAGATAGGCAAAAAGTTTTTGGTAAAAGGTTTACAAAAAGTTATGTGAGTGTTATTCTAATAGTACGTTATTTATAGAAAATAATAACGGGAGGTTACATAAAAATATGAAATTAATTAAAACAGTAGACGCAGAGGGAGCGGTCCTCTGCCATGATATTACCCAGATCATCAAAGGTGTGACCAAGGATGCAGTTTTTAGAAAAGGCCACATTGTTACAAAAGAAGATATCCCGGTACTTTTAAGCGTAGGAAAGGACCAGCTTTATGTATGGGAAAAGGAAGAGGGCATGCTTCATGAAAATGACGCTGCAGAAGTCCTTTGTGCCATGTGCAAAGGGGAACACATGGAGCGTTCCCAGGCAAAAGAAGGAAAGATCGAGCTTTCTGCAGCCTGCGATGGTTTATTAAAGATCAATAACAATGGCTTAAAGGCAGTCAATGGCTTCGGTCAGATGATGATCGCTACCCGCCACGGAAATTTTGCCGTTAAAAAAGGTGATAAATTAGCGGGAACCCGTATTATCCCACTTGTCATTGAAGAAGAAAAGATGACAAAGGCAAAAGAAGCAGCTATGGCGGCAACAGGAAACAAGCCCATCTTAAACCTGCTTCCATTTAAACATAAAAAAGTAGGTATCGTTACCACTGGAAACGAAGTTTTCTATGGAAGGATCAAAGATACCTTTACACCTGTTATTGAAGGGAAAATGGCAGAATTTGATACAGAGATCATCGACCATGTGACCTGGAACGATGATGATACAAAGGTAACAGCATCTATCCTTGATATGATCAAAAAAGGCGCGGATATCGTAGTCTGTACCGGCGGCATGAGTGTGGACCCGGATGATAAGACCCCTCTTGCCATCAAAAATACCGGGGCTGATATTGTATCTTACGGCGCACCGGTACTTCCGGGAGCTATGTTCATGTTAGCTTATTATCAGGTAACAGAGGGAGAAAATCCAAGAACTGTAGCTATTATGGGACTTCCTGGCTGCGTTATGTATGCAAAGAGGACTATTTTTGATCTGGTCCTTCCAAGAGTTATGGCAGACGATCAGGTAACAGCAGAAGAACTGGCTGCTTTGGGCCAGGGCGGCTTATGTCTGAACTGTCCAGTCTGTACCTTCCCTAACTGTGGTTTTGGAAAGGGAGTGTAATAGAAATGGAATTTACACATTTTGATGAAAATGGCAATGCCCTTATGGTGGACGTAAGTGAAAAAGCAGAGACAAAGCGGGAAGCTACTGCCAGAGGAAGCATTTATATGAGCCCTGAGTGCTTAAAGAAAGTAAAAGAAGGGACTATGGCAAAGGGAGATGTATTAGGAGTTGCCAGAGTAGCCGGTATCATGGGTGCTAAGAAGACATCTGAACTGATCCCGCTGTGCCATTTGTTAAATCTTACCAAGCTGACGGTGGATTTTACCATAAAAGAAGAAACAAACGAGATCGAAGCAGCCTGTACCGCCCGTACTACCGGAAAGACAGGTGTGGAAATGGAAGCACTGACCGGTGTAAATATTGCCCTTCTTACCATTTACGATATGTGTAAGGCAGTGGACAAATCCATGGAAATGGGAAATATTTACCTGGAACATAAATCCGGCGGAAAAAGCGGCGAGTTTGTTAATCCCAGAAAGCAGGGCATCTGATGAAAGACAGAATGGGAAGAGAGATCGACTACATGCGGTTTTCCATTACAGACCGGTGTAACCTGCGGTGTAAATACTGCATGCCGGAGGGCATTGACTGCATGCCACGCTGGGATGTGTTATCTCTGGAAGAATTTGAAGCCATTGCCATTGCAGCAGCATCTTTAGGGATCAAAAAGATCAAAGTTACCGGTGGAGAGCCACTGGCAAGAAAAAGCTGTCCCCAGTTAGTAAAGATGCTTAAAAATATCCCAGGCATTGAAAAAGTCACCCTGACTACCAACGGAGTCCAGTTAGATCAGTATCTGGATCAGCTGCTGGATGCAGGACTGGATGCTATTAATGTAAGCCTGGATACCGTAGACCCGGTACTTTATGAGAAGATAACCGGCCGGGATAAGTTAGCCGATGTTATGAGGTTCATTGAAAAAGCAGAAAGCTTACCAATCCCTGTTAAGATCAATGCAGTTTCCATTGATTTCAGGCAGTTACAGGAGAATGGAAAAGCTACAGAACTTTCCCCTCAGGAAAACTGGCAGCAGATGGCAGAACTTGCAAAGCATTATCCGGTGGATGTGCGTTTTATAGAAATGATGCCCATCGGCTATGGAAAGCAGTTTAAGACCATTGATCACAACTGGCTGCTTGAAAATATGAAAAAGGTCTATCCGGATCTGGAAGAAGACACAAGAGTTCATGGATTTGGACCTGCGGTTTATTATAAAGTTCCCGGATTTAAAGGAAGCATTGGTCTGATCAGTGCTATTCACGGAAAATTCTGTTCTACCTGTAACCGCATCCGTCTGACATCCCAGGGACATGTAAAATCCTGTCTCTGCTATGATGAGGGAACAGATCTTAGAAGTATTTTAAGAGAAGGGCAGGAAAGACCGGATAAGGATACCCATTATATCTGGCCAGAAGGCAGAGATGTAAGGGATGAAAAGCTGCAGGAAAAGCTGCGGGAAGCACTTGCAAAGGCGATCTACGAAAAGCCAGCGGCACATTGCTTTGAAAAGCCAGGTGAGATCACCGAGGCACATAACATGATTTCAATTGGAGGATAAGATAAAATGGAAATAACTGGAAAAAGAGGACCGGAAGGTGTTGTAAAAGCGGTCTGTACCAGTGAAAAAAAAGGTGTTGAAAAACATTCTGTTCCGGAAGGACATTTCTTGAAAGATTTTGGTATCGAGGGAGATGCACACGCTGGTAAATGGCATCGTCAGGTAAGTCTTTTGTCTTATGATAAAGTAAAAGAATTTAATGAGCGTGGCGCTCAGGTAGAAGATGGTGCTTTTGGAGAAAATCTGGTGGTAGAAGGGATTGATTTCCGTTCTCTGCCAGTAGGAATGATGATCTATATCGGGGATGTGGTTTTACGCATGACCCAGATCGGCAAAGAATGTCACAGCCATTGCGCGATTTATAAAAGAATGGGCGAATGCATCATGCCAAGAGAGGGCGTGTTTGCAGAGGTCTTACAGGAAGGAACCATTCATCCGGGAGATACTGTTATTACCTGTTATCCAGATGAGAACCGGCCTTTTCAGGCAGCTGTTATCACTTTAAGTGATAAAGGTGCCAAAGGAGAAAGAGTAGACGAAAGCGGTCCTGCAGCAAAGGAAATGCTGGAGCAGGCGGGATACGAAGTAGTAGAGATGCTGATCCTTCCGGATGAACCGGCTATGTTAAAGACACAGTTAATGCGTCTGGCAGACGGCAGACAGTTAGATCTGGTGCTTACAAGCGGCGGAACCGGTTTTTCCATGAGAGACCAGACTCCGGAAGCAACCATGGCAGTGGCAGACCGGAATGCTCCTGGAATTGCAGAAGCCATTCGTTATAAATCCATGGCAGTGACAGACAGAGCCATGTTAAGCAGAGGTGTCAGTGTGATCCGAAAGAAAACACTGATCGTAAACCTGCCGGGAAGCCCAAAAGCAGTAAAAGAAAGCTTGGGATTTATTTTAGACAGTTTGGATCACGGCTTAAAGATCCTTCGCGGCAGTGCTTCTGAGTGTGCCAGAAGAGATTAAGAAAAGGAAAACGGAAAGTTTTAAAAATCGCATATAGACAGTATCTTTGTACCGCCTGCAGCGGGAGGAAGAATACCGTGCAGGCGGTGTTCTCCTTATGATCGCTATAGTCAAACGAGTATAACGATACTGCTATAAATAAATCAATTTTTATTTAAAGGAGAAATGAGATTATGAAGAAACAGATTTGCCTTGTAATGGCAGCTATGATGGCAGCAGGAATGTTAGCTGGATGCTCCGGCAGCGCAAAGGAAACCACAGCAGCAGCTACTGAAGCAGCAACAACCGCAGAAGAAACAAAAGCAGAGGAGACAACTGCAGAAGAAACTACAGCAGCTTCCGGCGAAGAGACTGAGATCTTAGTTGCAGCAGCAGCAAGCTTAAAGAACGCTTACGAAGATAAGCTGATCCCAATGTTCGAAGAAGCAAACCCAGGCGTAACTGTAAAGGGAACCTATGACAGCTCAGGCAAACTGCAGACACAGATCGAGGAAGGTCTGGAAGCAGACGTATTCATGTCCGCAGCTAAGAAGCAGATGACAGCTCTGGATGAGGAAGGCATGATCGCTTCCGATACCATTACTGATCTGTTAGAGAACAAGATCGTTCTGATCGTTCCAACTGGAAATGAGAAGAAGCTGGAGAAGTTTGAGGACATCGAAAATGCAGACAGCATTGCATTAGGCGATCCTGCAAGTGTTCCAGCTGGACAGTATGCACAGGAGGCTTTAACTAACCTGGGTATCTGGGATAAGATCCAGGATAAGGTAAGTTTCGGAACCAACGTAACTGAGGTATTAAACCAGGTAGCAGCAGCAAGTGCTGACGCTGGTATCGTATACGCTACTGATGCAGCAAGCATGGCTGATCAGGTAGAAGTTGTTGCAGAAGCTCCAGAAGGAAGCCTTGCAAAGAAGGTTATCTATCCTGTAGCTGTTGTTAAGGGTACTGCTCATGAGGAAGTTGCAAAGGAATTTGTTGCTTTCTTACAGACTGATAAGGCAATAACAGTATTTGAAGAGTATGGATTTTCCAGTGCGCAGTAGTCAGTAACTATAAAACCGGGATGTTGTAAAGTAAGTTACAGTATCCCGGTTTTAATCAATTTCCCATATAAATCTCATAAGAAAAGAGGTTCTAAATGGACTGGTCCCCAATTTTGATTTCCATGAAGACAGCCAGTCTGTCTATTTTCATCACATTTTTTATCGGGCTGTTTGCAGCCTGGGCAGTGGTAAGCCTGAAAAATGAAACATTAAAGGTTATCTGTGATGGTATCCTGACACTGCCTTTAGTCCTGCCGCCTACAGTAGCAGGCTTCTTTCTGTTATATCTTTTCGGTGTAAAACGTCCTATTGGACAGTTTTTTATTGAATATTTCAGTGTAAAGATCGCCTTTTCCTGGATTGCGACTGTTTTAGCAGCCGTTACCATGTCATTTCCGTTAATGTACCGTTCTGCCAGAGGTGCTTTTGAGCAGGTTGACCAGAACCTGGTTGCAGCGGCCAGAACACTGGGAATGAGCGAATGGGCTGTATTCTGGAAGGTGCTGTTTGCAAATGCAACACCGGGTATCTTAAGCGGCGGCGTTCTTGCTTTCGCCAGAGGTTTAGGTGAGTTTGGCGCCACTGCCATGATCGCAGGAAACATTGCGGGAAAGACAAGAACACTTCCTATGGCGGTCTATTCAGAAGTAGCTGCAGGAAATATGGACGCAGCGTATTCTTATGTAGCTATCATTGTTGTCATTGCATTTATTTCCGTTGTTCTTATGAACTGGGGCGCATTGATCCGCTCACGGAAGTTTTAATGTTCTCTCGGAGGTAAAAAGAATGGCTATTCAAACAGAACATTCTCTCCAGCTTGGAGTTGAAATAAAGAAAAAATTAAAAGAATTTGACCTGGACATCTCATTCAGCGCAGGAAAAGGGTGTCTGGGTATTTTAGGTCCTTCCGGCTGTGGAAAGAGTATGACTCTTAAATCCATTGCAGGTATCGTTACCCCGGACAGCGGCCGTATTGCCTTACAATATGCAAAAGGGGAAGCTGCCGGGGGAAGAGTTCTCTATGACTCGGCTTTAAAGATCAATGAAAAACCACAGATGCGCCGTGTAGGCTATCTGTTCCAGAATTATGCCCTTTTCCCAAACATGTCTGTTGAGGAAAATATTGCAGCCGGTCTTAAAGGAATGGAAAAGAAAAAGGCAAAAGTAGGAGAAATGATCGAACGTTTCCGCCTGACCGGTCTTGAAAAACGTTATCCGGGACAGCTTTCCGGCGGTCAGCAGCAGAGAGTTGCGTTAGCCCGTATTTTAGCTTATGAGCCGGAAGCACTGCTTTTAGATGAGCCTTTTTCTGCTATGGATACATACTTAAGAGAGGGTCTGCGTCTGGAACTTTCTAAAGTATTAGCTGACTATGACGGTGTTTCTGTTATGGTAACCCATGACAGAGACGAGGCCTTCCAGCTTTGCAAAAATATTATGCTGTTAGACAAGGGACATGTGCTGATCGCCGGAAATTCCAGAAAGATCTTCCAGGATCCTGTTACCTGTAAGGCAGCAAGACTGACCGGATGTAAGAATATTTCAAAGATCGAACGGATCGGCGAATACCGTGTCCGCGCTCTTGACTGGGACAATCTGGAATTTGTTACAGACCGGACCGTTGGAGATGATATAACTGCCATCGGTATCCGTGCCCATGATTTTGAGCCTTTGGCAGGAGAAGAGGTAAAGGCCAAAAAAGAGGCTGGAGAGGAAAATCTTATCCCTGTTGTAGATCCAAGTATTTCCGAAATGCCATTTGAGTGGTATATTACTCTTAGCAATGGTCTTTGGTGGAAAAAGGAAAAGACCATCCATACTCATGATGCAGCGGGAGTAGTACCGGAATATCTCCGGGCAGATCCGTCAGCGATCCTGCTTTTAAAGGGAGAACTGTAGAACAGACATAAGAAAGGAAATGGGAAACATGGAGTTAGAAACTGGAAAAAAACTTCGCACAGGAGCAGTTATTGTGGCAGCAGGACATAAAAGTAAAAATTCTGTTTTTAAACCCTTGCTTCCGGTGGGCGACAGTACGGCGATCCGCCGCATCATCATTACCTTAAAGCGGGCGGGAGTTTCCCCTATCGTAGTAGTAACAGGGGATAAGGCAGATGAGCTGGAAAAACATATTTCCAATCTCCAGGTGATCTGCCTTAGGAATGAGCAGTATGCTGTGACCCAGATGTTTTCCAGTATCTGTATGGGGCTTAACTATATAGAAGATCTTTGCGACCGCGTGTTTGTGCTCCCGGCGAAGTTCCCGGTTTTCTTACGGGAAACTGTGCAACGTCTGATGCAGTCAGATGCAGATGTGGTCCGTCCCATGTTTGACGGCCACAGAGGTCATCCTGTTCTTATTTCTTCTTCTGTACTTCCCTCTATTGTATCTTATCAGGGAAGTGATGGTTTAAGAGGAGCCCTTCGTCAGGCAGCAGAAACCTTTCAAGAAGAAAATATTCCCGTTGAGGACAAGGGGATCATTCAGGCTATAGAAACAGAGGGAGACAGCAGCGTTGATTTTATCCGGAAACAGCAGATCCAGGTCCATCCAAGGATCCAGCTTGGCTTAGAACGGGATGATATATTTTTTAATGCCCAGACAGCCCATTTCTTACAGCTTACTTCCCATACAGGTTCCATGCAGACAGCCTGTAAGCAGATGCATATGTCATACACAAAAGGCTGGAAGATCTTAAGAGAAGCAGAAAAACAGTTAGGCTTCCCGCTTTTGTTTTCACGGTCCGGAGGCAGTGACGGGGGGTCTTCCAAACTGACCCCTAAGGGAGAAGAATTTTTAAAACGGTATGTAAAAATGGAAGAAGACCTGAAAAAAGAGGGAGAACGGTTGTTTGAACTTTATTTCGGGAGAGAAGTATAAAAACAGAGTAAACTAAAAACAGGATGATTGCAGGTATGAGCTTGCAATGGTACTGTTTTCGGTAAGTACCTTCCAGGCAAGGAACATACCGGTAGTTGTAAAAAGAAGGGAATGGAACTGATCATCCAGGATCAGCTGGTTCATCTGTTCTAAGCATTCAGAAGCATTCTGCCATGAAAAATGGGGGATCACAGACATTTCCAGACTTTGTCTGAGAAAGTGTTCCTGGGATACACGGGCTATGGAGATGGGGGAAACCAGGGTTTCACGTTTGGGGTACCTTTGAAGAGGATGTTCCTTCCCAGGAAGTTGCAGAAGAAACCAGAAAAGAAGATTAAACTAAAAATGTTTGCATAATTGCAAAAAAATGTTATACTTAAGTAAGTAACACAAAAAGCAGTTTGGAGCTTTATGCAAGCAGTATGCAGGAACTGTCCGGTGATCCGGGAGAAAAACTGTGAAAAGCCGGTACGGCCATTGCTCCGGGATGAAGATCCCTGAAATGGCCCGCCGGTTTTTTTGCCATAGCGTTGTATTTAATTAAGAATAACGGAGGAAACTATATGGGGGAAAGCAGGCTTCACTACGGAATGTCGCTGAGGCTGTATTTTGAGGAAAAAGCTTTTGGACCGGGAATGGTCATGCTCCTTCGGGAGGTGGAGCGTACCGGTTCGCTGCAAAAAGCAGCAAAGGCTATGAATATGGCTTACAGCAAAGCCTGGAAGATGTTAAAAGGGGCAGAAAAAGAATGGGGATTTGCCCTTACAGACCGTGAGACCGGAGGAAAAGACGGCGGCGGTTCTACACTGACACCACAGGCAGAACGGCTGATCGAGGCATACGAAGGCTTTAAAAAGGATGCAGTAGATCATCTGGATCAGCTGTTTGCACAGTATTTTTCAGAGGAAAAGGTAGAAAAGATAAAAGGAATGGAGTGATATTATGGAGCCACAGGAGATCGTATTCTGTAAAGGAGGCGGCTGTACTGCCAAGCTGGGACCGGGAATACTGGCAAGAGTGTTAAATAACCTGCCAAAGACCTATGATCCCAACCTGCTTATCGGCTTTGACGGTTCTGATGATGCAGCGGTGTACAAGCTTACCGATGACCTGGCTATTGTACAGACACTGGATTTCTTCCCGCCTATGGTGGAAGATCCCTATATTTTCGGTCAGATCGCAGCAGCAAATGCCTTAAGTGACATTTACGCTATGGGCGGTGATGTAAAAACAGCTTTAAATATTGTATGTTTCCCGGAAGCAATGGATTTAAACATCCTGGGAAAGATCATGTTAGGAGGCAGTGAAAAGGTAAGAGAAGCAGGCGGCGTCCTTGCAGGGGGACATTCCATTGCAGACAGCGATGTAAAATATGGCCTGTCTGTAACAGGGGTGATCCATCCGGATAAAGTGTTTGCCAACAGCGGCTGTAAAGTGGGAGATGCGCTGATCCTTACAAAGCCACTTGGCGTCGGGATCGTATGTACGGCATCACGTATGAAAGCAGCTTCCAAAGAGGCCTATGACCTGGCAGTGAAATCCATGACTACATTAAATAAGTATGCGTCTGAGATCCTGCGTAAATACCGTTTACACGGCTGTACCGATGTGACAGGCTTTGGATTTTTAGGCCATCTTTGTGAAATGGTCACAGACCAGGCTACAGCAAGGATCTATAAGGAAAAAGTGCCTTATATCCCGGAATGTGAGGATTATGTAGAAGAATTTTACCTGACAGCTGCTGCCCAGAGAAACAGAAACCATGTGCAGGATAAGGTGGAGTTCAGAAACTGCTCCTTTGCAACAGAAGAGATTTTATATGATCCGCAGACGTCCGGCGGACTGCTGGCATCTGTAGATAAAGAAGATGTTCCGGCTATTATGGAAGAACTGGAAAAACTGGGACTTCCCTGCGGCGTAGTAGGAGAGATCCTGCCGAAACAGGAGAAGGCGGTTATCATCCAGTAGATGAACATGGCCGCCCACGGGCGGCTTGACAAGATACATGCCAATAAACCGCCAACGGAGGTTTTGGATATCAGATTTATGGAAAGAGAGGAAGAAAACCATGAGATTAGATGAAAGAGGAAAACAGTGCCCATTACCAGTTATTGAAGCAAAGAAAGCATTAGAGGCATCTGCACCAGGAGAAAAGGTAGAAGTTGTTGTAGATAACGAGATCGCAGTCCAGAACTTAAGTAAAATGGCAGATCACAAAGGTCTTGCTGTATGCTCTGAAAAGACAGGTGAGCGTGAATTCTTAGTTACCATTACTGCAGGAGAAGGAAATGGTGAAGCTGCTGAAGCACCAGTTGCAGCAGAAGAAGTGACCTGCACACCAGATGGAAGAAGAAAAGGCATGGTAGTTGTCCTTTCCTCCAACCAGATGGGACAGGGGGATGAGGCATTAGGAAAGCTTCTGATGAAGGGCTTTGTATTTGCACTGACCCAGCAGGATATGCTGCCGGAGACCATTCTTTTATACAATAGCGGTGCCTTCTTATCCTGTGAAGGTTCTGACAACCTGGAAGACCTTAAGACCTTAGAGGCACAGGGTGTGGAGATCCTTACCTGTGGAACCTGCTTAAACCACTACGGACTGGCTGAAAAGCGTCAGGTAGGCGGTGTTACCAATATGTATGAGATCGTGGAGAAAATGACCAAAGCCAGCGTAGTGGTACGTCCATAAGGCATTTTGTGCCAAGGCACATTCTTTTTTACTTAGAAAGTATAATTTTTTAGGAGAAGGTAAATATATGATACAGAGAAATGAACAGCTTGTGATCGTAAGAGGAGGGGGAGATATTGCTACCGGTACCATCAGCCGGCTTTTCCGCAGCGGATATCCGGTAGTGATCCTGGAGATATCCACACCGTCTGCGATCCGCCGTCAGGTGGCGCTTTCAGAAGCTGTTTATGACGGGGAGAGCAAGGTTGAGGATGTGACCTGTATAAAGGTAGAGTCCTGGGAAGAAGCAAAAGAGGTATTAAAAGAGAAAAAGAAAGTACCTCTTTTAGTAGATCCGGAGTGCAATATCTTAAAACAGGTACGTCCATGGGCCTTAGTAGATGCGATTTTGGCAAAGAAAAATCTGGGGACAAACCGCCAGATGGCAGATAAGACCATTGCTTTGGGACCTGGTTTTAGTGCAGGTGTAGATGTAGATCTTGTAGTTGAAACACAGAGAGGCCATAACCTGGGCCGTATTATCGAAAAGGGACCGGCTACGCCCAATACAGGTACTCCCGGTATCATCGGCGGATACGGAAAAGAACGGGTCATCCATTCACCGGCAGAAGGAAAGCTTTACGGCAGAGTAAAGATCGGTGATAAGGTAGAAAAAGGACAGACCATTGCTGTAATCTGCACAGAAAACGGGGAAGAGGTCAAGGTAGAGGCAACTCTTACCGGTCTGGTCCGCGGTCTGATCCGTGATGCTTATCCGGTAACAGTTGGCTTTAAGATCGCAGATATCGACCCGAGAGAAAGTGAATATAAAAACTGCTTTACCATTTCTGATAAGGCAAGAAATATCGGAGGCTCTGTTTTAGAGGGCCTGATGTACTTAGAGGAAAAGCAGGGATATTAAGGAGGGGAGCATATGATCTATCTGGACAGCGCGGCTACTTCTTTTTACCGTCCGCCCTGTGTGGCAGAAGCGGTGGCAGAGGCCATTTCCAGTATGGGAAACTGCTCCAGAGGAGCTTATAAAGAAGCACTTACAGGAGCCAGAGTCATTTTTGAGACCCGGGTCCTTTTATCAGAAATGTTCCATGGAGATGGTCCGGAGCAGGTGGCATTTACAGCCAATTCTACCGAAAGCTTAAATATTGCCATTAAGGGGCTGATCAGACCGGGAGACCGGGTAGTGACAACGGTTTTAGAACACAACAGTGTGCTGCGTCCTTTATATGAAATGGAAAAACAGGGAGCAGAACTGGTCATTGTTGGCTGTGAACATGCACCGGAAAGTGCCGGTGAAACTGAAAAAGAACGGGTAAGACGCCTTGGAAAACTGGACTACAAAGCCCTTAAGGCAGCGATCACACCGGGAACCAGGGCAGTAGTCATGACCCATGCATCTAATCTTACAGGAAATCGTACAGATCTAAAAAAAGTAGGAGAGTGGTGCAGACAGGCCGGAGCCCTTTTTATCGTAGATGCATCCCAGACAGCAGGTCATTTTCCTATTAACATAGAAGAAAACCACATTGATGTGCTGTGTTTTACCGGTCACAAAGGCCTTATGGGACCCCAGGGAACAGGCGGACTGTGTGTGCGCAAAGGTCTTGCTGTAAAACCTTTATTATCAGGAGGAAGTGGTATCCTTACCTTTGAAAAACAGCATCCTTCAGTGATGCCTACAGCGTTAGAAGCAGGTACTTTAAACGGGCATGGCATTGCCGGACTGAGAGCTGCCCTTCTTTACATAAAAGAAGAAGGGATCGAGGCCATAGGCGCCCGGGAACAGAAGCTGATGCAGCTTTTCTATGAACAGGTAAAGGAGATCCCGGATATCCGCATTTACGGGGATTTTTCACAGAAAGACAGAGCTGCTATTGTGTCTTTAAACCTGGGAGAAGAAGAGTCCGGGGAAGTCAGCGACTATCTGTCAACAGAATATGGGATCGATACCCGTTCCGGCGGTCACTGTGCGCCTTTAATGCATGGGGCTTTAGGCACTGTGGATCAGGGGGCTGTGCGTTTCAGTTTTTCTCATTTTAATACAGAAGAGCAGGTGGAATGTGCAGTACGGGCATTGAAAGAGTACTAAAAAGGAATAAAACCCAAAAGAAAATATCTCAAAATACAAAAAAAAGGACTGTGGACCAGGGAATTTCTGGTTACAGTCCTGTTTTTATTTTTTTAGTTCATGCCTGTCTCTATGCCGGAACATGCTGCATTAAGATCTCAGTAAGAGCAGTACCGCTGCTGGTATGACAGCGCACGATCTCGGTCTCCTGCTCATTGACCTCGTCTAAAGCGCAGCGGATCATCTTGTGGGAAACGGTATTGGTGAACAGAACTAAAAGATCCGGTCTTCCGATCTGCTTGTCCAGGCTGGCACTCATCTGAGTGAATACCTTTGCCTTGCAGTTATAGTTTTTACAGATTTTTTTATACTGGCTGACCATACGGTCATGTCCGCCGATGATAACAACGCTCATGAATGTAGCCTCCTTTGGTGTGTGCAATATAGTGTGTTGTGTGCCCCTGAAAAGTGTATTTAGAACATGTTCTTGTATTATATGTATGGGGGAATGGTAAGTTATATGTTTCGTATCAGAATGGTTAGTGCTAACTAACTCTTGGTAAAATCATACATGATTTATAGGAAAATGTCCATAGGATTAAATGATAAGTTTTCTCAATAACATGTTAATAATTTGGCGGGCTTGTTAATTCTAAAACTTTTTGCATAATATACAAAAATATTTAGATATTCTCAAAAACCTTATTATTTTTGCAGATTGTACCTAAAAAATTTTTAGGTTATACTGTTTACAGAGTTAAGAAAGCAATCCAACAGGTTGAAATAAACCGGTTAAGCAATAAAAACTACGAATTAAAAACTACGACTCAGGAAAGGAAGATAAGAACATGGCAGCAATCGCAGTAACATTTGTATTTGGAATTTTAGCTTACGATATGTATAAAGTAATCTGTGAGAAATAATAACAGATAAAAATTGAAAACCAGCAAAGACCTGAAACAGTCTGGATCAACAGACGCTGTTTCAGGTCTTTTTGTATTTGTTTTATATTTGTACACAGCTGTTTTCTTTACGGTATTAAGAATTTATGGTAAAATTACTCCAAAGACAAATTTTGGGGGAATTTATTTGAAGATTTCTGTAAAAACACAGGGAAAATGGACACAGACGGATACGTTGTGGTCCGCGCTTTTTATAGACGATCGGTTAAAAAAAGATCCGGGTCAGGCAGACCATTCCCCTGTTCTTTCTTTTGTGGGAGGCGGGGGAAAAACCTCTTATATACGCCGTCTGGCCTGGGAAGGCAGAGAAAAAGGATACCGTGTGCTGGTAATGACTACGACCCATATGGCAGTTCCGGAATATTTTGGAGTATTGGAACCGGATCTGGGACAAGTAGAAAAAATGCTGGAAAAAGAAGGGATAGCAGTTGCAGGATGTCCTGCCAAAGAGGGAAAGATCGCTTTCCGGGACTGGGAGTTTTATGAAAAAGCAGGAAAACTGGCAGATGTGATCTTAGTGGAGGCAGATGGTTCCAAACGGCTTCCGGTGAAAGTGCCTGGACCAAAAGAACCGGTGATCCCTGAAAATTCCGATCAGATCCTTTGTATCTATGGTCTTGGAGCTTTGGGAAAACAGGCAGCCGACTGCTGTTTCAGGATGCAGCCGTCAGAACAGCTTTTAAAAATACCAGAGGATCAAAAAGATGGAAAATGGATCATGACAGAGGAGAAAATGTCTCTTTTAATGAAAAAGGGGTATTTAGAGCCATTGAGACAACAATTTCCTTACAGTCAGGTGATCCCGGTCTTTAACCAGGCAGATACCATGAAACTGGAAGAAAATGGAAAAAACATTCTGGAAAGAATGGAGGAAGAACGGGGAATATTAACAGGAGAACTGTGGAAGGAAACGTCATTTAACCTGTTTTAGGGGGATGTACTGTATAAAAAGATAAAAGAGGTAAGTACAATGAAGGTATCAATGATCTATATGGCTTCCGGATTTGGAAAGCGTTATGGGACCAACAAACTGATCACAGAATTCAGAGGCGAGCCGTTGTATCTTCACGGGCTTTTAAGCTTGCAAAAGGCAGCGAAATTGTTAGAAAAAACGGAAAAGATCAACTGTCAGCTGATCCTCATCAGCCAGTATGAACGGGTACTGTCCGGATCTGTGGAGCAGGTTCCGGAAGCAGAGCGCTTTTTTAATGAGGACAGCGACCAGGGAATTACAGCTTCTATTAAACTTGGCACAGAGGTTGCCTGGGATAATGCAGATGCATATCTGTATTTTGTGGCAGACCAGCCCTGTATGGCAGGAGAGACCATAGCCAGGTTTGTCAGTGAGTTTATGAAAAGCAAAAAAGGGATCGGCTGTGTGTGTGCAAAGGGACACAGAGGCAGCCCTAATATATTCCGTAGACGCTACAAAAAAGAGCTTCTTGCTTTGGAAGGAGATCAGGGCGGACGCCAGATCATGCAGAAATATCCACAGGAAATATGGATGATGGAAGTGGATGAAAGAGAATTAAAAGATATTGACCAGCCGGCAGATCTGACTGCATTGCGCCTAGAACTGGAAAATACGTGATCTTTCAGATATTAAAGACATCAGAATTGTTTTAAAAGCACAAGGGAAGAAAAATGAAACAGAAAGAAAATGTAAAAGAGGAAGTAAAAGAAGAGGCCGGGGAAAAACAACAGAAGAATAACTTCGCCCAGGGAAGCATTGTTGTAAACATATTAAAACTGGCAGTGCCTATGACATTGGCACAGCTGATCAATGTGCTCTACAACATTGTAGACCGGCTTTATATCGGCCAGTTAAAAGATGAGGCGACCATATCTTTGACAGGTCTTGGACTGTGTCTGCCCATCATATCCATTGTGATCGCCTTTGCAAACCTGTTTGGAATGGGCGGTGCCCCATTGTGTTCCATTGAAAGAGGACGGGGAAACAATGAAGAGGCAGAAGCCATTATGGGAAATTCCTTTGCTATGATGGTTGTTGTAGGAGTTATCCTGACTGTGGTGGGACTTGTATTTAAACGGCCTATGTTGTATTTATTTGGCGCCAGTGACGCAACCATCGGATATGCGGACTCCTACATCACCATTTATCTGATGGGAAATATCTTTGTTATGACCGGCCTTGGAATGAACAGCTTTATCAATTCCCAGGGTTTTGGCACCATTGGAATGATGACTGTATTATTGGGAGCAGTTGCAAATATTATCCTGGATCCTGTTTTTATCTTTTTCTTTCACATGGGTGTGCGTGGGGCAGCGCTGGCAACGATCTTATCCCAGCTGATCTCCGCCATCTGGATCTTAAAATTCCTTACAGGTCCAAAGGCTATTTTAAAGCTGAAAAAGAACTGTATGAAACTGAAAAGATCCAGGGTCCTGCGTATCATTGGCCTTGGAATGAGCGGCTTTACCATGTCCATTACCAACAGTTCTGTCCAGGTCATGTATAATGCCATGCTCCAGAAAACAGGCGGTGATTTATATGTAGGTATTATGACGGTCATTAATACAGTCCGTGAAGTCATTTCCATGCCGGTCCAGGGTATTACCCACAGCTCCCAGCCTGTGATGGGATATAATTACGGTGCAAAAGAATACGGCCGTGTGAAAAAAGCAATTGTGTTTGTATCTGCTGTTTCTGTTTTGTATACATTAGGAGTGTGGTCTCTGGTCCATGCATTTCCGGAGTTTTTCATCCGTATCTTCAACCGTACCGGGGATCTGGTGGAAGCGGGAATTCCGGCTATGCGTATTTATTTCTTCGGCTTTTTCATGATGGCGTTTCAGTTTGCAGGACAGGCCATCTTTGTTGGTCTTGGAAAAGCGAAAAATGCGGTATTCTTCTCTATTTTCCGTAAAGTGATCATTGTAATACCGCTGATCATTATTTTACCCAGCATGTTTCATATGGGAACGGACGGCATTCTTATGGCAGAACCGGTGTCCAACTTTATCGGCGGAACGGCATGCTTTGTGACCATGCTCTGCACCGTATGGCCGGAACTTACAAAAGGGGAAAGGGATAAAAACAAATGAAGATAAATTTGCGAAGGGTTACAACAGGCGCTGTTCTTATAGCAGCAGCGTCTGCTTTTTTGTTCTGTACCGGATTTACGAAAGCATCTGATCATGGGAACCATGAAAATGGTTATTTAAAGTCTGCAACCTATTACTCGGATGACTGGGTGATCAATTTCTGGAACAGTGAAAGCAGCCATATGGATGAGGAGTTAAAACAGATCCGGGAAGATGGGTTTAACAGCATTATTCTTGTAGTACCGTGGAGGGAATTTCAGCCATCTATGGCGCCGGAACACTATAATGACTACGCATGGGAGAAGTTTGACCGGGTAATGAAGGCGGCAAAAGCCCAGGATCTGAAGGTCATGTTAAGAGTGGGATATACCTGGGACTATTACAGCAGTGAAAATGTACTGGCCCGTTATGAAAAGCTGCTTTATGACAGTGAAACAAAGAAAGCATGGCTTCACTATGCAAAACGGTTGTATGAAAAGGCGTCTGCTTATGACAATTTCAGCGGCGGTTTTATTACCTGGGAAGATTTCTGGAATTTTGCGGAAAATGGCAGTACCCTTTATGGAAGCGGGATCACAGGACGGAAAATGGCAGCACAGTGCGGCTATACCCAGTATGTAAAAGAACATTATACATTAGAAGAATTAGGAGAGATCTACAGGGATACCTTTGACTCTTATGGGGAAATCTATCTGCCGGCAAAAGAGTCTTATGCAAGAAAATTGTTTTTCCAGTTTTATGACCATTTTTTAAATGATATCCTTGCAGAGACCCAGACTGTATTTCCGGACCTTTCCATGGAAGTGCGTCTGGATGTGGATCCGGTAAGGCGGCTGGACGGGACATTAGAAGGTGCTCCTCATGATGCTACTTTTTCCTGTGGCTCATCCGGCTTTGCCAGTGCCATGTTCAGCGTTCCCATGGGATTTGAAAATAATGGGGAAAAAGTAACAGCAGCCCAGGCTCTTTCCAATGCAGCTTCTTATTTTGACCGGTTATTCCAGAGCAGCCAGCAGAAAAAGATCTACATTGACCAGTTCTTATTTACAGATAATACACCTGGTTTTGAACATAATGCCCAGCTTTTGGAAACGGAGAAAGCGGCTTATCTGGATGGAATGGCAGAGCTGTTTAAAGCAAAGACACTTGGATACGGGATCTGGACCTACAGGGATTACGGGGATAATAAAGTGTATAATTCCCAGTTTGCCCTTGCACAGCAGGGCTGGAAATTTTCCGGCAGGAGCAAAGTAGAAGAGCACAATGGAAGCAGGATGGCAGTACTTCCGGTTTCCGGATGGATCAGCCAGGATATCCACAACCGCTCTGCAGGAATGGAAGAAAATAACCTGTATGTAAGTTTTCTGCTAGAAGGAGAAGGAAACTGCCGGGTCATGGTGCAGGCAGGAGGACAGAAGCAGACTGTATCTGCAGGCAGTCCGCAGACCGTGACCCTTAACTTTGGTACTGCATCTGCAGGAGAACTGGTCATTTCAGCCCAGGGAACAGGAACAGTATACATAGATGATGTAAAAGTGTATACTGGCATTACGCAGGGGGACATGTACCATATGGATGGAACGGAAAGCTCCTGTATCCAGGCAGTACGTGCCATGAACGCAAAAGTCCGTTAAAAAAGCGCGCTTAGAATAAAAAAAGAGTTTCGGAACATAATAGTCTGGTAACCTTTAAACCTAAGAAATGTTTGAATGAAAGATCAGGAGGGACCAGATTATGACGAAACTGGAATGTAGCGCAAAAAACTGTGTACACTATGCGGAAGGGTGCTGCTGTAAGAGTTCTATTACAGTAGACGGGGCTCATGCACGCTGTGCAGATGATACCTGCTGCGCAAGTTTTTCCGAAAACACAGGCGGAGTCTTTAAAAATCTTTTTAAAACGCCTGAGTCCAAACTGGATGTGGTTTGTGATGCGGACAGCTGCAGATATAATGAAGATCACTGCTGCTGTGCAGGAAAAATCGATATCCGTGGAGAAGACGCCTGTGACTGCGGAGAGACCTGCTGCGGTACTTTTGAGCAGGGATAACGGAGAAAAAAATAAATAAAAAACCTATTGACAAAGAAAACAAAATAGAGTATAGTAATAAAAGTTGTGAGAACGACTGACAGGAAAGCAGGTATATCCGCCTCACCCTGGCACGAGCAAGTGACCCGGGTTCATATTTCAGACACTGACTGAAAACTGAATGTTTTGGTTTGATTTTTATCTGGTATCGTATTGAGAGACAGATAAAGGTTTCAGTGAAAGATTATGTATTTTTGCGGATGGCACTAGCTATCCGCTTTATTTTTGCTCTTCATTCAAAAACATGACTATGGAGGTGTACAACTATTAGCGAATTAATGATTAACGAACAGATCAGAGACAGAGAAGTAAGATTGATCGGTGAAAATGGTGAACAGTTAGGAATTATGTCTGCAAGAGACGCTTTCAAGCTGGCACAGGAAGCAGAACTGGATCTGGTAAAGATCGCACCAACTGCTAAACCACCGGTATGTAAGATCATCGATTACGGAAAATACCGTTACGAGCTGGCTCGTAAGGAAAAAGAAGCCCGCAAGAAACAGAAAGTAATTGATGTAAAAGAAGTTCGTTTGTCCCCGAATATTGATACTAACGACCTGAACACAAAAGTAGGAGCTGCCAGAAAGTTCCTGGAAAAGGGAGACAAAGTAAAAGTTACTCTTCGTTTCCGCGGTCGTGAAATGGCACATATGTCCAAGTCAAAATACATTCTGGACGATTTCGCTGAGAGTCTGGCTGATATCGCAGTAGTAGATAAGCCCTCAAAGGTGGAAGGAAGAAGCATGGTTATGTTTTTAACTGCAAAACGTTAAAATAGAAAGTTTTAAGGAGGAAATTTACAATGCCAAAGTTAAAAACCAGCAGAGCTGCAGCAAAGCGCTTTAAAAAGACAGGAACCGGTAAGTTAGTCCGCAATAAAGCTTACAAGTCTCACATCTTAACTAAGAAGTCTACTAAGAGAAAGAGAAATCTTAGAAAAGATATCGTTACCGATGCTACTAACGTAAAGGCAATGAAGAAGATTTTACCATATCTGTAAGTTTTAGATTGTAGAAGGAGGAATTACCGATGGCAAGAATTAAAGGCGGTTTAAACGCAAAGAAGAAGCACAATAGAATCCTGAAGATGGCTAAGGGCTACAGAGGCGCTCGTTCTAAGCAGTACAGAGTTGCTAAGCAGTCCGTTATGCGCGCACTGACCAGCTCCTACGCAGGCAGAAAAGAGAGAAAGAGACAGTTCAGACAGCTGTGGATCGCTCGTATCAACGCAGCAGCACGTATCAATGGTCTGTCCTACAGCAAGTTCATGTACGGCTTAAAGCTGGCTGAGGTTGATTTAAACCGTAAGGTTCTGTCCGATATGGCTATCAACGATGCAGAAGGTTTTGCTAAGTTAGCAGAACTGGCAAAGAGCAAACTTGCTTAATCTGTCAGAATTATTATAAATAGTAAGCACCGGGAATGACTGAAAAGTTGTTTCCGGTGTTTTTTTGTTGCCATGCATTTTATGCATCTGAAGGAAGCTGCCGGTAGCAGGTTCAAAGTGAAGAAATACCGCCTGCATCCAACGGAACTGGCAGCAGACGGTATTTGAAGATTTTTGGGATAAATACAATGTTTTGAAGCGGATCTGATGTGATCAGATCAGGCCACAGCGTTCGCCTTGGGGAATATCCCTCTGTATACATGCAGGAAGTAAATGATCTCTGCAATGGCTGTAATGGTCCAGGAGAAAACATAAAGCAGATACAAAGACGGGATCGTCTTAAAGTATGCAAATACAGTGTAGACCCATACAACACGGAATACACAGGAACCCATGATCACGATGAACATGGGAACCAGACTCTTTCCAAGGGCTCTGGAAGCGGCAATGGTGCAGTCCATAAAAGCAGAAACACCATAGGAAAAGCCCATGATGGTAAGGCGCTTAAGACCGGCAGTAATGACTTCAGGATCAGCTGTAAACAGAGATAAGAACTGTTTTCCGAAGATAACTAAGAGCAGTCCCATAGCACCTCCGATGCCGAAAGAATACAGCAGGCTGATCAGATAGCTCTTTAATACCCGGTCACGTTTTCCAGCGCCCAGGTTCTGGCTCATAAAGCTGGCGCATGCGGTATAGATAGCTGCCATTACGTCATAGATCAGGCCGTCGGAGTTTGCAGCCGCAGAATTTCCTGCAACCATAGTGGCGCTGAAGGAATTGACACCTACCTGTACAAACAGGTTTGCAAGGGCGAAAATAGCATTCTGCAGACCGGAAGGAATACCGATCTTTAAGATGTCGATGGTCTTTGACGGGTCCGGACGGAGCTTTGATAAATGCAGTCTGTAATCTGTATTGATACAGAACAGATCACGTAAGATCAGTCCGGCAGATACATACTGGGATATGGCACTGGCAGTTGCAACACCGGCTACATCCATCTTGCAGATGACAACGAAGAACAGGTTCATGATCACGTTTAAAACGCCTGCAAGGAGCAGATAGCGTACCGGCCTTGCTGTATCACCGTCTGCGCTGAAAATAGCATTACCGCAGTTATAAACAGCCAGGGCAGGCATTCCAAGGAAGTAAATGCGAAGATACAGCACAGAGCCGTCGATCAGCTCTTCCTTTGTATGTAAGATCTCAAGGACAGGTCTTGCAAAGCAGATACCGAATAATAACAGGGCCAGACCGCTGCAGATACTGACGATAAGAGCAGAGTGGACCGTATGGGAAAGAGCCTGCTTTTTCCCGGCGCCAAGATAGAGGGCGGTAAGTACATTGATACCACCCGCCAGACCAATGAGAAAGCCTGTAAACATCGTTACCAGGATCGCAGTGGAACCAACGGACCCCAAAGCTAACGGCCCCGCAAAACGCCCTACAACGGCGATATCCGACATATTAAAAAGAACCTGGAGGACATTGGAAAGCATCAGCGGTATGCTGAAAACAAAAATGTTCTTCCAAAGGGATCCCTGAGTCAGATCTTTAGATGGCTGTTTCATAAAAACTTCTCCATTCGTAAAAAATAATTTTATATATGAAATTTTGTAAAGATAAAAAAAGACCCATAACACAGAGTTTTCTGTGTTATCAGCACTAGCTTCAGTATAGCATAAGGGGATATTGTGTACAAGAGATGGAAAAATAAAAGTTTCTTTTGTTTATGAGTATTTATGATATTAAAGAGATCCTTTCTATGATATCGAACATATCATAGAAGGATCTCTTTTAGTGGTTATGTTTTAAACATGTATTTCCTGTTTTGTAATTATTTATCAAGGCCTTTCCATACAATGTTCTTGTAACGATCAGGATCGGTATCGCCCTCTGTAGAGAAGAGCAGTACTTTGGAATTTTCATCCAGGCCAATGTCATTTCTTAAATCTTTGTATTCGTCCATGGTCATCATAGCTGCTAATGCACCGAATGGAGCAGCACCAGACTCACCGGCAGCAGCACCCTTGTAAAGACATGCAGCAGCTTCAGCCTCAACAACTACGAATGTAGGTAAGTTGTCAGCATACAGATTGGAGAAGTAACCAACAACTGCACCAGCTAAGGAACCAACGCCTGCCTGTACGAAGATGTGGGTAGGACGCTCACATCCCTGAGCTTTTAACTGTTCACCAGCTTCCATTGCCATGGTGCCGTATCCCTGCATGATCCATGCCGGGATCTCTTCGTAGCCGTCCCAGGCAGTATCCTGTACGATAACGCCTCTTGGAGTTTCATCCGCTTCCTTAGCAGCCAGACGAACACAGTCATCATAGTTTAATTCCTGGATGTCTACCTGAGCGCCTTCTTTTGCGATATTCTGAAGACGGGTCTGAGTAGTTCCCTTAGGCATATGAACAACTGCCTTCTGTCCAAGACGGTTAGCAGCCCATGCAACACCACGGCCGTGGTTGCCGTCTGTTGCTGTAAAGAAAGTAGCCTGTCCGAATTCTTTTCTTAACTGTTCGGAAGTAAGTACGGAATAGGGAAGTTCAGAAACATCCTTTCCGGTTTTTTTGCGATGTAACGAGCCATTGCAAAAGATCCGCCCAGTACCTTAAATGCGTTCAGACCAAAACGGTAAGACTCATCCTTTACATATACTTCCTTAACTCCTAAATAGGAAGCCATGTGAGGCAGCTTGGTTAATGGTGTTTCGCTGTACTGAGGAAAGCTCTCGTGGAAAGTACGTGCCTTTTTGATCTCCTCAAGTCCCATAATTGGAAGGTTTTTGTCATCTGTTTTAGGCATTTTGTTTACTGCCCACAGAATCTTCTGATCCATGTTACTGTATCCTCCTTAAAATTTTTGGTTCTTAAAAATTTTTAGTTCTTAAGATGATTTACGACTGTTTACGTCGATGTAACTGTACAGAGTAAATTTGGAAATTCCAAAATACTTGGAGACTTTGTCTCCTGATTTTGTTATGAGAAAAGCGCCTGCGTCATTCAAAAACTGGATGGCGGTTACTTTTTCTTCCTTATTCATAAGAGCTGCCGGTTTTCCAATCAGAGCTACGGACTGTTCGATCAGGTTGTCCAGAAGATCATTTACATTGTGTACGATCTGTTCTGGCTGCTGTCTGGTATCACTTGGATCTTCTGTACTGATGAGAGCTTTAATGGATCTCTCAATGGTCATCAGACCGGTGATATCGTAGTTGATGGAAAAAATGTAATCCACAGCGGAATCCTCTGGGTTTCTGATAAAAAACGTACTGGATTTTAAGATCTTACCGTTTGATGTGCGGGTAAGATAACCAAGATGGTCTTTCAGTGAAGCCGGATCCCTATGCAGGGTTTCCAGAACTACCTTAGATGGTCCGTCGCCTTCACGCCGGTTGGTGATATGTCCGTTGTTGATGTGTACAACAGAGTGTTCCAGGTCGTGGCGCTTTAAGTCGTGGATCACAATTTCGCAGTCTGGTCCGAACTGTCTTGCAAGGCCGTCTGCAATCTGTTCAAGCAAGCTAAGTGTGTATGCCATGAACAACCTCCTCATTTCGGACTTTCATAATATGATATGGTAACTTTGTACAATAAACAATCTGCAAAACATTTTTGCGTTGTTTATGATTACATAATAGCACAAATAAAACAGATTGCAATAGTTTTTTACAAAAAAATTTTGAATAACTAAAAAAAATTGTATTTTTCCCTTGCAAATGGTATTTCAAGGTGTTAATATAAGAGTACGACAACATTGTTATTATATAGGAAAAGGAGAGAGCCATATGTTGATCATTGGAAACGGACGTCTGGTTACAAGAGATGCCGGACAGCCATTTTTCGAAAATGGAGCAGTAGCAATTGACGGAACTACTATTAAGAAAGTAGGAACTCTGGAAGAGATCAAAAAGGAGTTTCCGGAAGCTGAGTTTGTAGACGCTAAGGGGGGCGTTATCATGCCGGCTTTCATTAATACACATGAGCATATCTACAGTGCAATGGCAAGAGGCTTAAGCATTAAAGGATATGATCCTCACGGATTTTTAGATATCTTAGACGGATTATGGTGGACCATCGACCGCCATCTGACCAATGAGCAGACCCGTCAGAGCGCAAGAGTTACTTTCATCGACAGTATCAAGAACGGTGTTACCACTGTATTTGACCATCATGCAAGCTTTGGCCAGATCAAGGACAGCCTGTTTGCCATCGAAGATGCTGCAAAAGAATTTGGTGTAAGAGCCTGTCTGTGTTATGAAGTATCTGACCGTGACGGTATGGACAAGTCCAGAGAAGCTGTATTAGAGAATGCAAGATGGATCAAGCATGCATTAGCAGATGATACAGATATGTTTGCTGGTATGATGGGTATGCATGCACAGTTTACCATTTCAGATGAGACAATGGAATTTGCTGCAGCAAACAAACCAGATGAAGTTGGATATCATATCCATGTTGCAGAAGGTATCGAAGATCTTCATGACTGCTTACATAAATATGGAAAGCGCATTGTAGACCGTTTATACGACTGCAATATCTTAGGAAGCAAGACTTTACTTGGCCACTGCATCTATGTAAACCCACATGAGATGGAACTGATCAAGGCAACTGATACTATGGTAGTACACAACCCTGAGTCTAACATGGGTAATGCCTGCGGATGCCCTCCAACCATGGAGATCGTTCACAGAGGTATCTTGACAGGTCTTGGAACAGATGGTTATACACAGGATGTTCTGGAGTCTTATAAGGTAGCAAATGTACTTCACAAGCATCATCTGTGTGACGCAAATGCAGCATGGGGCGAAGTTCCTCAGATGCTCTTTGAAGGAAATGCTAAGATCGCAAACCGCTACTTCAAGAAGCAGTTAGGCGTATTAAAAGAAGGCGCAGCAGCAGATGTGATCGTTACAGATTATGTACCGAGAACACCTATGGATGCTTCTAATATCAACAGCCACATCTTATTCGGTATGACCGGACGCAGCGTTGTTACCACAGTCTGCAACGGTAAAGTCTTAATGAAAGACAGAGAGCTGATCGGAATTGATGAAGAGAAGGTTCTTTACGAAGTAAGAGAAGAGGCTAAAAAGCTGGAACGTTCCATTAACGGTTAATAATGTAAATGTTACAGTTCAACCATGCCATCTTCTTGTTTCCATATTCATGAAAACAAGAAGCTTGGTGGATCCACCATATGCTGATTTGAACAAGAAAGTGTTTATGCAAGCGAACTTGCAACACGCTTTCTCATTCAAATCAGCGCATGGTTGAACTGATGTAAATTAATTAGTAATAGCCGATTACAGGGCGGCGGGAAAACAGCACACCGGAATATCCGGGCGGCTGAGCCGTTGAAAGATAAAAACTGGCTTCTGCAAAGATACAAAAATTTTGCAGAAGCCCCCCTACGGTGCTGGGACCTGATCGGGTGCTATATATAAGGAGGAAATAGAATATGAGCGATATTATGACACCCATTCCCTTTGGAAAAATGATGAACTGGATCCTGGAGGAACACAAGAAAGGCGCGATCTTCGGCATCAGAAGACCTTTTGTTGCAGATCAGAGCAAGAAATATGAGATCTTTGGACGTACATTAGAGACACCTTTCGGACCTGCTGCAGGACCACACACCCAGCTGACCCAGAATATTGTAGCTGCTTATGTGGCAGGAAGCCGCTTCTTTGAATTAAAGACAGTTCAGAAGTTAGATGGTGAAGACCTTCCGGTAGCAAAGCCATGTATCAAGGCTGATGATGAGTGCTACAACTGTGAATGGTCCACTGAGCTTTATGTGCCACAGGCATATGATGAGTACGTGAAAGCATGGTTTGCCTGTAAGGTATTAGCTAAGGAATATGGCCTTGGCTCTATGGACGGCTTCCAGTTTAATATGTCCGTTGGTTATGACCTGGACGGCATCAAACTGGAAAAGGTAGACCGTTTTATTGAAGGAATGAAGGATGCTTCTGCAGCACCTATTTTTAATGAGTGCCGTCAGTGGCTGTTAGATAACCTGGATCGTTTTGATAACCTGACAAAAGAGGATGTTGAAAGTATCTCCCCTGAAATCTGCAACTGTGCAACTCTCTCCACTCTGCACGGATGTCCTCCACAGGAGATCGAGCGTATCGCAAGCTATCTGCTCACTGAGAAGAAAGTACATACCTTTATCAAGTGCAATCCAACTCTGTTAGGATATGAGTATGCAAGAAAATTAATGGATGACATGGGCTATGATTATGTAGCGTTCGGTGACTTCCATTTCAGAGATGACCTTCAGTACACAGATGCAGTTCCAATGTTACAGAGACTGCAGAAGCTGGCAGATAAGAAGGGACTGGAATTTGGTGTTAAGATCACAAATACCTTCCCTGTTGATGTAAAACAGAATGAACTTCCAAGTGAAGAAATGTACATGTCCGGTAAGTCTTTATACGCTCTGTCCATGTCTGTTGCACAGAAACTGGCAAAAGACTTTGACGGAAAACTGCGTATTTCCTACTCCGGCGGTGCTGATTACTTTAATATCACAAAGATCGTAGACGCTGGTATCTGGCCTGTAACCATGGCAACTACCATGTTAAAGCCAGGCGGCTATGAAAGATTAGAGCAGATCGGACAGTTATTTAAGGCAAAAGAAGCAGCAGCTTTCGCTGGCGTAAGCGCAGAGAAGGTAGAAGCTATGGTAGAGGCTGCAAAGTCTGACAAACACCATGTAAAGGCTGTTAAGCCGCTTCCATCCAGAAAGGTGAAAAAGCCGGTTCCGTTAACAGACTGCTTTATCGCTCCATGTCAGGAAGGATGCCCGATCCATCAGGATATCACCCGTTACATGCAGTTGGCAGGTGAAGGAAAGTACGAAGAAGCATTAAAGGTTATCTTAAACAAGAACCCGCTTCCATTTATCACCGGTACCATCTGTGCGCACAACTGTATGAGCAAATGTACCAGAAACTTCTACGAGGCTTCTGTAGATATCCGCAGAACCAAGTTAGAGTCTGCACAGGGCGGAATTGATGCTGTTATGGCAGCATTAAAGGCACCTGCAGTTACTTCTGATAAGAAGGCAGCTGTAGTAGGCGGCGGCCCTGCTGGTCTGGCAGCTGCATACTTCCTTGCAAAGGGCGGTATGAAGGTTACTGTATTTGAGAAGGCAGAAAAGATGGGCGGCGTTGTACGCAATGTGATCCCAGGCTTCCGTATTTCCCACGAAGCAATCGATCATGACGTTGAGCTGGTTCGTGCTATGGGTGCAGAGCTGGTAAACGGCAAAGAGATCACTTCTGTTGATGAATTAAAGAAAGAATATGACTACGTTGTACTGGCAGTTGGTGCTTCTGAACCAGGCAGACTGAGACTGGAAGCTGGCGAGACCATGAACGCATTAGAGTTCCTGGCACAGTTTAAGGCAACTGACGGCAAGGTAGATTTAGGCAAGAACGTTGTTGTTATCGGTGGCGGTAACACAGCTATGGATACTGCAAGAGCTGCAAAGCGCAATGCAGGCGTAGAAAAGGTATCCCTGGTTTACAGAAGAACCAAGAGATATATGCCAGCTGATGAAGAAGAGTTAGTAATGGCAATTGATGACGGCGTAGAGTTTGCAGAGCTGTTAGCACCTGTTAAACTGGAAAATGGCGAACTGATCTGCCGCAAGATGCAGTTAGGTGATTACGATGCAAGCGGAAGAAGAAGCGTTGTTGAGACTGAGGAGATCGTTAAGATCGCTGCTGACACTGTGATCGCAGCTGTTGGTGAGAAGGTTCCAGGCGCATTCTACGAAGCAAATGGTATCGCTGTAGACGAAAAGAAGCGTCCAGTTGTTGACCACAACACTCTGGAGACCTCTGTAAAGGGCGTTTATGTTGCCGGCGATGGTCTCTTTGGACCAGCTACTGTTGTAGAAGGCATCAGAGATGGTAAGAAAGCAGCAGAAGCTATTATCGGAAGAGATTTATCTGAGGATATCTTCAAGATGGCTGATGCTGAGGTTGTTTACGGACGTAAGGGCAAACTGTCTGAGGAGAATGAAGAGTCTGACAGCAGAAGATGTCTCTCCTGCAACAGCATCTGCGAAAACTGCGTAGAGGTATGCCCGAACAGAGCAAACGTAACCTTAACAGTACCTGGCATGGACAAACATCAGGTGATCCATGTAGATTATATGTGTAATGAATGTGGCAACTGCCGCAGCTTCTGCCCATGGGACAGCGCTCCATATCTTGACAAGTTTACCTTATTTGCAAATGAAGCAGATATGGAAAACAGCAAGAACCAGGGCTTCACGGTTCTTGATGCAGCAGCAGGAATCTGCAAGGTACGTTTAGCAGGCAATGTAATTGATTACACAGTTGGAACTGCAAATGAGAATGTTCCGGATGGAATTCAGAAGATCATTAAGACTGTAATTTCTGATTACAGCTATCTGCTGATCGGTTAATTTTATAAAAGAAAAAAACTTCGGGGCGTGGCTTTTTGGTCATGCCCTAGAGGTTTTTTCACAAGCCATTAATGAAGATCCCGCCTGCGTAAGCAGGCAGTGAAGCATGTCAGCATGTGTACGTGTGGATCTGAGCGAGAGAGGAAGATAACATGCCCAGAGAAAAGACAATGAAGGTGGTATTTGCATTTCCAACTACCACAATGGCAATGAAAATGGAAGCAGCTGCAAAAGCAAAAGAGGCTCCGGGACGTCTGATCCCGGTTCCAAGGCAGATCAGCGCAGGCTGTGGAATGGCCTGGTGCGCACCGGTTGCGGACAGAGTTTCTCTGGAGCAGCTGATCGCTACGGAACAGATCGTAACAGAGGGCTGCTATGAGCTGTTATTATAAAGGAGGCTGGATAATATGAGACAGATCATTAAAAACGGAACTATAGTCACAGGAAGCGGAAGTTTTCCTGCAGATATCCTCATTGATGGGGAAAAGATCGCGGCTACAGGTACAGCTGAAGAGATTAAAAAACTGGCACAGCCGGGAGATAAGGAGATCGATGCATCTGGATGCCTGATTTTCCCTGGATTTATTGATGCACATACCCATTTCGACCTGCATGTGGCAGGAACTGTAACAGCAGATGATTTTGCTACCGGTACAAAGGCTGCTTTAAAAGGCGGTACTACTACCATTATCGATTTTGGAACCCAGTATCCGGGAGAAACACTGGCAGAAGGCTTAAAGAACTGGCATGAAAAGGCAGATGGAAAGTGTTCCTGCGATTACAGCTTCCATATGTCTATTACAGACTGGAACCCTTCTGTTTCCAAAGAAGTCCAGGATATGATGGATGAAGGAATTACTTCTTTTAAACTGTATATGACTTATGATACCCAGGTAGATGATAAGACCTTATTTGAGATCTTACAGAGATTAAAAGAGACTGGCGGTATCACCGGTGTACACTGTGAAAACAGCGGTATGATTGCAGCTTTACAGGAAGAAGCAAAGGCAGCAGGAAAAATGGGTGTTTCCAGCCATCCAAAGACCAGACCGGTAGCTGCGGAAGCAGAAGCAATTGGAAGACTGTTACGTCTGGCAGAAGTAGCAGATGTTCCTGTAGTTGTAGTGCATCTGACCTGTAAAGAAGGATATGATGTGATTGCACAGGCCCGCAAGAGAGGACAGAAGGTTTATGTGGAGACCTGTCCACAGTATCTGCTGATGGATGACAGTCTTTATGAACTTCCTGGCTTTGAAAGTGCAAAATATGTGTGCGCGCCGCCTTTAAGAAAGAAAGAAGACCAGGACTGCTTGTGGAAAGGTCTGGCAGACGGTACCATCCAGACTGTTTCTACTGACCACTGCAGCTTTACCACAGAGCAGAAGAAGTTAGGAGAAGGCGACTTTACCAAGATCCCAGGCGGTATGCCGGGTGCTGAGACAAGAGGGACTTTGATCTATACTTACGGTGTAGATAAGGGTCGTATCACAAAAGAAGATATGTGTCGCGTTCTGTCTGAAAATCCTGCAAAACTGTATGGCTTATACCCGAGAAAGGGCGTGATCGCTCCAGGAAGTGACGCAGACCTTGTGATCATGCGTACAGGTGTAGAAGATGTGATCACAGCCAAAGATCAGGTCCAGAATGTAGATTATGCACCATTTGAAGGTACAAAAGTGACCGGAAGAGTGGAAAGCGTGTTCTTACGTGGACTTCAGGCTGTAAAGGACGGAAAAGTGGTAGAAGAGAAGAAGGGCGAGTTCCTGAAGAGAGGAAAATATGCTCTGTAAAATAGAGTGAGTGAGAAAACGGGCTCTGGCAGCTGACTAATGTGGCTGCCGGGCCCGTTTTTTGTTATGGCAGTTGACTTTCCCCGCCAGGCGGGGTTCCAATGCTATATTTATCTCACTTTCGTAAAAATTCCTCGCAAATCATAGATTGCATGCCGTGGACATTTCACTGCACACATACCGCAGCTTAAGCAGGATGCTTCATCAATCACTGCGCAGTTGTCTTCTACGTGGATGGCACTGGCAGTACAGGTCTTTTCGCAGATGCCGCAGCCGATACAGCTGACGGCACAGACACCTCTTGCGTCTTTGCCTTTATCTTTGTTGGAACATTTAACAGCAATGGTATTGGCACAGTCGTGTAAGTGGATGATGTGCTGAGGACATTCTCTGGTGCAGCGTCCGCAGGCGATACATTTTTCTTCATCTACTTCAGCTACGCCATATTCATTCAGATGGATGGCACCGAATTTACAGCTTTCTACACATTTTCCGCAGGCGATACAGCCATAGGAACAGCTGGAGCCTTCTGTTACATGACATCCGCCGTTGCAGGCTACAAAAGCAGAACGATATGGAAATTTCTTTTTAACAGCCATGATTAGAATCTCCTTTCATAAGGTGTTCCTGAAATTGGAAGGCTGTAGCGGCGTTCTCCGTCACAGCGATAGTAAGCGTCTGTAATGGCCGGAGCAGTAGGGATAGAAGTGATCTCTCCGATACCGATGGCTCCGCAGGCTACATTCAGACCAGGTTTGTCAATAACAATGGCTTCGATCTCAGGTACTTCATGAGCGCGGAAGAGACCTAAAGAACCATATTTTTCAATAGGCTTGCAGTTGTCATCAATTGGATAACGCTCTCTTAAAGCATATCCCATGGACATAACGACACCGCCCTCGATCTGGCCTTCGCAGGATAATGGGTTTACTGCCTTACCTACATCATGGGCAGCAACCATTTTCTCGATCTTCTTGGTCTTTGGATCGACGATGCACATCTGGGTAGCATAACCGTAAGCTACGTGGGATACAGGGTTTGGTACGTCAGCTCCTAACGGGTCTGTCTTTGCAAGGTATTCACCGTAGAATACCTGTCCCTTCAGGTCATCTAAGGAATGATGTTCGCTGGCATTCTTTGCTTCCATTACCTTTTCGCAGGCACGGCGGCAGGCTTCACCGGTAACTAAAGTCTGGCGGGAACCGGAAGTATCACCAGAGTCAGGTGCGATCCAGGTGTTGCTCCGCTCATATACGATCTGGTCTCTTGCCAGGTCAGTATTTGTAACTACCATCTGTACCAGGACGGTACCAAGTCCCTGCCCAATACAGGAAGCACCGGTATAGATGTGCAGTTTTGCGTCATCTTCTACGATTAGTTTTACACGGCCCCAGTCAGGGATACCAACGCCGACACCGGCATTCTTCATAGCGCAGGCAAGACCAACGGCTTTACCAGAAGCTACAGCAGCGTCATATTCTTCTTTTACAGCTTCCAGTGTTTCAACCAGACCGGTGGAATTATCTACGATCTGACCGTTTGGAAGAACGCCGCCCGGACGGATGGCATTGCGGTAGCGGATCTCCCAAGGAGTGATACCGATCTCATCTGCCATCATGTTCAGAAGAGTTTCTACTGCAAAACAGGTCTGTGTTACGCCGAAACCGCGGAAAGCACCGGCTGGCGGGTTGTTTGTATAATAAGCAGTTCCCTCGATCTCAAAGTTTTCATAAGCATAAGGACCTGCAGCGTGGGTACATGCACGTTCCAGAACAGGACCGCCAAGGGAAGCGAAAGCACCTGTATCAGAAGCAACTTTTGCCTTAACGCCCATGATCTTACCGTTTTCATCACAGCCCATGGTGAAATCCATAACAAAGTGATGACGCTTTGGATGTACCAGGAGAGACTCTGCTCTTGTAAGGCTTACTTTTACAGCACGGCCTGTGCAGTAGGTCATCAGTGCAGCGTGATGCTGAACGGACATATCCTCTTTGCCGCCGAAACCGCCGCCAACTAAGGCATTCTGTACCTTGACTTTTTTGCTCCCTAACAGTCTGGTACATTCGTGAAGGGTAGTATGGGAAGACTGGTCAGTAGTGATCAGGAACACATCGCCGTCACTGTCCATATAGGAAACAACACATTCCGGTTCCAGGAAAGCATGCTCAGTCCACGGAGTCTCAAAGTGATGGGAAATAACGTGTGCTGCATGTTTGATGGCTTCCTCAGCATTGCCGCGACAGACATGTTTGTAAGCCTGTACATTGGAGGTTTCCTCATCATATACTAAAGGTGCATCTGGTGCAGCTGCTTCTTCAATGTTGTGGATAGCCGGAAGTACCTCATACTCAACTTTTACCAGTTTCTTTGCTTTCTCCAGAGTTTCTCTGTCTTCAGCAACCACCAGGGCAATGGCATCTCCCAGATAATGGGTCAGACCGCCTACCGGGATCAGTGTATATTGGTCATGCTTTAAGTGTCCAACCAGATTTTCACCAGGAACATCTTCTGCAGTAAGTACAGCCACAACACCAGGAAGTGCTTTTGCTGCAGAAATATCAATAGAAAGCACACGAGCTCTTGGATATTTGCTTCGTACAGCAGAGCCATAGCACATGTTGTCAAAATAGAAGTCGTCCGGATATTTGCCATATCCTAAAACTTTTTCTTCTACGTCCAGACGATGGACTCTGGAACCGATCTTCCAGTCAGTTGCGCTGTCTTCCGGGATAATTCCTTCACGTTTGATCTTGGCTGCCAGACGGATCGCAGCAATGATCTTTACATAACCGGTACAGCGGCAGTAGTTGTTGCGGATGGCATAGCGTATCTCAGCTTCTGTCGGATCTGGATTTTTATCTAACAGTGCTTTGGTACACATAACCATGCCAGGGATACAGAAACCGCACTGTACAGCACCTGCTTCCCCGTAAGCGTAGGTGTAAACTTTGGATTCCCAGTCAGTAAGGCCTTCTACGGTAATAATGTTGCGGCCCTCTAAGGTGTCCGTGGTAGGAACACAGGCGCGACAGGTTTCACCGTCAATGATAACGGTACAGGCACCGCAGGCACCTTGACTGCATCCGTCTTTTACGGAAGTCAGTTTCAGCTCGTCACGCAGGAACCGTAACAGGGACTGCTTACGTGTAGTTGTCACAGACTTGCCGTTTACAAAGAATGTAGACATATGTATAATCTCCTTTCAAGGTAGAAACAAATAAGTTGTTAAAACGAATAATAAATCGACCATTTATACTTTTATTTTATCATAGAATAAACAAAAAGCAACAACAATCTCAAAAAAATTTATGTATGAACAAAAAAATTGTAAGCGCTTATTTCAAGGGAGAATAACGAAAATCCCCGGTTTTTGAAGATAACGTAAGTCACCTTCAGAAATCGGGGATGTAATTGGTAAAATATGGAAAAAATTATTTTTGTGGGAGAAAAAACTATTTCTTTTTGGGGTCCGGACGTTCTGCACGAAGCTGGTCTGTCAGCTGCTCGATCATCTGCATTTTCATATACACATCAAAGGAAAGTTCACAGATAAAGGAAAATAATTTCAGGTAATCCTGGTCGCCGTCTTCCTCAGAAACATCCTGGAATGTATCCATTGCTTTCTGGAATTTAGAGGCGATATCTGTTTTAATAGAGGACATTTCACTTTCTTCTAATGTAAATACTTCTCTGTAAATGTCTTCCAATGAAAGACTGGAACCATGACCTGTAAAATGTTTGGCGGTGATAGGCTTAAACAGTTCTTCAATATCCCTGAAAGATAACAGGCTCTTAAAATAGTAGATAAAGATCAGCATGAGCATGTGTTCTTTGGAATATTTCTTTTTAACAGGTGGTGGGAGAAGATTATTTTTTGCGTAATTATTGATCATGGTCTTGGTAAGGACCTTGTCTTCTTCATACCGTCTGGTGTTCTTTAAATGTTCTTCCATAAAGGTTGTGACCTGATCCATATACAGGTCAATATTGGGGATCTCTTCCGGTTGTACGTGGGTCTGTCTGTCAAGATAGGCGAAAAGATCCTGAAGCCGTTCTTCATTTGTTTTCATTAAAAGTCACCTCGGTTTATATTGTAACATTGCTATATATATTATATAGTATTGAATACTATATGACAAGAATAAAATGTTGATGATTTTTTGAATGAAATGGTTTATAATGTTTCGATGTAACGTTACTTTAATAAGTTCACGCGTAAAACAGCTAAAGAAGTGAATGTGAAAATACACATAATATTAAGAGCAACTTAAAAAATACACTGTAAAAAACAAATAAAACAAAAACAGAAAAATAAAGATTAATAAAATAAATTGCACAAAAACTATTTGACATATATCATTGGCAATGCTATAATTCATTTAACAACATTATTAATAATATTAGAGATAATATTAAAAAAGGAGGAAGATATATGAAGAAGAGAGCAATGGTGATGGCAGTGGCAGCTATGATGGCAGCCGGAGCACTGACCGCATGCGGAGGCGGTTCCAAGGATACCGCAGGTACAGCTGACACAAAAGCCGCTGAAGAGACCAAGGCAGAGGAAAAGAGCGAGGAGACCGGTGCAGAAGCATCTGGTGAGAAGCAGGTATTCCCGGCTGGTACAGTAACTGTATATGCAATGGGTAACCCGCAGTACAGACAGCAGTGGTTTGAGACCTGGCTGGACAACCACAGAGACATCGCTCCGGATGTTAAGATCGAGTTTGTACAGACCAAGGGTACCGCTGATATCCGTGAGAAGATCACAATGACCGCACTTTCCGGTGCTACCGATGACCTTCCGGATGCAGCTATGTTAGACCCTGTTACCATCCAGGACCTTGCAAAGGCAGGTTTATTAAAGGATGAGACAGAGTACCTGACCCCACTTATTGACAAGATGGTAGATGGTGCAACTACAGATGCAACCATCAGCGGTCACATCTATGCACTGCCTGACTCTGTAAGACCTCAGGTTCTGTTCTACAACAAAGCTATTTTCGATGAGTATGGCATTGATCCAGAAATGATGAAGACGATGGACGGCTATATCGAAGCTGGACGTCAGTTAAAGGAAAAGAGCAACGGAGAAGTTTACTTATCTTATATCGATCCTACCAGTAAGACCTGGAGATACTGGGGACGTCGTGGTTTAATGCCATCTGCAGGTGCTAAGATCTGGGATGAGAACGGTGAAGTTGTGATCGGTTCTGACGAAGGAACCAAGAAAGCTTTAGGCGCTCTTGATACTATGAATACAGAAGGACTTCTGTTAAAGACCACCATCATGGAGCCGGCTCTGTATGATGCAATCAACAAAAAGCAGGTTGCTACTTTCTGCATCGGCGCTTTCTGGGATGAGTTCATGCGTAAGAACTGTGAAGCTACCAAGGGTGACTGGAGAGTTATGTCCGCACCTGAATTTGAGGGTGTAAACAAGGCAGGTGCTCCTGTTTCCCAGTACATGGGTATCATTGAAAAAGGTGACAATCCTTATTCCGAACTGTTCCGTATGATGTGGTATGATTTCACCTTTGACGGAGCTGCAAAAGAAGAGTGGGTTAAGTCCATGGAAGAGCAGAATGCTCCTTATTCCAACCCTGTTTCCAAGGAACTGTTACAGTCTGACTTCTGGAAAGAACCATCCGATTTCTACGGCGGAATGTCCTTCCGTGAAATGGAAGGTAAGTGCCTGGAGAATGGCGCAGAGAACCTGGTTGTAACTCCTCAGGATGCTGAAGCAGATGAGATCATTTCTGCAGAGTTAGAGAACTATGTTGCAGGCAACCAGACCATGGATGAAGCAATTGCAAACATGGACAAGAACTTAAAGGCTAAGATCGGAAAAGCCGAGATCGTTAAATAATCTATTTATAAACAGCCAGGCGGTTTACTGACAGAAGACCGCCTGGCGTAACTAAAGGAGGAGGTAGAACATGCTTAAGGCACTGAAAAAGTATAAAGCTCCCTATCTGTTTATTCTGCCCTTTTTTATCCTGTTTTTCGTATTCCAGCTGGTTCCTACCATATGGACATTCTACATCAGTTTTACTGACTGGAAGGGAATTGGGGATCCGGAATTTTCCGGTCTGGGCAATTACAAGAAAATGATGGTTGACAACATGTTCTGGGAGTCACTTGGAAATACAGTTGTCTATTGGCTGACAGGCCTCGTCTTTATTTTATTCTGTGCACTGTTGATTGCATGTCTGTTAAACAGCCGTTTTTTAAAGAGCAACAGCGCAAGAGCATTTTTCAAAACAGCTACATTCCTGCCAAATATCTGTGCAGCCATCGCTATGGGACTTATTTTCCGTATGCTGTTTGATGAAAATGTAGGTCTGTTTAATGAACTGCTTACCATATTTGGTGGCAGTAAGATCCCGTGGCTTACAAGTACCACGTATTCCAAGATCCCTGTTATCATCCTGAATGTGTGGAGATATACACCATGGTTTACCATGATCCTGTTATCCGGTCTTTTGAACATTTCAAAAGATTACTATGAGGCAGCAACTGTAGATGGAGCAACCGGACTTCAGCAGTTCTGGTACATCACACTGCCATCTTTAAAGAATATTTTATTCTTCTGTTCCGTGACTCTGACTGTAGATATGTGGAAACTGTTCAATGAGTCCTATATCCTGCCAGGTCCTGGTACATCCAATACATCCCTGTTCCAGTACATGTATGAGTCTGGTTTCAATGTATTTAACATGGGATATGCATCTGCTATTGGCGTAGTACTGATCCTGATCCTGATCGTTATATCTGTGATCCAGTTTATCGTGCGTCATAAGCAGGGAGAAATTTAGGAAAGGAGAACCGACATGAACCATAAAAAAGCAATGTCTTCCGCGATCACATATGGGGTACTGGTGCTGATCACTATTGTATGTCTGTTCCCTATTGTATGGATGTGCCTGATCTCTATCAAAGACACTTCTGAAAGCATTACCGGCTTTAACTCAATTCTTGTAACTCATCCTACACTGGGCAATTTCAAACGTCTGTTTGAGATGATCCCTGTAGGCCAGAATACATTTAACAGTGTATTTACCACCATTATGGGTACTGTAACTTCCCTGTTTTTCTGTGCACTGGCAGGTTTTGCTTTTGCAAAGTATAAATTCCCGGGAAAGACAGTTTTATTCTATTTTGTAATTGCTACCATGCTGGTACCGCCGGAAGTTGGTTCTGTACCACTGTTCATCATCATGAAAAAAGTGGGACTGATCAACAGCCTCTGGTCTTTAGTTATCCCAAGAATTGCAACAGCAGTTGGTATCTTCTACATGAACCAGTATATCACCGATGTTCCGGATGAACTGGTAGAAGCAGCCAGAATTGACGGCTGTACGGATTTTGGTATCTTTATGAAGATCATCCTTCCGGTTATCAAGCCGGCTATGGCTTCCTGGGGTGCGATCACACTGATCGCAAGATGGAATGACTTCTTCTGGCCATTACTTTACTTAAGAAAACAGGCAAAATACACATTGATGGTAACCATTTCCTTACTGCCAGTCAGTGAAGGTTTGTCTACACCATGGCCTGTTATCCTTGCAGGTACCACATTAGTTATCATTCCTATCATTATACTGTATCTGATCCTGGAACGTTTCCAGAAAGCAGGTATGATGGAAGGTGCTGTAAAGGGCTAAATAATGAAAATGACCGATCTTTATTAAAGGGTTCGGAGAAAATAAGAACAGAATGCCGTGTTTCAGGCTGTATGGAGAACGCCTGGAACATGGCATTTTTGTGTTTAGGGAGAACATTTGTTTTTGTGCCTGCTTGCAGGATAGGTACAGGGATGTTATAATGACTCCAGAGAAAAAAAGGCGGTAATAATATGAGCATTTATGATACATTAAATCCAAAACAAAAAGAGGCAGTCTTACATACAGACGGCCCTCTTCTTATACTGGCAGGCGCCGGTTCCGGAAAGACAAGGGTCCTGACCCACAGGATCGCTTATCTGATCGATGAATGTGGGGTAAATCCATGGAACATCATGGCGATCACTTTTACCAATAAAGCAGCCGGGGAAATGCGGGAACGTGTGGATGACCTGGTTGGCTTTGGGGCAGAGAGTATATGGGTCAGCACCTTCCATTCTTCCTGTGTGCGCATCCTGCGCCGTCATATTGAAAGTCTGGGCTATACCACCAGTTTTTCCATTTATGACAGTGATGACCAGAAGACCCTGATGCGTCAGGTGTTTAAGGCAATGAATGTTGATACCAAACAGTTTAAAGAACGGTCTGTCCTGGCAGCTATTTCTTCTGCAAAGGACAAGCTGATCACTCCGGAAGAGTTTCTGTTAAATGCAGGAGCGGATTTCAGGGAAAAGAAGACAGGGGAGATCTATAAAGAATACCAGAAGCAGCTGCGCAAAAATAATGCCCTGGACTTTGATGACCTGATCGTTAAGACCGTAGAACTGTTCCAGAATAACCCGCAGGTACTGGACTATTACCAGGAACGTTTTAAATATATCATGGTAGACGAGTACCAGGATACCAATATGGCCCAGTTTAAGCTGGTAAGCCTCCTGGCTTCCAAGTACCGCAATCTCTGCGTAGTGGGTGATGATGACCAGTCTATTTACCGGTTCAGAGGTGCGGATATCCAGAATATCTTAAGTTTTGAACATACATTCCCAGGCACAAAGGTGATCAAACTGGAGCAGAATTACCGTTCTACCCAGAATATCCTGGATGCGGCAAATGGAGTGATCCGTCATAACTTCGGGCGAAAGGATAAGACTCTGTGGACAGCCAACGGTGAAGGAGACAAGATCTTATTTAAGCAGTTTGATACAGCAAGGGATGAGGCGGATTTTGTAGCCCGCCAGATCCGTGACAGTTCATATTCCTATCAGGATCAGGCAGTGCTTTACAGGACCAATGCACAGTCACGACTGATAGAAGAACGGTGTATTTTCTATAATATCCCTTACAGACTGGTGGGAGGAGTCAACTTCTATCAGAGAAAAGAAATCAAGGATGTACTGGCGTATTTAAAGACTATTGCAAATGGAGTGGATGACCTTTCCGTGATCCGTATCATCAATGTGCCGAAACGGGGGATCGGAGCTACCACCATTGGAAGAGTAACTGCTTTTGCGTCAGAACACGGAATGAGCTTTTATGATACTTTAAAAGAGGCAAAACAGATCCCGGGTATCGGTAAGGCGGCAGAAAAGATCAGCCGTTTTATTGCCCAGATGGAAGCCTTCCGGGCGATGGCACATTCAGAAGAGTACTCTATTAAAGATCTGATCGATCATATTCTGGAAGATACGGGTTATGAAGAGGAACTTCAGGAAGAGGGCGAGATCGAGGTCCAGACCCGTCTGGAAAATATTGAGGAATTGATCAACAAAGCAGCTGCCTACGAAGAAGACAGTGAACATCCTACACTGGATGGATTTTTGGAGCAGGTGGCGCTGGTTGCGGACATTGACAATGTAGATGACTCGGAAGAGAGGGTAACCTTAATGACCCTTCACAGTGCCAAGGGCCTGGAATTTCCAAAGGTGTACCTGGTAGGTATGGAGGACGGTCTGTTCCCGGGAATGATGTCTATTATGTCAGGTGATAAGACAGAAATGGAAGAAGAGCGCAGGCTTTGTTATGTAGGTATCACCCGTGCAAAGAAAGAACTGGTATTAACTGCAGCCAGACAGCGCATGGTAAACGGAGAGACCAGATGGTCCAAGCCAAGCCGCTTTATTAATGAGATCCCGCCGGAACTTTTAGATACGGATAAATTGCAGCCGGTCCTTGGAAAAGGAAAGCAGGATGACTTTGACGAGTCAGGACTTCCATGGAACCAGGGCACTAAAAGCGGTGTCAGCCGGTTTGGAATGGGATATAATGCCTATGCTTCTAAAACAGCATCACCAACGGGAAGCAGTAAAAGTTCTGGAATGGGCGGTTTTGGCAGCAGCATGCAAAGCTTAGAGCCAAAGAAAAAGCCGGGCTTTGGAAAGACATTTACAGTCCAGAAAGCAGCATCCCTTGACTACAAAGAAGGGGACCGTGTAAAACATGCAAAATTTGGCGAAGGAACTGTAAAAGAGATCATAGACGGGGCAAGGGATTATGAAATCACGGTAGAGTTTGACAAAGGTGGCCAGAAGAAGATGTTAGCGGGATTTGCAAAGCTGGAACGTGTCTGAAAACAGTAGTAAAAAGTAAGAGTTTATGGTATACTAAATAACAAGGAAAATAAGTGCAGAAAGGATGGACCTGCTATGAACAGATTTGACAGAGAAAGATGGGATACCATGGGAAAAGAGGCTTTAAGCCGTGTAGAAGAACTGATGAATACCAGCCGTATCAACGAACTGATCCACAAGAGAGAAGAAGATGAAAAGAAAAAGAACTGTATTCTCTGGGTACTGGCTATTATCGGTGCAGTAGCAGCAGTAGCAGGTATTGCATACGCAGTTTACCGTTTCTTTACCCCTGATTATCTGGAAGATTTTGAAGACGATTTCGATGATGACTTCGACGATGACTTCTTCGAGGATGAAAAGGCAGAAGAGAAGAAAAGCGAAAAGAAAGAAGAGAGGGCTGAGGAAAAAGCTGAATAAAATAAGAAAGAAGCCATAACAGGTGTAAAATCTTATAATTTTAAAAGCGTGTCTCATATAAAAGGGACACGCTTTTCTTAGGTATAGGTTGCTATTCGGGCATATTTGTGATAAATAAGTGATAGACTGAAATATTTAAAGTGACAGAATACAAAATAAGGAGTAGAAAAGTGAAAAAAGGCGAGATTTACGAAGCGATTGTAGAAAAGGTAGAATTCCCAAACAAAGGTATTGTTCATGTAGGCGAGGAAAAAGTGATCGTGAAAAATGCCATTCCTGGACAGAAAATACAGTTTGTGATCAATAAAAAAAGAAATGGAAAATGTGAAGGACGGCTTTTAGAAGTGTTAGAAGCCTCTGAACTGGAACGAAAGGAAGGCGCATGTCCTCATTTTGGCGTATGCGGCGGCTGTCTGTACCAGAGCCTTCCATACGAAGAACAGTTAAAGATCAAAGAGGGACAGATCAAATCACTTTTAGACAGTGTGTGCAAGTCCTATGAATTTGAAGGTATCAAGGGAAGCCCCATTTCTGATGGCTACAGAAATAAAATGGAATTCTCTTTTGGTGATGAATATAAGGGTGGTCCCCTGGCACTGGGAATGCACCGCAGAGGCAGTTTTTATGACATTGTAAATACCCCGCAGTGTCATATTGTCCATGAGGATTTCCGTAAAATATTAACAGCTACCTTAGAGTATTTTACAGAAAAAGGCATGGGCTATTACAGAAAGCTGCAGCATGAGGGCTATTTAAGACATTTGCTGGTGCGTAGAGCTGTTAAGACAGGTGAGATCCTGGTAGCTTTGGTTACTTCCGGACAGACCGGCAAAGAAGGAATGCCACAGTCCTTAGAAACAGAAAAAGTGTTATTGGAAGAGTGGAAGAAAACACTGTTAGCTCTTAAAATGGAGGGAAGTTTTGCAGGTATCCTTCATATCCGCAATGATACTCTGGCAGATGTGGTACAGAGCGATGAAACTACAGTTCTTTATGGAAAAGGCTATTTCTATGAAGAATTGTTGGGCCTGAAATTCCAGATCACCCCATTTTCCTTCTTCCAGACCAATTCTCTGGGAGCAGAGGTGCTTTATGAGACAGCCAGAGGTTATGTAGGAGAAACAAAGGATAAAGTAGTTTTCGACTTATACAGCGGAACCGGAACCATTTCCCAGATCATTGCACCGGTAGCAAAGAAGGTAGTAGGGGTGGAGATCGTAGAAGAGGCAGTAGGCGCAGCAAAGGAAAATGCAGAAGCAAATGGTCTGCATAACTGCGAATTTATTGCAGGAGATGTATTAAAGGTGATCGATGAGATAACCGAAAAGCCAGACCTGATCATCTTAGATCCGCCAAGAGACGGCATCCATCCAAAGGCATTAGACCGTATCATTAATTTTGGTGTGGATCATCTGGTCTACATTTCCTGTAAGCCAACCAGCCTGGTAAGAGATCTGGTGATTTTACAGGAGAGAGGTTATAAGCTGGAAAGGGCAGTAGCTGTAGACATGTTCCCGGCAACTGCTAACTGTGAAACCGTAGCAAAACTGATCCGTGTAAAATAATCCGGTTATAAAAGGGGGTTACATTATGAAACTTCTGTTCCGTCAACGCTTCTTTTCCTGGTTTGACAGCTATGATATTTATGATGAAAATGAGAATACTGTATACACAGTGAAAGGTCAGCTTTCCTGGGGACACTGCCTGAAGATATATGATGTGGCCGGCCGTGAAGTGGGGACAGTGAAAGAGCGGGTATTTACTTTTCTGCCAAAGTTTGAGCTGTATGAAGGTCCGCAGTACATAGGCTGCCTCAGCAAGGAATTTTCGTTCTTAAAGCCGTGTTACAATATTGATTTTAACGGCTGGGAGATCCAGGGAAGTTTTATGGAGTGGGACTATACGATCGCGACGTCTGATGGGCGGAAAGTGGCAGTGATCTCCAAGGAACTGTTCCATATGACGGATACCTATATACTGGATATTGCGGATCCGAAAGATGCCCTTCATGTGCTGATGTTTGTGCTGGCCATTGATGCGGAGAAATGTTCCAGAAACAGGCATTAAAAGCGGTTTAGAATAAAATTACAGAAGATAAAACGAGGTGTAGAATGGAATTGGCGGTGCTGACACTGTTTGCAGTGCTTTTGATCGGTGCGCTGGCGGCAGGTGTCCCTATTTTGTATGCCCTGATAGCAGGTCTGATCCTGTTTTCGGCATACAGCTTGAAATGTGGATTTACCCTGGAACAGACGGGGAAAATGTGTTTAAAAGGCGTAAATACAGTAAAAAATGTGCTGATCACTATGACGATCATCGGAGTTCTTACAGGGTTATGGAGATCATCAGGAACGATCCCGGCTATTGTTGGCTATTGTGTGCAGCTGATCACACCTTCCGTATTTTTGCTGCTTACCTTTTTGTTAAACAGCCTGGTATCTTTTCTGATTGGAACTTCCTTTGGAACGGCAGCCACTATGGGAGCCATCTGTATTGCCATGGCCCAGGCAATGGATATAAGCCTTGCCCTTGCAGGCGGCGCAGCTATATCCGGCGCCTTTTTCGGGGACCGGTGTTCGCCTGTATCCACCAGCACTCTGCTTGTGGCAGAAGTGACCCATACGGATATGTATAAAAATATACCGAAACTGATGAAAGATTCTATCGTTCCTTTTGTGATATCCTGTGTGGCATACCTGGTAATGGGATGGCTGCAGTCTGCTTCCGGCAGTGCGGCAGCAGGAGCAGGGGAGCTGTTTTCAAGAGAATTCCGTATGGGACTGATCCCTCTGATCCCGGCAGCAGCCATTTTTATTTTAGCAATATGCAAAGTAGAAGTGAAAAAGGCTATGGCAGTTAGTATTTTTCTGGCATTTGTGATCTGTCTGGTCTACCAGCATCGTCCTCTTACGGAAACTTTATACTCTATGGTATTTGGCTATGTTTCAGAGGATGCCCAGATCAGTAAAATGCTAAATGGGGGCGGCATCCAGTCCATGATAAAAGTGGTAGCTGTAGTGTGCCTGTCTTCCTGTTATTCCGGTATTTTTGAGAAAACAGGGCTTTTGCTGCCTTTACAGGAAAAGATCATAAAAGCAGGAGAAAAGCTGGCGCCTTTTGCCGTTGTACTTCCGGTTTCTGTGATCGCCTGTGCAGTGTCCTGCAACCAGTCGCTGGCTACACTGGTAACAGAGCAGCTTTGTAATAAGCTGGTGACAGATCAGGAGAAAATGGCCATGTATCTGGAAGATGGTACCATTGTGATCGCACCGCTGATTCCATGGTCCATTGCAGGCGCTGTTCCTTTAGCTTCTATGGGAGCACCTGGGACTGCGCTGTTTGCAGGGTGTTATCTGTATGCCCTTCCTTTATGGAGGCTGATCACAGACTGTTTTACACGGGGAAAACAGAAGGTATAAAGTGTATTGGTTTGATTGGGGAAAAACATGAAAAGGAAGTAAAAGTCATGGCACAGGATTTGACAAAGGGAAATCCATTTTCCGTAATCTTAAAATTTTCACTGCCGGTTATCGGTGGTAATCTGTTTCAGTTATTTTATACTCTGGCAGATACAGTGATCGTAGGCAGGACGCTGGGAGCAGACGCTTTGGCAGCAGTTGGTTCTACGGCGATTGTTATTTATCTGGTACTCTGTTTTATCTAGGGTATTACCGGCGGTTTTGGTATCTGTCTGGGACACAGGTTTGGCGCAAGAGATGAAAAAGGAATGCGTCGCAGTGTGGCAGTGTCTATTATTCTATGTGTTTTTTTCTCACTGGTTATCATGGCGATCTGCTGCGGCCTGGCTCATCAGATCCTGTACTGGCAGAAAACACCGGAAAAGATCTACGATATGGCTTATGATTATATGTTTGCTGTATTGTTAGGAACCGGTGCGACTATCTTTTATAACATGATATCCAATATTCTTCGTGCATTGGGAGACAGCCGTACACCCCTGGTTTTCCTTGTATTTTCCTCTCTTTTAAACATTGTCCTGGATGTAGTATTTATTGTCCCGTTTAAAATGGGAGTAGCAGGAGCTGCCTGGGCAACGGTACTCAGCCAGCTTTTATCAGCAATATTATGTACAGTGATAGGCGTGAGAAAATTCCTCATACTTAGACTGAAGAAAGAAGATTTTCAAAATCTTGGTTCTGTGATAAAAACTCACATGAGTATGGGATTTCAGATGTCTGTTATGTGCATCGGCCAGCTTGCCATGCAGGGAGCCGTTAATGCACTGGGAACAGAGGCAATTGCTGGATATACGGCAGCGACGAAAGTGGATCAGTTTTCTGTACTTATGAATGCAGCTTTTGGTATCGCCATCTCCAACTATGTGGCCCAGAACTATGGTGCCGGTCTGTGGGACCGTATCCGCAAGGGAACGGCAGCCTGCCTGCTTCAGACAAGCATTGCAAATGCTCTTATGTGTGTGATGATCATTTTCGGACGCCATCTGGTCGTGCCCATGTTTGTAACACAGCCCACAGCAGAGATCATCTGGTATTCTGATTATTATCTGATGACCGTAGCGCCTTTTTACCTGCTTCTTGGAGTGCTGCAGATCTATCGTTCTGCCATCCAGAGTATGGGCAACAGCTGGACACCCTTTACAGCCTGTATCATTGAACTGATCTTTCGTATTACATCCACCACTGTGTTTGCAGGGATCATCGGTTATGTAGGGATCTGCTTTGCAACGCCCTTTGCATGGATCGGGGCGAGCGCATTGTTAGTGCCTGTGTACTGGCATGAAATATTAAAAAGAAGAAAAAAGTAAATTCGGAAAAGAAAAGGACAGAGGTGATCAACCTTCTGTCCTTTTTAGCTATTCATATTTTTTCTTTTTCTCATATTCAGCCAGCGCAGATAAGGCCTCATTTGAAAGAGGAAAGAGCACTGCCAGATTAAAAATAGTCATCAGTCCGATGCCAACATCTCCCAGATCCCACACCACTGTATAAGCCTGGATGCCGCCGATGAAGAGCATGATCAGGGCCAGGATCTTATAGAGAGTCTGCCACAGCCAGCGGTTTCCGAAAAGATAGGACACATTGGAACGGGCATAAAAGAGGATACCAAGGAAAGTGGAGAAACTGAACAGGGCCAGGATCACAGCTACGAAGATCACACCAAAGCTTCCCAGGTGGTAGTTCATGGCAGTCTGTAACAGCTCCATTCCCATAAGGCCACGGGTCAGTTCTTCCGGGACAAGGAGCAGGATAAAGGCAGTACAGCTGCAGATCACAATGGTATCAATAAATACGCCTAAAGCCTGGATCAGTCCCATTTTAACCGGTTCCTTTTCATCAGCAGCAGCTGCCGCGCAGGGAGCAGAACCGGAGCCAGCCTCGTTGGAGAAAAGACCACGTTTTACACCATTCATCAGTACAGCTCCAAAACCACCGCCTGCTACTGCACGAAGTCCGAAGGCTTCTTTAAAAATCCTGGAAAATACGCCTGGAAGCTGTCCGATATGGGTCACAATGATAAAAATCGTGATGATAAAATACATAGCCGCCATAACAGGAACAATGATATCCAGTGCCTTTATGGTGGCATTTTTGCGCAGCACGATAATGGCGGATAAGATCACCAGGATCACAGTGGTGATGATAGGTGGTACAGAAAAAGCATTTTTAAAGGCAGAGGCAACGGAGTTGCTGATCACCTGGCTGATGCCGCACCAGCATAAGAGTCCGGATAAGGCGAAGAAAACTGCAATCACAGAGTGGTTCAGTTTCTTTCCACGGACTTTTTCTGCATAATAGTGGATATAGTAAGCCGGACCGCCGTGATAGCCGCCGTACAATGAATCTTCCTCTTTATGGATCTGGGCCAGAGTTGCCTCGATAAAAGCAGTGGCAGAGCCTAAAATAGCGGAAAGCCACATCCAGAACACAGCACCTGCGCCGCCTGCAGAAACAGCAGCCACTACGCCCACCAGATTTCCCATACCAACCCGGGTAGCGGTAGATACGAAAAGAGTCTGTAACGGTGATAAGCTGTTGCCATTTCCTTTCTTTTCTGTCAGGGAACGCACCATATCCGGAAAAAGACGCACGGATACAAAGTTAGTACGGAAGGTAAAATAAATACCTGTTGGGATCAGAAGCAGTACCAGAAGAGGAATACCAATGGAAGTGCCTGAAAGGTGCAGTGTAACCAGATCTCCCCACAAAAAGTGGTAAACAGCTTCGATTATATGAACGATCATAAATTATCTCCAGTCATTTTCATTTTTGGACCTGTTAAAACGTTGAAACACACTTAAACGCTTTAAAGGGCCAGTTTAATTATTGTACACTGTTTTTGATGATTTGTAAAACTATAAAACAGTGGAAAATGTCTATTATTGGTAACTTCTTGCCGTTTCATGGTATACCCGGGTGATCTCCTGAAGGATATCCATATGGGTAAAGTCTTTTTTGTATACGATCTTGGTCTCACGCATCATACTTAAGTTTTCAATAGGAAGAACGGCCATTTTTCCTTTTTTCTGTTCTCTTGCGCAGGCACTCTGAGGCAGGATGGAAACGCCCAGTCCTTTTCGTACCAGGTCTTTTATAGTGGCGATATTGTCAACTTCCAGAGTGATGTTGAAATTGTCAATGGAGTCCCCGATGCTTTTTAATGTGGACTCAAAAAGCATGCGTGTATCAGAAGTAGGAAGCCGCAGGATCATCCGTTCCTGTTTTAATTCTGATAAAGTGACCATGGCACGTTTGGCCAGAGGATGCCGGATGGACATAACACACACCAGATAATCGGTAGCTAACATCAGGGAACAGAGGGAATGCCCGGTTGGCGTTCCGTCCACAACAGCCAGATCGATCTCGTAATTATCCAACATATCATAAAGATTATTTATGGTATCCGTAATAATTGTTATTGAAAAATTATTATCAGCATTGCTGCAACGGGCCAGAACCTCCGTGATCAGGTTGCTTTCCGAGGTGTGGGTGATGCCGATGCGGACTTTGGTCAGCTGTTTTCTGGAATTATCGATCTCCGTCTCCATCTTTCCATACAGCGCTTTGATCCTTCGGGCATATTTTAAGACGATCTCACCTTCCGGGGTCAGCATTAAACTGCCTTTTCCGCGGATAAAAAGGGTGACTCCCAGTTCTTCTTCCAGCTGATTGATATGATGGCTGACTGCCGGCTGGGTAAGGGAGAGAGAAGCAGCCGCTTTTGTAAAATTCTGGAATTCAGCTACTGCCAGCAGAGTTTCTATTTTTGAACCGAGCATGGTACCTCCTTATTGTGTATAATAAATAAAATTTATCATACATAAAAATAAAATAATTTGCTTTTATTATAAAACAGTATATCATATAGAAGCATGACACACAAGGAAAACGAGGGGGTTATAGCATGAAGTCATTTTTATTTTACCATGCAACAAGCCAGGCATCGGTGGTCATTATCACCATTGCACTGATGCTGTTTGTTGGTTATCTTATGACCCGCATCACCAGAAAGTTTAAACTGCCAAATGTAACGGGGTACATTCTGGCAGGGATCCTTATGGGACCCTACTGTCTGGATATGGTGCCGGTGAAGGTCATAGATGGGATGGATTTTCTTTCAGATATCGCGCTTGCTTTTATTGCATTCAGCACAGGGGAATTTTTCCGCTTTTCCGTGTTAAAGAAAAACGGCTGGAAGGTGATCGTGATCACGGTTATGGAAGCGGTGCTGGCATCGGTATGTGTATTTGCAGTGGTTTATGGGGTGCTCCACTTAAATCTGGCATTTTCCATTGTACTGGCAGCTCTGGCATCAGCTACAGCTCCTGCGTCCACCATCATGACCATCCGTCAGACCGGAGCGAAGGGAGATTTTGTTGATACTCTTTTGCAGGTGGTGGCATTGGATGATGTGGTTGGTCTGGTGGAGTACAGTGCGGCTATTTCTATTGCGCTGGCAGCTTTTTCCGGGACTGGTGGTTTCCAGGTGGGAAATATCTTAAAACCGATCCTGATCAATGGGGCAGTACTGGTGTTAGGCGGTATTTTTGGCTGGCTGTTAAAATGCATGATGCCAAAGAGAAAATACAAAGACAACCGGCTGATCATATCGGTGGCAGCGCTGTTTGCTTTTTGCGGGATCTGTTCTCTGGCAGATGTATCCCCTCTTCTGGGATGTATGTCCATGGGAACCATTTATATTAATTTATCTGATGATGATAAGCTGTTTAAACAGTTAAATTATTTCAGTCCGCCGATCCTGCTTTTGTTTTTTGTACGGTCCGGACTTTCCTTCCGGTTAGATGCGCTTCTTAATCCCTCAGCAGGAGAAGACGGGGCTTCCCTTTTAGTGATCGGAGTGGCATATTTCCTGACACGTATCATAGGAAAATACGCAGGTGCTTATTTAGGCTGTCTTGCAGTACATAAGAAAAAACAGGTGCGCAATTATCTGGGGCTGGCACTGGTGCCTCAGGCAGGCGTAGCCATTGGTCTGGCGGCTCTGGGAGCAAGAACTTTAGGCGGTCAGATGGGGATTGATCTGCAGACCGTTATTCTTGCATCTAGTGTACTTTATGAACTGACGGGTCCGGCATGCGCAAAATTGTCCCTGTATCTGTCCGGATCCTATGGGGATATTGAACTGCCAAAAGAGGCGAAAGAAAAAGATCCGGTGACCCGGTTGGAAATGCTGATCGAGCGGATCCATGAGATCCAGCAGGAAATACCGGAAACAGAAGAGAATATTTCTCCGGAAGAACAGGCATTTTTGGAAGCTGCCAATGAGCAGTACGAAGCAGTGGGGGCGCTGCGCAATCATTTAAGAGCAAGGAGGACGTATTGATATGGGACATATAACAGCAGAACTGACAAAGGGATGGATGATGGAAGGAATAGGAATGCAGGTGATCCTGCGGATCCTATTATCACTGGCGCTGGCGGCGATCATTGGATGTGAACGCTCCAGCAAGCGTCATTCCGCAGGTATGAGGACTTTTATGCTGGTCAGTGTATCTGCTACAGCAGCCGTGCTCACAGATCTGTATCTGTCCAGTGAATTTTCTTTTGGGATCCCTGTTATTTCAGGAGCGGCCGTTGTGGGCATTGCCATGTTAAGCGGCAACTCCATTCTTTTCAGTTCCAAGAACCAGATCAAGGGACTGACTACATCTGCAGCACTCTGGGCCTGCGGTTTTATGGGCTTAATGGTTGGGGCCGGAATGTATATTTCCGCATTTGTGATCTTTATGGCACTTCTTTGTGGGATTTCCCTGTTCCCATCTGCAGAGCGTTATTTAAAAGACCGTTCCAATCATTTTGAGGTGCATCTGGAATTAAAGAGCAGTTTCAAACTTCAGGATTTTGTAGCGACGATCCGTAAACTGGGGATCCGCATTGATGATATTGAGGCAAATCCGGCTTATTTAAATTCCGGTCTCAGCGTGTATACGGTTTCTCTGACTGTGGACAGTCAGGAACTGAAAAAAGATAAAAAACACAGTGACATCATTGAAGCACTGCGCTCTCTTGATTACATTTACTATATAGAAGAAATCAAATAAAAACGATTTGCCTACTACCCAAAGCAGGAAAAGTATTGTATAATTAATAGGTTAGCAATAACAGGAGGAATACCCAAGTGGTTGAAGGGTCTGGCTTCGAACACCAGTAGGTCGGTAGCACCGGCGCAAGGGTTCAAATCCCTTTTCCTCCGTAAATAAGAATGTGCCTTGGCACATTCTCGCTCCGAGCGCGGTCGCTTGCGACAAACTTCCTCATCGCGCGAGTGCGCATCGTTGGCAGGTCGTGCCTTTTTGTGTACTAGGGAGTTCCAACGGAATTTCCTAGTACATAAGAAAGCAGCCGCAGGAAATGCACCTTTGATGTGTTCCTGCGGCTGTTTTGCTATTATTTCAGATCACCGGTTACAGACTGGGGAATGGTAAACTCCACAGCTCCCATATAAGCCGGGGCTACCTCGGTCTCGTCAAAAGTAATGACCAGTTCTCCTTTTTCATTAAAATAGAAGCTTTCATTACCTTTTAATTCCTTAAAATCCCATTCCGGCATGTCACTGTCAATAAAATAAGTAACAGAGGAGTCTGCAGCCATCTGCTGTTTCATCTGTTCTTTTATGTTGTCGCTGATGGCAGTGAGCATTTCCGGTTTGTTTTTAAATAAATCAGAAAGAGAAATAATATCACCAGTGGTCTTATCAATGGTAAATACCTTGGTGTATTCAGTTCCGCTTGCCATCACAAGGGTGGTGTCAATGCGCAGGCACAGGTATCTGTCTGTGTCAGTTACTACCTTGTAAGTAGAAGTGAGAGAGTAGTTGCCTTCTCCCTGGGATGCCCGAAGATCCTTTTCGTACTGGGCGATCAGTTCATTTGCGTAGTCTTCAATGGAGCGGTTTACAGCTTCCGGTGCAGAGTCTATTTCCGGAATATCCACTTTGGCTTCAAAATGATTGGTCTTATCTTCGTATGTACGTAAAGTGACCACTTTTGCAATGGCACCGATCACCGGCAGGTTTGTCATGGCATTGGCAATGGTTGGGCTTACGTTGGTGACAATGGCCAGAGCTACTACAGCAGCGGCAGCAGTAGTGCCGGTGGTGCGTAAAATACGGAAAAATGGGTTGTGTTTTTTATTCATGGTTTTTCCTTTCTGGATACCTGACATGATACGTGCTTTTGCGGCTTCTGGAACGGGAATGTTGTTATATTCCTGCTTTAAAGACTCCAGTTTATCTAAATCATCAAAATATTCTAAATTACGATCCTGTTCTTTCATTAATATATGCTCCTTTCTTTTAAAAACTGGCAGTGCCGTCTAAATGGATCCGAAGCTTTTTTAACGACCGGTATAATCTTGCTTTTACGGTGTTTACATTTTCGGCTACCGCAAGGGCAATGTCCTCTAATTTCATATCTTCAAAATAGCGAAGGATGATGATGGTGCGGTTTTTCGGTTCCAAATGGTTCAGTGCTTCTTTTAAGTCAAATTCCTCATATGTATCTTCTGTTGCCGTTTCAGGAAGTTCCTCGGCAGGCTGCTCTTTTGTCCGGCTTCGCAGCAGGTCCAGGCTTGTATTTACTACGATCCGGCACAGCCATGGAAAAAGTTTTTCTGTATCCTTTAAATTTTTACACTGTGTAATGGCTTTACAGGCACTTTCCTGGACGATATCCAAAGCGTCTGCTTCGTTATGTACATAACTGTAGGCCAGGCGGTAAAGGCGCTCATATTGGTCAATGAGCATTTTTTCCGTCTGCGCGGTTATTTGTTTTGTCTGATCAGAATGGTTCATGATATGTTCTCCTTTCATGTCTTACACTTATTAGACGCATGAACCGGGAAAAAAGTTGCAAAAGATATTATAATCTTCATAAAATTTACTGCAAGTCCTTAAGAAGTTCTTCATTGAGTTTTTCAGGGAATAATGTTATATTGGAAAAAAGATAAGATACAGGGGATAGATAACTTGGAAAAGCGAGAACGAAAGGTGATAACCTTTCCTATGGCGGCCGTTTTTATGGCAATGATGATCGGTATTCTCACCGGTCTTGGAAGCGGCTATTGTATATGGGGAAGAGAGCCTGAAAATACAATTGATCTGAAAGCAGTGGAAATGCCTGACTGGGTACAGCAGGATTTTTTGCGGAAAAATATTTTTTCCCGCCCGGATGTGACCCGCAGGCAGGTGAAAAATATTGTGATCCATTATGTGGGAAATCCGGGAACCAGTGCAAAGGCTACCAGAAACTATTTTGACGGTCTGGCAGACCAGGATGCACAGAAAGAGGGGGTTTCTTCCAGCAGTCATTTTGTAGTGGGACTGGACGGGGAAGTGATCCAGTGCATTCCCATTGATGAGGTGGCATATGCCAATGCTCCCAGAAATGACGATACGCTTTCCATTGAAGTCTGTCATGCGGATGATACAGGCAAGTTTAATGACGCTTCTTATGAGTCAGTGGTGAAATTGACAGCATGGCTCTGCAAACAGTTAAAACTTAAAAGTTCCGATGTGGTCCGTCATTATGATATTAATGGAAAACAGTGCCCGAAGTATTATGTAGAAGATAAAGAAGCCTGGAAACAGTTAAGAGAAGATGTAAAAGAGCAGATGAAGGCAGATTAATGGAGCCGTCTTGCAAATGTCATTGGCACGATACATGGATCTGTAAAAAACTCTGTAAAAAAAGCGGAGACGCCCCTATAATGGGAGCATCTCCGCTTTTCTTTCGTGGAATACTGTATAATAGCGGAAACCATATTCTTTTAACATTTCCCGGCAGTAGTCAAAGCCGATGCCTAAAGTTTCCGGCGTATGGGCGTCAGAGCCAATGGTGATCCCTTCACCGCCCAGTTCTTTATAGAGACGGAAAACATCAGCACATGGATTGGTGTTTCCAAGTCCATAGCGGATGCCGCCTGTGTTACATTCCAGGCATTTTCCATTTTCAATAAGAAGTTTTAAAAGAGGACGGATATAGGGTTCGTAATCATTCCAGGAATAAAATTCATTTTTATGGGGAGCATATCTTACAACATAGTCCAGGTGGCCATAGGAGTCGAAAGTATCAAGGAGGTTTTGTACCCGCTTAAGGGATACTTCAAAAAATGCACGAAATCCTTCTTTTTCCCCGAAATGTTTCCAGTATTCCCTTTCATATGGATCCATCCGGTCTACGAAATGGCTGGAACCAAGGACAAAATCAAATTCCTTTCCCAAGGTTCTGGCAAAATCGTGGAGATACTCACCTACATGGTTTTGTAATCCTAATTCGATCCCTATATTTAAACGGATCCGTCCAGCGTATTCGTCCCGTATTTTGCGTAAACTTTCTATATAAGAAGGAATGTCTAACGTAAAATCGTCAGGACAGAATTCGCTGCCGTAATCATGATGATCGGTAATACAGATCTCTTTCATTCCAAGGGAGATGGCTTTTTCTAACTGATCCCGTACCGGGGTTTCGGAGTCTGCGGAAAATTCTGTGTGGAGATGGCAGTCATAAATGGCATCCATAGTGATATGCCTCCTTTTTATCATATTGCGTTTGTATCCATAAAAGCACATATCTGCCCCACGGGGAGTGCGGCAGCTGTATTCGTCTCTCACATTATACTCATAAACTGCCACAATAACAAGTCTATGCCCCACCCTTCTATTGAGAAAATAAAAATGCGCTGAAAATTAATGGAATTTATGAGAGAAAATAGTCAGAATGGCAGAAACAAAAAAAAGGCTTGCTATTTTGGATAAAATTGAGTACAATGTAGGCAGTTGATTAATATTTAACAAATAATATTTTTTTAACAAACTAGGAGGAATTGAATCATGGCAGTAAAAGTTGCAATTAATGGTTTCGGACGTATTGGACGTCTGGCTTTCCGTCAGATGTTCGGAGCAGAGGGTTACGAGGTAGTAGCAATCAACGACTTAACCGATCCTAAGATGTTAGCACATCTGTTAAAGTATGATACAGCACAGGGTGGATACGCTGGACGCATTGGCGAAGGCAAGCACACTGTAGAGGCTGGAGAAGATTCCATCACAGTTGACGGCAAGAAGATCACTATCTACAAAGAGCCAAAGGCTGCTGACCTTCCATGGGGCGAACTTGGCGTAGATGTAGTATTAGAGTGCACTGGCTTCTATACTTCCAAGGAAAAAGCACAGGCTCATATCGATGCAGGCGCTAAGAAGGTTGTTATTTCCGCACCAGCTGGAAAAGATTTAAAGACCATCGTTTACTCTGTAAATGAGAAGACTCTGACAGCAGAAGATACCATCATCTCCGCTGCATCTTGCACCACCAACTGCTTAGCACCTATGGCTAAGGCATTAAATGACTACGCTCCAATCCAGAGCGGTATCATGAGCACCATCCACGCTTACACCGGCGACCAGATGATCCTTGACGGACCACACAGAAAGGGCGACTTAAGAAGAGCACGCGCAGGCGCAGCTAACATCGTTCCTAACTCTACTGGTGCAGCTAAGGCAATCGGCCTGGTTATCCCAGAACTGAACGGCAAGCTGATCGGTTCCGCACAGCGTGTACCTGTACCAACCGGTTCTACCACAATCTTAACAGCTGTTGTTAAGAAGGCAGACGTAACTGCAGAAGAGATCAACGCTGCTATGAAGGCTGCTGCATCTGAGTCCTTCGGATACAATGAAGATCCGATCGTATCTTCTGACGTTATCGGTATGAGATATGGTTCTCTGTTTGATGCAACCCAGACTATGGTTTCCCATATCGCTGATGATCTGTATGAAGTACAGGTTGTTTCATGGTATGACAACGAGAATTCTTACACCAGCCAGATGGTAAGAACTATCAAGTACTTCGCTGAGTTAGCATAATCCAGATCATAAATCCAGATTTTAAAGACTCATAAGGGGTCCGGTCTTTAGGACCGGGCCCTTTTTTCGCGAAATAAATTTATCTATTTGCGAGTTTACTGAAAGGAGATATCCACCATGTTAAACAAGAAATCAATCGATGATATCAATGTAAAGGGAAGAAGAGTTTTAGTCCGCTGCGACTTCAACGTACCGTTAAAGAACGGCGAGATCACAGATGAGACCCGTATCGTAGCAGCTCTGCCAACCATCCAGAAGCTGATTAACGACGGCGCAAAGGTTATCCTGTGCTCCCACTTAGGAAAAGTTAAAAATGGCCCGAACGAAGGCGAGTCTTTAGCTCCAGTAGCAAAGAGACTGTCTGAGAAATTAGGCAAGGAAGTTGTTTTCGTATCTGATTACAATGTAACCGGCGAAGCAGCTACCAAGGCTGTAGAAGCTATGAAGGAAGGCGATGTAGTTCTTCTGCAGAATACACGTTTCCGCGGCGCTGAAGAGACCAAGAACGGCGAAGAGTTCAGCAAGGAACTGGCTGATCTGGCTGATGATTATGTATGCGACGCATTCGGTTCCTCCCACAGAGCACATGCTTCTGTAGCAGGCGTTACCAAGTTCATCTCTGCAAAGGGCGGCTCCAACGTAGTTGGTTACTTAATGCAGAAAGAGATCGATTTCTTAGGAAATGCAGTTGAAAATCCAGTAAGACCTTTCGTTGCTATCTTAGGCGGTGCTAAGGTTGCTGATAAGTTAAATGTTATCTCTAACCTCCTTGAAAAGTGCGATACACTGATCATCGGCGGTGGTATGGCATTCACCTTCTTAAAGGCTGAAGGCAAAGAGATCGGTAAGTCCTTAGTAGACGATACCAAGTTAGATTACTGCAAGGAAATGATGGCAAAGGCTGAGAAGCTTGGTAAGAAGCTTTTACTTCCAGTAGATGCTGTAGTAGCAGCTTCCTTCCCAGATCCGATCGATGCTGAGATCCCTGTAGAGAACGTTTCTGTAGACGCTATCCCAGATGACAAGATGGGTCTGGATATCGGTGCAGAAAGCGCAAAGCTGTATGCTGAAGCTGTTAAGAGCGCTAAGACCGTTGTTTGGAACGGACCGATGGGCGTATTCGAGAACCCTGTTCTTGCAAAGGGAACCATCGCAGTAGCTCAGGCTTTAGCTGATACTGACGCAACTACCATTATCGGTGGTGGTGACTCTGCAGCAGCAGTAAATCAGTTAGGATTTGCTGATAAGATGAGCCACATCTCTACCGGCGGCGGTGCTTCTCTGGAATTCCTGGAAGGAAAGGAACTGCCAGGCGTAGCTGCAGCAGATGACAAATAAAGATAACTGATATTGCAGGCGGCTGTTTTTGAAATAACTGGGGATAAAAACAGACCGCCTGTGAGTCGTGTATGTGTATAAAGGAGACGGAAGTTATGGCAAGAAAGAAGATCATCGCAGGCAACTGGAAGATGAACATGACACCTTCTGAGGCAGTTGCTCTTGTAAACGAATTAAAACCATTAGTAGTAAATGATGAAGTAGATGTAGTATTCTGTGTACCGGCTATTGATATCATTCCGGCAATGGAAGCAGCAAAGGGAACCAACATCCAGATCGGTGCTGAGAACATGTATTTTGAGGAAAAGGGCGCTTATACAGGCGAGATCTCCCCAAACATGTTAAATGACGCAGGCGTTAAGTATGTGATCATCGGCCACTCTGAGAGAAGAGAGTACTTTGCTGAAACAAATGAGACCGTAAACAAGAAAGTATTAAAGGCATTTGAGCATGGAATTACTCCTATCATCTGCTGCGGTGAATCTTTAACTCAGAGAGAGCAGGGCATTACCATTGACTGGATCCGTCAGCAGATCAAGATCGCTTTCTTAAACGTAACAGCAGATCAGGCAAAGACAGCTGTTATCGCTTACGAGCCGATCTGGGCTATCGGAACCGGTAAGGTAGCAACCACAGAGCAGGCTGAAGAAGTATGCGCAGCGATCCGCGCATGCATCGGCGAGATCTATGATGAGGCAACTGCACAGGCTATCCGTATCCAGTACGGCGGTTCTGTATCAGCAGCAAGCGCACCAGAACTGTTTGCACAGCCGGATATCGACGGCGGCCTGGTAGGCGGCGCTTCCTTAAAGCCAGACTTTGGTAAGATCGTAAACTATAACAGATAATTACTCAGGACGGCGGGAAATTTGACCCAAAAAGGAGCGTCAAGCTTGCTTGTAAGCGCCTTTTTGGGGCAGATTTCACATTGGAGTGATATCCGATGCTTCTTATGCGGCAAAGCCGTGCAAGAAAATGCGCCGTCCGGGTGGTTGCGAATTTAGCCCTGGGGTCGTGAAAACGGGTCTCAGGGCATTTGTATCCATTTTATAAAGCCTTAGTAAAAAAGGCAGATTTAAGAGGAGAAAACAGATATGAGCAAGAAACCAGTAGTATTAATGATCCTGGACGGCTATGGACTGAATGATAACTGTGAGCACAACGCAGTATGCGAAGGAAAAACTCCTGTTATGGATCAGTTAATGAGCCAGTGTCCATTTGTAAAAGGCCAGGCAAGCGGCCTTGCAGTAGGACTTCCGGAAGGACAGATGGGTAACTCCGAGGTAGGACACTTAAATATGGGCGCAGGCCGTGTTGTATACCAGGAGCTGACAAGAATTACCAAGTCGATCAACGACGGTGATTTCTTTAATGTACCAGAATTTTTAACAGCAGTAGAAAACTGCAAGAAAAACAATTCCGCTCTGCACCTGTTCGGTCTGGTATCTACCGGCGGTGTACACAGCCACTTAAACCATATTTACGGCCTGTTAGAGCTGGCAAAGAGAAATGGCCTGGAAAAAGTATATGTACACTGCTTCTTAGACGGTCGTGACACACCACCAGAGTCCGGTAAGGAATTTGTTACTGAGCTGGAAGCAAAGATGGCAGAGCTTGGCACAGGCAAGGTAGCATCTGTTATGGGACGTTACTATGCAATGGACCGTGATAAGAGATGGGACCGTGTAGAGTTAGCTTACAAGGCTCTTACAAAGGGCGAAGGAAATACAGCAGCAAGCGCTACTGAAGGCATCCAGGCTTCCTATGACGCTGGCAAGTCCGATGAGTTCGTTGTACCATTTGTAGTTACTGAAAACGGAAAAGCACTGGCAACCATCAATGACGGTGACTCCGTTATCTTCTTTAACTTCCGTCCGGACCGTGCAAGAGAGATCACCCATGCATTCTGCGATGACAATTTTGACGGTTTTGCAAGAGAGAAGAAGTTAGACCTGGTATATGTATGCTTCACCGATTATGATGAAACCATTACCAACAAGCTGGTTGCATTTAAGAAAGAGTCCATTACCAATACCTTTGGCGAGTTCCTGGCAGCAAACGGCAAGAAGCAGGTAAGAATTGCTGAGACGGAAAAATATGCTCACGTTACCTTCTTCTTTAACGGCGGCGTAGAAGAGCCAAACGAAGGGGAAGACCGCATCCTGGTTCCTTCTCCAAAGGAAGTTGCTACCTACGACTTAAAGCCGGAGATGAGCGCTTACGGCGTATGCGATAAGTTAACTGAGGCGATCAAGTCCGGCAAATATGATGTGATCATCATCAACTTCGCTAACCCGGATATGGTTGGACATACAGGCGTAGAAGCAGCAGCAATCAAGGCAATCGAAGTAGTAGATGAGTGTGTAGGCCGTGCTGTAGAAGCATTAAAGGAAGTAAACGGCGTTATGTTTATCTGTGCTGACCACGGAAACGCAGAGCAGTTAGTAGACTATGAGACGGGAGAGCCATACACCGCTCATACTACCAACCCGGTTCCATTTATCCTGGTAAATGCAGACGCTGACATGAAGCTTCGTGAAGGCGGCGCACTGTGCGATATCGCACCGACCCTGATCGAATTAATGGGTATGGAGCAGCCAAAAGAGATGACTGGTAAGTCACTGATCGTTAGAAAGTAATAAGTAAAAATAAGCAGACGCGCCTTTAGGGCGCGTTTGTTGTATATATAATGTATGGGTCCATGAAACGGCCTACTAAATGTGACGGGAATTATAAATGCATTGCATCAAAAATCCGGAGGCAGCCCATGTGGGCCGCCCCCGGATTTTTTAGGAGTAACTGCTATAAATAAGAGGTGATTGCGTGCTTTCTTATTAGAAGCCCTTAATGAGTTCGCCGTTCTTTGGCTCGAAACGTCCAGTGAAGAAGCGGAGAACTTCTGGCTCGTAAACCCATTTCAGACCGCTGATGTCATGTCTTCTCTGGTACAGGCCGATGATAGCGTCAGCAACATAATCCATATGAGCGTATGTATAAACACGACGCGGGATTGTAAGACGAACGGTTTCCAGTTTCGGAACGTGGTTTTCACGGGTGTGTGGATCACGTCCTGCAGAGATGATGCCGCGCTCCATTGTACGAACGCCGGAGAACTCGTAGATTGCTGCGGAGAGTGCCTGAGCAGGGAAGTCCTCTTCCTGATCTAAGTGATCTAAGAATGCTCTTGCATCTACGAAGATCGCGTGTCCGCCGTAAGGTTTAACCATTGGAACACCTGCTGCGTCTAACTTTTCGCCCAGGTAACGGATCTGGTTTACACGGTGGCTGATGTAATCGAAGTTCATGGACTCGCGAAGACCAATAGCCATTGCTTCCATATCTCTTCCTGCCATACCGCCGTAAGAAGGCATTCCTTCAAACTGTACAACCATTCCAGTTGCGCGAACATACAGGTCATGATCGTTCATACACAGGAAACCACCGATGTTGGTTAAGCAGTCTTTCTTACCAGACATTGTACAGCCATCGCCGTAGGAGAACATTTCATGAACGATCTCTTTGATGGTCTTGTTCTCGTAGCCAGGTTCACGGGTCTTGATAAAGTATGCGTTCTCAACGCAACGGGTAGCATCGTACATAACCTTGATGCCGTATTTGTGAGCCAGTTCGGAAACAGCTTTGATATTAGCCATGGAAACAGGCTGTCCACCTGCCAGGTTTACGGTAACAGCGAGGCAGATATAAGGAATGTGCTCTGCGCCAACTTCGTCGATCAGTGCCTGGAATTTATTTAAGTCGATGTTGCCCTTGAAATCAAGGATTGCACTTGGATCGTGAGCTTCGTCGATGATAACATCACGGAAAGTAGCACCATTGCGCTCCTGATGGAAACGGGTGGTAGTAAAGTACATGTTGCCTGGAACATAATCGCCTGGCTTGATGGTCAGAGAGGAGAGAATGTTCTCTGCGCCACGTCCCTGATGAGTAGGAACTACATATTTAAAGCCAAACAGTTCACGAACAGTTTCTTCCAGGTGATAGAAGTTGCGGGATCCACCGTAAGCTTCGTCGCCTAACATAAGGCCAGCCCACTGATGATCACTCATTGCATTGGTTCCGGAGTCAGTTAAAAGGTCGATAAAGCATTCTTCAGACTTTAATAAGAATGTATTGTAACCAGCAGTCTTGATCGCTTCTTTACGCTCTTCTTTGTCTAAGCGTGCCATGTTCTCTACCATTTTGATCTTGAAAGGCTCCGGCGCAAATTTCATCATATCCATGTTCTTCTCCATTAAAAAATCCTCCTATTATATAGTTTTTATATAGTTTTTTGCAGCGCAACATTACGCTTTTTGCTTAATTAATAATATGTTTTTATGCTTTTTTCTTCTTATAATTAGTTTCGTAATCCTTTAAGGCATTGATGGCCTGGCCGGAGAGTGGGACGATCGCGATCATATTAAATACTGTCATAAGGCCTACGCCAAGGTCGCCAAGTTCCCAGACAAATTCATAGGCTGCCACGCCGCCGATAAAGAGCATGATCAGTAAAAAGATCTTGTATCCTGTCTGAGCTTTCCAGGTATCGCCGAATACGTAAGATACGTTGCAGCGGGCATAATAGAGAATGCCAAGGAAAGTGGAAAAGCTGAACAGGAAGAGTACAACTGCGATAAATACAACGCCTGCATATCCAAGGTGATGGTTCATAGCTGCCTGTAAAAGGTCCATTCCCATAAGACCTTCGATCTTTTCAGCCGGAGCTAAAAGCATCAGGAATGCGGAACAGCTGCAGATCACTAATGTATCGATAAAAACACCAAGTGCCTGGATAAGGCCCTGTTTTACCGGATGGCTGACTTCTGCTGCGGCTGCAGCACATGGAGCAGAACCACTACCTGCTTCATTTGAGAAAAGTCCGCGCTTTACGCCGTTCATTACGATTACACCAAGTCCGCCGCCGGCAAACTGTCTGATACCGAATGCCTGGGAGAAAATGTTTCCAATAACAGATGGAAGCAGGGTGATGTTCTTAATGATAACGAACAGAGTTACTAAGAAGTAGGCACCTGCCATAACAGGAACTACCATATCTAAAACCTTAACAGTTGCGTTCTTGCGAAGAACGATGACTGCGGACATAGCTACCAGAATGGTAGCAGTTGCAACCTGCGGGATACCGAATGCGTTCTGGAAGGAAGTGGTAACGGAGTTTCCGATTACCTGGCTGATACCTGCCCAGCAAAGCAGTCCGGAGAGTGCGAATGCGGTTCCTAAAAGACCGTATTTACAACCGCGGGTGTAATAAGTCTGTTCATCATCTGCCACATATTCGGCTTCTTCTTTTACGTTCTTTACGAAAACATCTTCTCGTTTGATTTTTGTCACCAGTCGGATACGGTCCATTACATAGGCAGGACCGCCGCGATAACCGCCGTAGAGTGGGTCTTTTTCTTTGTAGATCTGTGCCAGGGTAGACTCTACGAAGCTGCTGGAAGAACCAATGAGTGCGGTCAGCCACATCCAGAAAACAGCTCCTGCGCCGCCAAATGAGATAGCAGCAACAACACCGGCTAAGTTACCCATACCTACGCGGGTAGCGGTAGCAACGATCAGTGCCTGAACACCGGATATAGAGTTTTCATCTTTTTTTGCTTCGTCTTTTTCCAGTGTGACCCGGATCATTTCCGGGAACAGGCGGAATGGAAGAAATTTAGTTTTAAATGTAAAGTATAAACCCGCTGGAATAAGGATCAATACCAGAAGAGAAAGACCAAACTGAACTTCTCCCCCTGAGAATTCCAGGATAATTAAATCTCCCCATAACAGATCATTGATAGCTCCCACAAGTTTGATGATCATGTGGAGTATTCGGTTGATGAGATACACCTCCTTTTGTAATGTGTGAATTGAGGTTCACGTTGCGTCAAACCGTCAGGGCCCTCTGACATGTCTTGCACGATCATACATCTGCAGCAACCGCTGGCGGCTGGTTCTACAGATGATGTTTGATGCGTGATGCGTGATGCATCACATATCTTGTAATTCATATAATACACTATTTTGCACAAAAGTCAATGGTTATTTTAAAAAAAATTATGCAAAATAAAAAAGAAGCCGACCCTGATGGCGCAGAAGGATGGGACAGGAAGAAAAAAACAGGAAATGTGTGACGGGCGGATACACCTGTAGTTGTGATACGGAAAAAGAATGCGAGGGGCAATTTTGAAAATATATTTTGACCGTTTGCTAAAATTGTAGTATCATGAAAAAAGTAAGTGGATCCATGCGTGATGCACTGATAACAGTACAACAGAATAAAGAAAATAAGAAAAACAATTAAGAAAAGAAGGAGGCGGGGGCTATGCCCGAAAAAATCATTAAACAGACACTCAGTGAACAGATCTACAACATTCTGAAGGAAGATATTCTGTCTGGTAGGATTTTAATGGGCGATAAGCTTACCAATCGGGAACTTCAGGAGCGGTTTCAGGTTTCATCCACACCCGTGCGTGACGCCATTAACCGACTGTCAAAAGATGGACTGACCCAGGAAGTATCAAAAAGCGGAGCACAGCTTATCACCTTTGATTATTCCTACGCCAACGAACTCAATGACTTCATCACATTTTTAGCCTGTAGGGCTGTGATGCTTTCTTCCACAGAGCCTGATACAGAAAAACTGGTAGAAAAGCTTCAGATGTATGAAGAAGAAATGGCAGGAGCCAAAACATCCATGGAATACTTTGAGGCGGATTTTCGCTATCATAAGGTATTCTTTGACCATTGCGGAAACCGTTTTATGAAGGAAACCTATAAGCAGTATAATTTTATCCGGACCCTTCTTATACGTTATGCCATCCGGACCGAAGATGAACGGGATCTGGGGATCAGACAGCACCGGGGGATCACTCAGGCTTTTCAGAAAAAGGATTATGAGAAGGCAAGAAAGCTTATGGAAGAACATTATCTGTCCGGTATGCAGTTAGCAAGAGAGCATTACCGGGAAGGGGATACTTTCAGAGAAAATAAAAAATGATCAGAAATATTGGGAAACATTAAGGAGACAGTTATGAGAACAGCAATCGCTACAGACAGCAACAGCGGTATTACACAGGAGCAGGCAGCAAAATTAGGTATTTATGTGCTGCCTATGCCTTTTATGATCAATGGGGAAATGTTTTATGAAGGTGTGAACCTGACCCATGAGGAATTTTTTAAACGGATGGAAGAAGGGGCAGATATCACTACTTCCCAGCCTTCCCCAGGTGAGGTAACTGACTTCTGGGATAAGCTGTTAAAGGAATATGATGAAATTTTATATATTCCCATGTCCAGCGGTTTAAGCGGTTCCTGCCAGACAGCTATCATGCTGGCAGATGATTACGACGGAAAAGTACAGGTGGTAAACAACCAGCGTATTTCTGTTACCCAGGAGCAGTCAGCACTGGATGCAAGGGATTTAGCTGCAAAGGGATATGAGGCAGCCCAGATTAAAGAAATCTTAGAACGTACCAAGTACGAGAGCAGTATTTATATTACCCTTACTACTTTGAAATATCTGAAAAAAGGCGGACGTATCACTCCGGCTGCTGCAGCCCTGGGAACTCTCCTTCGCATTAAGCCGGTTTTAACCATTCAGGGAGAAAAACTGGATGCATTTTCAAAGGCACGTACAGCCAAGCAGGCCAAGACCATTATGCTCACTGCACTGGCAAAAGACTTAGAAGAGCGTTTTCATGACAAGAATGCGGAACATACCTATCTGGAGATCGCCCATACCTGCAATGAAGAAGGGGCAAAAGAGCTGGAAGAGGCTTTAAAAGAGCAATATCCAGGTGTCCCGATCACCATAGCACCTCTTTCTTTAAGCATTGCCTGCCACATTGGACCAGGAAGTTTTGCAGTAGCCTGCTCCAGTAAGCTGAAGGAGCTGGAATAATTTGGAAAAAGAAAAATGGTATGAAAAGTTAAAGGCACAGGGACAGAGTATTACTGTCCCCATGACTCTTTTGATGATCGCAGTGGCTGTTATCCCTCTTTTATTACAGACATGGATCCTCATCGGCTCTTTTAAGCAGAACCAGATAGAAGCCAGGAGCATTGAGATACAGAACCAGTGTGTGATCTTAAGCAACCGAATGACCCGCTCCGGGTATATGACGGCGGATAAGGCCAATAATGTAAGCCTGGATGCCCAGATGCAGACCATAGCGGATCTGTATAATGGCCGTATCGTTATTGTCAACAGCAGTTATAAGATCATGACAGATACTTTTAATCTGTCTACAGGAAAATATTATATATCCGAAGAAGTTATCCGCTGTTTTAAAGGGGAAAGCGGCAGCAGCTTTAATAAAGAGGGTGGATATTTTTACCAGACTATCCCTGTTTATGATCCGGCAGATGAGAAAAAGATCCAGGGAGTGATCGCAGTGACTGCTTCCATGGAAAATGTTGTGTCGGTAACAGAACGGGTAAAAAGCAGTGCCCAGCTGTTCTTTCTGTGTATGGCACTGGTGGCAATCCTGTTTTCCATTATGTCAGCTCATTTCCTGGTGCGGCCTTTTAAGCGGCTCCTGCGTTCCTTTGACCGGGTGGCCCAGGGGGATCTGGATGCAGATATCAGCGAAGATGCTTACAGTGAGACCAGGCAGATGTCCCAGGCAGTGCAGAAGTCTCTTCGCAAGTTAAAAGCAGTGGACCAGTCACGTCAGGAATTTGTTTCCAATGTGTCCCATGAGTTAAAAACCCCTATTACATCCATCCGTGTACTGGCGGACTCCCTTATGGGAATGGAAGATGCGCCGGTGGAACTGTACAGGGAGTTTATGGCAGATATTTCAGATGAGATCGACCGGGAAAATCAGATCATTGAGGATCTGCTTACACTGGTGCGTATGGATAAGTCCGCAGAAAGCCAGATGAATATTTCCCAGGTGCATATCAATCATGAACTGGAAATGATCTTAAAGAGACTGCGGCCTATTGCCAAGAGAAGCAATGTAGAACTGATCCTGGAGAGCATCCGTGAAGTAACCGCAGATGTGGATAAAGTGAAATTAAACCTGGCTGTGACCAATCTGGTGGAAAATGCCATCAAGTATAATATAGACTCCGGCTGGGTCCGTGTAACACTGGATGCAGACCATAAGTATTTTTATGTTAAAGTGGCAGACTCCGGCATTGGTATCCCGGAGGACAGTGTGGACCATATTTTTGAGCGCTTTTTCCGTGTGGACAAGGCACGTTCCAGGGAAGTTGGCGGTACAGGACTGGGACTTTCGATCACAAAAAATGTGATCCAGATGCATCATGGTGTGATCGATGTGGAAAGTACACCGGGAGAGGGAACTACCTTCAGTATGCGTATCCCGTTAAATTATGTGCCAAGACAGGAGGAACGGTTATGAAACATGGAAAAAGAAAGTTTCTTCTGAGTATACTTTTAGGTGTACTGGTGGCTGCAATGGCAGTCCTTTCCGGATGTAAAGCCAGGACAGAACCAAAATCGGATCCGGGAGCCGGAAAATACCTGATCTATTATCTGAATTCCTCGGTTACGAAACTGGTTGCCCAGGAATATGAAACAGAAACAAAAGATCAGGTGGCGCTGGCAGAGGAACTGGTCGATCAGCTGACTTATGTGCCAAGGGATCTGGACTGCCAGACTGTTTTAAATGATAAAGTGTCTTTTAAAGCCTGCAGGATCGATGAACAGGTACTGTATCTGTATTTTGACGGCAGTTATACGGCTATGAAACCGGAACAGGAGATCCTTTGCAGAGCGGCCCTTGCAAGGACTATGACCCAGATACCGGGAATTGATTATATCAGTATCTACTGTGGGGACCAGCCGCTGATGGACCGTCAGGGAAATCCGGTGGGATTTATCTCAGCAGGTGATTTTATTATCAATACAAGTAATGTAAATGCCTATGAAAAGACGGAACTGACCCTGTATTTTGCAAACAGCACCGGTGACAAGCTGGTGGCAGAAAAGCGGGAAGTGGCCCACAATATCAATACGTCCATGGAGCAGCTGATCGTGGAACAGCTGATCGCAGGACCATCCGACAGCAGCCATCAGGCAGTACTGCCATCTGACTGCAAGATACTTAGTGTGTCTGTAACGGATAATATATGCTATATCAATTTTGACTCTGCTTTTTTAAACAGCAACCAGGCGGTAAATGAATATATCCCTATTTACGCCATTGTAAATTCACTGGTAGATAAAACCTCTGTTTCTAAGGTACAGATCATGGTAAACGGTTCCCAGGATGTAATGTTTCGGGAAGTGGTATCTTTGAATACGGCCTTTGAGCGGAATACGGATTATATTGAGCAGGAATAAAGGCGGATCAAAAGCGGAAAGATAAAGCAGAAATTAAGAACAAAACAGGAGAAAACAGAATATGAAACGGCCCCTTGTGGTGATAACTGCAGGTTTTGTACTTGGAGAGGTGCTTGCCCTGTGTTTGCAGGAGGCTGTATACAGAATATTTTTCTGGTTTGCAGGAGTGCTGTTTTTGACAGTGCTTGCTGTCAGGCGGTTTTTAAGCAGGAGTGTCATGTACAGGACGCTTCTGCTTATTTTTGTGTTTGTTTTTGGCGGGATGACGGCAGGAAGTTTTTCAGGCGCCAGGTGCCGGGAACAGATGGAGCAGGAAGAAAAGAGGATTATCCAGGCAGGATTTGGGGATGTGGTGCAGCTGACCGGCCAGGTAGTGGATGTACGGGAAAAAAGTGAAAAACTGGAAATAATTGTAAACCAGGTAAAAGTGGGAAAGAGAGTGCGAAATATTGCTGACCCGGATGACATCCGGTGGCTGTCACTTCAATATCCGGTGCAGCTTTCTGGAACCCCAGGTGATCTGGAAGGCTGGGAAGAGAAGCTTCTTCCTGGGAAACAGGTGAAAATGGCCTGTTCTTTCCGTCTCACAGAACCTGCTAAAAATCCGGGGGAATTTGATGCAAAGCTGTATTACCGGTCAAAGGGAGTGGTGTGTACCGGTTACATAAAAGCTTTAAAAGAAAGCAGCGGGGCGGATCAGCCGTTTATGAGGCTTATTCTGTGGTTCAGACGATATTGCAGTCATGTTCTGGAAGAATACGGTGGGAAAGAAGACAGCAGTATTTATAAAGCAATGTTACTGGGTGATACCTCGTTTATGGAGACGGATACCCTGGATCTGTACCGCAGCAGCGGGATCGCCCACTTGCTGGCGGTCAGCGGGCAGCATTTGTCACTGATCGGTGGTGGAATGTATCTGCTTCTTAGAAAGACAGTGGGAGGTTTCCGGGCTTCCGGGATAATAGGAGGCGGTTTTGTGATCAGCTATGGCATATTTACCGGCTCATCCGGGTCTGCTATCCGTGCAGTCCTTATGATCTGCTGTCTGTGGCTGGCAGCAGAGCGGGGACGGACCTATGACAGTCTTTCTGCCTTAAGTTTTGCAGCGTTAGGTCTTCTGGGAAACAATCCCTATCTGATCTTTCACAGCGGTTTTCAGCTATCGTTTTCAGCGGTCCTGGCTATTTCCGGACCGGGGCAGTGGATGATCCGGGAGTATAATATTGGAAAAAACTGGGAAAAGACAGTGGTGATCAGTTTATGGGTGCAGATTTTTCTTCTGCCTGTTATGGCATGGCATTATTACCAGTATCCTCTGTATGGGATGTTTTTGAATTTTCTGGTATTGCCGCTGGTGCCGGTTTTGATGATAGCGGGGATCATGATATTGCTTACAGGAGGATTTTTGCCTTTGGCAGCAGGGACAGCTGCTAAAGTGGGGCATGTGATATTGGGTTATTATAAATGGATCTGTGAAGGTTCCCTGAAACTGCCGGGGGCAGTAAGGATAATGGGGAGGCCCGGTCCGGGACAGATCCTGGGGTATATTGTGTTGTGGGGGATAGCGGTGGCTTTATTGAGATGCCAGAGGTGGGGGCAGACCAGAAAGATCCTGAAAAAATATATAAATTTGATATTTGCAGTTGCAACTCTGCTCACAGCAGTATTGTTTAGTTTCGCTATTCTTTCTCCACACCCGGTCCGTGGTTTTGAACTTCTCTGCCTTGATGTAGGTCAGGGGGATGGTTTTTTGCTTAGGTCAGGAACAACCAACATCCTTATAGACAGCGGAAGTTCTGACCAGAAAAAACTGGGAAGCAGGACTCTTGAACCCTGCCTTAAGTCTAAAGGGATCTCCCGTTTAGATATAGCAGTCGTAAGTCATGGGGACAGTGACCATATAAGTGGTCTTTTGTATTTATTAGAGCAGAAAATGCCCATAGATTTATTAATATTGCCTGGTGGGGGAAAAGGGGGAGAGATCTACGGTCAATTGGAACAGCTGCAGACAGAAGCAGGGGGAAAAACATATTACATGCACCAGGGAGATAAGATAAAGGCCGGAGAAATGGAATTTACCTGTATTTTTGAGAAGGAGACAGAAGAAGAACGTAACGCCCATTCCCTGGTTTTATGCTCCCACTATAAAGATCTGCATATTTTATTTACCGGTGATATGGGAATATCAGAAGAGACAGAACTTTTAGATCTGGCAGAAGAAAATGGCAGCATCCAGCAGGAACATTTGGAACATGTACAGATCCTGAAAACGGCCCACCACGGTTCCAAAGGATCTTCCAGTCCTGCCTTTTTGGAAGCAATGCCTTTAAAAGCTGCTTTTATTTCCTACGGTAAAGACAATTCCTATGGACATCCATCCGGGCAGGTCACGGAGGAGATGAAGAAACAAAACATTTCCCTTTATGAAACCGGCGGAAAGGGGGCATGGACATTAGAAAGTAAAGCGAGAAACGTTATTATAAAAAGAACCGTGAAAAGCAGGGGAGAAAATTAAAATAAAAGGTTTTCAAGTAAGAAAAGAAGTGGTATTGTTATTAACAAAATTTGCAGCCCCATATGCCAGGGACTTGAATACAGGAGGCCAGAATAATGAGTGAGAAAAATGAAAATGTAAAGATCCAGGTGGCATCAGTGGAAGATGCAGAGGAGCTGCTTGCAATTTATGCTCCTTATGTAGAAAAGACAGCGATCACTTTTGAGTATGAGGTTCCGTCCGTAGAAGAATTTAAAGGACGGATTGCCCATGTATTACAGCGTTTCCCATATCTGAAAGCAGTGGAAGATGGTAAGATCCTTGGATATGCTTATGTAAGTCCTTTTAAAGAGCGGGCTGCTTATGACTGGTCAGTGGAAACATCTATTTATGTAGATGAAAATGTGAAGCACAAAGGGGTTGGAAGAAAGCTTCATGAGGTCCTGGAAGCTGTCTTAAAAGAGCAGGGCATCCTGAATATGGAAGCCTGCATCGGTTATCCGGAAGTGGAAGACGAATACCTGGATAAAAACAGTGTCAATTTCCACGCACACATGGGATACCGCATGATAGGCGAGTTCAAAAAATGTGGATACAAATTTGACCGCTGGTACAACATGGTATGGATGGAGTACATCATTGGCGAGCATCAGGCCCATATGACAGCACCGGAAAGCTTCCCGCAGATCCGGGACAGACTGAAAGAAAAATATGGTTTAGAGTAGAGTTGTAAATGCGTTGTAAGCGTCCTTCGGGGCGCTTTTGCTTTGTCTGGGGAAATTTTATTTAAAGCAGTTTTTGGAAAAAAGAAGTGTTGTTGATACAATAAATCCGTGGTAAACTTGGAATGAGTTTTTTGAAAATGGTAGTAAATATTTAACTGCGAGGAGAAAAAAATGCCAGTTTTTGATTTTAATGATGAACCGAAAGAAGAAAAGAAAGCACCGGAATGCACCTACACTGTGATCCGTTCCAATGAAACAACCGCTTCTCCAGAACATCCGATCCTGGTTCTGGACAACAGTAATAGAAAATGGGAGCACCATTCCTGGGGTGTATTTACAAATCCCATCCGTAAAACAGCTTTTGAATTTCAGGTAGAAGGCGGCGGCACTGTCAGTGCTGACATCTTAAAAGTAGATGCCCGCTTTGTAAGCCTGCTTAAATGGCTGGGCGAGAGCCATATCAATGTACGCCTTTCCGGCTCCAATGAGGCGGACGGGTATGCTGTATACAAGATCCGTGAGATCGCCTTTGGCGGCGGCACCAAGCTTTCCGCAGAGGACGGCTTTTTACAGTACATGATCGAGCGCCTTCAGGCCAGCAGTGCGCCTGCAGAGGAGATCCGGGAAGAGGATGCAGATGAAGACGGCGATGATATGAAGCTGACCAGTTTACAGAGTATTACCGACTTTATGACCTGCGCGGGAAGGACCCTTCCTGACAATATCCGTCTTTGGGCAAGAAGAAACCTGGCAGTTGCCAATTCCCATGAGGTTTCACCGGAAGAACGCCGTCACGCACAGAGAGCTTTATCCATTATGATGAACATCCAGTGGAAGAGCAATTATTTTGAGGCCATTGACCCAGACGAGGCAAGACGGATCCTGGATGAAGAATTATACGGAATGGAACGTGTAAAACAGCGTATCATCGAGACCATTATCCAGATCAACCGTACTCATACACTGCCTGCTTACGGTATCCTTTTGATCGGACCTGCAGGAACCGGAAAGTCCCAGATCGCCTATGCAGTAGCAAGGATCCTGAAGCTGCCGTGGACTACTCTGGATATGAGTTCTATTAATGATCCGGAACAGTTGACAGGAAGCTCCCGTGTATATGCAAACGCAAAACCAGGTATCATCATGGAGGCATTTTCCCTGTCCGGTCAGTCCAATCTTGTATTTATTATCAATGAGTTAGATAAGGCTGCTTCCGGCAAAGGAAACGGAAATCCGGCAGATGTGCTTTTAACATTGCTTGACAATCTTGGATTTACAGATAACTACATGGAGTGTATGGTTCCTACTGCAGGTGTATATCCGATCGCAACAGCCAATGACCGTTCTCTTATCAGCGCTCCGTTAATGTCACGTTTTGCAGTGATCGATATTCCGGATTATACAGAAGATGAAAAGAAGATCATTTTCACAAAATTTGCCCTTCCAAAGATATTAAAGAGAATGAGCATGAAGGAAGATGAATGTGTGATCCTTCCGGAAGCTTTAGATGAGGTAGTCCGCCACTATTCTGATACTACCGGTATCCGTGATCTGGAGCAGGCAGCAGAGCACATTGCAGCCAATGCCCTGTATCAGATCGAAGTAAATCATGTGGATCAGGTTGTATTTGACGCAAAAATGGTTCGGGAACTGTTAGGTTAAGGGACAACTCACATGAAACATGTAAAAGATAAAATGATACCGGCAGTGCTTATTCTGGTGCTGCTGGTGATCTGGGAGGCAGCAGTGGACCTGCTGCACATCCCTTTATATGTACTTCCATCACCTCTGGAAGTGGTAAAAGCCCTGTTCACGGAAGGAACAGAGCTTTTTAGCCATGGCCTGACTACAGTAGGAGAGGGACTTTTGGGAATTTTGATCGCGTCAGCTTTGTCACTGGTGCTTGGAATTTCCATGGACTGGTTCCCGGCTGTGCGAAAGGGACTCTATCCTATTCTGGTAGTGACCCAGACGGTTCCCATGATCGTTATGGCTCCGATCCTGATCATTTATATGGGATTTGGAATGGCACCGAAGATCCTTACGGTAGTTCTTATGTGTTTCTTTCCAGTGGCAGTCAGTTTTGCAGACGGACTGCAGCGGGTAGACGAAGAATATGTACATCTGGTGCGCTCCTATGGGGCAGACCGGTGGAAAGCTTATTGCCTGGTAAAGATACCGGCAGCGCTGCCGGAACTGTTTTCCGGACTGAAAGTGGCAGCGACCTACAGCATCAGCGGTGCTGTAGTAGGAGAGTGGCTTGGTTCCCAGAAGGGACTTGGCTATTACCTGTTAAGGGTAAAGAACAGCTATATGCTGGATAAGGTGTTTGCCTGCGTGGTGGTCATTATCCTGTTAAGTCTGGCTATGAACGGGCTGATCCGGGTGATCGCTAAGGTGTCTATGCCTTATGAGAGAAATAAGAGATCGTGAGTTTCCCGCCGCAGGCGGGGAGCAGGTGTACCATTTCCTGCAATCAACAGAGAAACAGACAGAAAATGAGAGGAAATATTATGAAAAAATCTTGGAAAAAAGCCAGTGCTATTTTTATGGCAGCAGCTCTTGCAGCCGGACTTGCAGGCTGCGGCGCGTCTAACAATAACAATACAGCTACAACAGCTGCAGGCAAAAGCGCAGCAGAAAGCAAAGTAAATGGTGAAAACAGCCCAGAGGCAGATAGCAAAAAAACAGATGTGACTGTTATCTTAGATTATGTTGCAAACACCAACCACACCGGTATGTATGTGGCTCTGGACAAAGGCTATTATGAGGAAGCTGGACTTAATGTAAACATTGTAGAGCCGACAGAAGGCGCTACTGCCACACTGGTTGCAGTAGGAAAAGGTGATTTTGGCATCAGTTATCAGGAAGATGTAACCGTTGCCTTAGCGTCCAAAGACGCCCTTCCGATCAAGGCCATCGCAGCCATCATCCAGCACAATACCTCCGGTTTTGTAACTTATGCAGACAAGGATATCCACTCTCCAAAGGATTTTGAGGGAAAGACCTATGCAGGCTGGGGCGGACCTGGTGAAGAGGCTGTTTTAAAAGCTGTTATGACACAGGCAGGTGCGGATCCTTCCAAACTGAACCGTATTATCTCTGACGGTTCCGGTTTTGAAGCACTGAAAGACAAAGTAGATATTGAGTGGTTTTTTGAAGGCTGGGATAATGTAAAGTGCAAGCTGAATGATTTCCCGATCAACTACATGGAGCTGCGCCAGTTAGATGAGCGTCTGGATTACTATACTCCGGTGATCATTGCAAATAATGATACGTTAGAAAACCGCCCGGAACTGGTAAAAAGCTTCCTGGCAGCAACAGAAAAAGGCTATAAATATGCCATTGAAAACCCGGACGAAAGTGCCCAGATCCTTCACAAATATGCCCCGGACTATTCTATGGATCTGTTAAAAACATCCCAGGAATATCTGGCTGGAAAGTATATGGAAGATACCGACCGCTGGGGTGAGATGAAGGACAGCGTATGGGATAACTATACGGACTTTATGACAGAATACGGCGTCATTGACCATGCCATTCCTGCTGCAGACTGCTATACCAACGAATTTCTTCCAGAATAAAAGCGTATTACTTATAAAAGAGTATCACTTATAAAGGAGTGCCACTTATGACAAAAAAGCTGGAGGTCTCAGACCTTGTATTTGACTATGAAAACCGGAAAATACTGAACCACCTGGATTTTTCTGTAAATGAAGGGGAGTTTGTCAGTATCCTGGGACCTTCCGGCTGCGGTAAATCCACTCTTTTAAAGCTGCTTACCGGAGTTTTAAAGGCAGAGAAAGGTCATATTTTAGTGGACGGACAGGAGATAAAAGGCGTTACAGAGCATTTTGCCTATATGCCACAGAATGATCTTTTATTCCCCTGGAAGACCATTTTAGAAAATGTGTGCCTTTATGGCCGGATCCATGGAAGCGCTGATGGGATGAAGGAACAGGCAAGAAAGCAGATGGAAGCCTTTGGTTTAAAGGGTTATGAAGATGAATATCCATCTTCCTTATCCGGCGGAATGCGCCAGAGAGCAGCATTTTTACGCACCCTTTTGTGCCATGCGGATATCCTGCTTTTAGATGAGCCTTTTGGCGCTTTGGATGTGATTACCAGAGGAGAGATGCAGGACTGGCTTTTAAGTGTGCGAAAACAGATGAACCGTACAGTTCTTCTTGTGACCCACGATATGGATGAGGCCATCTATCTTTCCGACCGTATTCTGGTACTGGATGCGAAAAAAGGCAAGGTACGGCAGGAATTTACAGTAAAAGAAGAAAAACGAAACAGGGAGTGGCTGTATGAACAGGGCGCTCTGCGCAGGGAGATCTATAAAGAGATCATGGAAGGTAAGGTAAATGTATGATACAGCTTACAGATGCCCATGCACATATAAAGAATGAAAAACAGGCCATGGAACGGATAACCTTAGGGATCCCTACCATGGCCTGTGCCGGTACACCGGGAGAAATGCAAGAACTGGAAAAATTTGGAAGGCTGCAGGGAGCAGAAAAGATCCTGATCCCTGCCTGCGGCCTTCACCCATGGTACAGTGACAAATGGGAACCGGAAGAGATGTTTTCCTTAATGGAAAAAGTGCCTGTAATAGGCGAGATCGGAATGGACAGTGTGTGGTGTGATGTGCCACTTGACCGGCAGAGGAAGGCTTTGGAAAAACAGCTGCAGTTTGCCTGTGAGATCAAAAAGCCGGTAGTCCTTCACACCAAAGGCCAGGAAAAGGAGATCGCCCGTATCATATCCCATTATCCAAACACCTATCTGGTCCACTGGTTTTCCGGGGATACAGGTCTTGAAGATTATCTGAAACTGGACTGCTATTTTTCCATTGGACCGGATGTTTTGTGGAACCCGGCAGTACAGAAGGTGGCAGAGCAGATGCCGGAAAACAGGATCCTTATAGAAACAGATGGAATGGAGGCTGTGGACTGGGCTTATGAAGAAGGAAAGAAACAGGGATTTCTTAAAGAGAAAAAAGAAAACATGATGCCGGAAACTTCTCTGTTTGAGACTCTGAAAACAACGGCAGGACTTAGAAACTGTGAACCGGAAGCGCTGGCAGAGGCGGTGTACGCCAATTTTTATCGTTTTATATCCGTTCATATGGTCGTATGGCGCAGTGATAAATTACTAAAAACTGGACTGGTTAATTAATTGAAAACTGGATGTTTGAAAAAAACCAATTATCATTTATCCTTGTGTTAAGCTAATAAAGCAAATACAAAAAGAAAGCCTGATGCTATTCTCCCTGGGCCCCGAGAACCCGTCAGGAAGAGAGGAAAAGGATGATGAGTATGAACACAAAACAGGCAGCTGCGGCTGCAAAAAGCGGATACAGCACAAAAGAACTTGTTTTAGACGCAATGTTTATTGCACTGACCTATGTATTTACAGCATTTGTAAATGTTAGACTGCCTATCGCTGCCAATGGTGGACTGATCCATTTGGGAAATGTGCCTTTATTTATCTGTGCCATTCTATTGGGCAAGCGCACCGGTATGTTAGCAGGCGCTTTCGGTATGGGACTGTTTGATCTGTTATCCGGCTGGACTGCATGGGCACCATTTACATTTGTGATCGTAGGTGCTATGGGTTATGTAGTTGGTGCTATGACAGAAGGACACCGCAGCACAGCAAGAGATGCGGCAGCGATCGCTGTAGCCTGTGTGATCAAAGTAGTTGGTTACTATATTGCAGAAGTGATCCTGTATCACAACCTGTTTGCTCCGGTTGCTTCTATTCCTGGAAACCTGGTGCAGATCGGTACAGCAGCTGTGATCGTTCTGATCTGTGTAGAGCAGCTTCGCAAGGTACTTCGTCCTATTTTAAAATAAGACAGAAAAATAAGAGAAAGGAACCATTATCATGTACGATATCATGACACCCGGCCCAACACAGGTAAGGGAAAATGTACGTCAGGCGAGAGCGCTTGCCTGCACCAATCCAGATCTGGATGCAGATTTTTATGATTTTTATAAGGAGACCTGTGAAGAGATCAGCGAACTCCTTTATACAAAAAATGAGACCCTGATCCTGGACGGAGAAGGCATTTTGGGACTGGAAGCAGCCTGTGCCACTCTCACGGAAAAAGGAGACCGGGTGTTAGTAATGGACAATGGAGAATATGGAAAAGGTTTCGCCGGTTTCGTGACTATGTACGGCGGAGAACCAGTCCTGTATTCCACAGATTACCGCAGTGCTTTTGATGTAAAAGCGCTGGAAGAATATCTGGAAAAGGATCACGATTTTAAGTATGCAGCCTTAGTACACTGTGATACTCCAAGCGGTATGTTAAATGATGTTTCAAAGCTTTGTCCATTATTAAAGAAATATGGTATCCTGACCCTGGTAGACTCCGTTTCCGCCATGTTCGGTGAAGAAATGCGTGTGGATGATTACCGGATCGATCTTCTGTGCGGCGGTTCCCAGAAGGCAGTTTCCGCACCTCCAGGATTAAGTTTTGTTACCATCAGTGATGATGCTTATAAGGCAATGCATTCCAGAAAAACACCGGTTGCGTCTTTCTATGCAAATATCCTGGCATTTGACGGCTACTATGAGAAGCAGTGGTTCCCATATACTATGCCGATCAGTGATATCTATGGTCTGCGTCAGGCCTTTGATAATATTAAAAATGATCCGGGCATGTTAGAGCGCCACGCAAAGATCGGTGAAGCAGTAAGAGGAGCGGTAGTGGAAGCAGGACTGGAATTATACCAGGAAACCGGTTTTTCCAATACAGTCACTGTATTTAATGTTCCGGAAGGAACCACAGATACAGCCATCCTTACTGCAATGAAGGAAAAATGCAACATTATGTTAGCAGGTTCTTTCGGTGCTTTTGCAGGAAAGGTGATCCGTATCGGTCATATGGGTGAAAATGCATATCCTGAAAAAGTAGAAGCTGTGATGGCCGGACTGGACAGAGTATTTGCAGATCTGGGAATTACATTAAAATGCAGCCTGAAAGAGGCTTATGATAAGAGAATGAATGGATAATGGTTTAAAAGAACGGGGGGCTGAGATGCCCCCTTATTCTTTTTTGGCATAAAAGCTGATGAGATAAATACCGCATATGCCTACTATGGTATAGATGATCCGTGACAGCAATGTCATGCTTCCAAAAAGAAATGCAACAAGGTCAAACTTAAAAAGGCCGATCAGCCCCCAGTTTACAGCTCCGATAATGGATAAGGTAAGAGCTGTAGCGTCCAGTGCCGTATTTTTCATGGCAGTTTACCTCCTTATACATAGCCAGTATGGACCGGAGACAGTTAAAATATACATGATCTTATGGGATCATTGAAAAATCACCTGCCAAAAAATCTGTGAAAGAGTAAAAAATTTTCAATGACAATTAACGGACAGTGTGCTATGCTATGTTGCGCGGAACCTGAGTCCGCGTTTATTTATGATCTGTTTTGATATAAGATAAGAAAGGTAGAAAATTATGGAACAGGATATGACCAGGGGCAATCCACTGTCAGTTATTTTTATGTTTACATTGCCTCTTGCAGTTGGAAATATTTTCCAGCAGCTTTATAATATGGCGGATACGATCATCGTAGGCCGCTTTGTGGGAGCAGATGCCTTAGCGGCAGTTGGCTCCACAGGAACCATTATGTTTTTGCTCAACGGTTTTGCACAGGGCATTACAGCCGGCTTTTCCGTTCTTACGGCCCAGCGGTTTGGTGCGGGAAAAAAGGAAGGGGTAAAAGAAAGCGTGACCAACGGCGTTCTTTTATCTATTATAGGTGCCATTCTTTTTACCGTTTTAAGCTGTGGGATCATGAACCCGCTGCTGCATCTGATGAATACGCCGGATGATATTTTTGATAAGGCATATACCTATATCATTTTGATCAGCCTGGGAATGATCGCCAATGTATTTTATAACTTATTGTCCTCTTATTTAAGAGCAGTTGGAAACAGCAAGGCACCTTTATTTTTCCTTGTTTTTTCAGCCTGCTTAAATGTAGGTCTGGATCTGTTTTTTATTGTAGTCCTGAAAACGGGAGTGGCGGGAGCAGCCTGGGCTACCAATCTGTCACAGGGAGTATCGGCTGTTTTGTGTGCAGGATACATTTTTTTGAAAGTGCCTGCCCTGGTGCCGGAGAAAAAGCACTGGCGTCTTACCAGAAGAGATACCCGCTATCAGCTGCAGATGGGTATTCCCATGGCTCTTCAGTTTGCAATTACTTCTTCCGGAACCATGATCATGCAGTCAGCTATCAATCTTTTCGGTTCAGAGGCAGTAGCCGCCTATACTGCAGCCTGCAAGGTACATAGTTTGCTGACACAGGGAATGGTGGCTATGGGACAGACCATGGCAGTTTACAGCGGCCAGAACTACGGAAAAGGAGATGCAAAGAGGATCCGGGACGGTGTTAAGGCAGCATTGCTGATCGATGTGATCTACTCTGTTGTATCAGCCGTGCTGGTATCCCTGCTCTTAGGTGTGACACTGGGCCTGTTCTTCTCAGGAGATGTGGACCTTACGGTTATGATGCCCTGGGCAAGGACTTATATTACCATCTGTACATTGTTTTATATTCCTCTTAGTACGATATTTATTTTCAGAAATACCATGCAGGGATGCGGCTATGGTTTCCTTCCAATGATGGGAGGTGTAGTGGAACTGGTAGCCAGATTGAGTGTGGCTATGATCGCCATGCGTGTTCACAGCTATGCGTTGTCCTGTTTCTGCGATCCGGCTGCATGGCTCAGTGCAGGTTTGTTTACAGGTGTGTCTTATCTTTTTGTAATGAAGAAGATCAGGGCATCACTGGAACCGAAGTCAGTTACGGTTCAGCCATGACAGAACGGTAAAACTCTATAGTAAGTATAGATAGGTATAGACAAAAACTGAGGCATTTTTACAAAAAAATTTGGGGTGTACGGGGGTGAAAATTATGGATCTGAGTATTGGTCAGATGGCCAGGATCAACCACATCAGCATCCAGACTTTAAGACTGTATGATAAAATGGGGCTGCTAAAGCCGGTAGCAGTAGATGCAGGATCCGGATACAGGTATTACAGTATCCTTCAGTGTGCCAAGCTGGATCTGATAGGCAGCCTGAAGCAGTGCGGCCTCAGCCTGAAAGAGATCGGGTCATACTTTGAAAACGGGAATATTGAAAGCCTGGAGGGGGAACTTCGCAATACCTTAGACCAGATCGGTACAGAGATGAGACGGCTGTCAGAACAGAAAGAGGCAGTAAAACGCACGCTGGAGTCTTTTGAACAGTACCGTGTGGCTCCGCCTGCAGGTACTATTACCCTGGAATATATCCCCAGACGCAGTATTATCGTGCTGGACAGCGGGAATAATTACTTTGAAGAAGGGCTGGAATTTTATGAACACAGCCTTTTGCAGTTAAAACACGCCTTGGCAGATCGGAATGTGGAGCATATATATTACCGCAATCCAGGAACCATCTGGCGTAAGGATAAGGTGATGAAGCGGGAATTTGTTTCCACGGAAGTTTATGTCCGGGCAGATGCGGAGAGGTTCCGTCCTGATGAGATCACAGAGATCCCGGCGGGAATGTATCAATGCATTTACTGCAGCAGTTTTGATACAGAAAAGGAGCTGGCATGTAAGCTTCTTGATCAGGTGGAAAAGAACGGATATACCATTGCAGGGGATTATCTCTGTGAGACTATTGTGGAAACACCTATTTTTGAGAAGGATGAAAGAGGAATGTTTTTGCGGCTTCAGGTGCCTGTAAATGTGAGGTAAGAGAAAAAATTGTCCTAAATCTGCCCTTGACTCTCTACTTAGTATAGGCTCTATAATGAAAGTACAAAGAAGGTTAATTAATTAACAAGCAAATCAATGTTGCCAATGTTATTATTCATGTACATCATTACAAGGAGGTTACACTATGAATAAAGAGAGAATCAGAGTGGTTCAGTACGGATGCGGAAAGATGTCAAAATACACACTGCGTTATCTTTATGAGAAAGGCGCAGATATTGTAGGCGCGATCGATGTAAATCCTGCTGTAGTAGGCATGGACGTTGGACAGTTCTGCGGACTGGGATTTGATCTGGGCGTAAAGATCCGTAACGATGCAGATGCAGTATTGGATGAGTGCCAGCCGGACATTGCCATTGTAACCTTATTCAGTTTTGTGGATGACTGCTATGAGCATTATGCAAAATGTTTAAGCAGAGGCATCAATGTAATTACCACCTGCGAGGAAGCAACCTATCCATGGACCACTTCCGCAGCATGCACCAATAAATTAGACGTTCTTGCAAAAGAAAACGGCTGTACCATCGTTGGAGCAGGTATGGAAGATATCTTCTGGGTACATCTGATCGGAACCGTAGCAGGCGGCTGCCATGATATTAAGAAGATCGAAGGCGCTGTAAGCTACAATGTAGAAGATTATGGTCTTGCACTTGCAAAAGCTCACGGCTGCAACCTGACACCGGAAGAATTTGAAAAGACCATTGCTCATCCGGAAGTTCTGGAACCATCTTATGTATGGAACTCCAACGAAGCGCTCTGCAACCTGATGGGATGGACCATTAAGAGCCAGACCCAGAAGTGCGTTCCATATTTCTCCGATAAAGAAGTTTATTCAGAGACCATGGGACTGACCATTCCGGTAGGACGCTGCATTGGTATGAGCGCAGTGGTTACGACCGAGACTTTCCAGGGACCAGTGATCGAGACACAGTGTATCGGTAAAGTTTACGGACCAGATGACGGCGATATGTGTGACTGGAAGATTAAGGGCGAGCCGGATGTTACCTTCTATGTACAGAAACCGGATACACCTGTCCACACCTGCGCAACCATCGTAAACCGTATCCCGGATGTAATTATGGCACCTCCAGGATTTATCACCGTAGACAAATTAGACAGCGTAGAATACAGAACTTATCCAATGCATCTGTATGTAGATGAATATTAATAATAGTAATACAAGTGTTTTTAAGCTTAAGCGGCCGCAGTGATGCGGCCGTTTTTCTGCTTCTATTTGGAAATATCTGGGATTAATGATAAAACTTGGCACCAGAAAGGGTTGATCGCCCTTGCGAAAAAGTAAATTCGGATATATAATAAGCAAGTCTGTCCAGATGGGAAAAACTGGAAGATAAGAAAAATGCAAAGGAATTTAGAAAAATATGTGGTTTTGGCTTGCTCTTATTGCGCTCCTGTGCTGGAGCGGATCCGACCTGTTTTCAAAGATTGGCTGTCGCGGCAATGACAAATATGCCCATTTAAAAATGGTCATTGCTGTTGGTATTATCATGGGTATCCATGCACTGTACGAGATCTTCGTAGGCGGTGTGGAAGTTACCTGGCACGTAATACTTACTTATTTACCGGTATCCCTGTTATACATTTCCTCTATGACACTGGGATATATCGGCCTTCGTTACATTGAGTTATCTATTTCTTCACCGATCTGCAACTCTTCCGGTGCCCTGGTAGCAGTTTTATGCTTTATCACAGGTACACTGGATGATGGAATTGAAGGTTCCATGCGTCTGGCTGTTATGGGCGCTGTTGCCCTTGTATGTATCGGCGTCATCGGACTTGGCGTCGTTGAGTCAAGAGAAGATGATGAGCTGCGTGCAGAACGTCAGAAAGCATCCAATTACAAATATGCAAAATCCTGGCTGGCTCTGGCACTTCCCGTTGCGTACTGCCTGTTAGATGCAGCAGGTACATTTGCAGATACCTTAGTTCTTGATACACTGGCTGGTGAAGCGGAAGCAGCAGGATTGTTTGCAACAGCAGAGGAGTGCTCTTCCTATGCAGCTTCTGTATCCAACTGTGCTTATGAACTGACTTTCCTTTTTGCAGCTGTCTGCTGTATCGTATATGTAGGCTTTATCAAAAAGCAGAAGTTTGCATTCAGCCAGGAAGGACCGAAATACTTCGGTGCAATCTGCGAGACTGCTGGTCAGTTTGCTTACATTTTTGCATTATCTGATACTGCACATGCTGCTATTTCTGCGCCGATCATTTCCGCATACTGCGTGGCATCTGTTGTCTGGAGCCGCATTTTCTTAAAGGAAAAGCTGTCCTGGAAGCATTATGCAATGATCCTGCTGGTTATCATTGGTATTGTAATGCTTGGTGTGTTTGATATTTAGAATAAAACGAGAGATGTCTTTTTACAATTTACATTTCAGATCAAAGGCTGCTGTAGAAATACGGCAGCTTTTTTGATATGATAAAAGGAGCAGAAAAGGGGAATTATATATGCTTCAGGATAAATGGATCGAATTTGCAGTAGAACTTCAAAGCCTTGCACAGGCGGGACTGGCTTATGGAAAAGATGTGTACGATCTGGAACGGTATACCAGGATACGGGAGATCGCAGCGGAGATGATCGCATGCAAAAGCGATATTCCGCTGGAAAAAGTAAAAAATCTGTTTTGCAACGAAACAGGTTATCAGACTCCAAAAGTAGATACAAGGGCGGCTGTTTTTAAAGAGGGAAAGATCCTTCTGGTCCATGAGAAAAATGGGACCTGGTCACTGCCGGGAGGATGGTGTGATGTAAATCAGTCCGTGGCTGAAAATACAGTGAAAGAAACATTGGAAGAAGCAGGGCTGAATGTAAAGCCGGTGCGTATGATCGCAGTTCAGGACAGGAACAAGCACAATGATCCGCCTTATGCTTATGGGATCGTGAAAGTATTTATTTTGTGTGAAGTGATCAGTGGGGCATTTACGGAAAATATTGAAACAACAGAGATCCGGTATTTTGGTAAAGAGGAAATTCCTGAAAACCTGGCTCTGGAAAAGACGAATAAAGAACAGATCCAAATGTGTTTTAAGGCAAATGAAGCGAAGCACTGGGAAACGCAGTTTGATTAAATTATTAAAATAAAAGGATAAAAAGCTGATATGACGGATATTCAGAAACGATTATTTGAATTACAGGATCATGCATATGGGGATTTCCACAGCGGGCTGATCCCGGAACTGCCAAGAGAGTATTTTATCGGGGTCCGTGTGCCGGTTCTGAAAAAATTTGTAAAAGAGTATAAAAAAGAGGCAGAGTCAGAAACATTTTTAAAGCAGCTGCCTCATACCTATTATGAAGAATACATGGTCCATATCCTTTTGCTGGGGGAGATCAAAGACTATGATACCTGTATGAAGGTAGTGGAAGAATTTCTTCCCTATATTGACAACTGGGCTATCTGTGACGGCCTTTCTCCTAAGGTATTTAAAAACCACAAACCGGAATTGTTAGAAAAGATCAAACAGTGGATCCCTTCTGAGCATACGTATATCTGCCGGTTTGGCATTGAAATGCTGATGCGCTGGTTCTTAGATGAAGATTTTAAGCCGGAATATCTGAAAATGCCGGCTTCTGTCCGGTCAGATGAATACTATGTGAATATGATGATCGCCTGGTTCTTTGCAACCGCTCTTGCAAAGCAGTGGGATGCAACCATTCCTTATCTGCAGGATCCGGTTTTAGAACCGTGGACCCACAATAAGACCATCCAGAAGGCAAGGGAAAGTTTCCGCATTACGCCGGAGCAGAAGGAATATTTAAAGACTCTGAAAGTAGGGTGCAAAAAGAGCATCAAACGGCCATAAAACAGTCATCAAACAGTCATCAAACAGCGTAAAAATCCTGAAAGTTGGGAAAGGCAGAAGGAAACATAAAAAAGGGCAAAAGGAGTACATCTATGACACTGCAGCAGCTGACCTACATAAAAATGACGGCCGAATGTGGAAATATCACAGAAGCGGCAGAAAAACTCTTTATATCCCAGCCAAGCCTCAGCGCAGCGATCCATAACCTGGAAAAAGAAATGGGAGTGACTATTTTTGTCAGGTCCAAAAAGGGTGTAGTCCTTACCAGGGAAGGGGAAGAACTGCTGTCTTATGCGGGAATGCTGTTGGAACAGGTGGATATTATGAAGGAGCATTTCGGCGTCGGAAAAGCGCGGATGCCCAAGTTTTCTGTTTCCTGCCAGCATTATTCCTTTGCAGTCAATGCCTTTGTAGATGTGGTCCAGACCTATGATGCGGCAAAATATGATTTTATCCTCAGGGAAACACAGACCGGTGAGATCATTGATGATGTGGCAAATGGAAAAAGTGAGCTGGGAGTGATCTATCTGTCTGAACACAATGAAGAAGTGCTGACGAAGCTGATCAAAAAGAATGGCCTGATCTTTGAAGAATTATTTACAGCAGAGCCGCATGTATTTATCAGCAATGTACATCCTCTGGCGGTGAAAGCGAAGATACAGTTAGAGGATCTGAAGGCGTATCCATATCTTACTTACGAACAGGGGGAGCGGAATTCTTTTTATTATGCAGAAGAGTTTTTAAGCATGCTGGACATGCCTAAAAACATTCAGGTAAGAGACAGGGCTACCATGTTTAATCTGATCATTGGTTTAAATGGTTTTACTGTGTGTTCCGGAGTAATAAGCGAGGAACTAAATGGCTCCCAGATCATTGCAAGACCGCTTGACATGGATGTTCAGATGCGGATCGGTCTGGTGAAAAAGAAAAATATACTGTTCAGCCGTTATGCAGATACTTATATTGAAGCACTGAAAAAATATGTATCCATAGATTGAAACTATGGATAACATAAAATATAAAGTATTATCCCAAAATGAAAACTACTGTTAAACTATCCTCAGAAAAAAACAGACGGGAACCAGATAACAACTGGTTGATTGATCTATAAAATTGTGAAAACGGAGGATAAGACAGTGGCAGATTTAAAAACACCATTTCGTTATGATTATGTAGGAAGCTTCTTAAGACCGGAAGCATTAAAGCAGGCAAGAAAGAATTTTGAAGAAGGAAAGATCACAAAAGAAGAACTGACAGCAGTAGAAGATGACTGCATCCGTGATCTGGTTGGAAAAATCAAAAAGCTGGGATATCATGTGATCACAGACGGTGAGTTCCGCAGATCCACCTGGCATCTGGATTTTATGTGGGGATTTCAGGGCATTGAGCATAGAAAGACAGTAGAAGGAAATACGACTTTCGATGCAGAGGCAGCTATGATCGACGATACCTACATGGTAGGCAAGATCTCTGTAAAGAACCACCCGTTTGTAGAGCATTTTAAATTTGTAAAAGCATTAGAAGATGAAAATACAGTAGCAAAGCAGACTATTCCGTCTCCAGGACAGTTTTATGCTTACTTTACAGGTGCCGAGCTTCTTGGAACTACACTGGATATCTATGGAAGTGAAGAAGCTTTTGCAAAAGATGTGGCAGGGGCATATGTGGAATTTGTCAATGAGATCTACGCAGCAGGCTGCCGCAACCTTCAGTTTGATGACTGTGTATGGGGCGGTATGGTTAATCCAAAGCTGGCAGTTGCATTGACCGGAAGAAAGGGAGATGCGTTGGAGGCATACAAGAAACTGCTCCTTCAGTTAAACAATGAAGTTGCAGCTCAGGCACCGGCGGATCTGGTGATCAATACCCATGTATGCCGCGGAAACTATCATTCCACATTTTTCAGTTCCGGTGCATACGACGGAGTAGCCGACCTGCTTTTTGGCGAGGAAAATGTAAATGCCTACTATCTGGAATACGATGATGAAAGATCCGGCGGTTTTGCTCCTTTAGCAAAAGTTTCCGGCGACAAAAAAGTAGTTCTGGGCCTTGTAACCACCAAATCCCCGGTATTAGAAAAGAAAGAAGACGTGATCGCAAGGATCCATGAGGCTGCAAAACACGTGCCTTTAGACCGCTTATACTTAAGCCCACAGTGCGGTTTCGCCTCCTGTGAGATCGGAAACAAGCTTACAGAAGAAGAGCAGTGGGCAAAGTTAAAATTGGTGAAAGAAATTGCTGAAGAGGTGTGGAGATAGAAATAAGCAAAGTGAAAAAAGAAGAGGATCAGGAGGTTTTATCTTGTTCTTTCTTGGGAAAAAGTATACCGTCGCATTTGCCTGGCTTTGTTTTTATGGTATCTGGTTTACAGTTGTCTGACGCAGTTTTGCAGACTGTCGAAAAAAGCGGGGATCCTGCTGGTGCCGTATCTGGTGTGGCTGACTTATGTGGGATATCTGAATTTCATGATCAGTATTTTGAATTGAAGTGAGAATGAGTAAGTTAAGAATAGATAAGAACAAATGTTTGCAGCGTTCATGGACAGGAAAAATGGCGTATGGTATACTAAACAGTAACTGGTCATGGAGGTTTAAACATGGGTTCTGATAAGATTTATATTGCTATTGATCTGAAATCTTTTTATGCTTCCGTAGAAGCAGTGGATCTCGGGCTGGATCCGCTTACTGCTAATCTGGTGGTGGCGGATCCTTCAAGGACGGAAAAGACCATCTGTCTGGCGGTATCCCCTTCTTTGAAGGCTTACGGGATCTCTGGGCGGGCGAGATTATTTGAAGTGGTGCAGAAGGTGAAGCAGGCTAATAGTCTGCGAAGAAGCGGATTGCCACAGCGAAAGTTTACAGGGAGATCTTGTGATGCGAAAATGCTTGAAAGGGATCCGCGGCTTGAGATTGATTATGTAATCGCGCCCCCTCAGATGGCTCACTATATGGAAGTGAGTACAAAGATCTATCATATTTATTTAAAGTATGTGGCTCCGGAGGATATCCATGTATATTCCATTGATGAAGTATTTATGGATGTGACAGAGTATCTGGGCACTTACAGGATGACAGCCCGGGAACTGGCGATGAAAATGATCCAGGATGTGTTAAGTGAAACAAAGATCACTGCCACTGCGGGGATCGCCCCTAATCTGTACCTTTGCAAGGTTGCCATGGACATTGTGGCAAAACATGTGGCTGCGGATCAGGACGGAGTGCGGATCGCAGAGCTGGATGAAATGTCTTATCGCCAGATGCTATGGGATCACAGGCCGCTTACGGATTTCTGGAGAGTAGGAAAAGGTTATGCCAGAAAACTGGAAGAAAATGGAATTTATACAATGGGGGATATTGCCAGGTGTTCTCTGGGACGTTCTGGGGATTTTTATAATGAGGATCTGTTGTTTCGACTGTTTGGGATCAATGCGGAACTTCTCATTGATCATGCATGGGGATATGAGCCATGTACCATTGCAGATATAAAGGCGTACAAGCCTCAGGATAAGAGCATTGGCTCGGGGCAGGTATTGCATTGTCCCTGTGATTTTAACCAGGCAAAGCTGGTTTTAAAGGAAATGGCGGATATGCTGGCAATGGACCTGGTGGATAAAGGGCTTATAGCCAGCCAGATCGTTCTGACGGTGGGGTATGATATTGAAAATCTGACGGATCCGGTGAGAAGAAAAGCGTATAAAGGGGCAGTGACTACGGATCAGTATGGCAGGAAAATACCCAAGCATGCCCACGGAACCATTCATTTAAAACTGCCGACTTCTTCTGCAAGACTGATCATGCAGGGGGCTATGGAGCTGTATGATGGTATTGTAGATAAAAATCTGCTGATCCGCAGGCTTTATATTACGGCAGAACATGCTATGGAAGAGAAGAAGGTACAAAAACAGGAGACTTATGAGCAGTTAAGCCTTTTTACAGACTATGAAGCAGTGGAGAAGGAGCGAGAAAAGGAAGTAAAGAACCTGGAGAAGGAGAAAAGGTTGCAGCAGGCTATGTTGGATATTAAGAAGAAGTATGGGAAAAATGCGATCCTTAAGGGGATGAATTTGGAGGAAGGAGCAACGGCTATAGAGCGCAACCGGCAGATCGGAGGGCATAAGGCGTGAAAAAGTATGAGGATATCATTGGTCTGTCAAGACCGGTTTCAAAAAAGCATCCTCCTATGTCAAGGGAGAACCGGGCGGCACAGTTTGCGCCTTTTGCGGCTCTTACGGGATTTGAAGGGGCTATTAAGGAGACTGCCAGGGTGACAGGGGAGAAGATCGAACTGGATGAGACGCAGAAAACGTTTTTGGATGAAAAACTTAAGGTACTGCTGCGCGAAAAAACTCCCGCCCTCTTTACGTATTTTCAAAAAGATGAACAAAAAGAGGGGGGAGCTTATATAACTGTTTCAGGGATCGTGAAAAAAACGGATGCTTATACCCATAAGATCGTCTTAGAAGATGGTACCGGGATCTGCGTGGAAGATATCCTGGAGATACGGAAACTTCTCTGATCCGGCTTATACTTCAGCTTCCTGGTGCTGGTACATCAGTTCAATGTATGCAAGGATCAGCGGTGCAACGCCTTTCGCCTCATTTTTAACGATCGGTTCGCGCATATAATAATCAAAGGTTCCTTCCCGCATTTCTTTATTTCCAAGTCCTGCCACAAGACAGATCCCGCCCAGTTGCAGTTCTCCGTTTTCTTCAGAAAGGTAAGTGCGACAGATCCCTTCAAATGCTTTCTTTCCATAGGCAAAATAGGATCCGTCCAGGAAACCGAGACGTACACTCTTCATGATCGCATATGCAAAAATTGCGGAACCGGATGTTTCAAGATAGTTGGGATGAATTCCACCCCGGTTTACGACCTGATACCACATTCCTGTTTCTTCATCCTGATAGGGAAGCATGGAATCAATAAGTTCCTTGTAGATCCGATTCATTTCTTTCTTTTCGCTGCCAAGAGTTTCTTCTGGCATTACTTCCATTGTATCGATCAGAGCCATGGCATACCAGCCCAATGCACGCAGCCAGAAGTTGTCAGATAATCCTGTGACTTTATCACACCAGAAAGACGTTCTGGAGTCATCATAAGCATGGTAATACAGGCCGTTTCTCAGATCACGCATCAGATTGTACACATTGACGAACTGCTGATAGCAGTCTTTGCAATTAGTACTGTTGTTGTAAGTAACTTCATATTGCATATAAAATGGCTGTGCCATATAGAGTCCATCCAGCCAGATCTGGTTTGGATAAATTTCTTTGTGCCAGAAATTACCAGTTGAAGTTCGGGGCTGGGTCTTTAACTGGCTGTATACCAGGTCAATAGCGAGGCGGTATTTTTCTTTTCCAGTCAGATCATACAGATCAAAGAGGGTTTTTCCAGTATTAACATTGTCAAGGTTGTGTTCTTTAGGATCATAAGAATGGATGGAACCATCTTCTTCTACAAAATAGTCAATAAACCGGTCTGCAAAATCAAGATATTCTTCTTTCTGTGTAATATGATAAAGTTCCAAAATAGCATTGATCATACAGCCATCCATATAATTCCAGGAAGGTTTTGCACCTTGACGGATTTTTTCAATATTCCAGATCGGACGGGACGGACTGCTTTTTTCTAAAAGCTGGTCAATGTAGCGGTCAAGAATTTTCATAGCAATATAGATTTCCTTTCTGAATTGTACAAAGTAAAAAAGTATACAGTAAAAACTGAAAACGTTTGCAACTACTTTGATTTTAACATAAATCCAGCAGAAAGAAAATTGTGCATAATACACAAAGTAAAAGCAACTAAACTGGATAAAATGTCTAATTGACGGGAGAAGGGATGCGTGATAATATATGAAATATCACGAGAGACATGCAGGACTGATAGTTGGACCGCAGAAATGTGACAGCATCCAGGATCAGGAATGCATTAAATTTTAGCCGAATTTGCAAACCTTTGCAAAACAACAGGGCATGACGGGGATGGTTCTGTAATTCTGGCAAATATCAAAGAAGGAGTTGTGTGTGGTGAATGGATACGTTCAAAAATATTATAAAATTTGTATGTATACAATAAAAAACAACATATGTATACATACAAAATATACAATGATATATTGACATTACACTAGGCTTATACTATTATAAGAGTACAAGGCAATTGGAATTAGGATGTTTTGTGGCGAAAACAGTTAAATTCCAGAATTATTTATGAAACAGGAGGAAGAAAATGAAAATGAAAAAGGAATTGATGAAGCGTGTGGCGGCAGCAGGTCTGGCAGTATCTATGGTTGCAGGGCTTACAGCCTGCGGACCTACAGGAAAGCCTGAAGAGACCAAGAAGGAAGAGACAAAGGCTGAGGGCGGAGAGACTTCCGCAGCTGCAGATAAGGAAGATGCTGCAGCTTCTGACGGAGAAGTTACTCTGCGTTTCAGCTGGTGGGGAGGCGATGCCAGACATAAGGCAACAGAGGCGGCATGTCAGGCATTTATGGAAAAATATCCTAATATCAAGGTAGAGTGCGAGTACGGAGCCTGGGACGGATGGGCTGAGAAGGTAGCTACCCAGCTCAGCGGCGGTACAGCACCTGATCTGATGCAGGTTAACTGGAACTGGCTGTATCAGTTCTCTAGCGACGGTTCTAAATTCGTAGATCTGACCCAGTTCGCAGATGTAATCAATATGGAAAACTATCCGGCAGATCTTCTGGAGCAGTGTGTAGTAGGCGGCAAGCAGCAGGCGATTCCGATCGGTACTACAGGAAAGTGCTTCTACTGGAATAAAACTACCTTTGACAAAGCAGGTATTGCTCTTCCTACAAGCTGGGATGAGCTGATTGCAGCAGGAACCACATTTAAGGAGAAATTAGGCGATGAGTACTATCCTCTGGCTATGTATGAATATGAGAGAATGCTTCTGATGATGTATTATCTGGAAGGAAAATACGGAAAAGAATGGGCAGAGAACAATACCTTAAATTATTCTCTTGAGGAAGTAAAGGAAGGTCTTGAATTTATTAATTCCTTAGAGGATGCACATGTTCTTCCAAGCATTGCTCAGTTAAAGGGCGACGGCGCTACAGTTCTGGAGAAGAATCCGGGCTGGATCAACGGACAGTATGCCGGCTTCTATGAGTGGGATTCTGCTCAGGCGAAATTTGCTAACGCTCTGGAAGGCGATCAGGAGTTTGTACTTGGTGAGTTCCTTAAGGGCGGAGAGTATGAGGCAGGACTTATAAAGATTTCTTCCTGCTTTGCAATTACAGAAACCTCTGAGCACAAAAAAGAGGCTGCTATGCTGTTAGATTTCCTTATCAATGATCCAAAGGGTATTGAGCTTATGGGCACAGAGCGCGGTATGCTGGCTAACACTTATGCAAATGAAGTTCTGTCAGGTCTTGGCAAGCTGGAAGGTCTTACCTATGAGGGCAATCAGGCAGTTATGAAGGTTGCAAACTTTGCACTTGATCCAAACTTTGAGAATTCCGCATTAAAGGATTCTACAGGTATCTACTATGAGGTATTTGAGGGACTCAGCAACGGACAGGATGTAGAGATGCTGGCACAGTATCTGATTGACAGTATCAATGAAGTTTATGCAAGCAATCCTTACTAAGAAAAAGGGATAAAGAGATGAAGAACAGAGAAGTAATTAATTCATATATTGATAAATGGATTGAAGATTATAACAACAGACAGCGTCCGGTTTGGAATTATGAAGATGGCTGTGTAATGTTAGGAGCCCAGTATCTGTATGAAGCCACCGGAGATGAAAAGTACATCAATTGTATTCGTACCTTTATGGACCGGTATATACAGGAGGATGGAACGATTCGTTATTATGTTCCTGAGGATTACAATCTGGATAAGGTAAATAACGGAAGAGTTCTTTACTTCCTCTATGACCAGACCGGGGAAGAAAAATATAAAATTGCTCTGAGCCATATCAGAGAGCAGCTGGAAACACATCCCCGTACAGACTGCGGAAGCTTCTGGCATAAGCAGATATATCCGTATCAGATCTGGCTGGACGGATTATATATGGGGCAGCCTCTTTATCTGGAATACGAAAAGAGATTTAATGGCGGAGAGCGCTACAATGATATTACAGGACAGTTTTTAAACGCCAGAAAATATCTGTTTGATGAAGAGAAAAAACTGTATTACCACGCATATGACGAGAAGCGCCAGATGATCTGGGCAGACAAAACAACAGGCTGCTCCCACAATTTCTGGCTGCGCTCCATTGGATGGTATCTGATGGCGCTGATTGACTGCTGCGGCCTGATTCCCGAGGAGAGCTTTGAACATCTGAGTACATATAAGCGGCTGTTTAAAGAAGCTCTGGCAGGAATTATGCAGTATCAGGATGAAAAAACAAAGCTGTTTTATCAGCTGGTAGATATGCCTGAGCTGGAAGGTAATTATCTGGAAACGTCTGGATCCGCTATGATTGCATATGCGATTTTAAAGGGCTGCCGTCTGGGTATTTTACAGGAAGAAAAATGGCGCAGGAGAGGCGAAGAGATCTTTGACGGCCTGGAAAGAGAAAAGTTACAGAAGGATGAAGATGGATGGCATCTGACCGGCATTTGTCTGGTGGCTGGATTAGGCCCCAAGGATGAGCGGGATGGAAGCGTAGAATACTATCTTTCCGAACCGGTGGTTTCAGATGAAGAGAAGGGCGTAGGAGTTTTCATGATGGCCTACGGCGAATATCTGAAGCTGGAAAAACAAGATGAAGCATAGAATGGAGAATGCCTTATGCAGAAAAAGACAAAAAAAATAACCCGTGCATCCAGACAGAACATAGGATATGCATATATTGCTATCTGGATCATCGGTTTTCTCGTTTTTAAATTTTATCCGTTTATGTCCTCTCTTTTCTATAGCTTTACGAACTATAATCTGTTCAAGGAATCTGTAGAAAATATAGGATTTGCAAATTATGAGAAGATTGTCGATACGGCAAAATACTTAAAGTCCTATATTGTAACCTTTAAGTATGCCTTTATGACAGTACCCTTAAAACTGCTGTTTGCGCTGTTTATCGCATATCTTCTTAACTTTAAGATCAAGGGAATTAACCTTTTCCGTACAGCGTATTATATCCCGTCTATTCTGGGAGGTTCAGTTGCGATTGCTGTTTTATGGCAGTTCCTTTTCCAGAATGAAGGTCTGGTTAACACTATCATCGGCCTGTTTGGAGTAAAGCCTGTTAACTGGCTGGGAAGCCCGGATTATGCACTGTTTGTAATCTGCCTTCTCCGTGTATGGCAGTTTGGATCAGCTATGGTTATTTTCCTGGCTGCATTAAAGGGCGTTCCGCAGGACCTGTATGAAGCGGCGTCCATTGACGGAGCAGGAAAATTTACACAGTTTTTAAAGATTACCATTCCGCTGATTACACCGGTTATTTTCTACAATCTGGTTACTCAGCTGTGTCAGGCATTCCAGGAGTTTAATGGACCGTTTATGATTACCAAGGGAGGCCCCTTAGGTTCTACAACCCTGATTTCCATCCTGATCTATCAGAATGCATTTAAGACATATGATATGGGACTTGCCAGTGCTATGGCATGGTTGCTGTTCCTTATTGTTGCAGTGCTGACGGCAGTTTCGTTTATCAGTCAGAAGCATTGGGTGTATTATGGTGATGAAGAAAGGTAGGAATTAAAATGACAAGACAACAAAAATACAAAATTCAGACCATAGCACGCTACATAATTCTGATTGCAGTGGGGCTTGTAATGATCTACCCCATGATATGGATGGTAGGAGCTTCCTTTAAAGCAACCAATGCGGAGATCTTTGGTTCCATCGGTTTTATTCCGAAGGAGTTTACGCTGGACGGCTATAAAAACGGCTGGTTCGCCAGTACCTATCAGTTTGGCAGATATATGGTCAATACCTATAAATTTGTTATACCAAAGGTAATAGGAACCGTTGTTTCCTCAGCCATTGCAGCATATGGTTTTTCACGGTTTCAGTTTAAGGCACGGGGCTTCTGGTTTGCACTGATGCTTTCCACGCTGTTTCTGCCTCAGGTAGTGTTAAATGTGCCTCAGTTCTTATTGTTTACAAAATGGGGCTGGGTGGATTCCTACCTGCCTTTAGTTGTGCCGAGCTTTTTTGCCTGTGATACCTACTTTGTATTTATGCTGGTTCAGTTCATGAGAGGAATTTCAAGAGAGCTGGAGGAGGCTGCGGAGATTGACGGCTGCAATTCCTTTAAGCGTTTCATCTACGTAGTGCTTCCCATGGTTCAGCCTTCACTGGTATCCTGCGCGCTGTTCCAGTTTATGTGGTCCTCCAATGACTTCATGGGTCCGTTAATTTACTTAAATTCTACAAAGAAATTTACAGCTTCTCTGGGCCTGCGTATGATCATGGATACGGAAAGCGGATTTGACTGGAATAAGACGCTGGCATTATCTGTTATTACACTGATTCCATCCCTGATTATATTCTTCCTGGCGCAGGATCAGTTTGTGGAAGGTATTGCAGCCGGAGGAGTAAAGGGTTAAAGACGCGAATTGTAAGAAAGGACGCAACATGAAATTTCAGATTATATTTCAGACATCCAGAAAGGTCACGATTGAATTTTTGGATTTTGGAATTTATTTTACAGAAAAGAAGTATCGTCTGTTGTTAAATGGAAAAGAAATTCTTACTTCCGATCGGGTAGTTCAGACCATTTCCGGTCTGACGCCTGATACGGAATATGAGCTTACTGCTGTGGCAGACGGGGAAGCAGAAGAGACGGTTCGTTTTAAGACAGATTATGAATTTGTAACCCTGAACGTACGCCGTTTCGGAGCGAGAGGCGATGGAAAGCATGATGATACAGTTGCTATTCAGGCGGCGGTGTCATCCTGTCCGGAGCACGGAAGAGTGTATATTCCCAAGGGAGTTTATAAAGTATCCAGTATCTTCCTGAAGAGCCATATGACGCTGGATATTGGGGAAGGAGCAGTGATTTCTGCTTATACAGAGCGGGAGAAATTTCCTATTTTACCGGGACTGATTGAGAGCTATGATGAGACGGATGAATATAATCTGGGAACATGGGAGGGAAATCCTCTGGATATGTTCGGATCTATTCTTACGGGTATTCATGTTTCAGATGTGGTAATTACCGGAGAAGGAACTCTGGATGGAAATGCCAGCTATGAAAACTGGTGGAAGGGAGAGGGCCGTGAAAAAATCGGAGGAGCCTTCCGCCCAAGAATGATTTTTTTGAATCACTGTGAAAATGTTACTGTTCAGGGACTGACTGTTCAGAATAGTCCAGCCTGGAACCTTCACCCATATTTTTCCAATCATACGAGGTGGATTGATTTGAAGGTACTCAATCCCAAGCAGTCCCCGAATACGGATGGAATGGATCCTGAATCAGTAGATGGACTGGAAGTAGTAGGCGTATATTTTTCCTTAGGTGACGATTGTATTGCCATGAAGTCCGGCAAGTTCTATATGGGACATAAATATAAGGTTTCATCAAGAAATGTTGATATTCGCCAGTGCTATATGAGACATGGACACGGAGCGGTAACTCTGGGCAGCGAAATTGCTGCCGGGGTGAGACATTTGTCCTGTAAGAAGTGTATTTTCGAAGATACGGACCGCGGACTGCGCGTAAAGACCAGAAGAGGCCGTGGAGAAGATTCTGTAGTTGAGGATATTCTGTTTGAAGATATTAAGATGGATGGCGTTTTAACACCCTTTGTAGTAAATTCCTACTACTGGTGCTGCGATCCTGACGGACATTCTACCTATGTAAGCACAAAGGAACCGCTTCCGGTTGATGAACGGACTCCCAGAATAAAAGAACTGGCCTTTCGCAACATTGAAGCTCATAATTGTCATGTGGCAGGAACCTTTATATATGGACTTCCGGAAGCCAAAATAGAAAAAGTGACAATGGAAAACATAGAGATTGATTTTGCGGAAAATCCAACGCCGGAGTATCCCGCAATGATGGCTGAGGTTGAACCCTGTACAAACCGAGGCGTGTTTATCAATAATGTAAAGGAACTCACCTTAAAGAATGTAAAGGTTCACGGCACAGCAGGAGAACCCTTTGAAATTGAAAATGTAGATTGTGTGGAAAAGGAGTAAACGATGGAGTTAGCGATAACAAGTACCAGCATGAAGCTGAGAGATCGAGCTCCGGTAGTTTTCCGGGGTGAGGATAACTGGTGCTTTGAACAGATCCGCAGCATAGGATATGATGGCGTAGAGCTTCATATCCATGATTCCTCTCAGCTTGACAGGAAGCAGTTAAAGGAGGAATTGGATCAGTTTGGCCTGAGTTTGACTTCGATTGGAACAGGATCTGCCTATGGAAAAGACAGGGTGTTTTTATCCAGCGAAGATGCGGATGTAAGACAGGCTGCAATTGAACGTATTAAGGGACATATCCTTACGGCTTCTGATTATCCTCATGCTGTGGTGATTATCGGGCTGATTAAGGGAAAGGTATCAGACTGCGAAAGCAGAGAAAGCTATTTTGCCAATCTGATACCTGCTCTGCGGGAATGTGCAGAAGAAGCGGGAAAATATCAGGTATATCTGGGGCTTGAGGTTATCAACCGGTATGAAAGCGATGTGATCAATACCGTTAAGGAGGGACTTGAATTTCTGGAAATGGTTGGATCACCATGGTTGCAGCTGCATCTGGATACATACCATATGAATATTGAAGAGAGTGATATTAAAAAATCAATTCAATCAGCTAAGGGGAAAATCTGTCATGTACACGTTGCAGATAATGACCGTTGGTTTGTAGGACATGGGCACTATGATTTCGCCGAAACATTAGGTGCTTTGAAGGAAATAGGTTATACCGGAGCTGTCAGTGTAGAATCCTTCGGTTTTCCGGATATGATCAGTTCTGCCAGGGCATCTTATGAAAATATGAGACATATTATGAATCAGTTATAAAGAAAAGCTGCAGTGGGAACCATCAAATATGGAAACTCTGCAGCTTTTTCTATCCGATTTTCAGATTTTGTGATAGAATAGAAAAATGCAATGGATAATTATTGAACGGGAGGGGGGTGCGAATTAAGTGGAGAAAACAGTGTTGTTAGTGGATCAGGCATATGAAGACATTAAAAATATGATCTGTAATTTTGAGTTGATACCGGGCCAGATCGTATCAGATTTTACATTAAGTAAAAAAATGGGAATGAGCAGAACGCCGATCCGTCAGGCGCTGCAGAAGCTTGAAGGCGATGATTTGATTGTAGATGCAGGTGCGGGGAAGAGCTATCAGGTCAGTCCTATTACAGAAGATGGAATTATTGATCTTTTTGATGCAAGAGAAGAAATTGAGGTTGCAGCTGTACGTATTGCTCTTGAAAAAGGGATTGATGAAACAAGGCTGATAGAACTGGAGCGTATTAACCAGAATATGGAGGATGCTAATATAGCCGGAAGAATTAAGGAAAATTTTGAGGCGGATCAGCAATTTCATGATTATCTTGTAAATCTCTCACGGAATAAAAAACTGATACGTTTTCATGAAAGCCTGCTTCTTCAGTGCCGTCGGGTAAGGATGATTTCATATCTGGAGCGTAAATATCAGGATAAAGCATACAGGGATCATCAAATGATTTTAGAGGGTCTTAAGTCAGGAGACAGCAGACTGGCGCAGCAGGCGCTGGCTGAACATATTGAAACAGCAAGGCTGGATTATCTGAGAGTTATGAAGGAGAAGAATATAACAGAGGATTTTGGGATGCTTCGCTTTTTCCGCTGAAAAATACCTCAAGCAGCAGATGCTTGGGGTATTTTTAATTTCCACAAGACAAACCCCCGGTAAAGGTGGTATGATAATACCAAAAGAACTAATCAGAAGAAAGCAGGTGAAGGGCTTGACATTATAGGAAGGGAAAAGTTTTTTATGAAGAAAATGAAGAGAGCAGCACTGGCAATGGCTTCCGTTACAGCAATTTCACTGGTTGGATGCGGTGGAAGCAACACAACTACTACAGCAGATACCAAGGCAGCAGGTGAAAGCAGCGCAGAAGGCGGAAATTCCGGTGATATTTCCGGTAACATCACTTTTTCCTGGTGGGGCGGAGATTCAAGACATGAAGCAACTGAAAAAGCGATCGAGGCTTTTCAGGCAAAATACGAAGGTGTAACTGTAAGTCCGGAATACGGCGCATGGTCCGGATGGGAAGAGAAACAGTCCTTAAACATCTTGGGCGGCAACTCAGCAGATCTGATGTAGATCAACTGGAACTGGATCGACCTTTATTCTAATAATGGAACAAATTTTGCTGATTTAAACCAGTACGCAGATATTATTGATCTGTCCCAGTTCCCGGAAAGCGCACTTGAAATAAGGCTACCGCAATCCCACTGGCTTTAGACGGTGGGTTAAGGTAGCCAAAAGCTGAGAATTATTGTATGCTAATGATATGGGAACATGGAAATCTAAAAACAGACACAAATATTTATTACAATACCACATTATTTTCGTCTGCAAATATAGGAAGAAATTACTGGTTTCGCAACAGGTATCAGATGATATAAAGCAGTTTTCATATGAGATATGTCAAAAGCACAAAGTTATTATCAAATACATGGAAACTGACAAAGACCATATTCACTACATGATAGAAACTGAACCTACAATGTCGGTGAGTAAAATTGTAAACCTAATGAAAAGTTATACGACTTACCATATATGGAAACGCTATCCGAATTATTTGCGGAAGCATTTCTGGAAAGAACATACATTTTGGACAGATGGTTATTTTGCTTGTAGTGTAGGAAATGTATCAGAAGAAATGCTAAAAAAGTATATCGAAAATCAAGGCTAAGAAAGAAGGTGGCAGCGAATGTTAAAAGCATATAAATACAGAATATATCCCAATAATGAGCAGAAAGTACAGATAGAAAAAACATTTGGCTGTTGCCGTTTTGTGTATAATCAGACACTTGCATATCGGAAAGAAAGATACGAAAAAGAGAAAAAATCTGTCAGCAAAACAGATTGTAATAATTACTGCAACAGGGAATTAAAGAAAGAGTATGAATGGCTGAAAGAAGTGGATAAGTTTGCTTTAACAAATGCGATTTATAACATGGACAGTTCATATCAGAAATTTTTTAGGGAGCATGCAGGTTATCCAAAGTTTAAGAGTAAACATGATAATCATAAATCATATACAACAAATTTTACGAATGGCAACATAACAGTAGATTTCGATGGAAACAAAGTAAAATTGCCTAAATTAAAAGGCGTAAAAGTAAAACTGCATAGAAAGTTTAGCGGGCAGATAAAATCAGCAACGATATCACAAGTGCCGAGTGGGAAATATTATGTATCGGTTTTAGTGGAAACAGAACATGTGGAACTGCCACATACAACCCAAAATACAGGAATCGATTTAGGTATTAAGGATTTATGTATTACTTCTGGTGGAAAGAAATACGAAAATCCCAAAATTATCAGAAAAAACGAGAAGAAACTGGAAAAACTGCAAAGGCAGTTAGCCCATAAAGAGAAAAAAAGTCAAAATTACTACAAAACAAAGAAAAAGATAGCATTATGCCATGAGAAAATAACAAATACCAGAAAAGATTATCTTCACAAGATATCCCATGAGATTATCAGCGAAAACCAAGTGATAGTCTCGGAGAATTTGCAGATAAAGAATATGGTAAAAAATCATCATCTGGCAAAGTCAATAAGTGATGTATCATGGTATGAGCTGACAAGGCAGTTGGAATACAAGGCAAAATGGAATGGAAGGGAATATGTCAAAATAGATACCTTCTATGCCAGTAGTCAGTTGTGTTCAGTCTGTGGATACCAAAATACAGAGACGAAAAATCTGACAGTAAGGGAATGGATATGTCCCGTCTGTGGAACGAATCATGACAGGGATATCAATGCGGCGAAGAATATACTGGAAGAAGGATTAAGACAAATAGCATAAAAGGAATAACAACATAGGGCAGGAACTGCCCGAATTAACGCCTGTGGAGATAGTAGGTTACGAGGTCAGGGAAGCAGGAAGCCCATTGGCTTTAGACAATGGGTAGTTCACATATGCCGCAATGAGAAAATTGATTTTATCCTTGCGATCGGTGGCGGAAGTGCTATTGACACTGCGAAAGCAATCGGTGTTGGTGTCCCTTATGAGGGAGATGTCTGGGATTTTTATCTTGGTAAAGATACCCCAAAGAAAACCCTAAAAACAGCCGTAATTTGTACTATACCGGCAGCTGGAAGTGAATCAAGTTTAAGCTCTGTTATTACAAATGAAGATGGATGGTATAAAAAGAGTATTAATCTGGACCTGATCCGCCCGGTATTTGCCATTATAAATCCTGAACTTACATTTACATTGCCTGCATACCAGATCGGCTGTGGAGTTGTAGATATGATGACCCATATTATGGAACGCTATTTTACCAACACAACACATGTGGATCTGACAGATCGGTTATGTGAAGCAGCACTTCGCAGTATTATTGCCAATGGAGAGAAAACTTTAAAAGAGCCGGAAAATTATGACACAAGAGCCGAAATTGTCTGGGCAGGAACTCTCGCTCATAATGGATTATTAAATACAGGAAGAGTACAGGATTGGGCGTCCCATCGTATCGCGCTGGAAATGAGCGGACTTTACGATATTGCTCATGGAGCAAGTCTTTCTATTGTATATCCTGCATGGATGGAATATGTTTACAGTCATGATAAAAAACGCTTTATGCAGTTTGCAGTAAGAGTATGGGATGTAGATCTGGCATATGGAGAAGAAGATGAAATATGTCTGGAAGGTATCAGACGTATGAGAGAATTCTTTAAAAAACTGGGAATGCCTTTGACGTTTGAAGATGCCGGATTACCGACAGATGCGTTTGAAGAAATGGCCGATAAGGCAACTTATGGGGATACGATTCCAGTAGGTAATTTTGTAAAGATCGGAAAGTCTCAGATGATTGATATTTATAAACTGTGTACAGAAAGAAAATAATAAGGTAAATAGTATAAAGACTGCTGCATAACGGAGAAAATCCATTTTGCAGCAGTCTTTTAATTGGCATAGGAAACAATATAAGAGTTATTGGTAAAAACTACATAGAAATCCATCCAAATGCATTAGCCACGGAACTGATCAGGATAATGGCTGCAAAGATAGGGCACAGGTACTGGATCATAAAATAGAAGATCTTTTTTCTTCGGAATGGCTTTCCTTCTAAGGTGACTTCTTCTTCGATCTTTTTTACACCGATGACTCTGGAGACCAGAAGGCAGGTGGCAATGGCTGCGATCGGCATCATCACAGAGTTGGTGAGGAAATCAAAGAAATCCAGAAACTGCATGCCGATGATGGTCACATTTGCCAAAGGTCCGTATCCCAGACAGGATAAAGAACCAAGGGATACCATGATCACTGCCATAACAATGGTAGATTTTTTACGTCCCCAGTACAACTCATCCTCAAAGGTAGAAACGGCGCTTTCGGTCAGTGCGATGGAGCTGGTCATTGCTGCAAATAATACCAGTAAGAAGAACAGGATACCGATACCGGTTCCAAGGCCCATATTGGCAAATACTTTTGGAATGGTAATAAACATCAGTGCAGGACCGGCGTTCAGTGTATCAGGATCACCGCCGGAGAAAGCAAATACTGCAGGGATGATCATAAGACCTGCCATAATGGCGATAGCAGTATCGAAAATCTCTACATTCTGGGTGGAGTCTTCAATGGACATATCCTTTAACATGTAGGAGCCGAAAGTCACCAGGATACCCATGGCAATGGACAGAGAGTAGAACATCTGGCCCATGGCGGAAACAACTGTCATCCAGGAAAAGTTTGCCGGATTGGGTACCAGAAAGTATTTAACGCCTTCCAAAGCACCAGGTCTGGTAACAGAATAAATGGCAATGATCACGGAAAGAACTACCAGGACCGGCATCATAAACTTGGAAACACGTTCAATACCATTCTGCACACCTGCGTAGATGATGCCTAAGGTGCAGAAGGTAAAAACAATAAAGCAGATCTCTGTGGAAGCTCCATTGGAGATAAAAGCGGAAAAATAAGTGTCAGAGGCAAGTGTCTGCGCCTGTCCGCTGAAATAGCCGATCAGATATTTGATGACCCATCCGCCGATTACGGAGTAGTAAGGAACGATCAGGATCGGGATAATGGCATTGATCCAGCCGCCAAGAGAGAGCCATTTGGATTTTCCAAAACTCTGGTAAGCGCCTACCGGGCTCTTTTTGGTCATTCGTCCCAAAGATGTCTCAGCCATGATCATGGTGTAGCCGAAGGTAAGAGCCAGGATGATGTAGACCAGTAAAAAGATGCCGCCGCCATATTTGGCAGCCAGATACGGAAATCGCCAGATGTTTCCAAGTCCTACAGAAGCACCGGCAGCAGACAGTACAAAGCCCAGTTTTCCGGAGAATGTACTTCGTTTGTTTTTGCTCATGTGATTTAACCCCTTTATTTTTATAAATATGATTTTGCTATATCTAAAACAGTTTAACATAGGAGAAGATAAAATGCAATTACAGGCATATGTTTCCAGACACTTTTTAAAAAGAGAACATTAAAAAACGCCTGGTGAAAGGCGTTTTTGGGAAGATCAGGTATGCTCAGACTGTCAATGTTCATCGTTTTTTTACGACGATTTTTTTCTGGATCATCTTACTTAATACCACACGGCGGATGGGTTGTCTGTGGATCTCTGTGCCGATGAATACAGCTTTTCCAGTCTTTTGGGGTTCACAGCCTGTAATGCCATAACGGCTGTCGGCTACATCAAACTGAAACCACTGGGAACCGGCAAGGATCTGTCCTTTGGCGCGGAAAATATTTCCGTACTGTCCCCGGATCAGATCTTCTAAGAATATAAGAAGAGACTCTGGGGAAGAAAAATAGGCGTTTTCAATGGAAAAGGTATCCGGAAGGTTTTCGGTTTCTTCTGCCTTTACCTGGTACAACCGTCCGTCATACCCTGTTTCAAGAAGCCGCAGCCAGTCTTTCTCAGGAAGAGAAGAGTAGTGGTCTGTATAGATCGTAGCTGTGGGATTGATCCCGGCTAAGACCTGTCTGGCTTCTTCTTTTTCTTCAGCAGAAGCCTGTTCGGACTTTGACAGGAAAATAGTTCCGGCATCTTTGATCTGGTTCTCGTAAAGAGCAGGATATTCTTTTAAATAACGCCGGTAGCTGTAGATATCTGCAATGGTCACAGGTGCCAAAATGGAAATATGCTCGTATTCGATCTGCTTTAAATTTTCCATGACATTGCCAAGCATACCGACACCGGTAGGTTCGATGACCAGATATTCCGGGTCAATGGTATTGGCAATGGAGAGAACGGACAGGGAAAAATCTCCTTTGGCAGAGCAGCAGATGCAGCCTTCTGTCATTTCCCAGATGTTGACAGGGCTCTGACCTTCTTCTGCACGCAGCCGGTCTGCGTCAATGCCAGCGGCACCGTATTCATTTTCCAGTATGGCAAAGTCTTTTTTTGTGTGTTTTGCCAATGCCTTGATAAAAGTAGTTTTTCCTGCGCCCAGGAAGCCGGATACGATCAGTATTTTCATATGATAACCAAAATCCCCAATTCCCAGAGTACGTGCTCTGTTTTCCTGTAGTAGAACGAGAACGCGCCAGAAGCGCGTCCTCAAGATAAGTATGCTATTTAGCCATTAAAGTCTTTATTCTTCGATCACAACAACTGGCTTGATCAGGTCAGCTGGCTTGTCTCTCATAAGGAATAATGCTTCTTCCAGGTGATCCCAGCCCTTGAATACATGAGTGCTTAATGGGGAAACATCCAGTTTTCCGGCAGATACTAAAGCGCCCAGTTTTTCCATACGTAAACGTCCGCCTGGCATTAAACCGCCGTTAATCTGCTTGTGACCCATACCAACGCCCCATTCTGTACGTGGGATATCAATGGTATCGCCGGAGCCAAGGTAGTTTACGTTACCGATCTTGCCGCCTGGCTTTAAGCACTTAACTGCTTCTGCGAAGGTTTCAACGCCGCCGCCTGCGATGACAACTTTGTCAACGCCCTTGCCGTCTGTCATATCCATAACCTGTTTCCAGATCGGGCCGTTCTTGTAGCTTACGAAATCGGTAGCGCCGTACTTCTTAGCTGCTTCTACGCAGACAGGGCGGGTTCCAACTGCGATGATGCGGGAAGCGCCGCGCATATTGGTTCCTGCTACAGACATAAGTCCTACAGGTCCGATACCAACTACTAAAACAGTATCACCAAACTGAACATCTGCCAGCTCTACGCCATGGAAACCGGTAGGAACCATATCAGACAGCATACATGCGTCAGTTGGGCTGATGTTGGATGGCAGCAGTGCCAGGTTGCCGTCTGCATCATTTACATGGAAGTATTCGGAAAATACGCCATCTTTGAAGTTGGAGAATTTCCAGCCCGCTAACATACCGCCGGAGTGCATGGAGAAACCAGCCTGAGCCTCTAAGGAGTTCCAGTCAGGAGTGATAGCAGGAACTAATACACGGTCGCCTGGCTTGAAATCTTTTACCATAGAACCAACTTCAACTACTTCTGCACAGCACTCATGTCCTAAGATCATGTTGTGGCGGTCGCCGATAGCGCCTTCCCAGAGAGTATGTACATCGGAAGTACAGATAGCAACTGCTAATGGCTTACAGATAGCGTCCATTGGTCCACATGCAGGACGGTCTTTCTCAATCCAGCCAGATTCTCCGATTTTTAACATTGCGTAACCCTTCATAAATAATGTTCTCCTTTCAATGATGCATTTATATAGTATTTGTTTGTTAAAAAAATATCATCTGATAGTTAAAAATATATCACTAAAAGGTCATAAAATCAATGGTGACTTTATAGGCATATTTCACAATGTTTCAGGTATCTTTTTAGAATAAATGCCAGAAAGGTTATTGAAAGGTATCTTTAAAAGGGCAGATACAGGATCGATCATTAAGACAGGTCCGTAAAAAGCTTTAAAGCAGAAGAGAGACCGATGCCAAAACGGTCACAGCCGGCTTTTTCCATGGCATGGATGGTTTCTAATGTGCGGATCCCTCCGGCAGCTTTGATCTTAATACGTCCCTTTGCCTCATCTGTCATGATCTGTACCTGAGAGAGGGCAGAAGGGTGTGCAGGATACCAGCCTGTGCTTGTTTTTGCGTAATCAGCACCGGCCCGGATGCATAAATTTACTGCCCTGCGTATTTCTTCCTCTGTCAGCTGAGGTGCTTCAATAATGACCTTTAAGATATCTTTACCGGCTGCTTCCCGAACAGCACCAATATCTTCCAGTACATAATTGTCTTCATGACTCCGCAAAGCTGTTAAATTCATAACCATATCAAGCTCTTTACAACCGGCTTCACGCAGTTCTTTTGCCTGTCTGTTTTTCTGGGAAATAGTATCACCGCCTCCCGGAAAGCTGATGACGCCTCCTGTGTGGATGTCCGGGTAATCAGCCAGCTTTTTTGCTACATAAGAAGAAAAGGCAGGAAGGGTGAAAACAGCAGCGAAATGATACCGGATGGCAGCTTCTACCATAGAGTCGATCTCATCACGGGTATGGAATGCCCGGACGCAGCTGATGTCGATCTTTTTTGCAAGTTCTGTGAGACACATATTATTTGCTCCTTCCTTTTCCTGAGATCTCTGCCTCGTACTGGCTGCCAATGATGCGCACGTGGTCAATGCTCACCGGCTTATCCTGATAATAGGAAATACGCCGGATCACTAAAAGAGCGGTTTTGGGTTCTATTTCCAGGACACGGGCTTCTAAGAAATCTGCAGATTTGGCTGAAATACGGTCCCTGGTAGCATCGATGATCAGGCCATAGGTCTCTTCTAAAAACTGATACAGGGCAACGAAATGGCCGCTGTGCTGCTCAATGCCAGGGACTTTTGCATATTCAATATAGTTTTCCATTAAAGTTACCGGTCTGCCATCTGCCAGCTGCAGTCTCTGGATCCGGGCAACCGGCGTTCCTTCCGGTATAAAAAGGTCTGCAGCAATATCCCTGGAAGCCGGGATCACATCGATCATCATGCTTCCTGTGGTCACATCATAGCCACGTTTTCGCAAAGACTCAGTTACAGAAGTGACCTGGTTATAATTCTGAGTAGTGCGGATGTCCATGACCATCGTGCCACAGCCCTGGCGCACACTTAAAATACCTTCATCAGAAAGCAGTTTTACAGCCTTGCGGATGGTAGTGCGGCTGACCTGGTATAAAGTTTCCAATTCCTGCTCTGTGGGAAGAAAACTTCCCGGCGGGTAGGTGCCGCCCTTGATAGCGGATTTTAATTTATCGTATATTTTTATGTAGATCGGTTTGTTTGTCATTTTAAGTATTCCCCCTGGGCTTCATTATATATATTTTTCAGAAAAAACGCAAATTTAATGAATTATATTTAAAAAAGTAAACGTTAACTCTTGACGCATCCCCATAAGGAACGTATAATAAGCTTATTATATATGTCAATCAAATCAACAAGGAGGAATTATGGACTATCCAAATAAAGATCAAAGATGGGTTTTTCATGAAAAAACAGAGGCACAGGAGACAGCACCAGGAGTTGTGCGCCGGGTCTTAGCTTATTGTGATAATGTTATGTGCGTGGAAAATACCTTTAAGAAAGGTTCCATCGGAGCAATGCACAACCATCCACATACCCAGATCACCTATGTGGCATCCGGTAAGTTTGAATTTACCATTGACGGAGAAGTACATACAGTCAGTAAAGGGGATACGCTGCTGAAGCAGGACGGAGTGATGCATGGCTGTACCTGTCTGGAAGATGGTATTTTGATCGATATCTTTACTCCTATGAGAGAAGATTTTCTGTAAGATTAAGATCAAGATGAGAAAAATATGGCTGCGTCAGAGGACGCAGTTATAGGTGAAAATGTATTTTAGGGATCAGGAGGATAAAATAATGAGAATTGCGTTGATCAACGAAAACAGCCAGGCTGGCAAAAACGAGATCATTTACCGTGAACTTAAGGGAGTAGTGGAACCAATGGGACATGTAGTAGACAACTACGGCATGTATTCCGCAGATGACGAGGCACAGCTTACCTATGTGCAGTGCGGTATTCTGGCTTCCTTGCTTCTTTCTTCAGGAGCTGCAGATTTTGTAGTGACAGGCTGTGGTACTGGTCAGGGAGCTATGATCGCCTGCAACAGTTTTCCAAATGTAGTGTGTGGACACGTATCCAATCCATCAGATGCATTTCTGTTTGCACAGGTGAATGACGGAAACTGCGTAGCTATGCCATATGCACAGAATTACGGATGGGGCGGTGAGCTGAACCTTCGTTACAGTTTTGAGAAATTATTTGGTTTTGGCAGCGGTAACGGCTATCCGCCGGAGCGTGTAGTACCGGAGCAGAGAAATAAGAAAATCCTGGATCAGGTGAGAGCCAACAACTTTAAAGATGTGATCACCTGCTGCAAGGGACTGGATCAGGAACTGGTAAAGGGCGCTGTAGCCGGACCAAAGTTTAAGGAACTGTTCTTTGCAAATTGCAAGGATGAGGCAATCAAGGCTTACGTAGAAACACTTCTGTAAGTATAAATATAGTAAGTATAAAAACTGAGAAAAATAAAATATGAGAAAACGGTTATTTCCTGTGCAGTCATCTGTCGTGGAAATAACCGTTTTTTTATAGCCGGTACTTTTATTTTTGCAAGTCTGAATGGCTTTGGAAATTGCTCCTTAACACTATTTCCGGTTCCATGACCAGACAGCTGCTGCGGGGATAATCCTTTTTTAGCAGATAATCAAACAGGGTCTTTACAGCAAGAGCGCTTTGCTTGGAGATTTTTTTGTCAATCACTCCACGCAGGATGCCATCGGACAGTGCCTGACGGCTTTCTGTGAAAAGATCGTTGCCTATGACCTGGATACGGTCCTGGATCCCTAACTGTCGGATGCATTGGGAAATATGGTAGGTAAAACGGGCACTGCAGGTATAAATGGCATAGGTATCCGGATGGACCGTCAGATACTGCCGGATCTCTTTGCTGACAGCAAGGGGATCGGAACCCTGGAACGGAACTGTTTCAATAGATGGTGCATAGGTATGCAGGTAAGCTGAAAATGCCTGCATATTAAGGCGCTGATCCTCCATGCCAAGGCAGCCATAGTCTCCGGCCATAAGGATCTTTGCCGGATAGCCGGATGGAAGAAAAGCAGTGAGAAGCTCTGCAGCAAGATAGCCCACAGCTGTATCATTTGCTTTGATGCAGCAAAGACGAAAATCTGTATGGAGATCAGCGCCAATAAGCACCACCGGGATCTGCTTTTTGGCAAATTTTTCCAGGAAATAAGAAGAGCGGTCATGATCCATGGCAATGGTGATCAATCCCTGGAGATCATCAGAGTCCTGGTTGAATATTTTTTCCAGGACCAGTCCGTTGCCGTCACGGGTAAGCGGATAGGCATATTCTGAAACTGTGATAGGAAATTCACTTACGGTATCCAGATAATTTCGGATGCCGTCCCAGAGAGCACCATAGTAAAAACGGTTATCCCCATCTGTATTTGGCAGAACAACTGCAATGTGAAATTTTTTCTTTGAGAGAGAGGATGCCATATAGTTAACTTTGTATCCCATCTGCGCAGCAACTTTCATGATTTCTGCGCGTCGTTTTTCGCTGACGCCTTCTTTACCGTTAAGCGCTTTGTGAACTGTGGTGATTGTTACTCCCAATTTTTCTGCAACATCTTTTAATGTCACTGACATAGTCTATATCCGCCTCTCTGTGAGTTTTTCTGAAATAAGTATATCGACTTTAAGAAGATTAAACAATAGTTTTCTGGGGATAGAACTTTATTTGGTGAGACTGTTCTGCCGGAAATTGCAGCAGATTGTGTGCTTTTTTATGAAAGTTATCAAAAAATACTAGCGTTTTTCTGACTGCCATGTTATAATGCTAACTTGAAGTGTAGCGCCCTCATGGATATGGGCGAATCACATATATTTTCAAGGAGGAACCCGTAGAAATGAGTGTACAGGTAGAAAAATTAGAGAAAAACATGGCAAAACTGACTGTAGAAGTCAGCGCTGAGGATTTTAAGGCTGCGATCAAGAAAGCGTTCAACAAGAACAAGAACCGCTTTGCGATCCCAGGTTTCCGTAAAGGAAAAGCTCCTCAGGCTATGATCGAAAAGATGTATGGCGAAGGCGTATTCTATGAGGATGCAGCTGATGAAGCAATCAACGCTTCCTACGCTGAGGCTATGAAGGAAAGCGGACTGGATATCGTTTCCAGACCAGAAGTTACTATCGAGAAGATCGGCAAAGATGAGCCATTCGTATACAGCGCATTAGTAACAGTTAAGCCAGAAGTTACTTTAGGCCAGTACAAGGGCGTAGAAGTAGAGAAGGCTGACGCTTCTGTAAGTGCAGAGGACGTTGAGGCTGAATTAAAGAAGGTTCAGGAGCAGAACGCAAGACTGCTTACTGTTGAAGACCGTGGAGTAGAAGACGGTGACCAGACCGTGATCGACTTCGAGGGATTTGTAGACGGCAAGGGCTTTGAAGGCGGAAAGGCTGAGGACTATCCATTAACCATCGGTTCCCATTCCTTTATTGATACCTTCGAGGAGCAGCTGATCGGCAAGAAGATCGGTGAAGAGTGCGAAGTAAACGTAACCTTCCCAACCGAGTACCATGCAGCAGATCTGGCTGGAAAGCCAGCTACCTTCAAGGTAACTGTTAAGGAAATCAAGGTAAAAGAACTTCCAGAGTTAAATGATGAGTTCGCATCTGAAGTTTCTGAATTCGATACTTTAGACGAGTACAAGAAGGACGTTGAGAAGAAGTTAGCTGAGAAGAAAGAGATCGAAGCAAACTCCAAGAACGAAGACGCTGTAGTTGCTAAGGTAGTTGAGAACGCAACCATGGAGATCCCGGACAAGATGATCGACGCTCAGGCTGAGAACATGGTTCAGGATATGGCTCGCCGTATGCAGAGCCAGGGACTGTCTCTGGATATGTACTTAAAGTACACCGGCATGACTGTAGAGCAGATGAAGGAACAGGCTCGTCCGGATGCTGAGAAGAGAATTCGCACCAGACTGGTTCTGGAAGCAGTTGCTAAGGCTGAGAACATCCAGATCTCTGACGAGAAGGTTGACGAAGAAGTAGCTAAGATGGCAGAAGCTTACAAGATGGAAGTTGAGAAGTTAAAGAGCTACATGAGCGAAAGCGATGTTAAGCAGATGAAGGAAGACTTAGCTGTACAGCAGGCAGTTGATCTGTTAGTAGCAGAAGCTAAGCTGGCTTAATTATTAAAAGTTGTACACAAGAGACCGGGGGGATTCTCTGCTGAGAGTCTCCTTGGTTTTGTATATTAAACGTATATCTGGGAAAAATTCCCGCTATGGGATGGAAAACAGATATAAAGATCATAACGGAGGATGGTTATATGAGTTTAGTACCTTATGTCATTGAGCAGACAAGCCGTGGCGAGCGCTCTTATGATATTTATTCCAGACTTCTTAAGGAAAGAATTATTTTTCTGGGAGAAGAGGTTAATGACACTTCCGCAAGCATTATCGTAGCACAGCTGCTGTTCCTGGAAGCAGAGGATCCTTCTAAGGATATCCATCTGTATATCAACAGCCCAGGCGGTTCTGTATCTGCTGGTTTTGCTATTTACGATACAATGAACTACATCAAGTGCGATGTGTCCACTATCTGTATCGGTATGGCAGCAAGTATGGGCGCTTTCCTGCTTTCCGGAGGAACAAAGGGAAAACGTTTTGCACTGCCTAACTCTGAGATCATGATCCATCAGCCATCTGGCGGCGCCAGAGGACAGGCAACAGAGATCCAGATCGTTGCAGAGAACATTTTAAAGACCAAGAAGAAATTAAATGAGATCCTGGCTGCCAATACTGGAAGAAGTTATGAGGAGATCGCCCGTGATACTGAGCGTGACAACTACATGACTGCACAGGAAGCAAAAGAGTATGGTCTGATCGATGAGATCCTTGCACATCATTAATAGTGTTAATGAAAGGTTAGGTACAATATAGTATGCCAATTAGACCAGATGATACGATCCGCTGCTCCTTCTGCGGAAGGACACAGGATCAGGTTAGAAAGATGATCGCCGGTTCAGGCAATCATAATGTATTTATCTGCGATGAATGCATTGAATTATGCTCAGAGATCTTAGAGGAAGAGTTGGGAAAACAGGAAGAGGAAGATGTAGAAGAGGAAGCACCTCTTTTTAACGATATCCACCTGTTAAAACCAAAGGAGATCAAGGCATTTCTGGACGAGTATGTAATTGGACAGGATGATGCAAAAAAAGTACTTTCTGTAGCTGTATACAACCACTATAAGAGAGTTACTTCCTGCCAGCATATGGATGTAGATGTACAGAAAAGCAATATCTTAATGATCGGACCTACCGGTTCCGGTAAGACCTACCTGGCACAGACGATGGCAAAGATCTTAAACGTTCCTTTTGCCATTGCAGATGCAACCTCTCTTACAGAGGCAGGCTATGTAGGCGAAGATGTGGAAAATATCCTGTTAAAGCTGATCCAGGCTGCAGATTATGATATTGAACGTGCTGAGTACGGCATTATCTACATTGATGAGATCGATAAGATCACCAAGAAATCAGAAAATGTTTCTATCACAAGAGATGTATCTGGTGAAGGTGTGCAGCAGGCCCTTCTTAAGATCTTAGAGGGAACCGTTGCCAGCGTTCCGCCTCAGGGAGGAAGGAAGCATCCTCATCAGGAACTGATCCAGATCGATACAACCAATATCCTGTTTATCTGCGGCGGTGCTTTTGACGGACTGGAAAAGATCGTAGAGCAGCGTATGAGCGCAGGTTCCATTGGATTTAACGCAGAAGTGGTAAATCGCAATGAGATGGATATTGATGAACTTTTACGGCAGGTAGAGCCGAGAGATCTTACCAAATTTGGTCTGATCCCTGAGTTTATCGGCCGTGTTCCGGTCATGGTTTCCTTAGAGCAGCTTACAAAGGAAGCAATGGTAAGAATTCTTTCTGAACCAAAGAATGCCCTTACCAAGCAGTACAAGAAGCTGTTTGAGCTGGATGATGTAAAACTTGAGTTTACACCGGAGGCTCTGGAAGAAGTGGCAAATCTGGCAGTAAAGAGAAAGATCGGTGCCAGAGGACTGCGTTCCATCCTGGAAAATGCTATGATGGATCTGATGTATGAGATCCCGTCTGATGATACAGTAGGTATCTGTACCATTACAAAAGATGTGATCGATAAGACAGGTGAGCCGGAACTGGTATATCGTGATGCAGCTCCGACAACTGCCCGTAAATCTGTTGCAGACAGACTGCGTGGCGGAAAAAAAGGAGAGATCGCCTGATAGATTTCGAGAGAAGATTAGGGGGCTGTCGTAAAGTAGTCTTATTTTGCGGCATGCCCTCTTTTTGATAGATTGAAAGGTGCATAAGATAGAATGGAAGAACAAGTAATAGTAATGCCCACTGTGGCCCTGCGGGGAATGACCATCCTGCCGGGTATGGTGCAGCATTTTGATGTAAGCAGACCGAAATCCATAGCAGCGGTTGAAAAGGCAATGTTAGGGGATCAGAAGCTGTTTTTAGTCAGCCAGAAGCGTCCGGAGATACCGGATCCGGAACTTTCGGATCTGTATCAGATCGGTACCGTTTCTGTAGTAAAACAGCTGGTAAAGCTTCCCTCTAAAAACGTCCGCGTTCTAGTGGAAGGTCTGGAAAAAGCGGAACTTCTCTGCTTTGATACGGAAGAACCTTATCTTATGGGTGAGATCAGCCTCATGGGGGAAGAGGAAGAAGATACAGAACCTCTTGCCGGAGAGGCAATGCTCCGTATTTTAAAGGATAAACTGGAAGAATATGGAACTGTCAATCAGAGAGTGGCAAAGGAAATACTTCCGGCGCTGCTGCTGATCGGTGATCTGAAGGAGATGTTAAAGCAGATTCCTATCCAGATGCCATGGGATTATACCGTATGCCAGGCGATCTTAGAGTGTTCCAGCATATCTGCCAAATATGAGGCTGTCCTTCAGACCCTTATGACAGAAATGGAAGTTTACCGTATAAAAAAGGAATTCCAGGAGAAAGTAAAAGCGGATATTGACCAGAACCAGAAAGAGTATATCCTCAGGGAACAGATGAAGATCATCCGTCAGGAGTTAGGGGAGGATAACCCTTTATCTGATGCAGATGAGTACCAGAAGAAAACAGAAAGCTTAAAGGCAGACAAAGAAGTCAAGGAAAAGCTGTTAAAAGAGATCGGCCGTTTCCGCACCATGCCTGCCGGAAGCCAGGAAGCCAATGTGCTGCGGACCTACATAGAGACTCTTTTAGAACTGCCGTGGAAGAAAACCTCCAAAGATAACGAAGATATCCGCCATGCAGAAAAGATCTTAAATGAGGATCACTATGGTCTGGAAAAGGTAAAAGAGCGTATTTTAGAGTATCTGGCTGTGCGTTCTCTTACCAAGAAGGGTACAAGCCCGATCATCTGTTTAGTAGGTCCGCCAGGAACCGGTAAGACCTCCATTGCAAGATCTGTTGCAAAAGCATTAAATAAAAAATATGTGCGCATCAGCCTTGGCGGTGTAAGAGATGAGGCAGAGATCCGTGGACACAGAAAGACTTATGTAGGGGCAATGCCGGGACGTCTGGTAGAAGGACTGCGCCAGGCAGGAGTTGCCAATCCGCTGATGCTTTTAGATGAGATCGATAAGGTAAGCAGTGACTACAAAGGAGATACTTCCTCTGCTTTGCTGGAAGTATTAGACGGGGAGCAGAATGTAAAATTCCGCGATCACTATGTAGAAGTTCCTGTGGATCTTTCCCAGGTACTGTTTATTGCCACTGCCAATACCACCCAGACCATACCGGGACCATTACTTGACCGTATGGAACTGATCGAGGTAAACAGCTATACAGAAAATGAGAAGTTCCACATTGCAAAGGACTATCTGGTAGGAAAACAGATCGAGCGAAATGGCCTTACACCACAGCAGATCGTATTTTCCGATAAGTGTCTGGAAAAGATCATCCACAATTACACCAGAGAAGCCGGTGTGCGAAACTTAGAGCGCCGGATCGGGGATGTGTGCCGCAAGGCAGCCAGAAAATATCTGGAAAAGAAGCAGGGACCGATCCGTGTAAATGAAGGAAATCTGGAAAAATATCTTGGAAAAGAGAGAGTCTCTTTTGAAGATGCCAATGAAGAAGATGAAGTAGGTATTGTAAGAGGTCTGGCATGGACCAGCGTAGGCGGCGATACCTTACAGATCGAAGTAAATGTGATGCCTGGAAAAGGAAATCTCCTTATGACAGGTCAGATGGGTGATGTAATGAAGGAGTCAGCTCAGATCGCTCTGACTTATGTGCGCTCGATCTGTCCGGATTACCAGGTGGCAGATGATTACTTTGAAAAACATGATCTGCATCTGCATATTCCGGAGGGTGCAGTTCCAAAGGATGGCCCGTCTGCAGGTATTACCATGGCAACAGCTATGCTTTCTGCTGTAATAGGACGGAAAGTTCTGGCAAAAGTGGCTATGACCGGTGAGATTACCTTAAGAGGAAGAGTGCTTCCGATCGGCGGCCTGAAGGAGAAGATCCTGGCAGCCAAGATGGCCCACATTAAAAAAGTCCTGGTTCCGGATAAGAACCGGCCGGATATGGCAGAATTATCAAAAGAGATCACCAGAGGTTTGGAGATCGTTTATGTTAAAAATATGGATGAAGTAATAAAGGAGGCATTTGTATGATCATCAGAGATGTAAATCTGGAAACAGTCTGCGGTGTTACCAGCAAACTTCCGGACAACACACTGCCGGAGTTCGCTTTTGCAGGAAAGTCAAATGTAGGAAAATCCTCATTGATCAATGCACTGATGAACCGGAAAGCCTACGCAAGAACTTCTTCCCAGCCTGGAAAGACCCAGACCATTAACTTTTACAATATCAATAAAGAGTTGTACTACGTGGATCTTCCTGGATATGGTTATGCCAAGGTTTCACTGGAAGCCAAGGAAAAATGGGGCAAGATGATCGAGCGTTATCTTAGAAACTCCGCCATGTTAAAACTGGTTTTTCTTCTGATCGATATCCGTCATGAACCATCTGCCAACGACAAGATGATGTATGACTGGATCATCTATAACGGCTATCATCCGGTGATCATTGCTACCAAATTAGACAAGATCAACCGCAGCCAGATCCAGAAAAATGTAAAGATCGTCCGTCAGGGTCTTGGAATGGAAAAAGATGGGATCATTATCCCGTTTTCTGCTGAAACAAAGCAGGGAAGAGATGAGATCTGGAGGCTGATCGAAGATACCATGGCAGATGTAAATGAAAATACAGCTGCAGAGGCAGAAGAGAAAACAGAAGAATAATTAAGGGAACATATATAAAAAATGTGCTCTGACACAAAAACACGACCGGGAGAAAAACTCTCAGGTCGTGTTTTTTGATGATTTATTACGATTGACTGCCAGTATATCGCAGGTGCGGCGGTCATGGATGATCACAGTGTTTCTCAAAATTTAAGACAGCAGGGTATGCATCACATGAGAATAAATCTCCTGGCTTTTACGTCTCCAGGCGCCGCATACAGCTTCCGCCTGCTCTTTGTCAGGAACAGAAAGGTCCAGCCCGATCAGGACTGCCTTATTTTCACGTACTTCACAGTGGACGATGTAGTCCTGGTTGGTACCTTTGTAAAAGTCGGCGGTGGTACCTACCTCTTCACGCAGGCGGAATTTATTTTCCTTTAAATATTCATCCATGTCATTGATAATGGCAGGAGAAATATTTTTGCCAAAGAAGTTTAAGGTTTCTTCCCCTTCTTTGGTAATATCATAGCGGGTGCTGGAGTGGCTGGCTTCTTTGTGGATCAGCCCGGCATCCTCTAATTCATTTAAGGCCTGCTGCAGTGTGAAATAAGTAGTATAGTCGTGTTCTGTAAAAAAGCTGGTCAGCTGTGCATTGGTAAGAGGAAAATTCACCTGTTTTAACAGATACAGGTTCATCAGTTTATATAAAGTCATAGGTTCCGTAAGCATTATTTCACACTCCGTTAAAAGATTTCTGAACATTCTTATCTATCATAACAAGTTTGCTTCTTTAAATCAAGACAGATTTCACTTTTAAAACAGAAGGAATTGTGTTATCATGGGGGTTAGGTGCTATGTGCCAGTGGCAAATGTTCAGCACCAATCGAAGCGAAGCAAAAATGCGGGAGTGCAAAGCTTACAGCAATCCGGCATTTGAGAAACTGACAGATAAATATGCGAGAGTACATATAGATACAGGTGGTAGTGTATGAGAGAACGGATCAACCGCCTGGCCCGCGGGATCATTGACAGCAGCGTGCCAGAGCTGGTGATAAAACCAGAGAGGATCGAAGGGGTCCTTTCACCGGGAGAGTCCGTGCGGGGAGAATTTTCCGTTCAAAGCGGAAATGACCTGTATATTAAAGGACTGGTGTATTCCGGAAATGAGAGAGTAAAATTAGAAAGCGAAGCATTTGGTGGACTTCGCAATCACATTATATATAACATCGACACCCGATACTTAGAGGATGGAGATACAGTTAAGGGATCTTTTTACCTGGTCACAAACGGAGGCGAGAAAGAGATTCCTTATTCTTTGCGCATACAGACAGGAAACAGGACAGAGGAACTGGGAAGCTTAAAAACCCCAAGGGATTTTGCAGCTCTGGCAAAGAAAAACTGGGAACTGGCCCTGCGCCTGTTTGAATATCAGGATTTTACAGAAGCGCCTTTTATGCAGGATGTGCAGGCAAGGACGATCTATGAGGGTTTAAAGGGAAGAAACGGCAGAAATAATCTGTTAGAGGAATTTTTAGTAGCTCTTCATGTAAAGGAAGCGGTTTCCCTGCGTACAGACGGGGAAAAGATCCTGTTAAATGCACCGGAAACCATTACAGAAGGTGTGATCGGGCTTACAGCCAGTGGCTGGGGCTATGTAAAAATACAGGTAGAAGCAGACGGGGATTTTCTTGCTGTGGAAAAAAATGCAGTGACCACCCGTGAGTTTGACCAGGGCAACTGCCAGATCCATTACCAGATCCTTCCACAATATCTTCATGTCGGAAGAAACTTTGGTTCTGTGCGCATCCGTTCCCTGCGCCAGGAATTTGTTTTCCCTGTAGAAGTAATAAAGAAAAATGTTCAGGGAGCAGATGGAAGAGAGAAAAAAACAGCAGATAAGGCATCTGTCTGTGAATTTTCCCGTCTGCGCCTGAAACAGGAATTTACAGATGAGGGAGATTTTTCTGTAAACAGCGGGTTATTAAAGAAAACAGAAAATCTCCGTGCCAGATATCCGGAAGATATAGCTGTACGTTTGTGGCGGACAGAACAGCTTTTTAAAGCAGGAAGAAAAGATGCGTATACAGCGGCTCTTGCAGAGATCGGAGATCCTGTTTTAAGATGCAGGGATACAAGACCGGAAATCTACTGCTTTTATCAGTATTTAGAGCTGTTAAATGAGCCTTCTTCTGAAGAGAAAAAGGCAGCACTGGCCCGCTACATACGTAAGCTCTTAAATGAAAACAGGAAAACGGATGGCTGGCTTCTTAACCTGTTAGTAAAAACAGACAGGACCTGCCTGCAAAATCCGCTGGAGCTTTATGAACAGATGCGCTCCATGTTCGGATATGGCTGCAGAAGCCCGTTTTTATATGGACTGGCCTGCCGCCTTCTTAAGATGCATCCGGATCTGTTTGTAAAAATGGGAGAATTTGAGATCCAGGTCTTCCTTGGTGGATTAAAAAATGGCTGGCTGGACCAGAACCTGGCTGTAAAAGCTGCTTTATCCCTTTCAGAGGTAAAGCATTACAGGAAGATCCTGGAAAGACTGTTAGTAAATTTATACAGATCCTATCCGGAAATGCAGGTATTAGAGGCATTATGCGGTCTTCTGATCCGGGGAGAAAAGAAAGACAGATCCGCCTTTGGCTGGTATGAGAAGGCCTTAAAAGCCCATATCAATCTTACAAGGCTTTATGAATATTTCCTTTATTCTCTGCCGGATGATTATGGACATGCCCTTCCAAAAGAAGTGCTATTGTATTTCTCTTATGATAAATCTTTAGACCAGGCCAATAAAAGTGTGCTGTATAAAAACATTTTACAGTATGTAAACCCTTCTACGGAACTGTATCAGGTCTATGTGCGGGAAATGGAGCAGTTTGCCATGGAACAGCTGCTTGCAGGCAGAATGAACGGCTGTCTGGCTGTGATCTATGAGCACATGATCTATACAGATATGATCGATCCCAGGGCTGCAGGGATCCTGCCAAAGATCCTTTGTTCCAGCCGCGTAAAATGTGATGATCCGAGAATGAAATATGTGATCGTGCGCTGTGAGGAATTAAAAGAGGAAGAGGCATTTTTATTAGAACATGGGGAAGCTTATGTTCCGGCTGTTTCTAAGAATACAGTCCTGTTTTTCCAGGATGCATATGGGGGAAGATATCTGAATATAAGCCATCGGAAACTGCCGGTCATGGACCGGAAAGAGCTCCTTGACCGCTGTTATGAGGTATATCCGGATCATCCTATCTTAAAGCTTCGCGCCTGTGAGGCTGTGTTAAAAAAAGGCGTGGAAAAAGAGGAGGAAGCCCTTCTTTTAGAAGATACCTTAAGCCAGTTAAAGCTGAATCCTGTATTTGAGAAAAAGCTTCTTCATCTGGTAACAGAATATTACTGTAAAAAGGCTGTTTCCAAGGAAGAAGAAGAGCGGTGCGCTTTCCTGATCCAGTTAGATAAGGACCTGCTGGAGCCGTCCATGCGAAGAAAGATCTGTGAGATCTTTATAGACTGTAATTATTTAAGAGAAGCATATAATATGCTTTTAACTTATGAAATAGAAGATGTGGATCCGGAGAAGCTGTTAAAGCTTTGTACCCGTATGATCTTACAGCAGCTGTTTGACCAGGATGACCGTTTACTGGAACTGTCCTGGAGAGTGTTTGAGGCTGGAAAAGCGGACAGCGTGATCTTAGATTATCTCTGTGAACATTTTAACGGGACCACTTCCCAGATGTATGAGATCCTGATCCAGGCAGTAGGGGAACATGTGGAAACCTATGATCTGGAAGAACGTCTGTTAGCTCAGATGTTGTTTACAGGCAGCTGTGACCAGATTGATTCTGTATTTGACCTTTACATGAAGCGCAAGCGCACCAGGGAAAGTATGGTAAAAGCATATTTTACCCAGAAGTGTATCCAGTATTTCCTGGAAGAAAAGGAGATCGACAGTCAGATCTTCCAGTACCTGAAAAATGCAGTGGGCGCGGATCCTGGCAAGGAAAAGATCCCTACGATCTATCTGCTGGCTCTTACCCGTTACTATGCAGGACAGGCAGAGATCACGGCAGATGAGAAGAAACAGCTGCAGATCATGGTAAATATTCTGTTAGAGTCAGAAATGGTATTTCCATATATGAAGGATCTGGGACGGTTTGTTTCTATCCCGGAAGACATTATGGATAAGACCATGATCGAGTACCGGGGAGACAAAAATGTACAGCCCTGGATCGAAATGCGTATCCTTCCCCAGGAGGACCATTTTACCAGGGAAGAGATGAAACGGGTATATCAGGGCATTTATGTAAAGAAACTGACCCTGTTTAAGGGAGAACTTTTAGAATACCAGATCTATGAACGGGGCGAAAAGGGCGCTGTTCTTGTAAAAGAAGGCCGTACCTGCTGTGACCCGGAAAGAGCCGGAAGAGAAAACAGCCGCTTTGCCTGCTTAAACCAGATGTCAGAGGCAGTGGCAAAGCAGGATGCAGAAGGGCTTTTAGGGGCAATGGAAGATTATGTAAAACGATCAGCTGCCCTGGGGATCCTATTTCCTGTGAACTGACGTGTTTTTGAAATGGGATCCAAAAAGATTTCAAACGTACATATGAACTACAACGGAGGAAACAAATAGATGGAAGGACTTGTGATCGGGTTAGATCTGAATGACGATTATTCCCAGATCAGCTGCAATGAAAAAGAAAAGTCCTGGACAGTTCCTACAGTGATCTGCCGCAGAAAAGAGAAAGAAACCTGGCTCATAGGAGAAGAAGCCTATGCAGCCACTCTTTTAGGCGAAGGCGTGATCGTAGACAAGCTGCTTAAAATGGTCCGCAAGGAGGGAACTTCTACTATAGGAGGGATCTGCTATACAGGTACGGATCTATTAAAGATATTTTTGAAAAAGCTGTTAGACTGTCCTTTTAAGGAATTCCATACAGACCAGGTGGAGCAGCTGGTGATCACCATGCACGGAACAGACGCAAAAGTAACAGACTGCCTGATGTACTGTGCAGATTATCTGAACATTCCCAGGGACCGTGTCCATGTGATCAGTCATACAGAAAGTTTTGCTTACTATGTACTCAGTCAGCGCAAAGAGCTGTGGAGTAACCAGGTAGGTTTATTTGAGTTATCAGAAGACCGGCTCTGCTATTATGAAATGAAGGTACAAAGGGGCATGCGCCGCAACATGGTCCAGGCAGAAGCACAAAACCAGGAAGAAGCCTTTGACTTGGATATCCTTGACTCCCCTTCCGGAAGCAAGCTGGCAGATCAGATCCTTTGTTCCTGTGGGGAAAAACTTCTGGAAAATAAGTTGTTTTCAACCGTATTCCTTACAGGAAAAGGCTTTGAACGTCAGGACTGGGCAACCGGTTTTATGAAACTTGCCTGCAACCGGAGAAGGGTGTTTGTGGAAAATGTGCTGTTTTCCAAGGGAGCAGCGATCAAGGCAAGGGACTATATGGTTCAGGGAACGGAATTTCCTTATGTGTTTGTCTGTGAAGGTAGATTAAAGGCAGAAGTAGCCCTGAAAGTCATGCGTGCAGGAAAAGAGATCATGCTGGCAGTTGCCTCCTATGGGGATAACTGGTATGAGTCAAAAAGTTCTCTGGAACTGATCTTAGATGGACAAAAAGAGATCGAATTTCTTATTTCCCATCTGGACTCCCGGAAAAAGAGAGCCGTTTCCGTGCCCCTTACAGGTTTTCCTGACCGGCCGGAAAAGACTACCAGGATCCGGATGAATATTGGATTTACAGATGAAAATACCATGGCGGTGGTGATCCGGGATATGGGCTTTGGAGAGCTGTTCCCGGCATCTGATGCAGTGATCAGACAAGAGGTAATCTTATGAGTTTATTATTGTGCAGAAGGGAAAAAGTAAAACATCCCTTTTATATTGAAGTTCTGGGGATCCATATATATTCTTCCCAGGAACTTTGCTATGTGATCTACCATCATCCCCTTCTTGTGATGAATGATTTTGTAGATGCCTCTTTGTTTTTCTTTGTGAAAAATGAGCTGGGACTTGGCTTTCTTGCAGGACGCATGGAAAAGCTGGTGGAAGCCGGCGGCCGCCCGGAAGAGGCTTTGTACCTGTTCCTTTCTGAATGTGATTACTATACAGAAAAAGAGATACAGAAATTTAAGCAGGTAACGGCTTCTTACAGAAACCTTTCTCAAAATGCTTATGGAAAGGCAGTGGCAGATTATCTTTTTTCCCAGAAACAGTATGGAAAAGCACTGCAGAAGTATGAAAAACTGACCGAGGAAGGGGAACGCAAAAAAGGAGAAGAGGCATTCTGGTCCCAGGTCTATCAGAACTTAGGGGCTGCCTGTGCCCAGATGTTCCAGTTTTCCAGGGCATATAAGGCATATGATACAGCCTATGGATTAAAGGAAGAGGATCAGATCCTGGAAAAGATCTATTTTCTTACCTGTTTTGCTCCGGGACTTTCCGTTGATGAAAGCTATGAGGCTCTTTTTAAGCCAGAATGGAAGGAAGAATGGAAAGGGAAACTGTCCCAGGCAGAAACAGATGCCAAACAGGCAGCAAGTGTGAGAAATTTAAGAGCCCTGTGGAAACAGGATCCTGAAGGACAGTTAGAAAAGGCAAAAAAACTGATCAGCAAATGGAAAAGTGAGTACAGGAAACAGGAGGCATAATCATGGCATTTCAGGCAGCAAAGGAATTTCTGGAAAAAAGAGGATTTGGAGACAGGATCAAAGAGTTTGATGTTTCCAGTGCAACGGTAGAGCTGGCAGCAGTGGCAGTAGGCTGTGAACCGGCCCACATTGCAAAAACATTATCTTTTTTAACAGGAGAAGGACCGGTCCTCATCGTGGCAGCAGGAGATGCGAAGATCGACAATCACAAATATAAATCCTTTTTCGGTGTAAAAGCAAAAATGCTGACCGTAGAGCAGGTGTCTGAACTGATCGGCCATGAGGTTGGGGGTGTATGCCCTTACGGTATCAAAGAGGGCGTAAAGGTGTATTTAGATGAGTCTTTAAGACGCTTTGATGTAGTTTATCCTGCATGTGGAAGCAGCAATAGTGCTGTAAAACTGTCCATCCCGGATCTGGAAAAGTCCTGTGACTTTGAACAGTGGGTGGATGTGTGCAAGCTGCCTCAGTAAAGATACATCTATAATAACTTTGCTCTTGACAAATCCGTAAAAAATATTTATGCTTGAAAACAGCAGTATAAAAAATGGTGATGAACAAGAGGAGTACATTTTTAAGACCCTCAGAGAAAGCGGCTCACTGGCTGAAAGGCCGCTTGGGAATACTTGAAAATGGAAGGTAGCTTGTGAGCCGGACAGGTGAGAAAGATACATTAGCCTGTTCCGTTGGCCCGCGTTAAGGGAGCGAGTACGAAAGGCTTTAAAATATATATAAGATATGTTTCAGGTTTTCGTATTCCATGAGATGACCGGATATGGATGATATATGTGTTGTACATATCGGTTGGATCAAAGGTGGTACCGCGATACAGTCGCCCTTTGCTTCCCCTATGGGATGCAGAGGGCTTTTTGCTGTTTCAAATGGATACAACCTCTGCCAGGAGGTTTACTGCAAAGAGAAAAGCTGTACTTATTAATGTTCTCTCGGAATCTTTTTGTACCTGATTTTGTGAGAAGATTTTTTGTCAGTTGTGCCCAAATTTCTGAGGCGTACGTTGATGAAATTCGGGCACAGCTGGCGGAAAATCGGCCACAAAGGCAGGTGCAGGAAAGACTCCGAGAGGACATATTATAAAAAGGAGAATTCAGATGAAGGAACTGGAAAAGACCTACAATCCGGCGGAAATTGAAGACCGCCTCTATGACAAATGGCTGAAGGGAAAATATTTCCACGCAGAAGTAAACAGAAGTAAGAAACCATTTACCATTGTTATGCCGCCGCCAAATATTACCGGCCAGCTGCATATGGGACATGCACTGGATAACACCATGCAGGATATCCTGATCCGCTATAAGAGAATGCAGGGATACGAAGCATTATGGCAGCCAGGAACTGACCATGCAGCGATCGCTACAGAAGTTAAGGTTATCAACAAGCTGAAGGAAGAAGGCATCAGCAAGGCAGATCTTGGAAGAGAAGGCTTCTTAAAGGAATGCTGGAAGTGGAGAGAAGAATACGGCACCCGTATTGTAAAACAGCTTCACAAATTAGGCTCTTCCGCTGACTGGGACAGAGAGCGTTTCACTATGGATGAAGGCTGCTCTGACGCTGTTCTGGAAGTATTTATCAAATTATATGAAAAAGGATACATTTACAAAGGTTCTCGTATTGTAAACTGGTGCCCTGTATGCAAGACTTCTATTTCTGATGCAGAAGTAGAGCATGTAGAGCAGGACGGTTTCTTCTGGCACATCAACTACCCGGTAGTAGGAGAGCCAGGACGCTTCGTAGAGATCGCAACAACCAGACCTGAGACTCTCTTAGGCGATACTGCAGTTGCTGTAAACCCGGATGATGACCGTTACAAAGACATTGTTGGAAAGATGCTGCAGCTGCCATTAACCGACCGTCAGATCCCGGTTATTGCAGATGAGTATGTAGATAAGGAGTTTGGTACCGGCTGCGTTAAGATCACACCTGCTCATGACCCAAATGACTTTGAGGTTGGAAAGCGCCACAACTTAGAGGAGATCGTTATCTTAAATGATGACGCTACCATCAACGTACCTGGACCATACTTTGGCATGGACCGTTATGAGGCAAGAAAAGTCATGGTAGCAGACCTGGACAAAATGGGCCTGTTAGTAAAGATCGTTCCTCATTCCCACAATGTAGGTACCCATGACCGCTGCAAGACCACAGTAGAGCCTATGGTAAAGCAGCAGTGGTTTGTAAAAATGGATGAAATGGCTAAACCTGCCATTGAAGCATTAAAGAGCGGCCAGTTAAAATTCGTTCCGGAAAGCTTTGGAAAAACCTATCTTCACTGGTTAGAGAACATCCGTGACTGGTGTATTTCCAGACAGTTATGGTGGGGCCACAGAATTCCTGCTTATTACTGCCAGGACTGCGGTGATGTAGTTGTTGCAAAAGAAGCTCCAACTGTATGCCCGAAGTGCAGTAAGAACCATTTCAAGCAGGATGAAGATACTCTGGATACCTGGTTCTCCTCTGCATTATGGCCATTCTCCACTCTTGGCTGGCCAAATAAGACAGAAGATCTGGATTACTTCTACCCAACTGATGTACTGGTAACCGGATACGATATTATCTTCTTCTGGGTAATCCGTATGGTATTCTCCGGTATTGAACAGACCGGCAAATGCCCATTTAACACAGTACTGATCCATGGTCTGGTAAGAGACTCCCAGGGACGTAAGATGAGTAAATCCCTTGGAAATGGTATCGATCCTCTGGAAGTTATTGACAAGTACGGCGCAGACGCTCTGCGTATGACCCTGATCACAGGAAATGCACCTGGAAACGATATGCGTTTCTACTGGGAGCGTGTAGAAAACAGCCGTAACTTTGCAAATAAGGTATGGAACGCTTCCCGTTTCATTATGATGAATATTGAAAAGGCAGCAGATGTTTCCGGTGTTACTGAAAAAGACCTGACACTGGCAGATAAGTGGATCCTTTCCAAGGTAAATGCCCTGACTAAGGATGTAACTGAAAATCTGGACAAGTATGAATTAGGTATTGCTCTTCAGAAGGTATATGACTTTATCTGGGAAGAGTTCTGCGACTGGTACATTGAGATGGTGAAGCCAAGACTGTACAATGAAGCAGATGAGACCAAGGCTGCAGCTATCTGGACCTTAAAGAACGTACTGATCCAGGCATTAAAGCTGCTGCATCCATTTATGCCATTTATCACTGAGGAGATCTTCTGCAACTTACAGGAAGAGGAAGATACCATTATGCTTTCTAACTGGCCTGTATACAAGGAAGAGTGGGCATTTGAGGCAGAGCATGAGGCAACTGAGACCATCAAAGAGGCAGTAAGAGCAATCCGAAATGTACGTACTTCCATGAACGTTCCGCCAAGCAAGAAGGCAACTGTTTATGTAGTATCTGAGGATGATGCTGTATTAAAGATCTTTGAGAACAGCCGCAGCTTCTTCGCATCCTTAGGATATGCCGGTGAAGTCATCCTTCAGAAGGATAAGGCAGGTATTGGCGAGGACGCAGTTTCTGCTGTGATCCACAAGGCAGTGATCTACATGCCATTTGCAGAGTTAGTAGATATTGAAAAAGAAGTTCAGCGCTTAAAGACAGAAGAAAAACGTCTGGAAGGCGAATTAAAGCGTTCTCATGCTATGCTTGGAAATGAGAAGTTCGTAAGCAAGGCTCCTCAGGCCAAGATCGACGAAGAGAAGGCAAAACTGGAGAAATACACCCAGATGATGGCGCAGGTAAAAGAGCGTCTGGCACAGCTGGAGAAATAATCAAATGTGCGAAAGCACGTAAAATAAAAACGGCCCGGATGGCAGAACCTACATGCCGTCTGGACCGTTTTGCCAAACAGGGCGAACAAAAGGCTGAAAAGCTTGTATGAAAAAGGAAAAACAAACGATGAAACTGAAAAATGCTCTGATATTACTTTTAACTGCTACGATCTGGGGTGTTGCCTTTGTTGCCCAGAGCGTAGGCATGGATTATGTGAGCCCTTTTACTTTTAATGGTGTGAGAAGCATCATCGGCGGTCTTGTGCTGATCCCGGTGATCCTTGTTTTAGATCGCAAAAAGAAGGCAGAAGGAAAGGATTATAAGGCACCTGGTGACAGAAAAACACTGATCTTAGGCGGGATCTGCTGTGGCGTTGCTCTTTGTGTGGCATCTAATTTCCAGCAGTTTGGTGTTATGTATACAAGCGTGGGAAAAGTTGGCTTTATCACAGCCTGCTATATTATCATTGTGCCGATCCTCAGCCTGTTTCTTGGCAAAAAGTGCAGTCCGGCCATCGCCGGGGCAGTAGTCCTTGCAGTTGCAGGTCTGTATTTACTTTGTATGTCAGGAAGTGATCATGGACTTCAGAAAGGTGATTTCCTGATCATGATCTGCTCTTTTATCTTCTCCATACATATTATGATCATCGACTATTTCTCACCGGCAGTAGACGGAGTGAAAATGTCCTGCATCCAGTTTCTGGTAAGCGGAACTATTTCCCTGATCTGTATGACGATCTTTGAAGAGCCTCATATCGCCCAGATCCTTGCTGCATGGAAACCGATCCTTTATGCTGGTGTTATGTCCTGTGGTATGGGATATACCTTACAGATCGTAGGACAAAAAGGCGTCAATCCAGCCAGCGCTTCCCTGATCTTAAGTCTGGAGTCCAGTATTTCCGTACTTGCAGGCTGGCTGATCTTAGGACAGAAGCTGACAGGAAGAGAGATCCTTGGCTGCGTTCTTATGTTCTCAGCGATTGTGCTGGCACAGGTTCCGGATGTTATTTTAAGTCGAAAAACCGGGGAAAGATAGAGTTGATAACCGGAAAAAATTTGTATAATATAAAGAGGAAAGGAAACAGATGGAAGCAGAAGCATATTTGAACCGGCTTCCCATGTGGGCCAACAAGAAAAATTCCTTAAAGGATATCCGTATATTTTTAGATCAGATGGGCGGACCGGACCGTAAGATCCCTGCTATCCACGTAGCAGGTACCAACGGAAAGGGCTCTGTCTGCGCGTTTATGACCTCTGTATTAAAAAAGGCCGGTCTGCGTACAGGTACTTTTATTTCCCCTCATCTGGTGGAGATCCGGGAACGTTTTCTTATAAACGGGGAACCGGCAGAGAAAAATGCCTTTGAAGAGGCCTTTGAAACAGTAAAAAAACAGGCGGAACATATGGTAGAAGAAGGCTTTTGCCATCCTACTTTTTTTGAGTTCCTTTTTTATATGGCAATGGTACTGTTTGCCCGTGAAAAAGTAGATGTAATGGTGATCGAAACAGGTCTTGGAGGACGTCTGGACGCGACCAATGTGTTAGAGTCTCCCAAAGTTTGCGTGATCACCTCCATCAGCAGGGATCATATGCAGTATCTTGGAAACACGATCCCACAGATCGCAGGGGAAAAAGCGGGGATCATAAAAATGGGCGTTCCGGTAGTATTTGATGATACAGATAAAGACGCCAGCGCTGTGATCGGTGCAAAAGCAAAGGAAATGAAGGCAGTTTCCCTGCCTGTGTCAAAGCTGCTTTATGATACAGAAGACAGCTCAGAGGGTATTTTACTTAAAGAAAAGGGAGAAAAAGGGCTCAGGCTTTCTATTCCTTTTGAGGCACCTTACCAGGCACAGAATGCAGAGATCGCCGTAACGGCTCTTCGCATTTTACGGGATCAGAAAGGTATTTTTACAGGTATAACAGATGCAGTGATCTGTGAAGGGATCAGTGCAGCCAGATGGCCGGGAAGAATGGAAAAAGCTTCAGAAAATGTTTATCTGGACGGCGCCCACAATCCTGGGGGAATTGCTGCTTTTATCCAGGCAGCAGGAAAGATCCAGAAAAGAACCGGTAAAAAAGCCTGGCTTTTATTTGCTGCTGTGGCAGATAAAGAATATGAAACCATGGCAAAAGAACTTTGTGAAGGTCTTAACTGGGCAGGAATCGGTGTGGTGCATATGAACAGTGACAGAGGGCTGTCAGCAGGGCGGCTTTCTGATGTTTTTAAAACATACGCCTCCTGCCAGGTCGTTTCTTATGAGGATACAGAAGAAGCAATGGAACAGATGCAAAACAGAGCAGGAGATGATCTGCTTTTCTGTGCAGGTTCCCTGTACCTGATCGGAGAATTAAAGGTACAGCTTAAGAAAGGAGAAAAGATACAGTGATCGATTTTGAAGAAGAAATTGAGCGTTTCAAACCAAGCCTTGATGTAGAGGCAGTAGAAGATGCCATTGTAAAAAGCGACCTTACGGATATGACAGACATTATGATGGAACTGATCAAGGAAAGAGACGGAAATAAACGATGATGGATATTGCAGCAAAGAACAGACAGATAGCCAACAGCTATTACAATCTGGGTCTGGAAAAGGCAAAGGTGCGGGACCTTTCCGGAGCAGCACAGTGCCTGAAAAAAAGCCTGCATTTTTCTAAATATCAGACAGATGCCAGAAATCTTTTGGGTCTGATCTATTATGAAAATGGGGAAGTGGCAGATGCATTAGTCCAGTGGGTCATCAGCTTAAACCTGCAGCCGGAAAATAATCTGGCAGATCATTATTTAGATGAGATCCAGAGAAAACCGGGACAGTTAGAAACAGAAAGCCAGAATGTGAAAACATTTAACCAGGCGCTGTGGCATGCACAAAACGGCAGTGATGACCTGGCGATCCTGCAGCTGGCCCGTGTGGTGGCAGCCAAGCCTCATTTTGTAAAAGCCCATCTTCTTCTGGCTCTTTTGTATATGCGCAGGGAAGATTACAATAAGGCAGGACGTTCCCTTTTTAAGATCCTGCAGATCGACAAAAGCAATCCCAAAGCCCTGTATTACATGTCTTTGGTAAAGCAGAATACAGGCCGGGCAGATGCAGAAAAGCGGAAGATGATCAAGGCATTTTCCCACAGACAGATGCAGGATGATGATGTTATCATCCCAAATACCTACAAGGAAAATACCGGTCTTTCCACTGTGTTTCATATTATCATTGGTCTGATCATGGGACTGGTTGCCTTTTATGTACTGGTCCTTCCTGCAAGGGAGAGCAGTTTAAACCGTGTCAGGGATGATGAACTGATTGGCTATATGCAGCAGCTTAATAATGCAAACCAGCAAAATGACAGCTTGCAGCAGGAAAATGATGATCTGAAAGCCCAGAAAGACGAGGTACAGAAAAAACTGGACGAGCTTACAACAGGAAATACCAGTGTCCTGGCCCAGTACCAGAGCCTGATCTGGGTGCTCCAGTATTACCGCACCGGTGATCTGGTAACCGCAGCAAAGACCTTTGCAGACGCAAACTTTGATATGATCGAAGATGAAAATATCCAGGGGATCATAAGCAACATCCGTCAGGATATGGCAGGCAACATCTATCAGAGTCTGGTACAGCAGGGACTGCAGCTGTGGAATGGCGGTGACAAGACACAGGCAATGGATTACTTCCAGGCCAGCTTAAAGATCCAGCCGGATAACCCGGAAGCCATGTTTTATGTAGGCCGTCTGTATCAGGAAAATGGAGATACTGAAAATGCCAATGCCATGTTTGATAAGATCGTTGGAGAACATGGAGACTCTGAGTACGCCCAGAGGGCAGCAACGGCAAGAGGGTATTAAAATGTGTAAAGTTCTCCGGTTGGGAAAACCGGGGTCAGTAATTGAATATTGAAATTATACAGCAGAGAAAAGAATAACAACCTTTTCTCTGTTTTTTTGGCTTTACATACGGATAACGCGCTGACTGCGCGTATGCCAGACTTATATGTCCGGGAGTTTCGTCTGCCGGTCCGGCGGACATCCCATAATAATATTATAAGGAGGAACTGGGAACCATGAAACAGGCAAAAATTACATACGAAGCATTGGGAGATACGTTACTGATCCATATGCCAAAAGAGTTGGATCACCATAACTGCAGGGACTTAAAAAGGGATACGGACCTGATGTTAGATGAAAACTATATCAACCGCATTATCTTCGATTTTGGAAAAACAGAATTTATGGACTCTTCCGGGATTGGGGTCTTATTAAACCGTTATAAGCAGATGGCAGCCAGCAGAGGGACTGTTACTTATTACGGAGCAGGCCCGAGAGTGGTCCGTATCCTTGAAATGGGCGGGCTGGTGCGTCTGATCCGGGGGTTTAAGGACCGTGAAAGTGCTCTGGGAAATTTATAAAAGCAGGAGGATGGAAAAGGTGGAAGGACAGAAGGAACAGACCAGACAGAAAGAACATGTAAGACTGGAATTTGAAAGCAATTCCCGTAATGAAGAGTTTGCCAGGGTGGTGGCAGCTGTATTTATGAGCCGCTTAGATCCCACATTGGAGGAGACCCAGGATGTAAAAACAGCAGTGTCAGAGGCAGTCACCAATGCCATTATCCATGGTTATGGAAAAGAAGGTGGAGAGATATTTTTAGATATGACGGCTGATCCAGCTGAAAAAACACTGACCGTCTGTGTGACAGATACAGGAGCCGGTATCCAGGATGTAAAAAAGGCCATGGAACCCTTATATACAACGGATACCACCGGGGAACGTTCCGGCATGGGATTTTCCTTTATGGAAGCGTTTATGGATGAAGTGACCGTGGAGTCGGAACCGGGAAAAGGGACAGCAGTGACCATGAAAAAACATATTGGAAGGTAAGCTTTATGGATGAGACCCTGAAATTGATCGAATTAGCTCACCAGGGAGATAAAGCAGCCAGGGACAGGCTGGTAACAGACAATATGGGACTGATATGGAGCATTGTAAAACGCTTTGCAGGTCGTGGATATGAACAGGAAGATCTGTTTCAGATCGGAAGTATCGGTCTGATCAAGGCAATCGATAAATTTGACCTGAATTACCAGGTGAGGTTTTCTACCTATGCAGTACCAATGATATCAGGTGAAATCCGGAGATTTTTGCGGGATGACGGCATGATTAAGGTAAGCCGTTCTTTAAAAGAACTGGCAGGAAAAGTATTTCTTGTAAAAGAAGAATTATCGGACTGTTATGGACGGGATCCAACCGTAGAAGAGATTGCAGGGAAGCTTGGGGTAAGCAGTGAAGAAGTAGCCGCTTCCCTGGAGGCAGGCGCCCAGGTGGAGTCTATTTACAGGCCTTTAAGCGCCACAGAAGGAGAAAAAGGTGTTTTAATGGACAAGTTAGAAGAAAAAAGTGAGGCCCAGGAACAGCTTTTAAACAGGCTTACCCTGGAAAAAGTCATGAAAGATCTGGCACCCCAGGAAAAAGAACTGATCCTGCGCCGGTATTTTTATAATCAGACCCAGATGGAAACTGCAAAAGCGTTAGGGGTATCCCAGGTCCAGGTTTCCCGCCTGGAAAAAAAGTGTTTAAAAGAACTGCGAAAGCGTTTTGAAGGATAAAATAAACGGATAAAAACGAATAAAAATGAAAAAAAGGCACATTCTAGCTGTGAAAGGATGTGAGTTTCAGATGAAAATGAAAAGCGTAAAAGCAGTTCTTATTTTTCTTCTTCTTTTAGCAGGTATGGTCACAGGGTATCTGTTGTGGAGTATGAGGGAACCGGAGTATGAAAAAGAAGGGATGCTGGTGGAAAATGAGGTAACGGCGTATTATAACATGACAGAAACCGGAATTCCGGCTTTTGCGGCAGCGCCGGCCAGTCTGCTGATAGAAGAAAATGGCGAAGGGTGGAGTGAAAACCTATGAGCCAGACAGGCAGCAGCCAGAGTCAGACCGTCTATATACAGTTAAACCAGATCACGGAGCTCCGCCGCAGGGATGTATTTTTAAAGGATGTAGGGGAAGTGACCTGCCGGGATAAGGTGATCTTAAGTAAATGCAGGGCATTAAAAGTAAAGAGTATCCCTGAAAAAGAAGCAAGGCGTTATGTAATGAGCGCGCTGGAAGTAGTGCGGATGTTAGAGGCATTGGATCCGTCCATTGAGGTAAACAACCTGGGAGAGTCGGATTTTATCATCGCCTATAAGCCGCCAAAGGCTTCGGAAGTTTGCTGGCAGTGGATAAAAACAGTCTTTGTGTGTCTGGTCAGCTTTTTCGGGGCAGCATTTGCTATTATGACCTTTAATAATGATGTAAATGTAGGGGATGTACTCAGTCAGGTCTACTTTCAGGTCATGGGACGGCAGCCAGATGGTTTTGGGCTGATGGAAGCAGGATACAGTGTGGGACTTGCTATTGGGATTTTGGTATTTTTCAACCATATTGCAGTGAAAAAGCTGAATACCGATCCCACACCTTTGGAAGTGGAAATGCGCCTTTATGAAGAAAATATCTGTAAGACCCTGATCGACCAGGCAGGTAGAAAGGAGAAAGAGATCGATGTGGATTAAAAATATCTTTCTCCTTTTTTTCGGCCTTTGTTCCGGCGGGATCATTGCAGCCGGCGTTTATGCATTTCTGGCCATCATCGGTGTTTTTGTGCGGCTGATCGGGAAAACGAAGACAAAGAAAAATATCATGCTCTATGAAAATATGATCATTCTCGGGGGAGTATTGGGAAATATCATGGAGCTTTATAAGGTAAGACTGCCCTTAGGCGAAGTGTTTGGGCAGATCTTTCTTCTTACAGGGGGCGTCAGCGTGGGAATATTTACAGGCTGTCTTGCCATGTCTCTGGCAGAAACCTTAAAAGCACTTCCCACATTTTCAAGGCGGATCCGGCTGTCTGTGGGGCTTCCATGGCTGATCATTGCTATTGCTGCAGGGAAATGTGGCGGATCGCTGCTGTATTTCTGGAGGCGGATGGCAGCAGGATGAGAATGAAAAAAGTGGTTTCAACATGGTCATAGAAAGGAAAAGAACATGGAGATCGACAAGAAAAACTATGCGGACTACATTAAAGAGATCACCCCGGTCCATAATCTTTGGGATTCTATGGGAAAAGCATTTATAACAGGGGGACTGATATGCACTCTGGGGCAGTTGATTATGAACCGGGTGACAAATACCTGGGGGCTGGAGGCAGAGGCGGCAGGTGCCTGGACTTCCATTATCCTGGTATTTTTGAGCGCCTTATGTACCGGTCTTAACATTTACCAGAAACTGGTAAAATTCGGCGGAGCCGGAGCCCTTGTACCCATCACCGGCTTTGCTAATTCCGTAGCTGCTCCCGCAGTGGAATTCCGCTCCGAAGGCCAGGTTTTCGGTATCGGTGTAAAGATATTTACCATCGCCGGGCCTGTGATCCTGTATGGCGTGGGAGTAAGCTGGATATTGGGAATGGGATACTGGGTTTTGCAGAAAATGTGAGTCGCATAGACGGCTCATTTTTTGTGTGTTATACTATTGATTATTAACTATCATAAAAGTCAGAAGAGAAGGATAAGGAGAGAAATACATGGAGCATCTGCGCTGCGTGGTGGAGCGTATTACATATCAAAATGAGGAAAATGGTTATACAGTTTTAAAATGCGCAGTGAAAAACTATAGTGATCTGGTAACAGTAGTTGGCACTATGCCGGATACCCATGTGGGCTCTGTCCTGTCTTTAGACGGCTTCTGGAAAATGAACGCCAGATACGGCAGGCAGTTTTGCGCAGAGCGCTTTGAGGAAACGCTTCCTGCCACTGTATATGGTATTGAAAAATATCTTGGGTCCGGTCTTGTCAAAGGGATCGGGCCTGTTTTTGCAAGAAAGATCGTGGAAAAATTCGGTGAAAATACGCTGGATATTATCGATGAGACACCGGAAGAACTGATCAAAGTTCCCGGCATTGGAAAAGTGCGGGCAGAACGGATCAAAACCAGCTGGAAGGACCAGAAAGAGATCAAAAATATTATGCTGTTCCTTCAAAGCAACGAAGTCAGCACTTCCCATGCTACCAAGATCTATAAAACCTATGGAAGTGAAAGCATTTCCATTGTAAAAGAAAATCCATACCGCCTGGCAGATGATATCTGGGGCATTGGATTTAAAACAGCCGATTCCATTGCGGAGAAAATGGGCATTGACAAGACAAAATTTGTCCGTCTGCGCAGTGGTATTTTTTATACCTTAAATAAACTGGCGGAAAATGGTCACTGTTATGGGGAACGGGAGCAGCTGGTAAAAAAGGCAAAAGAACTTCTGGAAGTAGAAGAAGGAGAAATTGAAGTTACCTTAGATGAGATGCTTCGCACCAAGGACGTGATCCAGGAGGAAGAAGCCATTTATCTGCCGCCTTATTATTTTTCAGAAAGCGGTTGCGCAAAGCGGCTGCTGGAACTTTTGCTTACCGGACGAAAATCTGTGATTGATACAGAAAAAACACTGGAAAAAGTGGTATCTCAGTCGCAGATCACCTACGATGAGATCCAGTTAGAAGCAGTAAGAACAGCTATTTCTTCCAAAGTCATGATACTCACCGGCGGTCCGGGAACCGGAAAAACCACTACCACACTGGGTATTATATCTGCCTATAAGATGGACGGTTATAAGATCCTTTTAGCAGCTCCAACAGGACGGGCGGCAAAGCGTATGGCAGAGGCAACAGGTATGGAAGCAAAGACCATTCACCGCCTTTTGGAATATAAGCCGCCGGAAGGATACCAGAAAAACGAGGACAAGCCTTTAGAAGGAGATGTGCTTATTCTGGACGAATGTTCCATGGTGGACATCATGCTTATGTACAACCTGTTAAAAGCAATCCCGGAACATATGTCTCTGGTTTTAGTTGGTGACATTGACCAGCTTCCAAGTGTAGGAGCTGGAAATGTGCTCCGTGATATGATCAATTCTGAGCGGATCCCGGTGGTGCGTCTGACCAGGATCTTCCGTCAGGCACAGGGAAGCCGTATTATCATGAACGCCCATAGGATAAATAAAGGGGAAGCTATTGATATGCGGGGCGGCAAAAATTCCGACTTTTTCTTTGCGGAAAAGCAGACAAACGAAGAAACTGTGGCAACGCTGGTTCAGTATTGCAAAGAAAACCTCCCACGGTATTACCATGTAGATCCTATTCAGGATATCCAGGTGCTGACGCCTATGCAAAGAGGAGAGTGCGGCGCAGCCAATCTAAACCAGATACTTCAGGAAGCCATGAATCCTACAGATATCTGCCTGCGCCGGGGTGGTACCCAGTATCGGTTGAATGATAAAGTAATGCAGATCAGAAACGATTATGACAAAGAAGTATTTAATGGGGATATTGGGACTATCTGCAAAGTGGATACAGAAGAACGGGAACTGACGGTAGATTTTGATGGGCGAAAGGTAGTCTATGATGTGACGGAACTGGATGAGTTGTCATTAGCTTATGCAGTCACCATCCACAAAGCCCAGGGAAGCGAATATCCCATTGTAGTCATGCCCTTTACCATGAGTCACTTTGTGATGCTGCAACGAAATCTTCTCTATACAGGTGTTACAAGGGCGAAGAAGATACTGGTATTGATCGGGGAGCGGAAAGCCATTTTTTATGCCATCCGCAATGAAACAACAGCAGGGAGAAATACGAAGCTGGCGAAGCGGCTACAGCCGGAAAGTGAAGAGTCGCGGGCTGTGGCAGCGGCACTGGCAAAAAAACTGGTCCAGGGAGAAGAAACTGTGGGGGCTGACGGAACAGCTTTGCAAAAACCAAATTCAGCACAAAAAGAAAAAATGATCGTATACAAAAACAGTATCCAGCCGTCTATGGTATCGGAAACACCGGCCGCCTACGAAGGCAACCTCTGGAAACGCCTTTCCCAGTCGAAATTTCGCAGCAGTTTCACATTAAAGGCTAATGACAGGCATTATGTAATAGAAAAAGGTATGGATACAGTGCGAAGCCATGCCACAGATTTTATCCGTGACAGGCTGGCACCTGCAGAGCCGAAAAATGATGGAAAACAGACACCAATGAGAGGTCATCCTGTATTTATCGGGCAACACGCTACCGGTACCTGCTGCCGCAGTTGTCTGGAAAAATGGCATCACATTCCAAAGGGAAGAGAACTGACAGAAACAGAGCAAAAATATGTGGTAGATGTGATCATGGAGTGGATCAAAAGGCAGATGCAGACCTTATAAGAGAGTTGTATGAAATGGTTACAAATCTGGATGTTTTGCAGCTTTCAGATGGAGAAAAATGCACACTGGCTTTATTTGGAGATATTGCACGACGCTTGGCGATTGCAAATCCGTCATTGGATGATCCACTTCAGGGAGATGGTGTGGTTCTAATCGATGAATTGGAACTTCATATGCACACTTCCTGGCAACGGAAAGTTATTTCCATGTTAAAGAAAACATTTCCTAATATTCAGTTTATCATTACTACTCATTCACCTCAGATCCTGGGGGAGGTAGATCACGATTTTAATGTTTATGCTTTATCCAGGAACGGATCGGATATTCAGGTGGTACAAACAACGGGGATGTTTGGTATGGATTCCAATTCTATTTTGGAAGACAAAATGGAAACAGATTCGGTAAGTGCGATCATTAAACAAAAAACAGAGGAAATGTATTCCTTGCTTGAATTGAAAGACTTTGATGGTGCGGAAAATATTGCAGATGAGATTGACGAATTGACTCAGAACAGAAATATAGATACAGTTCGTGCAAGGGTAATTATCAGAAGAGGTAGATACAAGAATAACGATTTATCTAATCCGTAACGATGAACAGAATATTTCGTTATGCGGGTGTGCATTTTTTATGCGATTTTATAGCTTGTTCATAATATCTAACAGGTGCTGATAGCTGTCCACACTGTCGTAAACCACATCTGCAGAGGAGAAATTGTGAAACAGCTTTCTGGCACAGTCGATTTTCGCTTTTTCAATAGGCTTCAAATTTAATGTTTCCATGGGAGCATACACCCAGCCCTCCGGATTTCAGAGAATCGGAGAGCTTAATATTATTGCGAGCCTGGATACGGTGAATATTATCCAAAAGCTGACCGTAATCGAGCTGTACCTTAGCGTTGGCAAAGCCCATGTACAGTTCTTCATCAGAAGGCATCCAGTTTGTCACATCTCGCTTGATTTCAACATCGCGGCGGTAGGTGAAGTGGTCGTTGAAAGGCTGACCAGCAAATACACCTACCACGCTGTCCACAGCCTCGGTCTGGTAAGGCTGTATGGTAAATTTGAATTTCATCTCAGCCATTACAGCACCTTCCTTTGCGTTCTCGGACTATAGGTTTCAAATATCTGCTCAAAGTTTGTGGCTACGCTGTCACTCGCCATACTGCTGTCACGGAATACGGCATAAACTGGCTGCTTCTGCGCAATGGCTTTGACGGTTTCTTCTGTAACATCCTTGTCAAAGCAGGCAATCAGATAACCATCCGCTACAGAGAACACCTTCTTGCCAGCAATTTCTGTTTCCTGAATGTCAGAGGAGAGCAAAATACCAAGGTCGAGCATTACCTGGAAGAGCAGATCTTCTGGTGTACGATCCGGCTTGATATTGTCAGCGAACAGTTCCATCTGTCCCTGATTGTAATCGGCAGGGCGGTAGTAGACATCTTCCATATTACTGCTGTCTATTTTGAAAACGCGGAAGCCGATATCAAGATTAGTAGTGGTAAGCGGATTTTCTTCCTTGATCTTCTTTCCAGCACGACGGATACGCTCTTCACCAATTTCACAAATATTACTATATTGTGCATTTTGAATAGTTTCTGGTAGTTGAACCATAATAAATTTTCTTGAACTGTTATCGGTTAGGTTCCAGGATTTGCCAACAATAAGTGCTGAACGTGATTTTTATTTGAGTTAGATACATTATTTAAAAAGAATGAGAATCCACAATATGGATGAATGTCATTTTTAGGTTTAAAGAAATTACTGGAAGAGGGAACTTGATAATGGCTAAAATTGCACATTTTCCCAAACAAAATCACCCTTAAAACCCCGCATAAACTCTGATTGTATGCGCCAAAAAACAAACATTGTTTTTTCTTTAACACAAGATAAAATTTATCAAAAAATCACTTGCCTTTCTCCGAAAATATGATATCATTCGTGGTGAGTTAAGAAAAACTAACAATCGCGGAATACAAAAACAGGAGGAAGGAAATGTTTAACTACGAACAGTGGGACGGATTTGAAGGTCGTCTCTGGAAAGAAGAGATCAATACAAGAGATTTCATTCAGAAGAACTATACACCATATGACGGTGATGCATCATTCTTAGCAGGACCTACCGAAGCTACGGATAAGCTTTGGGGAATTCTGCAGGGACTTCAGAAGGAAGAGCGCGCTAAGGGCGGCGTTTTAGATATGGATACTGATATCGTATCTGGTATTACTTCTCATGGACCTGGATATATTAGTGAAGAGACAAAGGACTTAGAGCAGATCGTTGGTCTGCAGACAGACAAGCCATTAAAGAGAGCATTCATGCCTTACGGTGGTATCCGTATGGCAGAGGAAGCTTGCAAGAACTATGGCTACGAGCCAAGCCCAGAGCTTCACAAGATCTTCACTGAGTACTGCAGAACCCATAACCAGGGCGTATTTGATGCTTACACTCCAGAGATGAAGAAAGTTCGTCACAACAAGATCATTACCGGACTTCCAGATACTTATGGCCGTGGACGTATCGTAGGTGACTACCGCCGTGTAGCTCTGTACGGTATCGACCGCCTGATGGAAGAGAAGGCAAATGATTTTGCTAACTGCGGTGACGGAACTATGACTGATGACGTGATCCGTTTAAGAGAAGAGATCTCCAGACAGTATCAGGCATTAAAGGATATGAAGAAGATGGCAGCATCTTACGGATACGATATTTCCCAGCCTGCTAAGACTGCTAAGGAAGCTGTTCAGTGGTTATACTTCGGATACTTAGCTGCAGTTAAGACCCAGAACGGTGCTGCAATGAGCGTTGGTCGTATCTCTACTTTCCTTGATATCTACATCAAGAGAGATATGGATAAGGGCATCTTAACTGAGTCCCAGGCTCAGGAGCTGATCGACCACATGGTAATGAAATTCCGTATGGTTAAGTTTGCAAGAATCCCATCTTACAACCAGCTGTTCTCCGGCGACCCGGTTTGGGCTACTCTGGAAGTTGGTGGTATCGGCGTAGACGGACGTTCTATGGTAACTAAGACCGACTATCGTTTCCTGCACACCTTAGAGAACATGGGACCATCCCCAGAGCCAAACATGACTGTTCTTTATTCTTCTGCACTGCCAGAGAACTTCAAGAAGTATGCAGCTAAGATCTCTATTGATACAAGCTCTGTACAGTATGAGAACGATGACGTAATGAAGCCAGAGTGGGGCGATGATTACTCCATCTGCTGCTGCGTATCTGCTACCCAGACCGGTAAGGAAATGCAGTTCTTCGGTGCCCGCGCAAACCTGGCTAAGTGCTTACTGTACGCTATGAACGGTGGACGTGATATGAAGTCCAAAGAGCAGGTTGGTCCAGAGTACACACCAATTACTTCTGAATACCTTGATTATGATGAAGTGATCCGTAAGTACGAGGTAATGATGGATTGGCTGGTAGGCGTATATGTAAATACCTTAAACCTGATCCAGTATATGCATGACAAGTACTTCTATGAGGCTGCTGAAATGGCTCTGATCGATACCGATGTCAGACGTACATTCGCTACCGGTATTGCTGGTTTCTCTCATGTAGTTGACTCCTTAAGTGCTATTAAGTACGCAAAGGTTAAGACTGTTCGTGATGAGACTGGCCTGATCGTTGACTTCGTAACTGAGGGAGACTTCCCAAGATACGGTAATGACGATGACAGAGCAGATGAGATTGCTGTATGGCTGTTAAAGACCTTCCTTGAGAAGTTAAAGAGACGTCACACCTACAGAAATTCTGAGCCTACAACTTCTATCCTGACCATTACTTCCAACGTAGTATATGGTAAGGCTACCGGAAGCATGCCAGATGGCAGAAGAGCAGGCGAGCCACTGTCCCCAGGTGCAAACCCAAGCTACGGCGCAGAGCAGAACGGCTTACTGGCTTCCTTAAACTCTGTAGCTAAGCTGCCTTACGAGTGGGCTCTGGATGGTATCTCCAATACCCAGACTATCAACCCAGATGCTTTAGGCCACAGCGAAGAAGAAAGAGTAGATAACCTGGTACAGGTATTAGACGGCTACTTCGATCAGGGCGCTCATCACCTGAATGTAAACGTATTTGGTAAGGAGAAGCTGATCGATGCTATGGAGCATCCGGAGAAGGAAGAGTATGCTAACTTCACTATCCGTGTATCTGGATACGCTGTTAAGTTCATCGACTTAACAAGAGAGCAGCAGATGGACGTTATCTCCAGAACCTGCCATGCAACCATGTAATTTAATACAGGCTGCATTTAATGTAACTGAGAAATAAAATAGCATTCCGCTATTGATCAAAGATCCATATAATGATGTAACGGTTCAGGACATTATGTTCTGGACCGTTATAAATATTTATGGAATGCATTTTCAGAAAATAAGGAGAAGGACGTGGAAGGATTTGTTCATTCTATGGAGACCTTTGGACTGGTTGACGGTCCAGGTGTCCGTTTCGTTGTATTTCTTCAGGGCTGCCGCATGCGGTGCCGTTACTGCCATAACCCGGAGACATGGAAATTAGAGGGAGGTACTCCCTGGACTGCAGATAAATTATTTTCCCATGTGTACCGTTATAAGAGTTACTGGAATAAAAAAGGACAGCCAAACGGCGGTATTACCGTCAGCGGAGGAGAACCTCTTCTCCAGATCGACTTTGTTACAGAGTTTTTTAAGAAAGCCAAGGAAAAAGGAGTTCACACAGCTCTGGATACAGCAGGCAATCCTTTTACACTGGAAGAACCATTTATCAGCAAATTTGAAGAACTGATGAAAGTAACGGATCTGGTGATCCTTGATTTTAAAGAGATCGACAACGAAAAACACAAAAAATTAACCGGATGTCCAAACGATAATATCGTACAGATGGCAAAATGGCTGTCAGACCACGGAAAAGATATGTGGCTGCGCCATGTACTTGTGCCGGATCTGACCGATGACGAAGAAGGACTGGTAAGAACCCGTGATCTGATCCGGGAATTAAAGACAGTCAAACGTGTAGAGGTGCTTCCATATCATACACTGGGACTGTTTAAATGGCAGAAACTGGGAATTCCTTATACTTTGGATGGTGTGAGAACACCTACTGCAGAAGAAGTAAAGAAGGCAGAGGAGATCTTGGAAGTAAGTAAATATCAGTAATATGAAAAAGACAGAGGTAGCTATACAGGACATACCTGTTGGTGCAGCTGTCTTTTTTATTATGCAGAAGCTCCAGGTTAGTATGTAAAAGAGGCAAACAGGATTTCTGTTTAAAATTTTGTACATGTTCTATGTAAATTATTTCTTGGCATTTTAGGGTGACTGGTAGTATAATATATGCATGTGATAATAAATTAACAAACTAATGATCTCAAAATAATGTGAAAACAGGAGGTAATTATTATGGCAAGACTGAGAATGATGCGTGCGCCGCAGAAATATGTACAGGGAAAGGATTCTCTGTTTAAATTCCATGAGGAAATGAAAGATCTTGGAAACAAATTCTTGTTTGTCTGTTCAAGAAGTGGATACAAAATGTGCCATGATAAGATTGAGAAGAGTTTTGAAGGAACAGAAGATATCCGCCAGTATGAGATTTTTGGTGGTGTATCCAGTGTTGGTGAGATTGAACGGATGAGAAAAATTGTCCGCGAAAATAGACTGAATGTAGTAGTAGGTGTTGGCGGTGGTTCAGCCATTGATACAGCAAAAGCTACTGCTCATTATGAAAAACTTCCGGTGGTAATTATCCCAACAGTCGTTGCGACAGATGCTCCATGTACAGGACTTTCTGTTATTTACAATGATGATGAGACATTTAACAGCTATTTATTTTATCCAAAGAACCCGGAAGCTGTTATTGTGGACAGTGATGTGATCGCAAAATCGCCTGTTAAATTTTTGGTAGCAGGTATGGGTGATGCTCTTGGAACTTATTTTGAAGCAAGAGCATGTCAGCGTACCGATGCGCCAAGCCTGGAATTTGGTGGTATTACAAGATCTGCAATGGCACTGTGCAAACTTTGCTATGAGACTTTAAAAGAGTATGGCGCAGCTGCAAAACATGCCTGTGAAAATCAGGTGGTTACTCCAGCGTTGGATGCTATCATCGAAGCCAATGTATACCTGTCTGGTGTAGGCGCTGATAATGGCGGTCTGGCTGTTGCCCATTCATTCTATAATGGTCTGACAGCTTTAGGCGGACACAGTGCACCACATGGAAACTGCGTTGCTTATGGTACTCTGGTACAGCTGATATTAGAGGGCGCTCCAAAGGCAGAGTTTAAAGAAGTTCAGGATTTCTGCCGGGAAGTAGGTCTTCCTGTTACTCTGGAAGAAATTGGTGTAACAACCAAGGAACAGGTAAAGGTCATTGCAGAGCATGCCTGTGTAGAAGGCGAATCCATACATAATATGGTAGCAGATGTAACTGCAGATCAGCTTTACGATGCAATCCTTGCTGCTGATTCTCTGGGGAAAGAGGTACTGGGAAAATAGTGCTGTATTTAAGCATTAAAGTATTCCTCAGCAAGCACAGTCTGTATAAAGGCCCGCACCTGAGGGAGTTCAAAATAATGGCTTTTATATAAAATATGAGAAGTACGTATAAAGGGAGATCCGTCCTGAAAGAAAAGGGGCGTGATGCTCCCTTTATAATTTTTTAAACAGATCTCCGGCAAAATAGACCAGCCAATACCATTTTCCACCATTTCCAGGCAGCTGGAAATATCATCGATCCAAAGCTGGGTGCGGCAGTTGGCACACCCATTTTCCTGTTTCCACTGTTCAATGCGGTCGTAAAAAGGAGAGTCCGTATGACGTCCGATATAAGGGATATCCTTTAAGGAGAGTTCAGCCATTTCCTGATTTCGTACCAGACATACCGGTTCTCTAGAAAGGATAACATCCCCATCCTGCCAGTTAAAATTGCCACGGACCAATGCAATAGAGATCTCATTATCAGCCAGTACACGGTATAACTGGGTACTTTGCATTGTAGTCACATAAATGTCTACTTTTGGATATTTTTTCATAAATGTTTTCAGTACAGCTGGAAGTTTATACCGGGCAATATTAACAGAAACACCGATCTTTAAAGAACCGCAGATCTCCCCCTGGAGCGAAAGGGCATAGGCCCGTATGTGTTCCATGGACTGGGAGATCTTTTCAATTTCCGGGAAGATCCCCTCAGCAGCGGGTGTAGGGAGAATGCCTTTGCGGGAACGGATAAAAAGCTGGCATCCCAGGTCCTGCTCCATTTTCTGGATTCGTTTGGTGAGAGAAGACTGGGTGGTATAAAGCTTCTTTGCTGTCTTTGTAATATTCTGTGTATCGATCAATGTTTTTAAAAGTTCAATATCCTGTTCATCCATAAATAAACCAACCTCCTGTCAGGCAAATTTCCATAAACATAAACCATTCCATAATGGAATGTAATATAATGAAATTATACAATTTTACAGAATGGATAGCAAGGCCTATAATACAGTTAAACAAAGAAAAACGTATAGAAATCAATATAAAGGAGGACTTGTTTTATGTATATGAAGAAATATCCCTGTGTTTACATGAGAGGCGGTACCAGCAAAGCCGTATTTTTCCATGAGAAGGATCTGCCGGAAGATCAGAGTCTCTGGGATGACATTTTTATGAAAGTCATGGGAACCCCGGATGTAAAACAGATCGATGGAATGGGCGGAACCGTATCATCTACAAGTAAGGTTGCCATTATTTCCAAATCCGACCGCCCGGATGTAGATGTAAATTATACATTCCGCCAGGTAGACATTATCATTCCAAGGGTAGATGGAAGCGCCAACTGCGGAAATATCTCATCTGCTGTAGGTCCATTTGCCATTGATGAGGGCCTGGTTCCGGCTGTAGAGCCAATCACAGTAGTTCGTATTTTAAATACCAATACCAACAAGATCATTGAAGAACATGTACGTGTAAAAGATGGCCATGCAGATGTGTATGGGGATGAAGTGATCAAGGGTGTTCCTGGAACAGGTTCCCGTATTGATATGTATTTTGAAGATCCGGCAGGTTCTAAAACAGGAAAGCTCTTCCCCACAGGACAGAAAAAAGAGATTTTTGATGTACCGGGATATGGTCCGGCAGAGGTAACGGTTTTAGACTGCTCCAATCCTATGGTATTTATCAAGGCATCGGATCTGGGAATTAAAGGAACGGAACTGGTGGAATTAAACCAGAATGCAGATGTTATGGAACATATTGAACGGATCCGTGGAATGGCAGCTGTTAAGTGCGGGTTTGTGGAAAAATGGGAAGATGCCAGAACGAAATCTACTTCTGCACCAAAGGTATCCATTGTATCAGCGCCTCAGGATTACACAGATATGGACAAAAATCAAGTAAAGGCCGAAGATATGGATCTGTGTGTAAGAGCAATCTCCGTAGGTGCCCTGCATAAGGCATATCCTATGACAGTAGCTGTAGGAACAGGTGCTGCTGCAAGGATCCCTGGAACCATCGTTTATGAAACATTAAAAGCTCCATTAGAGGGTGATATCATCCGTCTGGGACATTCCAGCGGTATTACGGATGTAGATATTAAGATGGATGGAGAAAAGGTGTTAAAAGGCGGCGTTACAAGAACAGCAAGAAGGATCATGGATGGCTTTGTATACATAAGAGAATGATCTGAAGTAACTTCATAAAAATAAGATAATTGGGGAAATGTTTTAACATTCAGGAGGAATTACATATGGGATTACAGGTATTGGCACTGGCCTGTCTGGTTGGCGCGATCATATTGGGATTTGTAAGAAAGATGAATGTAGGTATTGTCTGTTTTGGACTGGCACTGATCCTGGGAACTATAGGGGGAATGGCGTCAGGAAAGATCTATGGCGGCTTTCCGTATAAACTGTTTAGCACATTGTTGGGAACCATGTTATTTTTCAGTTTGCTGCAGCAAAACGGAACACTGGAAAAAGTTTCCAAAAAGCTGATCAGCTTCTGCGGAAATAATACATTCCTGGTTCCGGTTATTATTTATCTTGTAAGTTTTATCCTTTCCGCTGCAGGCCCTGGTGCTATCAGCGTACAGTCAGTCACAGTTATGTTTGCTGTATCACTGGCAGTACAGATGGATGCAAGCCCGGTGCTTATGGGAGCAATGGCCATCCTTGGAGCAGTAGGAGGCACAGCATCACCTATTGCACTGACCGGTATCATTGTAAATGATCTTTTGGCACAGATGAATATGGAAGGCGTTGGAATGAACATGTTTATTGGAGTTTCCATTGCCAACTTTGCCTGTGCAGTTGTTACTTATATTGTTTTAGGCGGTTATAAACTGAGAAGAAGTGCCGGTGAAGCTGCTGCTGTGAAAGAACATTTTACAAAAGAACAGACCATCAGCCTGGTGGCATTACTGATCATGGTGGTTATGGTAGTTGGATTTTCTTATGATGTAGGACTGATCTGCTTTACTTTATCACTTGTTCTTATCCTTCTTAGAACTGCAGATGAGAAGAAAGCGATCAAGATGATCCCATGGAATGTACTGATCCTGATCGCAGGTGTCAGCGTACTGATGAATATTACCCAGACAATGGGCGGTATTGAGTTGCTTTCTAATATCCTTGCATCTTTTATGAACTCTGTTACAGCAGCGCCGCTTATGGGATTTACAGGCGGTCTGATGTCATGGTTTTCCAGTGCAAATGGAGTTGTATTCCCAACGCTGATCCCAACCGTTCCGGATATTTCAGCACAGGTAGGCGGTGCCTCTGTTATGCAGATGATCGTAGCCATCGTATGCAGCGCTACGGTAGCAGGTATCAGTCCTCTGTCTACAGGCGGAAGCCTGATCATGGCAAGTTACACCCAGGAATCTGGCTGTGATGAGAAAGAACAGCAGAAATTATTTGGACAGTTATTTATGCGTTCTGCTGGAATGGTAGCTTTGGTGTTTGTTCTGACTTTAGCCGGACTGCTTAAATTCCTTGGATAAATTTTAAGAAAACATAATACAGAAGGGGAAGATGAAAATGGAAAAATTTGCATATATTGGCTGCCGTACCACAAAAGAGCGAAAAGCCAGAGGAAAAGGGATCAGTGTATACAAGGTTGATGGAGATAACTGGGAGCTGGTACAGATCCTGGAAGGTCAGGTAAATCCTTCTTATCTCTGTCTGAATAAAGCACAGGACCGTCTGTACAGCATACATGGAGATTTTTGCCAGGTAAGCGCATTTAAGATCCGGGAAAATGGTACCTTAGAGTACCTTAATACAGTAAAAACATATGGTACCAATCCGGTGCATCTTACATTAGACCCAGAAGAAAGATGGCTTTATGTAGCCAATCTCCAGACAGGAAGCGTATCTGTGATCCCAGTCCTTGAAGATGGATCTTTGGGAAAACTTCATGACCTGGAATTTATTTCAGGAAATGGCGGTCCCGGCTATATTTCCCATCCTCACCAGACCATGAAAGACAGAAGCGGACGCTGGCTGGTGGTCCCTTCCCAGGGGCGACTGCAGGGAGTCGGGAAACTGACCGTGTTTGCCATTGACGAAGAACAGGGAAGTCTGAAAGAAACATTTATCCAGAAAGGCCGTACCGGTGCGGAACCAAGACACTGCGTGTTCCATCCGGGAAATAAATACTGTTACTGTGTAAATGAAAAAGACAGTACCGTAGCAGCTTATGATTTTGATGAAAAGACAGGTAAGCTGGCATTAAAACAGCTTCTTACCAGTCTGCCGGAAGATTATGCAGGAGATGGCTGGGCAAGTGCCATTGATATCCATCCGGAAGGTCATACACTGTATGTTTCCAACAGAAAACATGACAGCATTACGGTTTATCATCTGGATGAAGCAACAGGAAATATGACTTATATCCAGAATATCAAAACAGGCGGAGAGCAGCCAAGATTTATTACATTAAACCCGGAAGGCACCAGACTTTTGGCAGCAAATGAGCTTTCTGATACCATTACTGTTTTTGAGATCCTAAAAGATGGAACGTTGAAAGATACAGGAAGGAAGATCGCTACAGAAAGTCCGGTGTGCATTGCATGGAAAACCTGTTAGTACAAGATGTGGGATAATTTCAGATCAGGACATGTTAATACATATAAATTATAGAAGAAAAGGAGAATGAGTATGGTCACCTTACACAGCGGAAAACAGATCATTATTGATAATAAGAGGATTGCATCAAAAGAAGAAGCAGTAGCTATCTCACAGGAAGAGGCATTTAAAAATACACTGACTTACCAGGTGTTAAAGAAGCATAACCATTCTGATAATATGGAACATTTACAGATTCAGTTTGACTCCATGGGAGTATATGATAATACTTATGTAGGTATCCTTCAGACTGCTTATGCCAGCGGTTTAAAGGAATTTCCAATGCCCTGTGTATTTACCAACTGCCATAACTGCCTTTGTGCAGTAGGCGGCACTATTAATACCGATGTACATAAATATGCGGAGTCAGCCTGTAAAAAATCCGGAGGCATTTTTGTACCGCCTCATGAAGCGGTGATCCACCAGTATATGCGTGAAATGATCGTGAAGTCCGGGGATATGTCTATTGTATCTGACTCCCATACCCGCTATGGAACACAGGGATCTTTATCCATCGGTGAAGGCGGCCCGGAACTGGCAAAGGCAATGCTTGGAAAGTATTATGAGATCGATTATCCGGAAGTGATCGCTGTATTTTTAACAGGTGCTCCAAAGCCATGGGTAGGACCTATGGATGTAGCCTTAAGCATCATCGGAAAAGTATTCAAGAATAATTTCGTTAAGAATAAAGTCCTGGAATTTGTGGGACCTGGTGTAAGCAGCCTGTCCATGGATTTCAGAAATGGTATTGATACCATGACTACAGAGTCTGCCTGCCTTTCTTCTTTATGGTCCACCGATGAAAAGACAGAAGAGTATTTTAAGATCCATAACCGTCCAGATGATTATAAGAAAATGGTGCCGGGAAATGCAGCCCTTTATGACGGTATCGTAGAGATCGATCTGGATACCATTGTTCCTATGATCGCCCTTCCGTTCCACCCAAGCAATGCATATCCTCTGGCAGATGTGATCGCAGAGCCGGAAAAATACCTGTCTATGGTAGAAGAAGAGGCAAAGCGTGTATTTGAGAACAACCCGGATATCCATTTAGACCTGCTTTCCAAGATCCATGATGGAAAGATCAAGGTTGACCAGGGCGCTATTGCCGGCTGTGCAGCAGGATCCTTTGAAAATATCTGTGCAGTAGATACCATTGCAAAGAAATTAAACAAAGGCTTGGGAACATTCCCGCTTAATATTTACCCGGCTTCCCAGCCGATCATGTATGAGTTAAATAAAGCAGGTGTATTAAATGACCTGATGACTTACGGCGTAAGAGTGAAGACCGCTTTCTGCGGCCCTTGCTTTGGCGCTTCAGATGCTCCGGGAAATAATGATTTCTGCATCCGCCACAGTACCAGAAACTTCCCCAACCGTGAAGGCTCCAATCCGGCAACGGGCCAGATCGCTTCCGTTGCGCTTATGGACTCCAAGTCCATTGCAGCAACCGCATTTAACGGCGGTTATCTGACTTCCGCAGAAGATGTGCCGGTAGAATATTACACTCCAGAGTATCATTTTAACAGTGATATTTATAAGAATATTGTATACAACGGCTATAAAAATCCAAAGCCTGAGACAGAGATCGTTTATGGTCCTTCCATTAAAGATTGGCCAAAGATGGTTGCCCTTACAGACAACTTACTGCTTCAGGTAGCCAGCGTGATCCGTGATGAAGTAACTACTACTGATGAACTGATCCCTTCTGGTGAAACTGCATCCTATCGCTCTAATCCATATAAGATCTCTGAATTTACACTGATCCGCAAGGATCCTCACTATGTGGGAAATGCAAAAGCCATTCAGGAATATGAAACAGCCAGAAGAAACGGGGATGCAAAAAAGACAGCAGAAGTTTATGAAGTATTAAAAGCAGCAGGAGTAACAGCAGATACAGAGGAGCTGATGAAGACTACAGGAATTGGCTCTGTCCTTTATGCAAAACGCCCAGGTGACGGTTCTGCAAGAGAATATGCAGCCAGCTGCCAGAAGGTTCTTGGAGGACTTGCCAATATCTGTATTGAGTATGCAACCAAGCGTTACCGCAGCAACTGTGTAAACTGGGGCATTCTGCCATTTACCAATCCGGATAAGGAAATTGTTCTGGAACCAGGAGAATATGTATATCTTCCAGGCATCCGCAAAGCAGTAGAAGAAGGAGCCACAAAGGTAACAGCTACGGTGATCGGAACAGATGGAAGCACCAGACCAATGGAACTGGAACTTAAAAATGTAACAGAAGCAGAAAAGAAGGTACTTCTTGCAGGTTCTCTGATCAACTTTTATAAGGAAGAAAAATAATAAGAAGTAAAAGCAAGATGATATCCCAAAAAGATCCAAAGAGTAAGGGAATAGAAGGAGCATTTATGGAGAAAAGTGAGATGCGTAAACTGGCAGAGTTTATAGAAAAACTTAGCTGGGATGACCTGCCGGAAGAAGTAAAAACCACAGTATCTTTCCGGGTCCTGGATCTGATCAGCGCTGCTTTGGGAGCTGTGGATGATCCGCTGGTTAAAAAAGTAAAAGCTTCTTATTTAGAGAGAAATAACGGAACAGGCGGTAAGATCTGGGGAAGCGAAGGAGAAACGGATATTTCTACAGCTGCTTATATAAATGCCATGCTGGCCCATACTCTGGAACTGGATGATGTCCATCCGGCGTCAAAAACACATGGAAGCGCCAGCCTGATCCCGGCTGCATGGAGCTGTGCCCGGTATGTCCATGCTTCTGGAAAAGAATTTCTCACAGCAGTGGTATGTGGCTATGAAACCGTCAGCCGGATCGGTATGGCGTTGGGAGTAACAAGTCACAGAAAAAAGGGCTGGCATGCCACTGCTACCTGCGGAGGTTTTGGCTGCGCAGCTGCCTGCGGAAAGCTTCTGGGGCTGAATGCAGATGAGCTGGTATCGGCTCTTGGGATGGCAGGAACCCAGAGTTTTGGCAGATGGGCCTTTTTAGGGGATGGAAGCACCTGCAAAGTGCTCCACCCGGCCAGAGCGGTTGTAAATGGTCTGGATGCAGCATTTTTAGCAAAAGCCGGAATGACCGGACCGGAGCATATTTTGGAGGCAGAGGATGGCGGTTTACTGGCGGCTATGTCTGATACTGGTGATATAGTAAAAGTCAGTAAAGGTCTTGGTATAGATTGGGAGATCCTTCATATGGATATGAAGCCATATCCCTGCTGCCGCAGTGCCCATTGTGCTATAGATTGCAGTCTGAAATTAAGAGACAGTATTTTGGAAAAAATTGGAAAAGAGTACGATCATAAGACCTTAGAAGAAGAGAGAAAAAGGCTGACAGAAGCTATCAGGGAGATTGAGATCAAGACCTATGAAGTGGGATATAAGCAATGTGCAGTCAGTGATGGCTGTTTACATCCGCAAAATACCATAGATGCAAAGTTTTCCATTCCATTTTGTACAGCGGCAGCATTCCTTTTTGGAAAAGTGACTATGAGCGAGTTTTCAGATCAGACAGTAGAAGATCCTTCTATGCAATGCCTTATAGAAAAAGTAACGGTGATGCCGGATGAAGCTTTTTCGGCTGTATATCCGGCTCATTGGGGATGTTCTATGAAGGTCATTTTAGAAAATGGTATTGTTCTGGAAACACAGGTATCTGATCCGTCAGGAGGAGAGAATTACCCTCTTACAAAAGCGCAGATACTTAAAAAGGCAGAAAATCTTATTAAGATCTGCTATCCGGGAAAAGAAAAACAGATAGCAGAAAAATTGCTGGATCTGGCAGAGGCAGAGAGATTACCTGAATTATAAAACGTACCAGGAAGTATAAGAAGTATAAAAAGTATAAGATCCAGTAAGACAGCCTGAAGAAAGTCGTGAAAAACGATGAACTTCAGGCTGTTTGCGTTGTCATGAACTTCATTTTCTGTTACAATAAAAGGTACGGAAACAACCAGAAAATGCAGAAAGCCTAAAATCAGGTGACAGAATTTGAATTATAATACAGATAATAAAACAGATACAATATATCAGCCAACCATCTATCAATATGCAAATATCATCATCGACATATCCCACGAAAGCGTAGATAAGACTTTCCAGTACCGCATCCCGGAGCACCTTTTAGGGCAGATCACTGCGGGACAGCAGGTGTATATTCCTTTTGGCGCAGGCAGCCATAAACGCAAAGGCTATGTGGTGGAGTTGACCAACCAGACGGAATACGACATATCGAAAATAAAAGAAATCGACTCTCTGGTAGAAGGAAGCATTACCGCCCAGTCCCAGCTGATCCACCTGGCATGGTGGATGAAGGAACGGTATGGTTCTACTATGAACCAGGCATTAAAAACAGTGCTTCCGGTGAAGCAAAAGGTGCGGGAAGCGCCTAAGCGTAAGATCCATCTTCTGGTGGATGCGCTGACTCTGGAAGCTGCGATCCAGACAGCAGAGCGGAAAAAATACAAGGCCCGTCTGCGACTATTATATGCTTTAAAAGAAAATCCGGACCTTCCTTATGAAAATACCCTTCATAAGCTGAACCTGACGGCGGCAGCCATCCGGCCGTTGGAACAGGCGGGACTTCTTGCAGTCCAGGTGGTGAACCAGTACCGCAATCCCTTAGAGGAAATGCGCCGCCTTTTAACAGACGCTTCTAAAGCCCAGTGGAAACCGCCTGTTCTAAATAAGGATCAGCAAAGGATCGCAGCTAATATCTGTGAAAAATATGACAATGGGGACCGAAAACCATGTCTTATCCACGGTATCACAGGCAGCGGAAAAACAGAAGTGTACATGGAACTGATCAGTCATGTGATCCGGGCTGGAAAGCAGGTCATCCTTCTGATCCCGGAGATCTCCCTTACCTGGCAGACAGTCATGCGTTTTTATCTTCGTTTCGGGGACCGGGTATCTGTACTAAATTCCCGGATGTCCGCAGGAGAGCGCTTTGACCAGTATGAACGGGCCAGAACCGGGGATATTGATATTATCATAGGTCCAAGATCCGCTCTTTTTGTGCCCTTTGAACGATTGGGAATGTTGATCATTGATGAGGAACATGAAAATTCCTATAAAAGTGAGCTTTCTCCCAGATATGACGCCAGGGAAGTGGCAAGAAAACGGGGAGAAATGGAAGGAGCCATGCTGGTCCTTGGCTCTGCAACGCCTTCTTTGGAAACCTATACCAGAGCAGTAAGAGGGGAATATGACCTTTATAAGCTGACCAGACGTGCCAAAGCAGATGCTGTTCTGCCTACGGTGGAGATCGCCGACCTGCGGGAAGAATTAAAAGCGGGCAACCGGTCTATTTTCAGCGCAAGATTAAAAGAACTGTTAGAAGACCGTCTGGAAAAAGGGGAGCAGGCCATGTTATTTATCAACAGACGGGGCTATGCAACTTTTGTGTCCTGCCGATCCTGTGGGGAAGCGGTAAAATGTCCTCACTGTGATGTGACGCTGACCTATCACAAAGACGGCCGGATGATGTGCCATTACTGCGGTTATACTATCCGCCAGCCGAAAACATGCCCATCCTGTGGCTCCCCATATATTGCCCCTTTTGGTACGGGAACCCAGAAAATAGAAGAGATGGCCACGAAGATGTTTCCAAAAGCCCGGATCCTGCGCATGGACCTGGATACTACTTCTAAAAAGGGCGGTCATCAGCAGATCTTATCTGCTTTTGCAAGAGGAGAAGCAGATATCCTCATTGGCACCCAGATGATCGTCAAAGGCCACGATTTTCCAAAAGTCACTTTGGTAGGTGCTCTGGCAGCGGATCTTTCCCTCTATGCCAGTGATTACCGCTGCAGTGAGGAGACTTTTGATCTTCTGACTCAGGCAGCAGGAAGAGCAGGACGTGGAAATGCAGCTGGAAATGTGGTGATCCAGACCTACCAGCCGGATCATTACAGCATCCAGACAGCTGCGGCCCAGGACTATGAAGCCTTTTATACCCAGGAGATGAATTTCAGGAAACTTCTTGGATATCCGCCAGCAGTAGGGCTTTTAACCATCCAGATCGCAGATAAAAATGAGGGACGATTAGAACAGGCGGCAGCGTTATTGGAAGAGTGTCTGAAGCAGTGGATCGGGCAAAATGAGGATCTGTCAAAGGATGGAACGATCCAGTTTATAGGCCCTGTAAATGCTCCGGTGTTCAAAGTTAATGATATTTATAGAAAAATTTTATATATAAAGCAGGAAAACTATGATATACTGATACACATCAGGAAAATGGCGGAACAATGCTTAAAAGAAGCGCAAGGGCTTGAAAGTGTTGTTTTCCAGTCTGACCTGACTTAATTACGATATTTAAAGGAGAGATAAAAATGGCAGTTCGTCAGATCCGCGTTATTGGGGATGAAATTTTAAATAAGAAATGTAAACCGGTGAAAGAGATGACCGACCGTACAAAAGAACTGATCGAAGATATGTTCGAGACAATGTATGAGGCAAACGGTGTAGGTCTTGCCGCACCACAGGTAGGTATTTTAAAAAGAATTGTAGTAATTGATGTAGAAGACGGATATCAGTATGTACTGATCAACCCGGAAATTATTGAGCAGGACGGGGAGCAGACCGGTTATGAAGGCTGCTTAAGCGTTCCTGGAAAAACAGGCGTTGTTACAAGACCAAACCATGTAGTAGTAAGAGCGTTAGATGAGAACATGGATGAGATCGAAGTAGAAGGCGAAGGCTTACTTGCAAGAGCCATCTGCCATGAATGTGCCCATTTAGACGGTCAGCTTTATACTGAACTGGTAGAGGGCGAACTGATGGATACAGAAACTGAAAGTGAAGAAACGATCACAGAAGAGTAAACGCCGATTTTGAAAGGACTGAGAAATATACATGCGTATTGTATTTATGGGAACGCCGGATTTTTCCGTTCCGGCATTAAGAGCATTAGTTGAAGCGGGGCATCAGGTAACAGCTGTTGTGACACAGCCGGATAAGCCAAAGGGCAGAGGAAAAGATGTCCAGATGACTCCGGTTAAGATCCAGGCTTTAGAATATGGCATTCCGGTATACCAGCCTGTAAAGGTAAAAACACCGGAATTTGTAGAAGTATTAAAGAAAGAAGCACCAGATGCCATTGTTGTTATCGCTTTTGGTCAGATCTTATCCAAAGAGATCCTGGATCTGCCAAAATATGGCTGTGTAAACATCCATGCATCCTTACTTCCAAAATACCGTGGTGCAGCACCGATCCAGTGGGCTGTGATCGACGGCGAAAAAGAGACCGGTGTTACGACCATGATGATGGATGTTGGCCTGGATACAGGTGACATCTTAGAGACAAAGGTGATCCCCTTAGATCCAAAGGAAACAAGCGGCAGCTTATTTGAGAAGTTAAGTGAAGCAGGCGGTCCATTGATCCTGTCTACCCTTGAAAAACTGGAAAAGGGAACTATTACAAGAACTCCTCAGGGCGAGTCAGGCACCAGCTATGCAAAGATGCTTACAAAGACTTTAGGCGATATCAACTGGACCATGTCAGCCACAGCCATTGAGCGTCTGATCCGCGGCTTAAATCCATGGCCAAGTGCTTATACTTTTTATAATGGAAAGACTTTAAAAATCTGGGATGCAGATGTATTAGAGGAAGCAGTTCCTACAGATGCAGTTCCGGGACAGGTCCTTCAGGCTGACAAACATGGATTTACAGTCGCAGCAGGAGAGGGAATTTTAAAGATCAATGAACTTCAGTTAGAAGGAAAGAAACGTATGGCAGCAGATGCACTGCTGCGTGGCTTTACTATTACACCGGGAGAGATCCTGGGACATCAGGAGTAAAGATCCTGTTGTGGGAAACACAACCATCACTGTATGGAATAGAAAGAGAGTGATCTTATGTACGGCTACATGCCTATGTATTATTTTGACCCAACTTATGTCCTGATCATCATCGGCGTGCTCCTTTCTATGGGAGCATCTGCAAAGTTAAATGCTACCTATGGCCGTTATTCTTCCGTAGCCAGCCGCTGCGGCATGACCGGTGCCCAGGCAGCACAGCGGATTTTACAGTCCCAGGGAATTTATGATGTGACGGTGCGCCATGTATCAGGAAGACTGACGGACCATTATGACCCAAGAAGCAAGACTGTCAACCTGTCTGATACAGTTTATGGTTCTACCTCTATTGCAGCTATTGGTGTGGCAGCCCATGAGTGTGGCCATGCTATTCAGGATGCAAGAGATTATGTGCCCTTAAGACTGCGTGCAGCCTTAGTTCCGGTAGCTAATTTCGGTTCCCAGATCTCATGGCTCCTGATCATCCTTGGTATCGTATTAGGAGGAACCGGACTGATCAATCTTGGCATCCTTATGTTTTCACTGGCTGTTCTGTTCCAGATCATTACACTGCCTGTAGAGTACAATGCTTCTCACAGAGCGGTAGCGCTCCTTGACTCCATCGGTATTTTAGAGGGCCGGGAAGTAGGACAGACCAGACAGGTATTAAATGCAGCGGCACTGACGTATGTTGCCGCAGCCGCAGCATCCCTGCTGCAGCTTTTAAGACTTATGCTCCTGTTTGGAAACAGACGCAGAAATGACTAGAAAGGGGAACATGATATGGCAAAAGCCATAGACAGAGGCCTGGAAAACCGGGAGATTGTACTGGGTGTCCTGACAGAGGTACTGGATAAGGGCAATTTCGTCCATCTGGTGTTAAATCAGGCTTTAAGCAAATACCAGTATCTGGAAAAACCAGACCGGGCATTTATCACCAGGGTGACAGAAGGAACTCTGGAATATCTGCTTCAGATCGACTATATCATAAACAGTTATTCAAAAACAAAAACAGAAAAAATGAAACCGCTCATCCGTAATATCCTGCGGATGAGCGTCTACCAGCTCCTTTACATGGACCGTGTACCAGACAGTGCTGTTTGCAATGAAGCAGTCAAACTGGCCATACACCACCATTTTCAGGGGCTGAAAGGCTTTGTAAACGGAGTTTTGCGTACCATTGCAAGAAATAAGGAAGATCTGGATCTTTCCAGTCCGTATTTACGTTACAGCCTTCCGCAGTGGATGTATTCCATGTGGGAAAAAGACTGGGGAAAGGAAAATGCAGAAAAGATTGCAGAATCTTTCTTAAAGGAACGCCCTGTATGGGTGCGCTGTAATTTTAATCTGGCTTCCAAAGAAGAGATCCTGGCTTCCCTGAAGGCACAGCAGGCTACAGCAAAACCGGTAGAAGGTTTTGAGGCGATGCTTGCATTATCTGATTATGACTATTTAGAAAGCCTGGAAGCTTTTCAGAAAGGCTGGATCCAAGTGCAGGATATCAGCTCTGCTTTAGTAGGAGAACTGGCTGCGCCGAAAAAAGACAGCTATGTTATGGATGTATGTGCAGCTCCTGGTGGAAAAAGCCTTCATATAGCAGATAAATTACAGGGGACCGGCTGTGTGGAAGCAAGGGATCTTACATACCAGAAGGTGGCTCTTATTGAAGAAAATGCCAGCCGTATGGGGACAGTCAATGTAAAGGCTGTTCAGTGGGATGCAACAGAATTTGATCCTGCAAGTGAAAATAAAGCGGATCTTGTGATTGCGGATCTGCCCTGCTCCGGTCTGGGAATTATTGGAAGAAAGCCGGATATTAAATATCACACCACAGAAGAAAACTTAAAAGAACTGGCAAAGCTGCAAAGAGAGATCCTTTCTGTTGTATGGAAATACGTAAAACCAGGCGGTCGTCTGATCTACAGCACCTGTACCATCAATAAAGAGGAAAATGCAGAAAATGCCCGTTGGATCACAGAAAATCTTCCTTTTAAGCCGGAAGACCTGACAGAAGCCTTTCCATTAAAGGGAGAAGCATTTGCGGGCTTGAAAGAGAACACATATCCGGGAGCAGACCTTAAAAATGGTCAGATCCAGATCCTTCCAGGCATTTCTCCTTTTGAAGACTTTGACGGCTTTTTCATCAGTGTTTTCAAGCGTACATTATAAGGAGTATTGAAATATATGTTAGACCTGATCGATACAAAAGGTAAAAAAGATATAAAGTCCATGACACTGGAAGAAGTGACAGCAGAGATGACAGCCCTGGGAGAGAAATCTTTCAGGGCAAAGCAGCTTTATGACTGGCTACATGTAAAGCTGGCAGAAAGCTTTGATGATATGAGCACACTGTCCAAGGACCTGCGTCAGAAACTGAAGGAAAATTACAGTCTTACCGCTTTACAGGTAGCAGGAGAGCGCATTTCAGCTATTGACGGTACCAGAAAATACCTGTTCCGATTAGAAGATGGCAATGTGATCGAAAGCGTGTGGATGCAGTATCACCACGGGAATTCTGTATGTATTTCTTCCCAGGTGGGCTGTCGTATGGGCTGCCGCTTCTGTGCATCTACTCTGGATGGCATGGAGCGAAATTTACGTCCTTCTGAGATGCTGGACCAGATCTACCGTATCCAGACCATTACAGGAGAGCGGGTGTCCAATATCGTAGTCATGGGTTCCGGAGAACCGATGGATAATTATGATAATGTAGTCCGCTTTATCCGCCTGATCTCAAATGAGAAGGGCTTAAATATCAGCCAGAGAAACTTAACGATCTCAACCTGTGGCATTGTTCCTGGAATTAAAAAATTTGCAGAGGAAGGCCTTCAGGTCACACTGGCACTGTCCTTACATGCCCCAAATGACGAAGTGCGAAAGACATTAATGCCCATCGCAAACAGTTTTAAATTAAAGGATGTACTGGAAGCCTGCCATTATTATTTTGAAAAAACAGGAAGAAGACTTACCTTTGAATACAGTCTTGTAAAAGGGGTAAATGACAACCTGGAAGAGGCCAAGGCTCTTACAGAGCTGATCAAAGACCAGCATGGTCATGTAAATCTGATCCCGGTCAATCCGATCAAGGAACGTGATTATGTTCAATCTGACCGGAAGGCAATTGAGCAGTTTAAAAATTATCTGGAAAAACATGGCATTAACGCAACGGTGCGCAGGGAAATGGGCCGTGATATCGGCGGTGCCTGCGGCCAGTTAAGAAAGAGCTATCTGGAGGAAGGAGAGATCTGATATGGAAGCATATGCACTGACAGACACAGGAAGAGTTCGTTCCATGAATCAGGATTATATCTACGCTTCCCCTGAAAAAGTAGGCTCCCTGCCGGATCTTTTCCTGGTAGCAGATGGAATGGGCGGTCATAAGGCGGGGGATTATGCTTCCCGTTTCATGGTGGAAAACCTGGTGGTATACTTAACCCACCGCCATGACGGTCCCTGTGTTACCCAGATAAAAGAGGGGATAAAAACAGTCAATAAAGCCCTTTACGAGATGTCTTTAGAGAGAGAAGAATTTCAGGGAATGGGATGCACCTTAGTGGCTGCTGTGATCGAAGACGGTGTTCTGTATGCAGCCAATATAGGAGACAGCCGTTTATATCTGATCCATGACGGCTCTATCCGCCAGATCACCCGGGATCATTCTTATGTAGAAGAAATGGTGGCAATGGGAATGATGCAGAGAGGAAGCGCGGATTACAACCGGAAAAAGAACATTATTACCCGGGCAGCAGGCATCCGTCCTGATATTGTGCCTGATTTCTTTGAGGAAGAATTAGAACAGGGGGATTATATCCTTCTGTGTTCCGATGGACTGAGCAATATGGTAGACAACGATACCCTATGTTCCATTATCCTTTCTGAAGGGTCTTTAAAAGAAAAAGCGCAGCGTCTCATCGCTGAGGCCAATGAAAGAGGGGGAACAGATAACATAGCAGTTGTACTGGTAAAACCTGAGGAAGGAGGGATGGGATCATGTTAAATCCTGGAACCTATCTTCAGGACCGTTATGAGATATTGGGACGGATCGGTTCCGGTGGTATGTCTGTGGTTTATAAGGCAAAATGTCATACCTTAGACCGCCTGGTGGCCATTAAAGTGTTAAAAGAAGAGTTTGCCTCTGATGAAAATTTTGTCAGTAAATTTAAAATGGAAGCACAGGCAGCAGCCAGGCTGTCCCATCCCAATATTGTTAATGTTTATGATGTAGTGGACGAAGGTGACCTTCATTATATCGTTATGGAGCTGATCGAGGGTATTACCTTAAAGAACTATATCGAAAAGAAAGGTTTTCTTGAAAATAAAGAAGCCATTGGTATTGCCATCCAGGTGGCACAGGGAATTGCCGCTGCACATGAGCAGCATATCATCCATCGTGATATCAAGCCTCAGAATATGATCATTTCAAAAGATGGAACGGTCAAGGTAGCAGACTTTGGCATTGCAAGGGCTGTATCCAGCCAGACGATGAATGCGACAGCGGTAGGTTCTGTCCATTATATTTCGCCGGAGCAGGCAAGAGGCGGATACTGTGATGAGCGAAGTGATATTTATTCCTTTGGCATCACTCTTTATGAAATGGTCACCGGCAGAGTACCATTTGAAGGAGACAATACAGTTGCTGTTGCTCTTGCTCACTTAGAGGAGGCAGTTACACCTCCTTCCCAGTTAAATCCAATGGTAAGCCGCGGTTTAGAGGAGATCATTTTAAAATGCACCCAGAAAAAGCCGGATAGACGTTATCCTTCTATTGGGGATGTGATCACAGATCTTCGTCATGTAATGGTAGATCCGGATTATGATATTTATGGATCCGGACTGGAGACAGATGAGGAAAATGATCCGTCCATAACCCGGCCTATTTCCAGGGAAGAACTGGCGCAGATCCAGGGACGGCGCAGAAGCCGCGTGGAAGAAGCAGCAGTGCAGGAAGTGGAACCGGAAGAAGATGAAACAGAAGAACCTGAGGATTTTTCGGATGAAGATGAATATGAGGAAAAATCTCAGCCAGAACAGCCTACTCACAAAAAGAGAACTGTAAAGAAAAAGGAAAAAGATGTAAGTACCCAGTTTGAACGGATCATTATGGTCATGGGAATTGTGGCGGCTATTTTAGTGGCAGTTGTGGTCATTTTTGTATTTTCCAGACTGACCGGGCTTTTCTGGTCCAAGACAGATCAGAACAAGGAAACAGAAGTGGTCACCAGCGAAGAACCAACAGAAAGTATCAATGTTTCCCTGGCAGATGACCAGACTTATATGCCAAATGTCCTGGGACTTCCAAAGGATATGGCAGAAGCAAAATTAAAAGAATACAACCTGGTGATGAGTGTGGAAGCAGAAGATTATTCTGATAATTACAAACCGGACCAGGTAATGCGCCAGGATGTTGCAGAAGGCGAAGTGGTTGAGAAGTGGAGCACCGTAGGCGTGACCATCAGCAAGGGCAGCGACAAGGTAGATCTTACATCTTTGGGATTGGAACAGCTTTCCGGTGAAGATGCCCAGAAGCTTCTTATAGAGAAAGAATTAAAAGTAACCTTAAAAGAAGAGTCAAATGATGGCGTTGATACAGGAAAGGTCATCCGCTACAGCCCGGAACAGGCCAAAGTGGGTGATACAGTAGAACTGGTAGTCAGCACAGGTCCAAAAACAGCCCAGGGCCAGGTGCCAAGATTATTAGGCAAAGATGAAGTAACTGCAGATGCCCTTTTAAAGGCAGCTGGCTTAAAAACAGGTACTGTGACCTATGATTATGATGCAGGAAAGCCGGAAGGTACAGTTCTGACCCAGTCTGCCCTTCCTGGAACAGTTCTTGAGCCTTCTTCCACGGTTGATTATGTGATCAATAAAATGGAAGAAGAGGGAAGCACCCAGGCACAGGCAGAAGAGAACCATTATTACATTGGTTCCATTGATACCACCTGCTCTTTAAGCAATTATATCGGACCTGCTTCCCAGACAAGCAGTGTAAAAATTTCTATCCGGTTAAAGCAGAAGGACGCAAGCGGGGCAGAAGTTTATACCCCTCTGATCAGTCCGAGACTGGTGGTAGGTTCCCAGGATATTCCCATTGTATTCCCAAGGATCCGTGGGGCATATGGTGTGGAAAATGGTACTGTAGAAGTGGTAGATGTAGAGAAGGATGCAGTGATCGCCTCTTATCCGGTCTCTTTCTTCCCGGTAGGTTAGGGTAGTGTCCTCTCGGAGTTTTTCATGCACCTGCTTTTGCGGCCGATTTTCCGCCAGTCGCACCCGAATTTCATCAACGTACGCACCGCGTACGC
>ERZ834433.28-NODE-28-length-174787-cov-5.357576_pt1 | contig 174787 bp, 227 predicted proteins | sample MGYA00519948_ERZ834433 | MGnify/ENA primary metagenome ERZ834433 (study PRJEB31850, sample SAMEA3708752) | human gut metagenome | biome: human gut; feature: human-associated habitat; material: faeces | place: China | collected 2014 ...
TATATATTGTATATATCTATATATCTTGTATACATGTACTAGATATAGTATATAGATATAGTGTATATGTATACTGGTATAGTGGCGGTAAACTCTACACACTACAACCTCACACGATCCAGACTACACGAAAAAAACTTTTAAAAAACACTTGACACCTTTATTATTGCGTGATAATATACAGTCATAACAAACAAACAGACACAACAAAAACGGAGGAAAACAAAATGAGTATTTTTGAAATTATCGCAGAGGAAACAGTTAAAAGATTCGGTCGTGATGATAAAGCCTATAAGGTATATCAGGATGGGATTAAACACTATAAAGAAGCTGCAAGCGTGGGTTACAAAGTTTTATGTGAATATTTCAACGGATCAGCAGACCGTACTGGAATAAGCACTGTATCAGAAGAGAGATGCATTGAGGTTATGGGCTATAATATGATAGAAGGATCACGGGTTCTTGCTATGATGTATGAAATGAATATCACAGAACGTCAAGGTGGTTTAGTAGTCCTTTAATAAAACGATAATAAACGACAAAATATAAAAGGGATTCAGGGCAAAACCTGGATCTTTTTTATTGTGCAAAAAACATAAACAAACTAAAATAAAAATATTTTAAAAAGGACTTGACAACTTTATTATTGCGTGATAACATACAAGTACAAACAAACACAACTTAAAAAACATATGGAGGTAAATGTTATGAAGTATTTCAATAATTGTAAAACACTGGAAGAGTTAAGAAAAGAGTATAAAAGATTAGTAAAACAGAATCATCCAAATAACGGCGGTTCTGAGGATGCTATAAAAGTTATCAATGTAGAATATGAAACAGCATTGAACAACTTAAAAAATGCAGATGAAAATGAAAACGCTTGGAAATATGACAAAGAAAAAGATGAGCTTTTCCGTAATGCATTAAACAAGATCATCAACTTGGAAGATGTTAAAATTGAAATTATAGGTTGCTGGATCTGGGTTACTGGTAATACATACAATGTAAAAGAACTTTTAAAGGCTGCCGGTTTCAAATATTGTGGAAAGAAAAAAGCGTGGAGCTGGCACGCTGGCGAAAGATATTATAAAAAATCTAAAAGGGCTTTAAGCATGGACGAATTGCGCAACCTTTACGGATCAGAAGAAATAGAAAAAGGACATGCTGACAGAATCGCATAGCAGCAAAAGAGGGATCAAAAAAGATCCCTTTTTTATTTTTACAAACAAACGAAAATAAATTTAAAAAAGTGCTTGACAAACAACCAATAATAATGTAATATATAATCAAACAAAACAAACACAATTTTAAATTACGGAGGAAAAGATAATGGAAGATATTATTAAAGATATGATTACATATGCAAATGATCATCATGATTATAAAATGGCAGATTTTGCTTATAGGATAATGGACGAAATGCAAGGAACTTTTAATTGCCCTTCAAATTGGCGTGATATTGGCGAAAACATGAAAAATGATTTTGCTGGGAATGATTGGATAGAGGAAAATTGTAAGATGTGGGATTTTTAATGAGGTAAAAAATTTAAAAGAAATTATAAGAATCTATTGACAACAAGCAATAATAAATGTATAATACAAACATAAGCAAACAACACACAACTTTAAATTATCGGAGGTAAAAATCATGATGAACGCAAGATTAAAAAATGTATTTTCTTTAAGTAGCAAGGTAACAGTTTATGTACCGGCAACGGTTGATATTGACAAGGAAATCGACAACAAGAAATTTGTTGATAGAGCTGCAACACTTCTTTCTGATTGTTTCGGTGGCGCAACCTCAACAGATGCCCTGGGTTACTGGACAAGCCCAACAGCCGGACTTGTAAAAGAGAAAACAACAATGGTTTTCGCTTATGCAAGTGAAAAAGATTTAAGAAACAAGCTGGATCAAGTAATTGATTTATGTGAGGATCTTAAAAAAGAAATGACTCAGGACGCTATAGCGTTAGAGGTCAACGGCGAAATGTTTTTCATTTAGTAAAACAAACTATAATAAAGGGGGCAAGCCGTAAACGGTAAGCCCCTATGAATTGGAGGGCGTGCAATGTATCAGGAATTTAATGAAATCTATTTGAAATATAAAAAGTTTTTACCTCAGAAATTAGCTTTTAAAATGGCATATAAAGCCGTTCAAGGGAGAAAATGCAATGAATAAAATTATGGGATATAATACGGGAATCGTTGACGAATGGGAAAACGTTTTTGAATTGGCTATGATCGTGCCAGGTTTCGCATATTATGCAAATTATGAAGAATCAGACGAAAACGGTAATACAATAGTTGTAAATGATAAAAACGAAATTTTATCGAATAACATTTTTGCAAATAATGATTTTATGCAAACATTGGAGCAAGTGAATGCCGGAAAGCTACAAGCGTTATATATTAGCGATAAAATGAAAGAAAATATTGATTTATTGCGTGAGTCTGGTTATTTTGATTCATAATCAATCAAAAATAAATGAAAAATACTATTGACAAACAATCGAAAATAATGTATTGTATTTATAACAACAAACACAACTTTAAATCATGGAGGTTTTAGAAATGGCAAAATTAACAAGAGATCAGTTAGAAAAATTCAACGGGAAATGCAAAAACGGCTTTTCTTTAGATTTGTTTTTCTTTTGCACTTGGGGCGAAAAGAGATGCAAGAAAATCGTGAAAATTGGTGATGATTCAATTATTTATGAGGTAATCGTTGAATTTTACGATAAATATGAAAGTTTCAAGAAAGCCGGAAGCGTGCCGACACTTATTATTAACAAGTGTGTACCGACTGGTACAGAGGGCGTTTATCGTGTGTATGAGATCCACCGGGAGGAAGTCGGGGAAATGGTAACAAGAAAGACCGTTAAAATCCTTCAGGAGCTTACAGAAGGATATACAGACGAAAAACTTGTTGATATGATTAAAATGCTGATTGCAGCATAAAAATGGAGGTTTTGACCATGAAAAAGAAGATTTTGACAATATTATCAGTATTTAGCATTGTTGCAAGTTTAACCGCTTGCAATAGTGCAACAGAAGCCGTAAAAGAGCCGGAAACAGCAAAAAACTGGGAAGTTAGTACATATTATATGAACGGGTATTATAATCCAGAAACAAAAGAACTAACAACCGTAGATGCTGCCGGAAATTGTGATATTTGGGACAATATCGAAATTTTGGATTTATACAAGGATGCAGACTATTGGAAGGATATAGACGAAAACAACGAGGTTTTTGTGTGGGCAAAAATCAGCACAAACGGCACAAAGTCAATAAATGATGATGAAGCGGTTGTTTTTCCTGGAAATTACAGTGTTTTCAAGGATCACGCAAAAATATTTATATTGGATGGCGAAATCATTGTGAAGGAGAAATAAAAATGTTTGGTTTATTGTTTACTTTAATTTTCGGGATCAGTGATGAAATCAAAATCAGAAAAGATATAAAAAATGAGCGTATAGAGTCAGCAAAACGATGTGCCGACTTTAAACGCCGGATGAATCAGTGGGAAGAACTAAAAAAGAAAGATTATAGAAGATAGGGAGGATCATATCATGAAGAAAATGAATAATATTGTTATTGTGGCGTTGTGTGTGGCTGTTTTAGGCGTTTTATTGATGGGATGCGGTAAAATATCAAGCAATAATAAAAAAGCCGTTAAAAACGAAAATACGGCGTTTTCTGAGGTATTAGAAGCGGAAGAACTGGAAGAAGAGCAGCCGGAAGCCGTAAAAGACGAAACAGTATTAAAATGCGAAGAAATAGAGAAAGAAATCATTGAAGAATACGGAGATTTTGAAATGTTTTCAACTTCTGAGTTGACCGGCGAAATGTTAGAAAATCGTATGAACGGCGATAAAGTTATCGTTGAGCGTACAAAAGGAATTGTATTAGATGACGAATTAAACGGATCAGCGGAAGATCATTATATCAGTTATAGAAGTGTAGAAGGGGCGCAGCCTGGGGACGAAATTATAACATATTTAGTATATAATCCGGCAACAAGCTATATAGATGATATTATTGAACGTTATGACGTTATTGTTAAGTAAATGCAGAGAAAAGGAAGATCTGGCGTAAAAGTCGGATTTTCTTTTTTATAAACAAACAAAAATAAATGCAAAATACTATTGACAAACAAGCTAAAATAATGTATTATAATATTAACAACAAACAAACACAACTTTAAATTAGGAGGTACAACATGAAAGCAAATGATATTTCTTTATATGATTTAGTTGGTAAAAGATTTAATACACTGGATCAATTAAAGATGGCTATTGAAAAGATAAGCAACATGAAAGTTGATATGATTGCTGAGAGTCAAACAGAAAGACCAGAAGATAGTGACGATATGATTGACTTTTGTTATCTTGAATTACAAGATATTCATACAATGTTTTATTTAAAAGATAACGCCGGAAGATATTATATCACAGAGGTTGAATTTTAAGGGGGAAGTGAAAATGGTAGAAAAATCAAAAGTAATCGGAATTATGTTGCAGCATTCAGATGGCGATAAAGAATATTATGAGCCGGAACTGTTAAAAGAAGATATTGAGGCAATTTTCAAGATTCTTGAAAAATACGGTGATGATAATGATTCTATTAGAGGCGATTTAAAAGTTATCGACCAGGAAGAAAACACAGAAGACATTGACAGTGATTTTGAGCATACATCAAAAGAAATGGCAGATAAACTAATGGAATTCAATCGAGACTTTTCGGACGATTCGGAAACTATCGCAGAAGAAGCGGAGTATTTAATAGGTGTATTTGATAAGTTGAAAAAGTCGGAAGATTTTAATATTCTGGCACATCATTTAGATACAATGTTTATGGATGGTGTTTTTAAATAAACTATAATAAATATCGGAGGTATATAAAAATGAAAGTTAAATATATTGGTTTCGGTGGCTATATGGAAGTTCCTTGTTATCAGGACGAAAACGGCAAAATTTATTTTGATGAAAATAACGGGCGTAACGGTTTAGACCTTTATACGGGTGCTTATATGGATTGTGGAGAAATTTGCGGAGAACCTTGTAACAGAGTAACAGAGCCGGTAGAGTGCGAAAATCCTTTTGTAAGAAGTCCAAAAGAAAGAGAATACATGTTATTAAATAGATTGCAGCTTGATTGCAAGTATTATATCAATTGTGCCGGTAAATGTAGATCATCAAGTCTTTGGGCTGATATTGATACCATTATCAAAGAAATGGAAAATATCATGGATTCATTTACAGAAGAAGAGAAGCCGGAATGGTTGACAGATGCGGATTTTGAAGCACTTAAAAAGGAGATAAAGGAGATTCAGGAGCATGAAGCGGAAAACGTACAATAATGTATTAAAAGCCGGTAAATTGATCCAGGCAAAAGGATATAGCGAAAAAGAATCGTTAGAAATCGCAGTACAGAAGTTTGACGAACTGGCAAGCCTTAAAAATGGTATGTCAGTAGAATGGTTGATTGACAGAATGGCAACCAAAACAGAAAGAGAGGGCGAAAGCATGAAGTTATCAGAATCAGACAAGAGCTATTTCAAAAAGTGCGGATATCTTGACCAGGATATCCCACAAATTGAAAAAGCTATTGAAGTGATGCAGTATGAAGACGAAAACGACAAGAAAGTATCAAGAAAATACGTTCTTGATAATATGGATCGTGAAACCTGGTTATCTGGTATCGGGCGTGCAGCTTTTCATTGGAGTGCAACGAGAGAGACAAAAGACGGTAAAACAATCTTTTTTGATGCAAGAAAACTGTTTAAATAGGGGGTAAAAATCATGTTGAAGTTTGAAAATACAACCACAAAAGAGAGTTTTGAAAAATCTGTTAAATGGAGCAAAAATAAAATTGAAGAGATGGAGAAACCATACGAAAATCAAAGATTGTGGAGAATTTCAGATTGTTTCGGAAACATCTGGAATGTGCTATTTACTGGCAATGTTGACGAGTACCGTATTTCATATAAAGATGAATTTTCGGTTGATATCTTGATGCCTGGTAATATGGTAGAAATTCATAGAGCTATTAAAGACGGGCGAAATCTTAAAGCAGACAGAACTTTGAAACAGTTCATGCAGTTAGCTTTATTGATGAGTTGTTATAAAAAATTTGGATATTTAAAATAATGGAGGGTAGAACATGGGACAGCGTTCACAAATTTATGTAAGATACAATAAAAGCAATACACAAAAAGGGTTGATTGCAAATTATTATAGCTGGAATTACAGCGAACGAATGATAAGCAGGGCAAGATGGGGTATTGAATTTATCGAAGGGTATTTTAAATATATCACAGATTCAGAATACAGATGGATGAGTTCAAAATGGAATGTGATGCATGTATCAAGAATTTTTGACACAAATTTTGATATGCATGATGTTGCTATAAGCTCTGATATTATAAAAGAGTTGTTGGGGTTCTATAACATTTCTATAGATAGCGGGACTATAAAAGAAGATTTTCAGGTAGCACTTGTAAAAGAGGCAAAAGAGAACCAAACAGAGCATATAACGGCAAAACAAGCGTTTCTTGAATATGTGTTTACTAAACATGATAATAATGATGGCAAGTTATTGGTAGATATTCAGGATAATGGTATTAAATATTGTTTTCTTGATTCTGATGTAAATATGGATAATATTATGGATGCAACAGCTTATATGATATGGGACAACTTGACAAGTGTAGAGCCAGATTGGACAAAAAGCGAATATATAGAACCAGACCAAAAAGAGAGATGCAAGGATAATATTAAAGCTATTGAAAAAATGGCACAACTTATGACAAAAGAAGAAGTTGAGGACTTTATCAATTACGATTACTTAAATGATATGGATAGTGTGCCGTTTTCATAAAAAGAGGATAATAATGGACGAAAAGCATAGAGAACTTTATAACACAATAACAGAATTTTCAAGTAAATATGGTTATCACAAGTTTAATGATGATGAAAACCATAGAGAGTATATGCAGCTTGTGGATATGTGTATAAATGCCGGATTGATTCCACAAGCGAATAGAAACGAGTTTTCTACACATGGAAGACTAGAAGCAGCAATTATATATGCAGATAATAGAATTAGATTTTGCATGGACATGGGAGGTAAATAAAATGTTAGTTTCATCAAAGAAAATCGAGAAAATGTTGCGTGATCGTGATAGACTTGAAAGAATGGCAAAAATTGAATACCAGGAAGCAAAGGATCTTTTTAGCGTTGGAAATATGGAATTCGCTATTGAATTGCAGCTTGCTAATCAGCATTTAGGAGCGTCAAGAGAAATTACAAGAACATTGAAAAATATTGGATATGAAGAATGTAAACGAATGTCAGAAAAAGAGAAACAGTTGCTTATTGCTGGCATTAAACAAAAATTGTGTGGCATTGGTGTTATTGGTGTAGGTGTAATTTTTATATCTTCCGGGATGCCGGTTGTATTTATTGCATTGTCAGCAATTGGAAGCACTTTATGTGTTTCAAAAGAAAATGTTGTAACTGTATGTAAAAATAGGCTTGCGTTATTAACAAGCGTAAATAAATGATATTGACAATAATAGAAATAGTGGTATAATCGTTTTAAGGATGGATATACCACTTATTCTATATTCAGGAGGTAAAAAATTATGAAGTTATTAAATAGTAAAGTTATGTCATTTGAGGAAGATTGTGTTGAGTACGAAAACGAGCAAGAATATTTAGAAGATCTTGACAAGCGCAGAAAAGCCGGATGGACTCAATTAAAGACACCAGATTTTGAAAATGGAGTTATGAAACGTGTCAGCAAACAGTTACCAAACGGGCATTTTACGCAGCGATATAAGCGTTTTAATGGTATTAAGCTGGATATTTAGGAGGAATATTATAATATGAAGTTTACATATACAGGGAAAGCATTGGAAACAAAATTGATGATTGAAGAAGGACGAAAAGTATATACAATAAATAAGTTATATAAGCATTCTAGGGGCTTTTATTGGAAAGTAAATAGAATGGGTTATATTCACATCATTATGCCGGTCAGAATGTCTTTAAACGGCGAAATCAATCATTATGAAATTGAAGATAGATTATTGACAAATGACAATACATTAAGAGTAACAAAATCATATGGGAATTATGATACTATCCTGGATTGTATAAAGGATATTGAAAAAGATTTGTAGGTAGGTGGCAGAATGGAAACAGTGATGTTAAATGATGGAAGCATAGAAATAGTTGGAAGTCATAGAGATTTAGTTGATATTGTGCGTGATCGTTGCGGAGATGACATTGCTAAAATGGTAGAAAACCTTGATCCGGCAGCTTATGATAGCTTATATAGGGCAGATTGTACAGTTTTTGAAATGGCTAATATATTAGAAAATACTGATGAAAATGGTTTGTTATCGGAAGATCAGATTGATAGCCTAAAAGATAAAGTTGAAACATTGGCAAGCGATATTTGCGATTGTATTTGAAAAAAGATGTTGACAATCAATCAATAATAATGTATAGTATAAATATAAACAAACACAACTTATAAAGTACATTACGGAGGTATTGATTATGTCAAGTAATAATAATTATTATGAATTTAAGGATGCGAAAGTTGCAATTGCAATGGAGCTTGTAAAAAGAGGTTGGAAACTGTATGGTTTTCATGAGGATGAAAGTGACTGGATGACAGATTATTGGAGTCCGGCATGGTGGGAAGGAATTGCCACAAAAGATGGCTTTGTAGTAGTTGTTGATTGCCGTTGGAATGATAAAAGTGGTAAAGAAATCATTCAGCATATCTATAATAGTGAAGAAGTTATTCTTTCAGCGAAAACAAGAAGCCTGATTGAAAGACTTTCAGAAGTCAGACAGGATCGTGGAGCTTCCGCAGCGGAAGAACAGACAGCAAAAGCGAAAATTGAAAAGCTGAGAGCAAAAGCCAACAACCAGACAGAAAAGATAAAAGTAACAGACCATTACCCGGAATATCAGCCGAACCCACCTAGAATGTCATGGCATGTTGAAAAAGATGGTGTTATCATCGCAAAAGGTAACGGAGTCGCAAAGTTTTCTGATATGAAATACTTTGATAAAGAAGGTTATGAAAAAGACTTGAAGGAATGTGACAAAAACAGCTATAGATATGAAAGAGCTGAAAAACTTCTGAAACTGGCAAAACAGTTTGAAAAGTTCATGAATAAAATTGACTCTGCTGCCGGTTGCATGATCGGTGGAAATGGTAAAGCGTATGTATATACTAATGTTGAGACAGTGGAATATAAAACGGAAAATAAAGCCGTTGAATGTCCTGGATCATTAAGAGCTAATCAGTGTTTTGTCGTAAAATCATGCTTTAATCATGGTATTAGCAAAGGTTATGTATATCAGTTAAACGAGCATGAAGGTGTGAACGGTGAAAAGTATTATATTGCATACCGACTTGACAAGAAACTGAAAAAGCAGTTGACGGGAAACGCTAATCCAGCGAACTGTTTCGGATATATTTCAGGATCTTACAAAGAAAGATTTTTGAAATGGATTGAAACTGGCGCACTTGCATGGTGTGAGATTCAGGAAGTTAAAACGCCGTATAAAGTGCAGAAATGTGTTAAAAAGAAAATTGGATAAAACAAACTATAATAAATGAAAGGAAGATAAAAGAGTGGGACAACACCCACTCTTTATATAGAGAGATGACAGCAAGAACAGCAAGGATTTTATATGACACAACAAAAACAATTACTGTAGTAAGTGGCATTGTAGGCGGTATATTAACTTTTATCGCTGCTGGTATTTCAGACAATTATACATTAGTTGGGCAATCCGTTCCGGGAGATTATGATTTAAAGATAATGCATATAGCGTTTTTTATTATGGCTATTGCTATTTTAGGGATTTTTATAATGGATCACGCTTTATTTGATGCAATGTATGACTTGGAAAGAGTGCCGGTTAAATATAGTGAATATATTGGTTGTTGTTTAGAACGTAACCAGATATTTGATAGACAGATAAAACAAGCACTCGACAGGTACTATAATTTGGATTGGGGTATGGTAGACCGTTTGGACTCGAAAATAAATGATGATGCTGTAGAAAATGGTTATGATCGTGTCCGTGGGATTTATCAAACCATATTAGGAAAAATATTTATTGTTACAGATTCAGAAAGATATGCAACAACTATATATTCTGAAAAGGAATATCTGAAAGAAATAAATTACTAAAGGAGATTGAAAAATGGAAAAAGACAAGAGCATTCATAAAACAAGTACAGGAAAGTTATTCCAGTTGATAGATTTAGAAGGGAATCCGATTGACTATGTAAAGTGTAAGGGTATTTTTACACGGTCATATATGGCAGCATTAGAAGTTGGTCAGGCGTTAAGATCTTCCGATAACGGTATGATGTTAAAGCGTATTCAGTAGGAGGGTTTTATGTCAGCAAGAATTTTAGTTGCCGGTAGATCTGAAATATGCAGAGAATTATTTAATGATCCAGAAGCATATGGTTCACATATAGCCGATAGATTATCATGTATCAATAAGCCAGCCGGTTGTTTATGGGGTTCTACATTACTTCATAATGGAGGATATCCGTCTGATTGGTTAAGATGGGTAGCAAGTGAAGGGTTTATGCTTAATAAGTATAGCAGCATGGCGGTCAGCTTCAAATAGAGCAGAAAAGCCAAAATTTGCACGATTGACACAGTAGAAGACTATCATAGGTTGATGCGAAAATATGCAAAACCTAAATATGAAAATAGTGAGTATAGCAGTTTGTTTAAAGAAAAAGTAATTGACTGGAAAAAGTTGTCGAAAGATTACGATGCTTTTCATTTGACAGAACGGGCATTTTGGGAAATGCGATTACCACTATCTAATATATTGAAGTGTGAGGATGGCAGTGAATTATGTAATTTCTATTCATACGATTGTGAAAGCTGGATTCTTTTCAATTTAGATTGTATTAACTGGGGATCAGTTATCAATCAAGATGTAAAAATAACGCCTTTGTATGATAATTAAGTAGGAGGACGAACAGACTATGGAAAAATGTGCAATTTGGAAAGATCATAAAGTCGTTGGTTATATTGATTTAACCGAAGAACAGAAAAGGATCTTGAATAAAGTTCCTGGAATTGGCGTATATTTTGGATTTGACAGAACAACACGCCCAGAGAAGTATGCAGAAAGTTATAAACAAACGTAAATAAAGATTGACATTACACAACTTATAATGTATAATAGGATTATAAGTTAAGGGAGGAACAAACACATGAAAAATCAGTTAGAAAACAATGGATCATATTTAGGTTTCACAGATAATAAGACAGCTTTACAGAAAGCAAAAATTGAGAGCTGCCTAGATAAAGTATTTAGATACAGTAATGGTATTATGGCAAGAAAAGATGCTATGCTTTATGGTCTGAGAAATGGCAAAAAGCCGGAAGTTGCCGATGAAGTAAGAGGAAACGGCACTGTTAAGAAATCATATCGCATGGCATGGGACAACCTTTATAATGACATCACGAAAACAGAATATGATTTTTGTATTTATCTGATAGAACATGATCTTGTTTCTGAGGAATCTGTAAATGCTTTTATTGAAGCAGAAAACAAGGAAAAAGAAAGAGCTGCAGAAGAACAGAGAAAAGTGGAAGAAGCAGCCAGAAAAGAAGAAGAGAGAGCCGAAGTTGAGAAAGAAGAATTTAAAATCTGGCTTGCAGAAACTTCTAAAATGTATAATGGTACAACTAGAGGAAATTTAGTTGAACGCATTTATCTTGATGTATACGGTGAATTTCGTTTTCCTTTACGAGCTTTTGAATTATTGGTTTGTATTGATAATATTGAAAAGGTATTATGCCGGGAAGAGTTACAAGCACGTTTACATACAGATAATAAAGCAAGTCGAAAAGTATTTCAGTGTGTAACAGGTTTAAAGCTGCCAAACACAAATAGAGATACAATGGCATTTTTGGATAGTGTACAGAAGAGTGATTATCAGGATGCAGTTGAATATAAAACACGTAAGAAGCCAGAAAAGCAGCCGGAAGCAGAGAAAGAAAAGTTCTATGTGCTTATGAGTACAGAAAAAGGAAAAAAAGAATATGTACCGGCAATGGGTAGTAAAATCGAAAAACATGGTGTTGAAATGTTTATCCATGAAACGCCAGACGGTAAAATTGCTATTTCATCTATAAAATGTGGTTTACGGATGGCAACCGGCAAGAGCAAGACAGAAGCAATTAAGGAAATGAAAGAACTTTTTAAGAAAATGGATATTGATACCATAAACAGTAGAATTGATGAGATTACAAGTTATTATGGTGTTAGCCCATACTTAAAACAAGCATAAATAAATGGAGGAATACAAAATGGGAATTACAGATAAATTCGGAAACTTTCAAATTAAGAAATCTGACAGAATCAGCCAGGAAGATCAAGCCTGGTTGACTCACAGAGAAGAATTATATAAACGTGCGATTGCAGTTTACAAGTCTGTTTATGATATCTATAAGGCAGAAAATGAATCATATTCAGAAGAAGACCGCAAAAATTACAAGTATTCTTCTTTTTTAGTCGGGAATTTTGGTGTCCCAAAATCGCTTTCTGATGTTCAAAATAGTTATATAAGTGGTATTTTCAGTTACTTTTCAAATAAGTATAATGTGCAACTTGAAAACAATTTTGATAGATATGATCTGGATAGAGAATATTACAGATACAATGACTCAGATCCTATCAAAGAGCTTGTTGTTGACTTCATCGACTATCATGCCGTGCTTGACAAAATTTTTGACCAGTTAGGCGGTATGAGTTTTGAAGAAAAGGCTATCAAAGAAGTAAAAGATAAATTGAAAGAAAAATGTTACAACGGCTATCGTGATACATGGGAAATTAAAGTAAAAGGTAATAAATTCACATATACAGGCGGTTATTGTAGCAAAGATAAATATTTTGATTATTACAATTTCGGTAGTACAGAATGGTTACGTGCTTTTATTGATGCGTTGGCATTTAACACATATGGAGAAAAAACACAAGTTTATTCACTGAATCATCTATATAGTTCTTATTCTATAAGACTTGAAGAGGATGATTTTCAAAATGGATTTTCAGCACCAGAGGTCGGAGTCAAGCATGTCAAACTCTTCAAGAATGGAAGGATTGATGTTACTTTTACAGATGCAGAATTTTGCCGTAAATTTGCAAGAGAATGGTGTGGTTATACACTTATTTAGGAGGAATCATATGCACGACTATAAATGGCATAAGGTCAGTGAAATGCTGCCGGATAAATGTGGAATTTATGATGTTAAAATCAAGAATTGCTATGATGAAATTGTAGAAGTCAAAGCATTATATACATATACAGTAAATGAAGGTTTTACATTTTGCCGGTATGGTAGCACGATAACAAATGTAATTGAATGGAGATATACAAGTCATGAAGTATAAATGTACAAATGAAGTAATCCCACAGGAAATGAGGGAAGATATCAACACAAAAATTGAATATATTGTGAATAATGATCTACCAGAAGCGGAAACAGGTATTTCAAAAGATGATATTTTCAATGCGTATACTGGATTAGGTGGGCTTCATGGTTTAGAGTTTGCTAACTATGATAGTTACTATGATTACCAGAGAGCGAAAGCCGACATTGAGCAAGGACAGTTCTTTACACCTTATAAGCTGGTTGAATGGATTTATAATTGCTTACATATTTCAAATACTGATTTGATAGCAGATCTTACTTGTGGACATGGTTCATTTATCAGTTGTGCGCCGGTTGAATCGAATTTCTACGGTTGCGAATTAGACGGGAAGCCGTACAGAGTGGCAAAATACCTTTATCCAGATGCAAAACTGGAAAATACAGATATTCGTTTTTATGAGCCGAAAATTACGTTTGATTATGTTCTGGGAAATCCACCGTATAATCTGAGATGGAGAAAAGATGACAGCAGCTATTTGTCAGAATATTATTATTGTCTGAAAGCTGCGGAACTGTTAAAACCAGCCGGAATTATGGCTATTATCGTGCCTATGTCGTTTTGTGCCGATGATTTTTCTGATGGTGGCATGATTGACGGAATGAATGAGCATTTTAATTTTATCTGCCAGGTAGAACTTGACAAGAATACTTTTAAACATTTGGGTGTTGAGAACTACAAGACCAAAATAGTATTCTTTCAGAAAAAATCTGAATATACGAAAGAAGTTCCATATAGTACAGAGATACTTTCCGGCGTTACTTCCGATGAAGTATGGGAGCAGTATTTAAAGCCTATTACAGAAGAAAGAGAACAGATTAAAAACAAGATTTTTCTGGAAACTGTAAGAAATAGTAAAGACGATGAAGCGTGGAGCTTTAAGGTTGAGAAACTTCTGTATGATATCAAACGAAATCCGAAAACATGCAGCCAGTATGCAGAATGTTGTGAATATGTCAATAGATATAAGACACAGAAAAAGCCGGATCATATCAAATGGGATGAATGGGAACAACTTAAAATCAAGCCGAAAGACGTTATTAAGCATTTAAAAATGGTGTTACGTTCACAGAATCCAGGACTTGATAGAACTGGTAGAATTATTAAAAACAATTATACATTTGAGTATAATGGCGATTTTACATCTATAAATGATGTTGTGTTGCAAGGCTTTTCAATGGGGCATTTTCAGTCAAGATGGATTGATAAGATCGTGAATAAAAAGCGAAAGATGTATGATATCCAGAATATGCCATTTTCTGAAATGCAACCAAACAAAAAAATAGCAAAGTGGCTTGATGAGTTCACATTGATGGATGATGAAAGAACTGTAAAGCTGAATGATGCTCAGAAAGCAGATCTGAATCTATTTATTCAGAAACCGTATAGCTTCATACAGTGGGAACAGGGAAGCGGTAAAACATTCGCCGGAATTGCAATAGGTAAATATCGTTTGCAACACGATCATGTGAAAAATGTATTTATTGTGAGTACGGCAATCTCAATCAAGAACAACTGGCAGGATGTATTGGATCAGTACGGTATTGATTTTGTTATGATTGAAAGTCTTGCAGATATTCAAAATATCAAAGAAGGTCAGTTTGTAATTATCACTTTAAATATGATGTGTAAATATCATAAATTCATCAAGCGATATGTAAAATCAATCCGCCAGAAAGCCATTTTGATTTTTGATGAGTCGGATAATATGAGTAATCAGGACAGCAAACGGACAAAAGCCGTATTAAATGCTTTTCGCCGGTTGAAGTATAAAACACTGATGACGGGTACAAGCACAAGGAATAATATCACTGAAATTTATCCTCAGTTTGAATTATTGTACAACAATTCTATCAATATGCTGTCTGAATGTGAGTATATTATGGAACGCAACAAAGATGGAGAACTTGAAGATCAGATAAATGAATATTATTTACAGCCATATCCAGCATATCGTAAGGGTAGTAAGTTATTTGCAGCGAGTCATATTCCAGAGAAAATCACTGTATTTGGCGTATCTCAGTTCACACAAGATATTCTTAATGCAGACATTTTGAAACAGATGATTGATAAGACGATTATCACACGTACATTTGAAGAAATTACTGGCAAACAGCTTTATGAGATTAAACAGATTGCTTGTGAAATGGGAGAAGAAGAGAAACGTCTGTATAAGGTTGCATTGGACGAGTTCTATAAAATGGAATATCTGTTTGCGAAAACTGGGAACAGTCGGAAAGATGCAATGTTGAAAATTTTAAATCAGTTGCTTGCACTTTTGAAGATTTGCGCTGCGCCTCAGACGTTGAGAGAGTACAATCAGTCGATAATGCCAGAGAAATTCAAAACTGTATTATCACTTTTAGACGAATTTTCTGATGAAAGAGTTGCTATTGGTGTGCGTCATATTTCAGTAGTAAATGCATATGCAAAGGAAATCAGAAAAGCGTTTCCGGGCAGACCTATATTTGTGATTACTGGAAATGAAACTACATTGAAACAGAGAAAGAAAATTGTCAAAGAGTTAAAAGAAACAACAAACGGAATTCTGATAAGCACACAGCAGAGCTTATCTGCAAGTATGAATATTGATTTTGTGAATAAGTGTATTATTCCAGAATTGCACTGGAACAACTCTAGCATGAGTCAGTATTATTTCCGCTTTATTCGTTATACTTCAACGGAATTCAAGCAAGTGTATTTTGTAACTTATGAGAATAGTATTGAAAGCAATCTGTTAAAAATGATTCTTGTAAAAGACAAATTGAATCTGTTTATGAAGGATCAGGATTTGACAGACGATGAACTATATGAACGTTTTGGAGTGGATAGTAATATGCTGCAGAACCTCATGTACAAAGAAAAAACGGAAGAAGGTTATGTAATAAGATGGGGAGATCAAAAAGTATCGTAAAGAAACAACCATATATAAGGAAAGAAATATATTCCATTGATGAAGTGTATAACGCTGTAAAAGATGGACTCTTTGAAGAGAAAAAGACATTTGTTGATATGGATGGAGATATGATTAAAGCAAATAGTCAGAGATATCAGACGTTTTTCACAAAAGGAATTAAGTGTTGCCGGTGTGGAATCGAAGGTAGATATTTTGCAAAAGAGAAAAATCCGAATGCAAGAAGATATCATTTGAATCTGTATGCGGTAGATCAAGATGGGGAAGAAGTGATGATGACAAAAGATCATATCATCCCCGTTTCCAAAGGTGGCAAGAATACGCTTGAAAATTACCAGACAATGTGCAGAAAATGCAACGTGCAAAAGGGGAATAAATTGGTTTGACATATGATAGAGAAAATATGCGATGGATAGAATACACAAAACTATCTAATGGACAATCGGCGGTAATCTGTTTTGATAAGAACTATAGACATGAAATAGGAAGTGGATATGATTATGCAGTTGCTTTTGCTATTGCTAATAAAAAGAAAGTTTTAAGGCAGTGGCTTAATAGTGACGGTTACGGCGATTTAGATATGACAACAACTGGGAAATGTGGTGTTGAGGGATTATTGTGGGCTTTTAAAATGGTTCGTGAATTTATAGGAACACATATGTATGAAAATGATAGAATCATTGTATATGGTTCAGATGCAAGAAGACAAAAGGTATATAGACATTTTCTCACTACTAGATTAGGGTTTGAAGAAATACTTGATCCATATTGGGGAAGATGCCTTGCAAAAAACTTATAAACAAACCAAAATAAATGTTGACACAATAATAAAAATGTGGTATCTTATATATAAAGAAAAACACAACTAATAAAAATTCACGGAGGTATTAAAAATGAAGAAATCAACAATCCCTTACACAGTTATGCAGTTAAAGAAAATGTATGAGAAATCTGGAATCCTGGATTTTGATTGCCCTATTCAGAGAAGATATGGAATGTGGGACGATTATAAAAAGAGTCTGTTACCACATTCAATGCTTATCGGGTTTGTCATTCCACCATTGTATTTTACAAAAGAAAACAAAGGCACAAGAGATAAAAAGAACAGACCAGTATCTAATTATTCTTGCATTGACGGTCAGCACAGACTTCGCAGCTTATTCAGTTTTATCAATGATGAGTATGCACTGCATCCAGAAACGCCGGAAGTTGAAATTGATGGAGAAACTTATGAAATCGCTGGATTGAAATTCTCAGAGCTGCCGGAAGAAATTCAGCAGATGATTAACGGATATGTTTTCACGAATTATAACTTAGAAGAATGCACAGATGAAGAAATCGAGGAAATGTTCTTTAGACTGAATAACGGATCTGGATTAAGTAAAACTCAGATTGCCAATGTAAAACTGGGTATGAATCTGGCAAAATTTGTTAAAGAGATTCTTGCCGGAAAGTTCTTTGAAGATGTTTGTCATTTTACACCAGCTCAGTATCGTAGAGCAGCAGACGAAAAGACACTTTTACAAGCTATGATGCTGTTAGATGTAAAAGACGGAGATTACGAACTTACTTCTATCTCAGAAGGTCAGGTAACAAAGTATGCGGAAAAACTGCATGATTCTTATACAGATGAAAAGCGTGAACGTCTTCTTAAAATTGTTAAGTATCTGGAAGACGGATTCGACCAGAAAGAAAAATTTATGAAGGTTGTAAATATTCCGATTTTCATGTACATGGCAGATGAGGCAATCAACAACGATATTAAAGCAGAAGATTTCTACAAATGGTTTGAGATTTTTGCAGACAAATATAACCCGGATTGTGCCTATGCACAGTATTGTTCTACTGGATCTGTCAAGAAAGAGAAGGTGGAGGGAAGAATTTCTGTTATGAGTAAAGATTTCAGAGATTATTTCAAACTTAATGATAACAATAATGAGGTAGAAGAAACAGAAATGGAAGAATCTGATGAATCCAGCGAACAGGTTACAGAGTCTAAAACTCCACTGACTGACGATTTCATGGATGATTTAGATAATGAACTTCCATTTTGCTAAAAAGATTTGAGCGGTGTATGGTAGGTAAATCCTGCCACGCCGTAAAAATAAATTAAAATCAAACAAAAATAAAGGAGAATACACAATGAAATTATTTAAAAACAAGAAAACAGGGAAAATGTATGTAACACTTTCAGAGGAAAAAGATTGCCTGGTGGGATTTGATGGAGTTCCGTATACAGGATCTTCGGACGATGTTGAGGAAGTTTCGACAACGGCATCAGCACAGGATTTTCGCAGATTACGTGAAGAGGCAAATGGTTTTTCTATTGGTTGTAATGTAAATGTAGAAGATCCTACAAAAGTGACAATAGAAATTACGCATAGTGTAACAAATGAAAATAAAAGAAAATACAAAGTGGGGGATAAGTTTTCGTTTTCTTTAAAGAATGGAGAAAGTGTGACAGCACTTGCGGTTAAGGAAGAAACGGATGGAATGGTCTTCATCTTTGAAGACTGTTTAAGTAAAGCATACCCTATGAATGACAATCTGATGGATATGCTCAATAATGAGTTGTATAAATTATTTCCTGATAAGATTCGAGATGCTATGGTTTCTTTTGATGGCAATAGCATGATTAGAATTCCAACCGAAAAAGAAATTTTTGGTGTTAATAAATATGGCGAGAAAGAATCTGATGATGTAAAGCAGTTTGAGCCGATGAAAAATAGAAGAAACAGAATTGCATTTAGGAACAATGAATTTGAATGGTACTGGTTGAAAAACCGTGGTGTGAGGGGTGCGGCTCCCTTCGCTCGTGTGTACTACTACGGTTATGCGAACGGCAGCCACGCCTCTTATTCTTTTGGTGTTCGCCCGCTTTTCAAAATCAGATTTGTAGAAATCTGAAATCTTTAATCTTACCGCCATTTATGGCGGTATGTTAAAGGCTGTAATTAAGAGAATAGGAGCGTAAAAGGAAATGAAGAAAATTCGTAAAATGATTTGCATTGCAACTATTACATTGATGGCTTGTTTCGCTTGTACGGCTTGTGGGACTACATACCAGGAAGCGGTATCAGAAGAATATGCCACAGATGATAGTATATGTGGAAACTATTTCACAACTATCACGGAATGGGATGATACCACGGCATATTACAAAATCGCATATGCAAAAGATACTAAAGTGAAATACCTAATTATTGTATCTGGATATAAATTTGGAATAACACCATTGTATAACGCCGATGGTACATTACAGGTATATGAAGAATAAATAAAATCAGTTTTTTATCTTAAAATAAATACAATATATAGTATTTTAATGTTAATGGAATGCAATATATAGAGTGCGAGGTGTACACAAATATGCAACCTTTTAAAAAATGGAAAGAGGCATCAGATAATAAGTATAAAAGAAGAATGTTCGGTGTAATCAATAGCTCTAGTGATGAGAAACTGATAGAACTTAACAAAGAATTCTATAATGGAATTGAGTTTGATAGAAGATTAGGAAAAAAGGTTTCTAAAGTGACTATCGAAATTGACGGGCTAATAAATGAAGAGATGCGTAAAAGAGGGCTTAAAACATGTGACGATATCGAGGAAGATATTTGGTTTAGTCAGCATAGATAATAAAGGAGAAAATTATGAAGTTAGGAAGAATCGTAACAAGTTTATTAGAGAATGATCTGTATAAATTCAGTATGGGACAGGCGATTTATCATCAGTTCTCAGACTACAAGACAACATGGAGTTTCAAATGCCGGAACAAAGACGTACATTTCACAAAAGAAATTGTGGAAGAAATCAGAGAGCAGATTAAAGCATATTGTGAGCTGCGGTTTACAGAAGACGAACTGAGTTATCTGGACGGTATCAAGTGGATCAAAGGATCTTACATTGATTTCCTAAGACTCTGGAAACCACGATATGAAGATTTCACAATCACAGATGATGCAGAATGTGGACTTATCATTGAAACTGCCGGTACATGGTTAAATACTTCTATGTACGAAATCCCGACACTTGCTATTGTAAATGAAGTGTATTTCAGAATGCAGTACGATTATGACGAGCTGTTAAGCAGCTTCAAGAAAAGACTGGATAACAAGTATGCAAATCTTCGCAATGGTCATTGGTATTGTGGCACATTTTCAGAGTTTGGACTTCGCCGGAGATTATCTGCAGAAGCACAGGAACTTGTTGTTGAGAAGTTCTCACACCTGAATGATACGGCGCATTGTGCATCAAGATTTATTGGCACTTCAAACGTATTTCTTGCGAAAAAATACGGAGTTACACCAGTTGGCACAATGGCACATGAATGGATTATGTGTGTAGGACAGGGAAATCACAAGCACAATCCGGCATATTCTAATTGGTATGCACTTGACGCATGGGTTAAGGAATATGGAGTTTTGAACGGTACAGCACTGACAGATACAATTACAACCGACTGTTTCTTGGAAGATTTCCAGCTTACATTCGCAACACTGTTTTCTGGTGTTCGTCATGATTCGGGTGATCCGTTGGTATGGGGAGAGAAGATGATTAAGCACTACGAGAGACTGGGAATTGATACAAAGACGAAAACGTTGCTTTTCTCTGATTCACTGGATTTTGAGAGAGCAGATAAGATTTGCCGACATTTCTCAAAGAAAGCAAAGGTCGCATTCGGAATTGGCACATACTTATCAAATGATACTTGCGTAAGTCCGCTCAATATCGTCATGAAGACTACAAAATGCAACGGTCAGGATGTGGCTAAAATTTCCGATGTTGAAGGAAAGGGAATGTGTAAGAATCCAGAGTATGTGGATTATTTGAAAAGATCAATTGATTGGAGAATGAATCAAAAAAAGATTTTACTTAACCGTTTCGTTGGATATTTGGAAGATAATGGGGAAATTGCTTATTATAGCTGTAATAGTGGAAAAAGAATATAAGAAAGGGAATAGTTGATAATGAGTTTTAATGCAAAAGAAGTAAAAGATAAGTGCGTAGAGTGGATCAGAGAATGGTTCAAAGGAAATGGGAATCAGTGCAAAGCTGTAATTGGAATCAGTGGAGGTGTTGACTCTTCTGTAGTAGCTGCATTATGTGTGGAAGCATTAGGGAAAGAAAGAGTATACGGTGTGTTAATGCCACAGAACAGCCAGGATGACATTGATTATTCTTATGAGTTATGTGAACATCTGGGAATTGAACATTGTGTTATTGATATTGGTAATACTGTAGAGGATATGTTGACTCTTATGTACATTAAAAGTGGGATTAAAGTTTCTAATCAGACAGAAATAAATATTCCGGCTAGAGTGAGAATGGTAATGCTGTATGCAATTTCTCAGTCGATTGACGGGCGTGTTGCAAATACATGTAATTTGTCTGAGAACTATGTTGGTTACAGTACAAAATATGGAGATGCAGCAGGGGACTTTTCGCCACTGGAATCACTGACAAAAACAGAAGTAAAAGCGATTGGTAAAGAACTTGGACTGCCGGAACGTCTGGTTGTAAAAGTTCCAACTGACGGTTTATGTGGAAAGACAGACGAAGAAAAACTGGGATTTTCATATGATGTACTGGATAAGTATATCAGAACTGGCGAAATTGAAGACATGCCAAAAAAACGTTTGATTGACACATTGCATATGTTGAATGATTTTAAAATGAAACCTATGGCACATTTTGAGTATACAGGAGAATAGCATATGAGTAAAAACCACGCAAAAGAACTTTTTGGAAAATTTAATGAGAACACAGATGATTATGACAAGTACATAGACACTGTAAAATATTGCGAATCTATAGAGGATGAAATTAGATCGGAAGAAAATGTAAAATTTCATGCTAAACTTCGCAGATTAGAAGGTTTGTTAAGTTGTCCTAATTGGAGAGAAAGAAAAAATGATATGTTATCACTTATTCATAAGGTACAGGCAGAGATAGAGCTTAAATATGGGGATTGCATAGCAAAAGAAAGTAAAACAATGTGTTCACAAGTCGGAAAGCATATTAAAGGAGAAGATAATGGGAAAAATAATATACGCAGAGAAAATAACTTGTCAGAAGTTTATAAATCTGTTCAAACTTCACGCAAAAACGAAAGATGAAAAAGATATTGAATATATGGTTGCTTCAAGAGCCAAAGAAGTTGATGAACTAAAAGCGATCAATCCAAGTAAACAAGTTGATGCTGTTGCAATTCGTGCAACAACAGAAGAAGGAAAACTGGCACTTATCAGACAGTACAGATATGCAATCGGTGGTTATATCTATGAACTTCCGGCTGGACTTGTTGACGATGGAGAAAGTGTTTGTGATGCAGCAATAAGAGAAATGCATGAGGAAACAGGGTTGACACTTGAAATCACAGATTTGCCGATTGGAAATAAGGGTGGTTATTCAAGTGCCGGAATGACTGACGAAACTTGCACACTTGTAGTAGGCAAGGTAACTGGCGAAATTTCCGATAAATATAAAGAAGCGTCAGAAGAAATTGAAGTATTGCTTGTAGATAAAAAAGAAGCAGCACGTATCTTAAAAGAAGAAAACGTATGTATCAGATTAGCTCTTGTGCTTATGATGTTTATACATGAGTAGGAGGATATTATGAATCTATATGATGGTTGCGAGTCAAATAAAGAAATCATTTATGGTTTTACTTCATTTGATTTTTACGATAAATTAGAAAAACGACAAAATGAAATTTTATCACAAGGAAAGAAAGTTGTGTTTGTGGAATCAAATACAAGTATTCATTCAGGTGCAAGAGTTGTTATATATTCTGATAAAATTCCCGAAATAATGCAGAACTATAAACATAGATACGTCAAAATCAATGGTAAGTGGACAAGGAACAGTCTTCTTGGATATTGTGATTGCTGCGGAATGTATACAGAACTTGTATGCTTAAGTAACAAAGGAAGAACATGTGAAAATTGTTCAGACTGGGATTTCTAATAAAACTAAGATTTCAAGAAAAGGAGTGATACAGAAATAGTGCTGGCTCTACAGAATACAAAGAATTTTATAATTAAACCATAATAAATGGTTGACAAATCAAGAAAACATGATATACTATAATCAGAAACGAGGTGATATGAAATGTCAGGCACGAATTTGAATCGGATTAAAAACAAGCGTATGCAGAAAAATAACACTTCTGGTGTTACCGGCGTTTCTTTTCATTCAGGAATGGGACAATGGTATGCAAGAATCTCTTTTAAAGGGAAAACGTATAGCTTGGGTTATTTTGATGAACTTGATGATGCGGTTAAAGCCAGGAGAGATGCGGAAAAGAAGTTGCATGATGGTTTCATATCTCAAATAAGCCATAATAAAGTTATAGAAGTGTAAAGGAGAAGAAAGATGATTAAACAGTTAATCCAGACAGAAACAAAAGTATTAAGCTCAAATACCGTTATTGATTGTGGCAACGGCGATGTTGCTATCGGTATGGCAGATGTAAAGGGCACGCCAAATGTACTTATTACATTTTCTGATATTCCACAGCAGGAAGTCGGATCAAATGTAAAAAATAAAAACGTTATCGGTATGCCGGTTGTAATATCCTTTGATTCTGTTGAGAGTATCAAGGTTCTGAATAAGTTTGTACAGGCTGCAATGAATAAGTTGAAAAAGAAAGAAGAGGTAGCAAAGAGAGCAGCTTTACCGCATTTTGTTGTAAAGACTGAAAGTATTATGATTCCGAGTTCTTTCAAATGTACAAATCCGAATGCAGAGAAGATCATGAAATGCCAGCAGTATTTCAATGAAAATGAAAAGCTGGACGAAGCCATTGATGTAACAAGTACCCTTACACTTACAGATGGATATGTGAGATATCTGGTTGCAAAATACAATAAACTGGAAAAGGTAGAAGTTGTTGCAGTAAACGGTATTGATATCAAGGTCGGAAACCAGGTTATCAAATTTACATCAGACGATATCAGACTTTCTTATGGTCTTGGAAAAGATGATGAAACAGGTGAAAAGAAGTTCTACTTATCCATTATAAATGGTGGTAAGAGATATGAAATTCCGGCAGAGGATAATGTAGAAGCTGCCACAATGGTTAAGAAGATCACAAATGTATTCGATGCAAAAATCGGGATTGCAGCAGTTAGCACAATGAACTTTGGATTAAAAGAAAGACTTGAAGAAGCCGGTATTACTGTTGCATACGCATAACAAACAAAAATAAAGGACAAAACATTATGGTTTACAATATAGTTGGAGATTTATTAAAACAGGATAAAGTAGATATAATTTGTCATCAGACAAACTGTAAAGGTGTGATGGGTGCAGGAATTGCATTTCAGATTAAAAGAGCTTATCCAGAAGTATTCAAAAAGTACAAAGAGTTTTGTGATGAATATGAAAACATTTTACTTGGAAGAACATTATTCGTAAATTGTAATGACGGAAAAGTTGTTGCAAATCTGTTTGGTCAGGATAGCTATGGTAGAGGATTCTGCCAGACAGATTATGTGGCACTTGAAAAGGCAATTGCTACGGTGGCAAAAACCGCAGCCAAATATAAAAAGAGTGTCGGATTTCCGTACAAAATTGGTTGTGATTTAGCCGGTGGCGATTGGTCAATAGTAAGCAAAATCATAGAAAAATATTTTATGGATTCTGAGGTGGATTGCTACATCTGTTCGCTAACACAGGAACAGGAGCATGAATGTTAAATAAGAAAGAATTTATAAATGTGGTCAGTGGCACTACTGGAAAATCTAAAAAAGAGGTTGAAAGTGCCGTTGACCTGGTGCTTGAAGGTATCAAGTATGCCTACAAGTATTATGATGGTGTAAAGTTCGTTGGTTTTGGTACTTTTAAGAAAAAGATAACGAAATCACGAATGGGTACAGATCCAAACACACTTGAACGAATTAAAATAGAGTCAAATGTGTTACCAAAATTCATTCCGGGAGCAGAACTGAGAGGAATCTTTGCTTAGTTCCCGGAAATTCAAAAGAAAGTGCAGATAAATTATGAGAGCGTTCAGGAGTGGAAAAAGAGACTTTGTAAAAGACGAGATAGTATTTGTTGTTGATAAGCTGGACAATTTTATGAATATATTGATTGGCAAAATCAATACATACGCTGGTTATGGAAAATACTATGTTGATTTATATACGGTTACGGAGAAAAAAGAAGATATTGATCCGAACCTTAATATCAGAATTGGAGATGATGCTGGTATTAGAGAGTGGATTAACAGAGGGTATTTAGTATTACGGTCAACCGTTGAACATTACCATAAAAAGCATCCAGATTCTCCATTATATATTGTTGAGCGAAAAGATAATATTTTTCATTCTTGGAAAGATTCGGTGGATGAATTTAACCGAAGGAAAGAAGAGAAGAAAGTCGAAGAAGAACGGCGCAGCAATATGACAGAATATCAGCTTTGCAGAGAAGACAATGCTGTATATTTGAAAAAGTGTGGTCTTTCCGATGAGGAAATTTCTGAATGTCTCAATTTGATTGATGAAAATGATTCACTACCAGATATGGAAGATATTGATATCAGACGTTTTGGGAATGAGGTTCAGTGGAAATATCGTAGTAAATGGGAAAAGTTAATTGAACTTAACCGACCAGAGGAAGAAAAGCATAGTGAAAAATACTATGCAAATATATACCATGTGTGGGATATGGATCAAGAACCTGTTTTTAGAGGGTATACAAATGAATCGCCGGAGTCTTTGTTCGAGAAATATAGTGATTATACAGAGTATTATTTTCACGTTGCCAACAAAGAGTGGAGTATCGAAAAAGGTCTTGAAATTCCAGTGGGATATGGTAGTTGTGTTGCAGCAGATGAAAATGGAGAGTTAAAACCGGCACTTGTTATAGAGTATTTGACAGAACATGGTTCTTTTGAGCTGGTTGGCGGGAAACTTAGGCATTTTGACATTTCCATTGATTATAAACATAGCGTAAATACTTTTTGGATTTCTGTGCTTTCAAAAACCAAACTGAGCAACCAGGAAATCCGTGAATGGTTCTTAAAGAGAATCGGAAAAGTAACGGGGAAATATGAGGATCTTTTCAAAGAGAAAATCAATGAGCTGGACATCAGAAAAGCATAAGGGGATGAAATTGGATTCGATTGGGCATGGAACGGATATAATTCGCAGGAGCGACTACCTAATAGTCAAATTTAAAATAAACGCTGAAGAATTAAGAATGGTAGCGTAAGCTATATCAGTCTGTGAGATTGGGATATTGGTAACAGGCTGTATTAAGAGCTAATATCCAAAAGGAGAATGTTTTCTCTGTAAGTTGACTCTTTAAAAAACAACAGAGTGGTGGACGTTGTAAGAAACCTTTACAAACCCAAAAACGGAGTAGTTACCTGATTCACTGGGGCAACCGTTTTCAAACAAAATGCCCGAATGAATGGTATTGCGTAAAAGATTATATAATTAGTACGTGTTTAAGACGGGGGTTCGACTCCCCCCATCTCCACTGTAATAGCTGGTTATTGTTGTTACGGCTATTACTAAAAACCTTTTTATCTAAATAATGGGGCGATGTAAAAATCGTCCCAAATAAAAAATCACACAACTTTAAACAAACAATAATAAAGAAAATGCTTGCAAAAGCTATAAAAGTATGATAGTATATATATTGTAAAGAAAAGCTAAAACAAATACGAAGGAGTGAAAAGATGTATTCAATTAACAGACAGGAAACAATTAACCCAGACTTTGATATGATTAACAGAATTGTGGACAAGCTCAATTCAAAGTTTGATCCAAACGATGCATACCATCATAGTAATGCAGAATCAGAAATGTTTGAGTTCCAGATGAAGATAGACGATAAACGCCGGGAAGCATGGCAGATCGTATTCATGGGGCATCATACAGTAGCAAGTGGTAGCTTTTTTGGATTTGATTATTCAGATTGCCAGGAAGAAGAGTATATTACACTGGAAGAAAAAAATGAAAGAAAAATTTATATGCTTGCAGTGTCAAATACGGTTAATGTAATCACAAAATTCATTGAATTTATTTCAATGTCTGATACTTCTTATCAGAACAAAAAGAAGTGGATTGACACATTAAAGAAAGGTCTTGAAGACGAAGAGTAAGCCATAATAGCAGAAAGGGGCAGTATTATGGAAGGATATATTATTGATGGAACATCTGCAAGAATCATCAATTTCCCGACAGTAGAGAAGACTTTAGAAGTAGTTGAAAAACCTGAAAAGAAAGGTAACTACAAGAAAAATTATAAAGTTGGCGAAAAACAGGAAGTATATCCGTTCCGTACTCAGGAGGATCTGGAACTGATGTATAACCATTTCGTAGAGAAAAAACAGTATCGCAATGCTTTAATGTTCGTTATTGGAATCAATGTAGGACTTAGAGCAAGTGATTTGTTGGAACTGAAATGGAATCAGATTTTCGATGAAGATGGTAGTATTACGAATGGAATTACAGTCAAAGAAGATAAGACTGAAAAATTCCGTACATTCTATCTTAATGAATCATGCAAAACTGCCATTATTGAATATTATAACGGTTTAAAGAAAAAACCGGCAAAAAGCGAATATGTTTTCAGTAGTCGAAAAGGAGATGGACATATAGAAGTTCGTCCGGCTGGTCTTATTCTGAAAAATGCTGCAAAAGCTGTAGGTATCAAGTATAATGTCGGCACTCATTCAATGAGAAAGACTTTTGGTTATTGGCAGTTACAAGCTCATAAAGATGATGCTTTGTTTTTATGTCATTTGCAGGAGATGTTCAATCATTCAAGCCCACAGATTACATTGAGGTATTGTGGTTTGGCAGAAGAGGAAATGGAACAATATTACAATGATGTAAATTTGTTATAGTAAAATCAAACGTAAATAAAGGAGGTATGATGATGATTTCGTGTAAAGAGTATGCTCAGGTTATGAAAGAAACTCTTAGAAAAAGAATTGAAACAATGGATAAGAAACCAGCTCTTTCAATTATTCAAGTTGGTGATGACCAGGCTTCAGATGCTTATATAAGAGGTAAGATAAAAGACTGCGAAGAAGTCGGGATTAGATATATTGTACAGAAACTTAGCGAAAATGTTAGCGAAGAAAATTTGCTGTATAATATTGAATTAGCTTCATGCGTTGCAGATGGGATTATTGTTCAGTTACCATTACCAAGACATATTAACGTAACTCATGTTAAAAATGCAATTCCTAAAGAAAAAGATGTAGATGGTTTTCGCCGGGACAGTTTGTTTGAGTGTTGCACTCCAAAAGGAATTATTGATTGGCTTGATTTTAACGAATATGAATTGTGCGGTAAAAATGCCGTTGTTCTTGGCAGGAGTGAAATTGTAGGAAAACCACTCGTAAATATGTTGATTGATCGAGGTGCGACAGTTACATGCTGCAATAGCCACACAGATTTATTTTTAGAATCAGAATTGTCAAATAAAGCAGATATAGTAATTTCAGCAATTGGAAAAGCAAAATTTTTAGACTGGATGGATTTTGGCACTGATTGTGATGTGATTGTTGATGTCGGAATCAACAGAGATGAAAATGGAAAACTGTGTGGAGATGTTGATAGAGATTCTATTGAAAAATTAAAAGATGGAATCTATGTTACACCTGTTCCTGGTGGAGTTGGGTTGCTGACAAGAGTTACACTTCTGAAAAATATAGTTGAAGCGTGCGAAAATGGATATACAGAAAACACCGTAAAAGATGCAATCTCATTTCTGAAAAAGAAGGACTATTTTGTTAGAAAAATACCAAATAATTTGTGCGAGAATGCAAAAGAATGTCTTGAAACGGGACACGGAGAATGCGATTATTGTAGTTGTTTCGCATGTTTGGTTGGCAATGAGTAACAGATATACAAGGCTTGAAGAAAAATGCCCATTACTGGGAGATTATTGTAATCAGGAAGAAAAGGATTGCGATAAATGCATCAATCAAGAAAAAGCATGGCAAGATATACAGTGCTACATTGAATGTCACGATTATGGCATATCTTGTGGTTTTCTTGAAAAGTATTACAAGATGTTCTATTTGCCGGGATTGTATGTGAATCCTATAATCCTTGATATTATTGAGAATAACAAGGAAGCGTGCAAATTATTATTTGAAGATTAGAGGTAAGAAGATGGTCGGGTATAGTTACGACAAGGAAAATAAGCAGAGAGATTACACCTATATGGCAAGAGAAAAGAGGTCAAGGGATCTTGTTTGTGGGTATGTCGCAATTCACAAACCGTGGTACGAACCAGAAAGTAACTGGACGTATTATATGTTTTATGACAGCTATCGTTCTGGTGGTTTCTGTGGTGGTGCTATAAATGAAGGACTCAAAAAGGTTGAAATTGATCCGAATACAATCGTGCCATATACTCAGGTTGCGGAGATTATAAGCGTTCTGCAGTCCGGCGATACCGTACATATAGAAGGTAAAGATTTGCCGGAAATGATGACTACAGCAATGATTACAAGTGTTGATGATATGTACAGATATTACAACCGTGAAGACGTTGATTATGTGGTCGAAAGATTTGGAGAGCCAGCCAAAGAGAAAGAATTTATAAATGTGAAAAAGACGGGGCATTTTCAGGATTTCGTTGACGGAATAATTGAAAAGCAGAAAACTCAAAAGAGAAGCGAATTGCTTGCAGCTATAACAGATTTTTGGAATGCGTGGAAATCTATTTACAGTGAAGTTATCATTGGCACTGGTGGAGAATATGACTATGAGTATATCGAAGAAGAAAATGGTAAGTTTACCAGTTCTATGTTAGATGGAGAATATGATAGTTTTGATGAAATTGTCAAAGATTTCTGCAAAGTTGTTGATCCAGATGATGTTGCCGGGTTTAATTATGGCAAGAGAAGGGTAAAAGAGCAATGCGAGAAGCAAAAGTGCTAAATAAGTACAATTTAACATTAAAAACCGCCAGAAAACTTGAAGTTGGCGATGAATCAAAAATCTGTGAACCTTTGTTTTGGCGAAACAATGCAGTTAATGCATGGTGTATCAGCCGGAGCATTGGAACAGAGGCAGACAGAAAATTTTGTAACGACAATGAGATATGGATAGGAATTTATGATGAACCATATTATCGCAGGAGAGTTCATATTCATGTGAATTGTTGGGGTGGTATGGGAAAATATGAATTTTGCGATTTCTACAACTATAAAGAAATTGAGAATGAAAGAGATTTACAGACTCAGGAGAAACTTCTGGAAGTTCTCAATATGCTTATAGATGAAGGAATCTTAAAAATTCCAATAAACAGACCATAATAAATGCAAGGAAGTGATAAAAATGAATAGTGAAGAGTTCATACAGACATGCAGCTCAATGGGATATTCGTCAAAGAAACTGGCGAAGAAATACGTTGAGAAAAACCAGAAAGATACTTATGACATGGACGATATTATAAATGTACACAGAAAAAGCGGTAACTTCAAGGGTAATCATACATGTGGATTAAGCAGTATTCCAAACGGGAAGACAACGGCATTTCAGAATGCATAGGAGGATAACATGGATTATTTAAAGTGCCATAGGAACTTCAAGAAGAAGTTGGAGAAGGAACTGAATAAGATGATCGCTAGAGAAAAGAAGAGTCTGGAAGTTAAGAATATTCCGTCTGATAAATTCTGCGATGCTACTGGTTGCGAAGCCAATGATTTTAACGGCTGGCAGTGTGATTGGTGGGGACATTTCCAGTATAAAGGATATAAGTTCGGCGTTTGCGGTTGTGCTTGGGATGGAACGGTTAGCGTGAATTTAGAAAGGTAGGTGTATGTATGTCAGCATTTGAAGAGATGTTCGGAGATTATCTCAATGCATATAAAAATACATCTCAGTATAAAGATGATAGTATGTTGGATATTGCACTCAGAAAACTTGAGTTTGAGAAAAACTTAGATGAAATGTGGGCGATTTATTCAAGAGGATGTACGCAGCAGATTATTGAGTATAACAAAGGTGTCGAGCAGATTAAGAGTGCCGGATTTAAGGTATATAGAAATTCTGCTGGAAAACACAAGATTGTAATACCTAAGTGATGGAGGCAGAAATGAGAATTCATATAGGCGATATCGTAAAGCATTTTAAAAGAGAGATTATTACAGCAGAGCAGTTGGAGTTTGATGAAAATTTATATCTGTACAGAGTTTTGAATTTTGCAAAACATACGGAAACTGGCGAAACATTTGTGATTTATGAATCACTGTATAACGGTAAAGTAATCGGCTGTGATGTTCATTGCGGAGATGTATTTGCACGACCAATGGATATGTTTATGAGTGAGGTCGATCACGAAAAATATCCTGGCATTGAGTGTGAATATAGATTTGAAACAGTGGAAGAAGGTCACCAGTGTTTGTGGTGTGGTAGTGATGAAGTGAAGCATTTGAATGAAATGGATCTTAGAAACTGTGAAACTCATAGGCTCAAAAGCCGGGTTGTAATATGCGATACATGTCTTGGAAATATGTTGCATGGAGCTTGCGAAAAAACAATAAAGGAGTAATCATGGAAAAAGTAATGACAGATACTACAGAATATCAACAAAGAGTATTGGAATGTATTGGCTCAGAAGAAGTTGATAAATTTTTTGGAGCAACCATGTTTGCGAATCTTCCAGAAAGTAGCATATGTAAACAAGCTATGATTCACGGAATGGCTATTGCAAGTATGATGACAAGCCAGTGCAATCCAGTTATTGTTGAAGAAAGACCTGTAGGGCATTGGGAATTATTAGATGAATGCTCAAATGAAGGTGTATATTGTTCTGTATGTAATAAGAAGGTGTACAAGAAATATTATGCAAAACAGAAAGTGAAATCAAGATTTTGCCCGAATTGTGGAGCAATGATGAAATAAATTAAATAAGAATATTGACAAGAAAACAAATGTTCTGTATATTACTATACAGAACACTTGTTCTAGCCCGTGAGGTATCGCACACCTCGCCCACCCATTCTTCCGTGTTGAGAAGTAAAATTGTGTATGTAACGGACTCTCTGATTATATAATGGTTGGGAATATTTGGCAAGAATTAAGTGTTCTTTTTGTCGCAAAAAAAAAAGAGAGGAGAGTCCGTGGAATGGATAATTGTATTGTAACAATTTGTACGGTTATTTCTACTATTGTTGCCGTACTTGGCTATATGAAAAACAATAAATAAATATTATCGGAGGTTAATGTGAATAAACAGGAATTAGTAAGAAACGAAATGGTAAAAGCCATGAAAGAAAAAGATAAGTCTAAAAAAGAAACACTTTCTCTTTTGTTGGCAGCATTGAAGAATGCGGAAATTGACAAAATGGGAATTTTATCTGAATCTGAAGAAGATGCAGTAGTCCAGAAGGAAATCAAACAGACAAAAGAAACCCTGGATCTTGCACCAGCAGATAGAACAGATATCATTCAGGAGTGTAAATATCGTATTGAAGTGCTGAGTCAGTTCGCACCGAAGATGATGACAGAAGAAGAGGTTAAGGCTACAATCGCTGGTGTGCTGAGTGATTTAGGTATCGAGAATCCGACCAAAAAAGAAAAAGGTAAAATCATGAAGACACTTATGCCGATGGTTAAGGGTAAAGCTGACGGAAAACTGGTAAATCAGATTTTGGAAAAGAAGCTGGTGTAATCATGAATGTTGGTATGATTATAGGCATCACTCTAATGGTATTCATGAATCTTGATATCATTGGTTATATGATTGCAGACTGGGTAAAACCATTGCAGAAAATCTATTGTAAAATTGGATGGCATTGTCATATGAAAGATTATGAGCCAATTAGTTTTGATGGCGCATCGGTACATTGTAAGTGTAAATGGTGCGGATATAAGGGAATGGTAGACAGTCAAGGTAACTTATTTTAAAAGGAGAACAATAGATGAGGATTTTTAATCTACCGAGAGCTGGTGGAAAAACAATGCGTATGCTTTATGCAAGTGAATTCCAAAGAATACCGATTCTTTGCAGAGATCAGGCGTATAAAGCAGGACTTATGTATAAAGCTGAATTTCTGGGTATAGATATTCCAGAACCAATTACAGTACATGATTTAATGTGTGAATCAGAAGGGAAAGATTTTCGAGGAGTTCTTGTTGACGAAGCACTGACAGTTTTACGTGAAATTATTCGACAAGTAACGCATGGCAGAGTTTCAGAAGTAATTGGTATAGCTTTTTCTGATGAAGCAAATGAACATAAAATTCAGAGGTTATAAAAATGAGTTCAGTACAGATTTATTATGTAATTGCCGGAATGAATTTATCCGCATTTAAAACAGACAAATATAAAGGTTGGCAATGGTCAGAAGCATGGGAGAACTACACATGCAATCAGTCAAAAGGGAAAATCCAGTTATTTGATGATCCAACATATCTGTATATTGGATATATTCTAGCAGCAGGGGATGAATACGGTTTCAATACCGCTATGATAAAGTCGGAAGAGATTGAAGAACACCGGCAGCAAGTAATTGAGGAAATAAAACGACTGGTAAAAATTGGGGTTATATCTGAAAAAGTATTAGACTCTATTGATTACGGTCTGATTGTTTTTGCAGATTACAGATAAACTTGTCTGTATCATATTACTTAAAGAAGTTTTTGAGGTAATAATATGGTAAAATATATGATGGAAGTGCGAAAGTTTGTAGGGTATGATTCTTATGATCCTGACGCATGGAAAAATTGCAGATATGAGTTTGAGTCGAAAGAAAGAATGGATAAATTCGTAAAAGATGAAATGGGATTTTTCGATGAAATAAAGGCAGTTTATAAAGTAGAACAAATAGATTATAAGAAACCTGATTAGGAGGAAAACAGTAATGATTTACATTACGGGAGATATTCACGGTAGCCCAGAACGCTTGGGTGTACATTCCTTTTATGAACAGAAGGAAATGATAAGAGATGATATCGTGATTATTTGCGGAGATTTTGGTATGGTCTGGGAAGAAAGTGGAGAATCTGCATCTGAGCGGTACTGGCTGAAATGGCTAGAAGATAAGCCGTTTACAACCGTGTTCGTGTGCGGAAACCATGAAAATTTTGACAGACTATATCAGTACCCAGTGAAAGAGTGGCATGGTGGTAAAGTCCATGAAATTCGCCCACATGTATTACATTTAATGCGTGGAGAAGTCTTTGATATTGAAGGATTGAAATTTTTCGCATTTGGTGGGGCAAGCAGCCATGATATCAGAGATGGTATTATTGATCCGGCAGAAGATGAAAACTGGCGTGAGACAGCTAAAAAATGGTATAAAGCCGGGAAGATGTATCGAATCAAAGGGATTTCATGGTGGGAACAGGAGCTTCCGACACAAAAGGAAATGGATAATGGTATCAAAAATCTTGAACGTGTTGGCAATAAAGTGGATTACATTATCACACATTCACCATCTGCAAGTGTGATTGCACTGTTAGGACATGGATTGTATGAACAAGATGTACTTACAAGATACTTGGAAGATATTCGATCTAAGGTAGAGTATAAGAAACATTTCTGCGGTCACATGCATGTAGATAAGGCAGTTAATGAAAAGGACATTATTCTGTATGAGCAGATCATCCGGCTTGCTTGACAAATTTGTAATCTATGCTATAATATAAACATGCAAAAATAAAGGTTGACAGTCAACAAATAATATGATATCTTATAGGAGAAGCAAATAGTGAATATAATATTGATTATTATTTTGTTCGGCTTTATATATGGAAACAGCTATTTCAGATTTCATGAACCATACGGATTGAATAATACATATAATGCTTTAGGTTATTATATGTTATCAGTAAAATGGTGGAATATTGAATTCAACTGGTGTACATACAAAAACAAATGGCAAGTTGATATTAAGCTGAGATTTATAAGAAAATGGAAGCCGAGAAAATACAGAGAAAGATATGTGATATTTAATGGTGCAGGTGTAAGATCCTACACTTTAGATATAATATAAACAAGCAATAATAAAGGGACAAACAATGAAAAACAAGATAACAACGATAGTAAGTTTTATGATTATCTTGATAGTGTGGAAAGTTGTATCTTTGCAAGTAAACAGCTTGTTTGTGCCAGATCCGTTAAAAGTATTTGAAGACGGTAAGACATTATTTACTACTGGACAATTACAAATAGCAATGCTGTATACGTTTAGGAGAATAGCAATAGCGTCTTGTTTGGCAGGGATTGTAGCATTACCGATTGGCTTGCTAATATATAATTTCCCTATTTTTAGATATTCATTAAATCCGATAATCAGTCTTTTTAGATATGTTCCAGTTACGGCGTTTTACCCGTTGTTAATCATGTGGCTTGGAATTGATGAGAAAATGAAAATTGCATTTTTGTTTATTGCAGCTTTTGTTTATATGATGCCATCAGTTGTAATCACATTGGAAGATATCAACCAGGACTTGATTGATACAGGCTATACAATTGGAATGAATAAATTCCAAGTTATCACAAGAATACAGTTACCAGCGATGTTGCCTAGCATAATGAATAGTTTTATCATGTGCTTTGGAATTGGATTTACCTATTGCGCAGTGGTAGAGACAATCAATGCGAAGTATGTGATTGGTTACATGATCCAACAGGCATCAGCAAGAGGAAAGACAGACTTGGTATTCTTAGGAATATTGGTCATAATGGTAATTAGTTTTCTGTTCGATAATATAGCAAAATTTATTGTAAGAAAAATTTTTAAATGGAGGTATATCAATGATTCAAATTAAAAAATTGACCACTGGCTATTCAAGGGACAAGCCATTATTAAAAGATTTCTCTTTTGATTTTAAAGATAATCGAATCTATGGAATCTTAGGAGAATCTGGATGTGGAAAAACGACATTGCTAAAAACTATGGCTGGCTTAATATATCCGTTGTCTGGTGAAATATATGTGGATGGAAGCATTTTAACAAAGGCTTATAAAAATGATATTTACATGATGCACCAGAATTACACTTGTTTCAATTGGATGACTTGTTTGGATAATATACTAATCATTGAAAAAATAAACCATAATAAAGTGACAAACGATATAAAAGCAAATGCGCTACATATGCTTGAACGAGTTGGACTAAAAGAATACGCATATAAATATCCGATGCAATTATCTGGTGGAATGAGGCAGAGGCTTGCGCTTGCAAGGGTGCTGTATGCTCAACCAAAGATATCGCTGATGGATGAGCCATTATCTGCATTAGATGAAATAACAAGAAAATCAATGCAGGATTTGATTATAGAAACACAGAGAAATAACAAAAGTACAATTATTTTGGTAACACATAGCGATGCAGAAGCAAAGCGAATGTGCCATGAAATAATAAAAATGTAAAAGAAGGAGTAATTACAAAATGGGATTAAGAGATTTTTTCGTAGAAAGAGTTCCGAGTGAGGTGGACGTTAATGATTATGAAGAGGCATATACAGAAGAAACAGAAAATGTTTCTGTTGAAGGTGTAAGCCAGGAGAGTCTTATTCGTGATATTTACGATCAGAATGAGTTAAGCGATCAGTCACAGTCAATCTTCAAAATCGAGGAAGTAATCAATACTCTTCCGAAAGAGATGCCGACAGGAACAAAGAGAAATGCTGTAGCCGGAATGCTTTCTGTATTTGGTCTTACAATCGAACAGGTTGTAGCAGACGGAGAACATAGAAAGGCAGTTGTGGGTTCTGCAGTTGATGCTATCAAAAAACAGAATGAGGAAGTTATTTCTGATAATGATGCTGCAATCGAAAATCGCAAACTTGAAATTCAGGGATTTGAGGAAGATACAGCCAGCAGAAAAGAAGTAATTTCAAATAGTGAGGCTGTTGCAAGAGCAGAGATTGACCGCATTGATGGGCTGATTAAGTTTATCGGAGAGGAATAAAGAAATGGATTTTAAGACAATAGTATTTATTTGCTTTGTGATTCTGGTTGTTATCTTACTGATTCTATTTCCAGAATTAAGAAGCATTTTCAAAGGATTTACAAGATTGTTTGTAAAGGACATGGCAACGACACCGGATGGAGCTAAAGCAATTTATGAACAGAAAATTGATGAGGCACAGAAAAAATACAATATAGCCGATGATGCACTGAGAAAAGCTGCCGGAAGATTGAAAATAGAAGAAGATAAGTTAGATAGTCTTCAGGATAGGTTAAAAAAGGTTGAGAAGACATGTGAGAACTTAGTTTCAAAAGGTGATATGGAGTCTGCTGCTATAAAAGCGGATGAAAGAGCAGAAATTATATCAGATATTGAAAGAAGTAAAAAGTTGATTGCTGCGTACTCAACAGCGAAAGCAGACGCTATAGAAGTACATAAAGCGTGTGAAGCAAATCTGAAAAAACTTCGTAGAGATTCAAAAGAAGTAGTTGAGAACATGAGGGTAAAAGAACAACTAAATGATGTTTATGATAGCATGGATGACTTGAAAAATACTACAGCAACGGATAAATTACTTGCTTCTATTAAAGAAAAGAATGAAGATTTGGATGCTTCTGTTGCTGGTGCAAGAGTGGTACATGAAAATAAAACATCTACAAAGGTACAGCGTGTAAATGAAAAAGCAAAGAAAATTGAAAACGATGAGTACCTTGAAAGCCTAAAGAAGAAGTACAACAGAAAGTAATAAAGGAGAAGAATAATGAAGAGATTTAGACTAACAGTTGCTTCAAAGATTTTAATTGTGCTTGTAGTTATCGCCGTACTTGTTGGGGCAGTTTTTGGAGCAGGTAAACTTGGATTCATTGGAAACAAAAAAACAAGCAATAAGACCACATCAACATCGGTGGCGAAAGCGGATGATGACGGAAATGTTATCAATACGAAAAAAGACAGTAGTGATACTATTAACCTTTCTCTTGATGAATGGATTGGTTGGAAAGAAATCATTGATGCGAATGGTGGTTTATCCACTCAGCCAGGATCAATTTATGACAAACTTGGTATTAAGGTAAATATCAGTGTTATCAATGACGCAACACAGAGTAGCAATGCAATGATTAAAGGAAACCTTGATGCAGCCGGATATACAATCAACAGAACAGCATTTCTTTCAACAAAATTTAAGGAAGCCGGACTTGATGTAATTATGCCATATATTACAAACTACTCTAATGGTGGCGATGGTATTATTGCAAGTTCAAAAATCAAGACAGTAGAAGATTTGGTAGACGCAAAAATCGGTGTTCCAGAGTTTTCAGAGGCACATACGTTAGTTGTATGGTTTGTAAATCAGTCTGATTTAAGCAAGGATCAGAAACAGAAAATTATTGATAACTTAATCATGTTTGAGACACCAGATGAAGCAGCAAAAGCATTTTTCGCCGGAGAACTTGATGCAGCAGCTACATGGGAACCGTACTTAACACAGGCTAAGAATATGACAGACGCTCATATCTTCTTTAGTACAGCTAGTTCTTCCAGTCTTGTAATGGACGGTATTCTTTTCAATAAAGAATTTGCTGAGAACAATTCAGAAGTTGTAAATAAATTTATTCAGGGTGCATTAGAAGCATCAGATTTATATGATACAGATATGACTACAATTAAAAGCGTAATGCCTATGTTCTCAACCGCTTCCGAACAGGATATCAAGGATAACTGTGCATCCGCAAAACTGACAACATGGAAAGACAATAAGAATCTTCTCAATGATACCGCAAAAACAATCTTCAATAATATGTGTGTTGTATGGAACAGTATCGGAGAAGAGACAAATGATGACCTTGTAAATACACTGTTCGATGATTCTTACATCAATGCAATTGAGGGAAATTGTGATACAAGTACAGTATCTAAAACTGAAACTGCAACAGTAACAGAAGAGAATACTCAGGAAGTTATTGATACACAGTCTCTTATCAAAGGTACTGCATCTGTAACATTTGAGAAAAACACTGCAAAATTCACAGACTCTAAGGCAGCCTCAGAAGAGCTTAACAAGTTCATTGAGATTGCTAAAGTCTTAGATGGAACAATTATTGAAATTGCTGGAAATACAGATCCGAATCCAGACACAGATCCGAATGATGAGTACAACACAAAACTTTCTCAGCAGAGAGCAGAAGCAGTTAAGAACTACTTCATCATGAATGGTATTTCAGCAGATAGAATCGTGTCCGTTGGAAATGGTTCTAAAAATCCAGTAGTTGAAAATGATACAGAAGAACACAAAGCAATGAACAGACGTACAGATGTATCATTCAAAATTATTGAGCAGTAAATATGATTATATTGTCAGTGCCAACTTTGCTCGTAATAGTGGGTGTCAGCTATGTGCTTGGAGTAATTACAAGCCGAGTTAAAAGGAAGAAGTAAGAAGAGATAGCGGTTGGTGAAATATCCAATCGCTATTTTTACAATAAGGAAGTTATATGCGAAAAGAGATTTTTGACAAAGATTTAATTGAAAAATATCGTGGCGAAAATGGTTGGATTCCAAACTGTTTCAAACCAGAACAATTTCTGATTGAAGATGAAAAATCAAGAAAAGAAATCTCTGTATTGGTTTCATTAAAAAATAATCGTGTGTCAGTTGTGAGAAGAATACGCTGGGGTGATAATCCTAATTGTTGGGAATACAGTAGAGGTCTTGGTTCTTCAATCGCTGCATGGCAACCGTTACCGCCATCATATAAAAGAGGTAAATAAATGAGAGTAATTGATCCGAATTTGGACGGAATTACTCATATCAATGTGTATAGCGGAAGCAGGACAGAACTTGGTAGAATGCTGAGTAATTTCTGTCGGGAAGAGATATACACAAAAGATGGGTGGTTTATGTCAGTTGAAGCGTATTGGTTTTGGCTAGGTATTTCGCCGGATTGTAAAGAAAGAGAATGTATGCGTGATTTATTCGGTTATCAGGCAAAGGCAAAAGGTACATATTTGAGAGAAGTATATCCCGGAGAGCAGATAGAAGATTTTCAGGACAGAATCATTCGGGCGATATGGTACAAAGCCAAAAGACATACAGACTTATTTTTGCCGGAATATGAAAATCTGCCACTGAAACATTACTATGTCAACAGAAACGGATCAGTGAGAGATGTGTATGGCAAATACTGGTGGATGATAGAAGCTGAAGAAAAAATGAAGAAATACATTTATGAGGTTAAGAAACAGCTATGAAGAAATTGAAAGTAGTTGCGTTATTAGTAGTTATGATGTGTGGATTGGTCGGGTGTAAGGAAGACGTAGAAGTACATACAGAATATGTCAAAGCACAGCCGTTACAATTATATACAGAGGAAGTCGTGCAAGAAACCGTAGAACAAGTAAAAGTAAGTGCTGAAATTGCTATAGAGGAAGTGGAGAAGGAATTTTCGCCATATTATGTAGCTGTCAGTTCTTTGAATATCAGACAAGCACCAGATACAAATTCTTCATTGGTTGGCAGCTTGGTATTTGGCGATTATATAAATGCGTATGTAGATGGAGAATGGGCAGAACTTGATAACGGTACATATGTAAGTGCAGAGTATTTGACAAGTGAATTGCTATATACAGCTTATGCAGCACCATATACAAGCGGAATGAAAAGCTATATGCCGTATAGTGTTAGAGATAGAAGTATTTTCGCACAATCAAGTAATCAGTACAAATTACAAGAATTATGCAACACTGGGAATTACGGCATCCGGCAATATAAGGGCAGATATTGTGTGGCAATTGGTAGTTATTTTGGAACTGCAATCGGACAGTATTTTGACTTGATTTTAGAGAATGGCGTTTCAATACCTTGTATCATGGCAGATCAGAAAGCAGATTGCCATACAGATGACAGTAATATTATTACGGTTGCCAATGGTTGCATGACAGAATTTGTAGTTGATTTTGACAATCTTAATAGTGATGCAAAACGAATGGGGGATATATCCTACTGTTCCGAAGATTGGAAATCAAGAGTTGTAGAAGTAAGAGTGTATGATATGAATGCACTTTCTGAATAGGAGAATTGAAGTGGACAAAGAAGATATTAAGAAATTATGTGAAGAACGTGGAATTATATATAAAGCGGATTTCATGGATGGATTAAGCGAAAAGCAGTTTGATGAGGGATGTATCAAGCTCTATATACCGGCAGATGGAAACGGTGGTTGTGGAGAAGGAATCTGGGGTTGGATTACGCCGGAAGATAAAGAGAAGTATATGGACGATAATTTCTACGGAGAGATTAAAGCTGTACTTTGCAATAATCCAATTAACTATTTTGGAATCCTGTTTTGGGGTTGTGAAATCCCGATTATTTGCCAGGGAGGAGATAGACCAATACTTTCGGAAGACTACATTAAAAATGTGTTACTTCCAATCGTAAACAAGCAAAAATAATGAATGGAGAACATGATGAGTGAATTAGATATGAACTGGGAACTTTTAGCGAATAAGGATTATGCATTTTTGACAGAAAGCCCCCTCTTAGGTAATAATATTCTTCTTTTGACTTTGGGCGGTTCTCATGCATATGGAACGAATGTGGAAACGTCAGATATTGATGTTAGAGGAATTACTTATAATCCAGTTGATTCTCTGCTTGGGAACAGAGTTTTTGAGCAGTACGAAGACGAAGCGACAGATACCGTTGTATATGGATTAAATAAAATGTTTAAGTTGTTATTGGAGTGTAACCCAAACACTATCGAGCAGCTTGGTTCTAAACCAGAACATTATATTATTCTCAATGATGACGGTAAAAAGCTGATTGAAAACAGGAAAATCTTTCTTTCTAAAAGAGCGATTTATACTTTTGGCGGTTACGCAAATTCACAGTTACGCCGGTTGCAGAATGCGTTGGCAAGAGACAGTTATCCACAGGCAGAGAAAGAAAAACATATTCTTGGATCAATCAGAAGTGCAATGAACAGTATTATTGAGAAATTCCATACAGTTAATGGAAAGTTGATTGAATATAATTTTGCCAATGACAATGGAAAAATGGTTCATGCATATAAGGAATACAACCAAAAAATGCAAGAGATGGAACAGTTTAAGGACTTTGAGTATGGATCACTCAACCTTTACCCGGATAAATCCGATAGAGAGGGGATGGACGTTGAAATCTATATGGACGCTTGCTTACATCATTATCCATTGAGAGATTACAAGGGTATCTGGAACGGTATGAATACTATCGTAAAAGATTACGAAAAACTGGGTAAGCGAAATACGAAGAAAGATGACATGCATCTTAATAAGCACGCACAACATTTAGTCAGACTGTATCTTATGTGTATTGACATTCTTACAAAAGAAGAAATCATTACATATCGTGCCGATGAACATGATTTGCTTATGAGCATTAGAAATGGAGAGTTCCAGAAGCCGGAAGGTGGTTATCGCCCAGAATTCTTTGAACTGGTTGATGATTTGGAAAAGAAAATGAAAGATGCAGCAGAAAACACAAGTCTGCCGGATTGCCCAGATACAGAAGCAGCTTATGAAATGCTTGTGGAAATGAACAAAAATCATATTCTGAAGATGGAGGATTATTATGACGGAAGCACATATTAAAGAAGCAACAAAAATGTTAGGTTGGTTCTTCGATAGATGCGGTAAAGTTCCGCACTATAAGGGAATGATGTACGTGAAAAACGCCGATAACTTAAAGGTATTACTTGATTCTGTTGTTGGTCGGATTGAGAAAGAAAATTCACAGCAGATTGAGAAAATCTATAATGAAGAAAATTCATATACGGTACATTTCAAGAACGGAAGTCATTTCTCTTTTGTGGTTGTTGATACAGTGGTAGTAGTTGGAGAACATTGCCATGTACTGTTTGTGGACAGTAAAATCAGAGAACTTGAATTGAGAAGCCTTGCGCCGGTAATTGATCCGTGTACAATGCCGGAAGGAAATGTAATGCTTAATCCGAAACCACTTTATTTGAGTATGGATTAAGGAGAAAGCAATGCAGATAGATAGAATTAAATATACAATGAAACATAGAAAAGCGTTCCGAGCAGTTGAAAAACAATTGCTCGGACACAATACAATTCGTGGTTACTTGCACGACCTGGATAAAGTGTTTCTGTATATGATTATGGACTATAAGCGTGCCCATAAGACACATAGAAGCCATTCCAGACACCACACTTTGAAAGCAAGGACACATGCGGATTATGTACAAATGGTTATAGACTGGGAATGTGCCAGACTTACAAAGCCGGACAAGCAGATGAATGTCAGAGAAACACTGGATAAGCTATATCCTGAGTTAAAAGATAAGGTTTTGCCGGTAATTGAAGAACTTGGATTATAACCAGATAAAAAGTAAATTTTATTTAGAAATAAGTGCTATATATTGTATTTTGAGATAGTTATTATACCATATATAGTATATATGTGGAGGAATGATTATGGTATTACCGATTGTGGTAAATACAGATAGGAAAATTGCCATTGATAAATCAGAATATAATCATGGTATGGAAAATGGGTTATTTCTGACAGAAGATGGTTCGCTTGGCATAAAAAGAAAAAATGGTGAGTGTTTTGATTTGTACGGAAAAGAACTGAATGTATCTGGGGAGATGGGATATAAATGTTATGTAGAAGGTGGAACTAAAGGTATTGGTATTGAAGGTCAAACTAGAGAAAGTTGGTGTGGCGATAAAATGTCAACACATTCTGGATATGGAGTAATGACTATAACACGCCAACAAGTAAATCCACCTACAGCATTGTTCGGTAGTTCAATTAAGCATGGAAATGTTATCAATGTTACTGTTTCTCATGCAGATTTAAAACGTGGAATAAATCACGACTGGTATCATGCCAATGGAAGAATATGTGAAATTGAATTATCTTTATCTCAATTTGCAGATATGATTACATCTATTGGAAATGGCGATGGTGTTCCTTGTACTATCCATTTTACAGAACGTGACGGATATATTCCACAAATTGATTATGAAAGCAAGATTGAACAGCATCGTGGTGAATTCAAGGATCAGTTGTCAGATGTTAAAAGTTCGATTAAAAATGCGTATGATATAGCTGAAGAATTATTTTCATCGAAGAAAACATTGAATAAAGCAGATAAGCAGAAAATTTTAGATGTATTGGCAAAAGCAAATAGAGATATTGGTTGCAATGCCGAATATGCTCTTGATTGTTTCAATGAACAGATGGAAAAATCAGTAACAGAAGCTAGAGGCGAAATCGAAGCATTTATGCAGAATCAGATTCAAAATATAGCAATGAAAGCTATTGGAACGAATGTTGATGAAAACGGATTGCCGGATTTCAATAAGATGATTGCAATAGAATAGGAGAAATATGAGTGTAATAATTGGAAATAGAAATTATATAAGAAATGCAGTCATTGGAGATAATGGAGAATCTATACAAAATATTGAAAATGACGGAATTATTATTGATGGGAAAAAGATTCCACCATGCCCAACGCCGATGAACAACTGTACGATTATTGATAACCATGTATTCATAGATGGATATGAATGGAAAAATAGTAAATGGAAGAAAACTCTCAGAGCTTTATATCATAAATATTTTTAACATGATGGAGGAAGATATGAATAAACCATATGATGTAGGATTTATTTGCGGACGTTTCCAAACGTTCCACAAAGGACATGAAAAATTAGTTGAAACTGGGTTAATGCTTTGTGACAGACTTTTAATTTTTATTGGAAGTTCTCAGGAAGACGGAACAGAAAGAAATCCGTTCAACATTACAACCAGAGAAAAAATGTTAAAAGAGATATACGGTGGGCGTGACGATATCATGATTTACGGCTTACCAGACTTAACCACTGAAAATGATATTACTCCGGCGTGGGGAAGTTATCTACTGGATAAGGTAGACAGATATATTTATAAGAAGCCGGATATTATGATTTATGGGAATGATGAGAGTAGATCTGCCTGGTTCTCCAAAGAAGACCTTAAAGGAATGACTGAGCTTATTATCAATCGTTCAGATTTGCCGATTTCTGCCACAATGGTAAGAGATTATATGGTTCACGATCAGAGAAAAGAATGGATGCAACTTGTAAATCCAAAACTTCATAAGATGTATGATGAATTGCGTATGCAGCTTATGTCCGTTGAATACTACAAAAAAGTAGCGGAGGTATAAAATTGAAAATTTGTCAAAAATTTCATTTAAAACAGATGTATCATGAGATAACATTTTATGCTTATGATATAGAGAAGATTGAGAAAATAACACCATATAATTTATCAAGGATATATGTGCCGGAATGCGCAGATAGAGCCAATAAAAGGTGTGATTTTTGGAAAGTAAAAGAGGTTTGTTGTCAATGTTGCGCTCCGCATTTACAAGAATTACTTTTAGATGGTTGGTATGTAGGGGATAAAAATGGATTTTTGACAGATGATTCATATTATGCTCTGTTACAGACAGGGATTAGAGTTCCCGTAAATAAAGAAATATATAGGGAATGGAAAAAAGGTTGGTCTTCCAAACCATCAACACAAGATGATAAAGTGTATGAGTTAGGAGTAGATTATGAAAAGAAATAGCCAGTTTTGGCATTTGAAATTTGCCGATGATTACGATAAATCAAAGGAAACATTCCGGGAATACAGATGTAATCATGAGTTATATTACGACCATGACAAGAAAATGTGGGTACATCGTGCAGAATATACAGGCAGTTGGTATCCAGCAACATTCCCTTGTGGAAGTTATAAAGCTGCATTACGACATTTGAGAAAGCATGATGAGATACCAAAGGGTACACGATTTGTTTTAGTTAGTCGTTTTGTTGGTGGTGATAGAGTTTTAATGAAGAGGTAGAACATGAGAACGAATGATATTTTATTAGACGGATTTAATGATATCCGCACACTTCAAAGATATCTTTATATGTCAGATGAACATTATATTGAGATAGAAAATGTTATTGGAGTGAAACTGAGAATTAGAATGGGAGAAAACTTACATTATTATTGCAAAAACATGAATTTCCCAGATTTGCCAGATACATGTTTTTCGGAGTCAATGACGAATAAAACTATGTTGGGTATTATTGACCAGTTGAAAGAGAATCCGGCAACTGAATACCCAAACAGTTTTAAGAATAGATGGGATGAGATAGTATCAATAACATCTGCAAACGTAGCTCAGAACGAATATAAATGGGCGAATGGAAGATACAGAGGGAGTGTGTAAGATGAAAGACATCAAAATGCCAGAAAATGTAAAAATGATTCTTGATAAATTATCAAGTGAAGGGCATGAAGCTGTTATAATTGGTGGTTGCGTGCGTGATTCTATCATGGGGATTGAACCGCATGATTGGGACATTGCTACATCTGCCCAACCAGAAGAAATAATGGAATGTTTCAAAAGATATAATTTAATGAAAGCTGGATTAAAACATGGGACAGTAACCGTTATTATTGACCATGAGCCGTATGAAATCACTACTTACAGAATTGATGGGGAGTATTCAGATCATCGAAGACCTGATTCTGTTGATTTCACATGTAATTTAGCAGAAGACATTATGCGCCGGGATTTCACAATCAATGCTATCGCATATGACGGAGAAAATATTATTGACTTGCATGATGGTATTGGAGATTTGCAGAAAAGGATTATCCGTTGTGTTGGTAATGCAAATGCAAGATTCAGAGAAGATCCGCTTAGAATTCTCCGGGCGATTCGATTTGCTGCACGATTTGGCTTTGAGATTGAAGAATTAACTAAAAAAGCAATGTTTGATAATTGTGATATGTTGCGACTCATTGCAACGGAGAGAAGACAGAGTGAATTTACAAAAACACTTTGCAGTGAGCATGTCAGTATCATCAAGGATTATGCTAAAATACTGAAATATGGTTTACCATGTATTGACAGCATTAAGGATTTTGATAAGGCAGTACGTGTAATAGAAATGTGCCAGGATATCAGTGAAAAATTGGCAATTTTGATTGACGGATTATCATTATCAGAGTATAATAAAGCTGTTAAAGCAATTTTGACAGGAATGAGATATCCGAATAAAGTAATTGTATCTGTTCAAAATATTTTTGCTGCAAAGAAAATGGTAATTACTAACTCAGATGCGTGTATCAAAAATATGTTGTACAAGTTTTCACTGGAAGATGTGAAACATATTTTAAGATATAAACACGCTAAAATAAATGCAAGTGATAATATAAATAAAGAAACACTTGAAAAAGTAGAGGATATGATTGAACGTGCAGAAGAATTGGCTGAATCAGATGAATGCTACAACTTAAAAGGTCTTGCAATTAACGGAAATGATTTAAAACGCCTGGGAGTGAAAGATCTTGACATTAAGTGGATGTTAGATGGACTGTTAAAATTAGTAACCACAAATCAAGTAGAAAATTCGAGGGACGTATTGATCGAGGTGGCAAAAATTTCCATGTTATAATTTGGTTTATTATTATTGACTTTAGTAAGGTTGATATGTATAATAAGAACATACGTTCTAAGTGGAACTTTCGCTACCTGGATGTCGGAAAGGGGAAAAAGATAATGTTTTTTATTTACGAAAAGAATGAGTACCATGTAAATGTGAAAGATGAATTTGCAAAAGCTACGTCTGGTGATTATATAGACATGCTTGATGCATTTGGCATTGTGTTACATAGTTTATCTGACAATCCAGAATTCGGCAATTCTACTGTTATGTTAATGATGTATAATAATGGAAGAATTACCATTGAAATTGTTGATGCAAAGGAAGATGATTGTGAAATCATTGATCCAACATACACACAGGAGGAATATAGAGAAATAGAAGAATATTTAAAACTCGAATAATTGAATATCTACTATCAGATAAAAATAAAGTATTACCGGAAAAACTTGACATCTCTGTTTTCTGGTGGTATTATTAAAGTACAAACAAAATATGGAAAGGGGACGCACATATGAAAGCATCTGATAGTAGAGAGCATCTAATTACTAAAATTGAGAATTTAGTTTTAAACTCAAGTCCAGATAAAATAAACAAAATTGAAGAAGAAGTTAGACATGACGGTAAAATCTCATTAGGCAGTTTTCTTAGAATAGTATCAGGGAGAGCCGATTTAGATGAACTGAGTGATGCCGAATTATATTGGCTGACTTTTGCCATATCTAAAGTATCAAAAAATTTTGGTGTGCCGGAAGATTATTTTGAAGACGTAGAAATTCAGAATTATAAATATTATGATCCACAAACAGATAATAATAAAAAAATTGGTTATCCGTTAGTTTTTAGAAATGTTTCAAAATTGGCAGATAATCAGTATATGTTTCCATTAAGTGTCAGAGAAATCAAAGAATTAAAGAGTGCAAATCTTTTGCAAATTATTCCAGAGCTGCAGCGTAACCACAAAAAGGATAAATATGGAGATTTAAAAACAAAGGTTAATCGCCAAACAGCGCAACAGATTTCTAACCTTATCAATGAGGGAAGTTTTTTCTATAACGGAATTCGTTTCAATTTAATGGATGACGGTGATAGTGATATTCCAGTTTATGACGAAGAAGCAAAAACATTAACTGTTTCAAATGGTATTATTATCGTTCCAGATGGAAACCATAGAACAATAAGTTGTGAATTAGCAAATAAACATTTAGATGATTGTTTTGGTGTATTTTTCACATATTTCTCACCACAGAAGACGAGAGAATTGCTTAATCAGGAATGGACAACAGTGCCGATTCCGAAACGACACAGAGAGGCGATGAAGCCTACAGTTGCAAATAAGATTGTAGATTCAATTATGAGAAGCAGTGATGCCGATGAAATCTATGTAAAAGGTATCGTGAAAGATGGAATGGAACTTCGGGCAAATAATGGATTCATTCTTTATATTGAATTGGCAACGGCAATTTCAAGATACTATGATACAGATAATCTTACATTCAAAGCACAGCAAGATGAATTGAGAGACTGGCTGATTACTTACATGAATTATCTTACAATGTTATTACACGATGATTTTATGAATTATAAGAAAGCGAAGAGAACCTCTTGGTCTGTACACTATATGGCATGGCATTATTATATAATGATTAGCAGATATATAAAAGGCGATGACAACTGGCGTGAAGAGCTAAAGAGAATTATAGCTGAAACCGACTTTTCAGATCAAGAAATTAGAGAATTCTTTGTTAAAAATAATCGCAGGAAAGTATATGAATTCTGCAATGAGAAGGAGGAACAGTTATGTACAACTCTGAACAAAAACAAACTTTCTTAAATACTATTACAAATGATAATTCATATAGATCATTCCAAAGAGTTTTCAAAGCTGTACAGGATATGGAAGAAAAATTTGGAAAAGATATTTGTGAGATGAATGTTGATGAACTTCTAACTGTTCTGGATTTCAAAACGGGAGTGCGAATTACAAATACCGAACAAACAATGAGCTTATTGCGTTCATATGTTGATTGGTGTATTCAAAATGGTAAGACAACTAGCGAAAATAATTTTGATAAAATCAGTTCTTCCGAAGTAGATAAGACTAGAACTTGTCGGGCGAGATATGTCAAATCGCCGGTAGAATTTGAGGAAATGATTAAAATTGCATTTGGTATGAATGTTGATTACAATGAAAGCACTGAAATACCAAACGAGTTAATGGTAAGGTTATGTTATGTTGGCTTAGAGAATGAAGAGATTGTACTTTTAGAAAAGGCTAATGTAGATTACGAAGCTAAGACGATTAAAAGCCCACTTTATGATTGCGTTTATCATGTTTCCGATAGGATTCTGAAACTTTGTAAATTTTGTGCGGAGCAAGAAGAAGTATTGCTTATGGCGAAGTTCGGTATGCGAAAAGAAAGAGTATGCAGCAACAAGTATTTATTTAGAAATCGACTTGGTACATTACGTGGAAAATCTGAAGATTCTCCACTGAATAAATTAGTTATCCCTAGAAAAGTAAAGGCATTTAGCGATGCGTATGTTGAAAGTACAGGAAATTATAAAGCTATATCTTGTGATAAATTACGTGAGAGCAAGATGCTTTATAATATCTATGAATCTGGTGAAACTTTTGATGTGTATTTTAACCAAGTAATTCTTCCAGATATTAAAATGCGCAACCCGGAATATACAGAGCGGAAAATCCAGGAGAGAAGACGTATTCTCAAAGGTATGTATGATTTATATAAGGAAACTTTCTATTAAGGAAAGGCGAGACTGGGATCTCGCCAAAACCTTGCGATAAACAACCGAAAATAAATGAAAAAACTTTTAAAAACCTATTGACATTTTCCTGAAATATGGTATTATATAATTGTTCAAAGGAACAGAGAAAAACACTGGAAAAGCTAATAAGGTAGCTTAAGAAAATAGGTTCGATTCCTAATCCATGTGATCGACATTTCGGGGCTTATCTCCGTGAAAAAGTTGTGTTTGTTTGTAGAACGGACAACTCCGAAATGTCTTTAAAAATAATATAAACAAGCAATAATAAATGAGCTGATGTAGTTCAACTGGTAGAACATTTGATTATGAAAAATGCACTTCGTACAATAAGTGCTAACAGCAATAGCAAAGCCACTCAAACAGTTGTTGGTTCGAGTCCAACCGTCAGCATTCGGCAGAAATGCCATAAATGTATGAGAAAGACACATGCAGCAAATTCAAAAGGATAAAGCAAAACTCTACAAGTTTAGTGAAGTGGTTCAAATCCACAAAAATGAAGTGTCTTGAAAATGTGAATATGGGAGTGATCCGGCGGTGCTTTTTAAGGCGCATCGGGTGGAGAGCGCATACAGCAATTTTACATAAAAGGAAACTCTTCAAAAGTTTTAGTTACGGTTCGACTCCGTACACTCCCACAATTCCACCAATTAAAAAATGGGTAAGTGGCGAAATAGGCACACGCAACGGCAATTTTTATACACATGTGTTTAGTTGACAAACACATACAGCAATTTATTTAAGTAGAAGAAATCAGGAAGCCGTGTCTTGCAGGTTCGAGTCCTGTCTTACCCGTTAGCACCATGAAAGTATGCAACTTTGTTTAGTTGGAAATGAAAGAATATCGCACCACAAGAATCGTATGTTTTGTGTGATTAAATGTAGCGAAAAGGTATCGTGAAAGGCTAATCCATTGGAGGTCGTGCATGGCTTCGCTTTATGGTGCAACCAGGATCATTAGCTCAGTTGGTTAGAGCATCCGGCTCATAACCGGGCGGTCACTGGTTCGAGTCCAGTATGATCCATTTGAGCAATTTCAAACGCTCAACATTTTGATTTTTGTAGCTTGGTTTTAGCGAAAGCTGTGGAAACTATCTGTAAAATAGGGAGATAGTGTGTCTCATATGTGAGGTTTGTATGAGAAAAATTAAATATTTGCCACCGTAGCTCAACTGGATAGAGCAACGTAAATCGAAAAACGTGTCTAGTATTAGACACAGACAGCAATTTTTCAAGATAGCATGTTAAGCCGTAGGTTATAGGTTCGACTCCTATCGGTGGCGTTGGCGAGAGTATGCAAGAGGCTTAAGCAAATGATACAAAAATGTGCTTAGTTCTAGCACACACAGCAAAATTCTCAGAAGAAAACATTGATTCAAAATTGTAAGTTGAATTCGTGGGTTCAAATCCCACCTCTCGCCCTGGTGAAATGGTAATGGATTAGAATGGCAGCAATTCATATAGTTCCCCTGTAAAAACAAGGTTGCCACTGATTCTTGCCACACCATAAGCGTATGTAGCTCAGTAGGTTAGAGCGTCCACAAAAATTTTATAGAGCCTTGTATAAGGCTTGAACCGCAAATATTTTTAAAGAATTTGAAATTGAGGAAGGTGGAAGGTCACAAGTTCAAGTCTTGTCATACGCACTTATTCTAATTTTTATATACTTACAGCATAATCAAACAATAATAAAGTATGTAGGAATTATGAAATATAATTCAAAATTAGGAGGAATTGAACATGGGTTTCATGAATTCAATGAAAAGTACGTTGAATGAAGATTTCAACGAAAGCTACACAGAAAACGGCGCACTTGGATATAGAACAACAGGTAAACACTTGCTTGATTTGAATTTCAAGGTCGCATCTCTGAGAAAAGCTGATGCAGAAACAATCATTTCTGGATTCGATAAAGCGTTTTCAGAAGACCATATTCACGCACTCAAATGGTTATTCTATTTGCGTGATGCGAGAGAAGGTCTGGGGGAACGTAGATCATTCAGAATCATCATGTCTCATTTGGCAAATGTTGAGCCGGAAATCAGTAAAGTGCTGATTGGTTTAATCGCTGAATACGGACGTAGTGATGATCTTCTCTCCCTGTTAGGTACAGAGTGTGAAAAAGACACACTGGAACTTATCAAAAATCAGCTAATGAAAGATTTAGAAGCAAAAAAAGCGAACAAACCAGTATCATTGTTTGCTAAGTGGTTGCCAAGTTGTAATGCAACTTCCCACAAAACAAGAGAAAATGCTGCAGTAATTCGTAAGTATTTGGGATTCACAGAAAGACAATATCGTAAGATTCTTTCGGAACTGAGAGAGTATATTGATGTTGTTGAAAGAAAGATGTCTGCTAAGAAATGGGGCGAAATCAATTACGAAGCCGTTCCGTCAAAAGCAAATCTTATTTACAACAATGCATTCCTCAAAAACGATGAGGAACGCAGACGAGAGTATCTGGATAAGCTGGAAAAGGGAGAGGCGAAAATCAACTCTTCTACAAACTTCCCACATGATATCGTACATAGTTATCTGAAAGGTCGTAGCTATTACAGATCCAATATAAAAGAGGACAAAGCTCTGGAAGCATTATGGAAAGCACTTCCTGATACAGTACAGGGTGATGGAAATACTCTTGTTGTCAGAGATGGTTCTGGAAGTATGATGTGTAGTGTTGATCCAAACAGCAGCATTACTGCACTGGAAGTCGCAACAGCACTTGCTATTTACTTCTCTGAGAGATGTTCTGGCGAATTCAAAGATAACTTTATCACATTCAGTTCAAGACCTGAGTTGATTGATCTTTCAGCGTGTAGTTCACTGGCAGAAAAAATCAGAAGATGTTATGCAGAAAATGACTGTTCTAACACAGACATTGAAAAAACATTTGATCTTATTCTGCAGACAGCTATCAATACTAATATGAAACAGGAAGACATGCCAAAGAATATCCTGATTATCAGTGATATGGAATTTGACCAGGCAACCTATTCATATGGATGGGGAGGTAGCGCAAGCACAGTAAATGAAACACTGTTCAAGACAATTGGCAGAAAATTTGAGAAAGCTGGATATCAGCTTCCGAGACTTGTGTTCTGGAATGTAAACTCACGTACCGGCACAATCCCTGTCAAGGAAAACGCTTTGGGTGTTGCTCTTGTAAGTGGATTCTCAGTCAATGTTGCGAAAATGGTATTAAGCGGAGAACTTGATCCGTATAAATGTCTGATTGAGCAGCTTGACACAGAGAGATATGCACCGATTGAGGCAGCAATCAAAGATTTAAAATAAAACAACTTCATACGTGGCAAAACAACCAAAGTAAAAAGTACAGAAATGCCTTGTAAGACACGTACAGCAAATAATAATGCAATCAACTTTTAATTGATAACCGCAAACTAAGTGTCTTGAAGAACGTATATTCCATAATGGTTAGACGAAGTGGCAGTGGTTGTAAGCACTTCTTCTAACCTTTTTGAATAGATATTTTTCAACATAGAGGTTATACATGAGAAAGTTAGCAACAATTCGTGAAATCGCAGAAATCAAGCCGATTCCTGATGCTGACAGAATCGAAGTAGCAAGAATTGATGGTTGGGAAGTTGTCGTGTCAAAGAAAGACAATTTTCATGTTGGCGATAGAGTGGTATATGTCGAGATTGACAGTAAGATGCCGGAAACGCCAGAGTATGAATTCTTGAAATCAAGAAAGTATGTTGTAAAGACTATCGTAATGAGAGGACAGGTTTCACAAGGATTAGTGATGCCGTTATCCATTCTTCCGGTAGGTGAATACAAACTTGGTCAGGATGTTACGGATGTCTTAGGAATCATTAAGTATGATCCACAGCTTGAAGAAGAAAATGCGGTTTTCGAGGAAAACAGAAAGAAAACCAGGAATCCAGTTGTGAAATTTTTAATGAGATATGCATGGTTCAGAAAAATCTATCTCAAGAAGAATACGCATACAGAGTTTCCAAACTTTATTAAAAAGACAGATGAAGAAAGAATTCAGAATATGCCTGAGTTATACGAAAGGCTGAAGAATGAACAAACCAATCTGATAGTGACAGAAAAAGTTGACGGATGTTCCGGCACTTATTTTTTACGCAAAATTCCGAGAAAATTCGGAAAAGCGAAGTACGAATTCGGAGTTTGCAGCAGAAATAGGAGATTGCCACAGCCGGATAACAGCTACTATTGGAAAATCGCCAACAAATACAAAATTCGCAGCGTTCTTGAAAAATTGATAGACGATGAGGATTATATAGTATTACAAGGCGAAATTACTGGTGCAAAAATCCAGGGAAACAAATATCATGAGAAAGATTGCCAGTTATGGGCATTCAACCTCATAGCCCCCTCAAAGAAATATAATACCATTGAGATGCAAGACATTCTCATTAAGCATGGTATTCATACAGTACCAATTGTTGAGATTGGTTACAATGTAAAAGGTGATATACAAGATATTGTAAAGTATGTGAAAGGCAAGTCACAAATTGTAGATAGGGAAAGAGAAGGATGTGTTTTTAGAAATACTGATAAGAATATCAGTTTCAAATGTATTAACCCAAACTTCTTAATCAAGAATAATGAGTAGCCTTGAAAATATAATATCTTTTGCAATATGTCTTCTTGTTTTGGTCGTGTGTTTACGATTCTTAATTGTAGAAACACGGGAAGCAAGAAAATTTTATGGGAAGGGAAATGAGAATGGATCGGAGCAGTATTGGTACGAGAATGAAATCTTATGAAGATGCTCAGAAAACGTACTTAACAAGAAGAATGCCAGTAATGATTAGAGTGGATGGAAATGCTTTTCATACATTCACCAGAGGTTTTGAAAGACCTTTTGACAGCATTATGGCAGAATCAATGCAGCGCACAATGAAATATATGTGCGAAAACATTTCTGGATGTGTCTTAGGATATACACAGAGCGATGAAATCACATTACTTCTGATTGATTACAAGAAAAAGAATCAGGGAGCATGGTTTGGATATGTAAAGCGAAAGGTAGAAACTATCGCAGCGAGTATGGCAACAATGGCTTTCAATGAGGCTTTTTCAGATGTAATTACGGAAAAGATATCAGAAGACATTATGAAAGTTCAGAATGATGAAGAAGCCGAAAAAGTAAAGGATTACTATTTCAAATATGTAAAGAAATGTGGAAGGGCAATGTTTGATGCTAGAGCATTTAATATCCCAGAATTTGAAGTAGTCAATGAATTTATTTGGAGGCAGCAGGATTGTACAAGAAATTCAATTCAGTCAGTTGGTCATGCAAATTTTTCAGATAAGAAAATGCATAAGAAAAATATGAGTCAGATTCAAGACATGCTCATGTTGAAGAAAGGAATCAACTGGAATGATTTTCCGACTTTTCTGAAAAGAGGATCTTGTTGTATCAAAGAAGATTATTTCATTCCAGAAAATGAGCTTCCAGAAAATCACAGAAACAATTTATCCCCACGGACATTAGATCCAGAAGAAGATGAATATGGTGTGTGGAGATCACGTTGGGTTATCGACAAAGAAATTCCAATTTTCACACAGAACAAAAACTATGTTAATAATTTGTTTTTAAACAAGTATTAAACAAGCAATAATAAAGGAGAAAACAAAGCAAGATGAAAACAAGTTATTCAGAAATCGTAAATGAAAACTACATCGGCAAAACTGAAAATCCCATTCCGATGAATGAAATTCTGAAAAAAGCAAACGAAGAAAAGTTAGAGCCATCTTCAAGCAGTCTTGAAAAAGTGCTGTTTTTGGGAATTGATGTGCAGCAGGACTTCATGGATAACGGAGCGTTAGGTGTTCCCGGCGCACATGAAGATGTTGCTAGAATGACTAAGTTCATTTATAACAACATGGAGAAAATCTCGCACATTTCAGTATCTATTGATACTCACATTCCACACCAGATTTTCCATCCGTGTTGGTGGATTGATGAAAACGGCAATAATCCAGCACCTTACACTGTTATTACATTAGCAGATTTGGATTCTGGAAAATGGCGTCCTATTGTTGAACCAATTAAGAGCCGTGAGTATGTAGAGAATCTGGAAAAGAACTCTAAAAAGAAACTTTGCATTTGGACATATCACTGCTTACAGGGTACAGAAGGTGCAGCACTGGAAAATCAGTTTGCAAATATGATTTACTTCCACAGTGTAGCAAGAAAATACGCACTGAACCCTATCGTAAAAGGTCAAGATCCACTGTCGGAGATGTACGGTATTATCAAGCCGGAATATGACAGAAGAGGATATGTGAACCAGGCACTATTAAACAAGTTCGCAAAATTTGACAAAATCATCATCGGCGGTGAAGCAAGAGATTATTGCGTATACGAATCTCTCTGCCAGATGCTTGAATTTTACAAAGATGACACTGATATGCTGAAAAAGTTCTACATTCTGGAAGATTGTATGTCTGCCATTGGTGATAAAGCCGAAGTTGACAAGATGTATGCAGATCTTCAGAAAAAGTACAAATTCAACATTGTACGCAGCACTGAATTCAAACTGTAAGGAGTAGAAAGATGGAAGAAATTATTATTGATGGATTAGACGAAATCGAAATGCAGAATACAGCCGTTGATGATATCGACAGTGAAAATGTCAATCTGATTTTCATTGGAATTGACAAATCTGGATCAATGTCCCCATACAGAGGTGATATGGTTTCTTGTCTGAAAGAGTTCAAACAGGCATTAACCGACTCTAAAGAGGCAGATGAAATTTTAGTAGCAAGAGCAGACTTTAACAGCTCAATCAACGTGGGTGGTTACAAGAAAATCACAGAGTTTGATACAAACTACGATGCCAGTGGTATGACAGCACTGTACAATGTCATTGAAGATGGTACACAGAAACTTACTGACTACATGGAATATCTGAAACAGCAGGGAGTACGTGTAAAAGCGGTATTTGCAATTTTCAGTGATGGTGAGGATACAGTTTCCAATGATCCGAGTGAAGCAAAACACAGAATTCAGGATCTAAACAATAAAGAAATTACAACAGCTTTCATTAGTTTTGGTGGTACAGCTACAGGTATTGCAAAGAGCCTGGGATTTAGAAATATTCTGGATGTATCAAGTTCTGCATCTGAGCTGAGAAAAGCGTTCGATTGTCTGAGTAAATCTGTAATCGAAAGCTCAAAGAGTGTTGTAGCCGATGGAGATAACTTCTTCATTTAAGAATAACAGAATTCGCCCCATTCATTAAGGGTGGGGCGATACACGGAGAAAAATATGTTTGTAAACAAAATAGGTTACGATCATTTATCTATCGGAATGAACTGCCAGGATTACGGATTTGAATTGTCGGATTATAAAGTGAAAGTTGTAGCAGATGGTTGTTCTGAGGGATTACATTCAGAAGTAGGAGCAAAGACATTTTGCCACCTGTTGTCAAAAGGATATGATATCGAACAGGCTTTTTCTTCTTTGGTTGCTGTATATGGGCAGACAATTGAGGATATGAAGAATTTCTTGTGCTTTACATATCTTTCGGTAACAGAAAGTAATGAATATTTCATTACATCAAATTGTGGCGATGGTTTCCTTATTTTGGAAGATAACGAAGGTAATATATCGTTTGTTGAATTAACCGATGGCGAATATCCGAAATACTATATCTACAACTATATTGACAAGAAATATCTTAATCATTATGCAGATGGTGTTTCTGTAGAAAATAAGCTATTCAGCAAGGAAGAATACAAGAATGTAGGTATTGCTTCCGATGGATTGAGATTTATTGTAAATGCAGATGAAGATATTAAACAGGAATTTATTGAATGTTTAAAGTCTGGGAAAGCAGTGAAAATAAAAAGATTTATTAACCGTAACCAGAAATTATTCAGAGATGATATTACAATTGTTTTTTAAGAAAGGGACATATAATGGGAAAAATTACTGAGAAATCAACAAAAGCACAGATTATGGACGCATATACTCAGGCATTAGCTGAGTTGGAGAAACTTAAAGCTATGAGCGATTCGCCGGTTGAAAATGCAAAGAAAGAGGCATTGGAAGCATCTATGCAGAATGCAGAAATAGCAGCAAGCAATGAAGTATTTTCAGATACGATTGTAAAACAGTACAATGATCTGAAAATTGCGATTGACGAATATCAGAAAGAGTTAGAAGGACTCTACGGTATCAAAGCTGAAGCTGACGGTCTGGCAGCAGCTATCAATGCTCATAGAGCGAAAATGGCTGAAATGAACGATGAGTACAAACAGAAGAAAGCGGATCTCGATGCAGAGCTGGCACAGAAGACAGCAGAAGTAGAAGAGAAAATTGCAGATTTGGAAAAGAGTGTTCAGAAAGCTAAGAAACAGGCTGATGAAGAAGTAAAAGAGTACAATGCCGATATTAGTAAGAAGCGCAATCGTGAAAAAGATGAGTATGACTACAATCTGAAAATGGATCGTAAAGCGGATGCCGACACCTGGGCAGAAGAGAAAGAAAAACGTGAGGCAGAAATCCAGGCAAAGGACGATGCTGTAACAGAGCGTGAAGAAGCCATTGCTGCAAAAGAGGAAGAAATTCAGGCTATGAAAGCAGAGATTGAAGCATTCCCGGATAAACTGGCAGAAGCCAAAGAGGACGCAGCGAAAGAAGCAAAAGCAAAAGCAGACAAGAGCTTTGCATTTGAGAAACGTGCATTAGAATCTGAGAAGAAACACGCAGAGGAAATGGCAGATGCCAGAATTAAGAATCTGGAATCTCAGGTTGAAGCACTGACACAGAGTAATGCGGAACTTTCCAACAAACTCGATGCAGCTTATGCTCAGATGAAAGACATGGCAACCGCTACTGTTCAGGCTGGCGCAACTGTAAAAGTCGTATCAAGCGATAAGTAAAATAAAAGAAAGCCGATAGAGAAATGATTTTAAAAAGTAACATAACAAGACTGCCGGTATTAGCCGAAGGTGGAGAAGGAATTATATATGAATATGGGGATAAGCTGATAAAGGCTTATAAACCCCATGTGAATATGCCAACCAAAGAGAAAAAGATTAAGCTCTTAATGGCGAAGAATTTACCGGCAGAAGTCATTTCTCCGATTGATATTGTCTATGATAGCCGGAACAAATTTATAGGTTATATCATGGATAAAGTAGACGGAGAAGAATTCAAGAAATTGTCAAATAAAAAATTCGTGAAAGCGAATGGAATTACAAAGAAAGAGATTCTTGCCATGCTTGACAGATTGTTTGATGTTTTGGCTGATTTGCATAAGCAGGGTATATACATTGGCGATTTGAACGATCAGAACATTTTGTTTGATAAGCACTATAATATCTCTATCATTGACTGCGATAGTTGGTCAATTGATTCTGAGAAATGTGATGTTGCTATGGATTTATTCAAAGATCCGTTACTGGTTTCAAATAACTTTGACCAGAAAACAGATATATATGCATTCAGTGTATTGAGTTGGAAATCTCTGACACGAATTCATCCGTTTGGTGGGACAATGCAGCCGGATATGAATATTATGGAACGTATGAAGAAAGGTATATCCGTGATAGACAATCCGGCGGTAAAGATTCCGAAAACAATCGGATCATGGACTGGTCTATCGCCAGAACTTATCAGTGCGCTTAAAGCAGTTTTTGAGAATAAAAGCCGGGAACTTCACGGTGAAATTCATGAGTTGAGTTGTCATTTGAAATACTGTGATACAGATAAAGATTATTACTATGATAAGTACAATGTTTGCCCGGTATGTGATAACTCTGCAAGGATCAATAGAAAGCCGGTAAATCAGGGCGTACAGTCTGGATTACAGCTTATAGAGCTGTTGGTCAAATCGAACATTAAAGCGGTTGTCGATGAGAATATGTACATTGATACCGATGATAATGTTGTGGATATCAAGAGTGGAAAGAAATATAAGCACAAAAACTTGATAAAATATCATTTTCATTCAGATGGATATTTGATTGAGGACGATAATAATACGATTATCATTCACAGCGAAAAAGATTATGAGCTTGATAAAAAGTTCAAATCAAGAGTAGTTGTTGATGGTGATAAGATGTATTACATTTCAAAGCAGAACACCTTGACAGAAGTGACTATTACGAAGAATGGGAATAGCTTTAGAAATCTTTGTAAATGCAGCGATAGTTGTTATTTTGAAGTAAGCAATGGAAAGTATTTCGTTGTCAACTATTATCAGAGCAAAATAATCTTTGATATCAATGGCATAAACCACATTTATAAATATGACGGAAGGATTACAAATTATGGTATTCACTATGATGTTGCCACTGATAAGTGGTTAGTAGTCTTGGAAAATGAAACTGGAAGTTTCTTAACTCTTGTATTTAAAGGAAATGATATTCAATATGAATGTAATGAAATTAAGTATGAGTGTTCGCTTGGAAACATGTGTATGAGTAATAACACAATCTTTTTCCCGATTGATGGAAAAATAAGAGGTTTTGCTTATGCAAAAGATATGTTTAAAGATTTTCAGTGTGGTGTTGTAAATTATGATAGCAAATTGATTAAGAGTGGCAAAAAATTCATTATCGTCAACGATGAAAATATATATGCTCTATCATAGGGATCTTGTATTGCCGACAGAAAAATATTATGTGTATATCCACAGAAATCCTTTAACACACAAAATATTTTATGTTGGTTCTGCAAAAGGAAACCCATTGAGAGCATATGAATTTGGAAAACATAGAAATCAATCTTGGAAGAATGAGGTAATATCATTTGGAGGGACATGCAATATCATAGTTGAAATAGTACAGTATTGTGAAGATCCAATCCAGGCGCAAGAGGCTGAGTTTCAACTGATTTATAAATTGAAAAAATGTGGTGAAGCATATTGTTGTAATGAAGGAGATACGTCTTTTAAGAGAAAATATCCAAAATTACAGTACCATTTATTCATCGGAAGTACACATATAAAATTCACAAGAAAAATGGAATTATTTTCGTATTGTAAGAGAGAGTATGGTCTTAGTAGAAATATAGTGAATCTTCTGATTGAAAACGATGGTGAATACAACGGTTCACACCAACAGGCGTGTGGGCTGAAAATCATAAGAGAAGGAAAGGAACATCAATAATGGAAGAATTATTGTTAAGATTATTAAAGGAGTCACCAGAGAGCTTTGTAGGGCTTGTTCATGGATATATTGAAAAATATAAACCGGCAGTCTATGAAGTTGGTAAAGAAATTGTAAACGTAGCAAGAGACTATGCAAATAACACAGAGATTTGTGAAATTGCTGCAATCAAAAAGAAAAACCAGTTTGATGCATATGTTAAAGTCGGTTTTACAGAAGAACAGGCAACTGCATTCATTCTGAGTGATAATCTGCAGCTTGTTAAGAACATGGAAAAATTAAGTTCAAATTCTTCTGCAAAAGTTAATGCAAAGTAGTTGACAAATTTGGAAATCGTGGTACTATAAACAAGCAATAATAAATGAGGAAAGGAATAAAGAAATGGACGAAAAGAATTATTTCCAGGAATTGTACGATGTGGATGTTCGTGAGAAGACAAAACAGAAAAACGGTCTGAACTACCTGTCATGGGCTGCAGCTTGGGCAGAAGTAAAAAAGAAATTCCCAGATGCAACATTCAAAATCTATGAACAGACAATGGATGACAAGGGGAACACAAGACCGTGGTTTGATGACGGACGTACTGGTTGGGTTAAGACTGGTGTAACGATCAATGGCATGGAATTGATTGAAGAACTTCCTATTATGGATTTTCGCAATAAATCTATTCCAGCAGATTCTATTACATCAACGGATGCTAATAAATCTATTCAAAGATCACTCACAAAAGCGTGTGCCCGTCACGGATTGGGATTATATATCTACGAGGGAGAGGATCTTCCTGAAGAAGAAAAGAAGAAAGAAGCAAAAAAACAGGCTGAAAAATCAGAACTTGATAAAGTAAACCTTGAATGTTTCAATCTTGCAAAAGAGAAATCCAAGACTCATAACGATGCAGTGACAGAACTTTGTAAGAAGTATGTAGCTAATGGAAACCCGAAGAGAATCACAAATATTGATGATTCCAAAGCACTGTTAGAAGAGTTAAAAGCACTTAAATAAAAAAGGAGATATTACAGAATGAATAATGTAAATTTAGTAGGTCGTTTAGCAAGAGATCCAGAGGTTCGTTATTCCCAGGGCGGTAACGCAACATGTGTAGCAAGATATACGCTTGCCGTATCACGCCCATTTAAAAACGGAGAAGGTAAGCAGGAAGCAGATTTTATTTCTTGTGTTGCATTCGGTAAAGCCGGAGAGTTTGCAGAAAAGTATCTTACAAAAGGAATGATGATCGGTGTTACTGGTAGAATTCAGACAGGAAGCTACGATGATAAAGACGGTAAAAAAGTCTATACAACAGATGTAATCGTGGCAACTCAGGAGTTCTGTGAGAAAAAAGGAAGTACAGATAATGGGAATTCTTCTGCTGCACCTAAATCAAACAATAATAAAGGAAAGAAAACAGATGACGGTTTCATGAACATTCCAGACGATGTGGATGACGAACTTCCATTTAACTAAGCCGGAGGATATAAATGAGCGAAAATAAAGACAGGTTTGTTAGTCTTGTACGCTCAATAAACAGAGAAGGGATAAACGAATTAGTGGAATTCTTGGAAAAATCGGACTTTTACACAGCACCAGCAAGTACAAGATTCCACTGTTCAATCCCAGAAGGGTTATTGATACATAGTTTGAATGTGTATGACATGTTCGAGCAAAAACGCAAGACAGAACCATATAAAACAGTTTTGGGCAATATTTCAGATGATTCCAGCAAAATAATCACTCTTTTCCATGATATTTGCAAGACATACATGTATGAAACTGATTATAAGAACAAGAAAATTTACAGCGAAACAGGTTCTAAGAAGGACGAAAAAGGTAGATTTGATTGGCAAGCGGTAGAGTTTTACAAAGTAAATGATCTTGTTCCTTATGGTCACGGCGAAAAGAGCGTCATGATGCTTGAAGAGTTTATTAAATTACAACCGATTGAAAGATATGCTATCCGATGGCATATGGGGTTCACAGAGCCTAAAGAAAACTGGAACACTCTTGGTTCAGCGATTGAAAAATATCCAGTGATTTTAGCTCTCCATGAATCTGATCTGGAAGCCACATATCTCTTAGAAAAAGATATGAAGTCAGAATAACAACAGAGGGAGGGCAATAGCTTTCCCTCTTTTATTATAGAAAGGAACTTGAAAATGAAACATTATAAATGCGGATTTTCCCACTGCGCACATGCTGATGGAAAAGTGCCAGAAAATGAAGCTGTGAAAATTGGCACACGTTACTGGCATAAAGATTGTTATGAGATATCTGAAACAATCAAGGATATCAGAGAAACTTATCTGGATAAAATTAGCAGCTCTGTGGTTGTCAGTGCCTTAAACAAGATAATCAATAATATTGTTTTTGGTAAGAAACTGGAAAATAAAAAACTCACAAAAGCACAGTCAAATTTGGAAGCAGCAAGATATCTGCAGTTCTGTATTGACTATGCATTGGAGCATAAAATTCCAATCACACATGCGCCGGGATTATATTATCTGATTGATAACGTAAGAGTTAAAAAAGCATACGAGAAAAAGAATGAATTGGAAATGCAAAAAGAAATGAAAAAGCAAATGGATGTTGGTATCGAATCAAAGCCAGTTGATACAACGGTTAAGCCAACTACTAATTTTTCTGCTGGTGGTGGTAACTTTGGATTTGGAAACATTCTAGGAGGCATGAATGAATAACGAGTTAGAAAAACTGTCTGATACACAAGCGGAAGCCGGGATTATTGCCACATTGGTTTATCATCCAGATTTCATTTTACATTCTGATGTTCTAAAGGCAGGGTATTTCTATCATAAGGATAATGGTTGTTTATACTGGGCAATTGATGAGCTTATCAAGGCTGGCGTAGATAATATTGATGCATTCAACATTTCAAATATGTTACAGTCAAACAATGCTGTTAAGAAAACACTTGAAAGCGTCAATATGCCAGATATGGACGAATTCATTGAACTTTGTAGCGATGCTGCTCGTCATACAATTGCAGAATATCAGCTCTTAGTTATCAGTGTTGTAACCCTCGCATTCAAAAGAGATTTATATAAATTACTCAACAAACTACAAAAACAGACTCTTACACAAGAACTTGATTTAAACCAGCTTAACAAAATAGTATACGACAGTTTGGAAGATTTAACTGGAAGGTATATGTTTGATAGTGACTTTCAGATGTTCGGTGAAAAAGTGCCTGGACTCTGGGAAGAAGTTTGTGAGCGAAGAAATAATGATGGAACTATTGGAGTACCATCAAAATTTCCACATCTTGCAAGATATTTTTCATACGAAAGTGGAGAACTTGTTATGGTTTCTGGTCGTATGAAAATGGGCAAGAGTGCATTCATGCTCAATGAAGCAATGGACAAGATCCAGAGAGGAATCCCGACTATTTATTTCGATACCGAGATGAATGATAGGCTTTTCTATCTTCGTATGTTGGCTAATTTAACTGGAATAGATCAGAAGAAAATAAAAAGCGGAAATCTTTTACCGGAAGAACAGAAGATTATTGACGATACAAATGAATGGCTCAAAAAACAGCCATTTGTACATGAGTTTATTCCAAACGCTACAAATGAGGAATTGTTTAATAAGTGCCGAATGATGAAATACAAAATGGGATTACAGTTTGTAATCTATGATTATTTCAAGAGTGCAGAAACAGACAGTAGTAATCAGTATAATGATTTGGGTGCAAAATGTGACTTTTTAAAAAACAGAATCGCCGGAGAGTTGGATGTTGCTGTTTTGGCTGGTGCGCAGCTCAATCGTGAAGATAGGGTTGCTGATTCTGATAAATTGGAAAGATATGCCAGCGTGAGTGCAAAATGGAGAAAGAAAACAGCCGATGAAATGGCTAATGACGGAAAAGAATGTGGAAATTATGCATTCCATATTGCTCTTAACAGACTTGGCGAAGGAATGTTTGAGGACGAATATATAGACTTCAAATTTTCGGGGGCACAAATGAGGATTGAAGAAGCAAAACAACATGAGGAACAGCAAGTTCCATATTAGGAGCGAAACACATGAAAGAATACAGCGATGACCTGATCGAAGAAATAAAAGAGAATATTGACATCGTTGATTTCATCGGAGAGTATGTTGACCTTACAAGAAAAGGGAAGGAATATTTTGGGAAATGCCCATTACACGATGAAAGAACTGGTTCGTTCAGTGTTACACCAAGTAAAAATATGTATTACTGCTTTGGTTGTAAAAAGGGTGGAGATGTAATTACTTTCTGCCAGGAACATTTGAATATGACATATGAGCGTGCTGTTTCATATTTGTGTGGGGTTGCTGGATTAAGTGATGAAAAGACAGAGATATCAACTACAGTTAGGTATCTCAAAAAAGCAGCCAGAAAAAAGAAAAAGCAACAATTGCCGGTAACACATCCGATTCTGGACGAAAAAATTTTAAATGATTTTGAACACCGGCGAATAACAAAATGGATTGAAGAGGGAATACCACAAAGCATCATGGAAAAATATGGTGTTCGGTATGATAAAAGAGCTAATCGTATTGTATATCCTGTATATGATAATGACGGAAATTTGATAAATGTAAAGGGGAGAACTCTTTACGATGGTTATAAAGACTTTGATCCACCGATTCCAAAATACATGAATTATTATCCAGTGGGCGATTTAGATTACCTTCAAGGATTTTGTTTTAAGAAAGATATCATACAGCAGTACAAAGAAATTATTATTTTTGAATCACTGAAATCTGTTATGAAACTTGATAGTTATGGTCAACCCAATTCAGTTTCATCAGAAACCAGTGAGCTTACAATTTTTCAGGTAAAGACAATTATTGGTCTACATTGCGATGTGGTAATTGCTTTTGATAATGACGTTTCACTTGAAAAAATATTAGAGAAAGAGACAATTCAGTTACTTATGAGATTTGTGAATGTATATGTTGTGATTGACAAAAATGGATTACTAGGGAAAGTGAGTGATAAAAATTCGCCCGTAGATAAAGGGAAAGACATTTGGGATCGTCTATATCAAACTAAAATAAAGTTATGAGGTAAATAATGTCAGAATATAACTTTTTGATAGATAACATGATTTGGTCTTTTAGTAGACTGAATTCATTTTGCATCTGCAAATATGAATGGTATTTGCAGTATATAGAAGAGGCAGAAGGAACAAACAACTTCTATGCGGAGTTTGGAAAGTTCTGTCACAAGATTCTTGAAATGTATGCAAAAGGTGAGCTTGGCTTATTTGAACTGTCTGACTACTTTGTTGAACACTATGATGAAGAAGTAAAAGAGTTCGTATACCACAAAACCGCAGACATCAGAGAGAATTACAAACAGAAAGCAATTGAATATTTCGATAACATTGATATTGATTTCAGTAAGTATGAGATTCTTGGTATCGAAAAAAAATGTGATTTTGAAATCAATGGGTATAAATTCACTGGATATATCGACTTACTTTTAAGAGAGAAAGATACAGGAAAAATTGTTCTCATTGACCATAAATCGTCAAAATATCCCTATGGGAAGAAAGGAAAGCTACTGAAATCTGAAAAGGATAAATTTCAGCAGTACAAAAGGCAGCTATATCTCTATTCAATACAGGTATTCAATGAGTACGGTGTATTCCCAGACCGTATAGGTTGGAATTACTTTGGAGATAGAAAGTGGGATTTTCTTGATTTTAACAAAGAAGATTATGAAGAAGCTAAGAAATGGGCGATAGATACCTTGGAAGAAGTCAGAAATACAAGTGAATTTCCACCGACTGTAGATTTCTATTATTGCCACAATCTGTGTAAATTCAGAAATTCATATTGCGAATATAAGAATTACTAGGAGGTAGGTATGGACAATTATGTAGTATATCATCTCCATAGTGATCTCTCAAATGGAGTAACCAATGTAGATAGCGTTACAAAGTTTGGTGAATACATAGAGGCAGCAAAAAAACTGGGAATGAAAGCTATGGCTTTTAGCGAACACGGCAATATCTTTGAGTGGTTTCACAAAAAAGAAGCCATTGAAAATGCCGGAATGAAATATATTCATGCGGTGGAAGCCTATATAACAGAAGACAATAACTCTGACCACAAACGAACAGTATATAGTGCCATTGATTTATTCACTTCAAGTACGGCTAAGAAAGATGTGAGAATATCTTTTGAAAATTATTACAAAAGAGAAGATGGCATGTATTTGGCAAAATGCATAGATGATGATAAGACATATCCGATAGATCCAGAAAGTATCAGAGAAGAAAAAGTTGTAAAGACGAGGGACAACTATCACTGTGTTTTAATCGCAAAAAATCATGCTGGTGTTAGAGAAATCAATAGATTGACTTCACAATCGTTTTGCAGAACAGACAGTCATTTTTATTACATGCCGAGAATATATCTTGACGATCTATTGAATACCTCTGATAACGTGATAATTACGTCTGCTTGTCTTGGTGGTATCTTATCGAAAGGTGCAGATGAAGTAAAAGAGAGATTTTTGGATTTCTGCATAAAAAATAAGCATAGGTGCTACTTGGAAATTCAGCACCATAATGTTGAAGACCAAAAAAACTATAATAAAGAATTATATGCATTAAGCAGAGAGTACGGTATTCCGTTAATTGCTGGAACAGACACACATGCATTGAATGATACACATATGGAAGGTAGAAAGATTCTACAGCTCAGTAAGGGTGTTCATTTTGCAGAAGAAGACGCATGGGATTTAACATTTAAGTCTTTTGAAACGTTGTGTGAAGCATATAAGAGGCAAGATTCATTGCCGGAAGAAGTGTGGATGGAAGCTATTATGAATACAAACAGAATGGCAGATTGTGTTGAAACATTTGAGTTGGATAGGAATACAAAATATCCGAAAATATACGATCATCCACTCCAAACTTATAAGCAAAAAATCAATCAGGCATATAAGGTACATCCATATGTCCGTAAGAGGTATAAGTCGGAAGAAATCAATCCAATCATAAGAGATGAGGTTGATGTATACGAAAAAACTAAATCCATTGACTTTATGTTGCTGCAGACCTATTTAAGAGAATGGGAAACAAAACATGATATCTTTTGTGGATATGGTCGTGGATCTGTATCTGGAAGCGAAGTTGCATATATACTTGGAATCACTCAAATGGATAGTAAAAAATTCGGATTAAACTTCTTCCGTTTTATGAATCCAAGTCGTGTTACAAATGCTGATATTGATACAGACTATTCTTCCAAAGATAGGGACATCATTAAACAATTCATTCTGAGAGATCATATGGATCTTCCGAACATTCGAGCGAGTGAGATTATCACGTTCAACACGATTGCATTAAAGGGCGCAATTAAGGATGTGGGACGAGCATTGAGAATGTCCATCGTAGAAACGTCTGCGATATCAGAAGCAGTGTATTTGGAAGATGGCAAATGGATTATTGATGATGTATTTCGTGAACGATATCCAGACTTATTCAAATATGTAGATATCGTAAGTGGAACAATCGTTTCTATCGGATCACATCCGTCTGGCGTTTTGGTAAGTGATTTAAACATTGATGAAGAAGTCGGAATGTGTAGTTTGTCAACATCTGACTATCCAGTGTCCGTATTAAATATGAAGGAACTGGATGCACTTATGTATGTCAAGTTGGATATTCTTGGACTTGATAATATTGGTGTAATCAATGAAACATGTAAACTTGCCGGAATTGAACGAATGACACCAGATAATGTTGATTTGGATGATGAAGATGTGTGGAGAGATATTAGGGAAGATACGACCTTGATATTCCAGTGGGAGTCAGCTTCAGCCCAAGCATATCTTAAAAGATTCATGTCGGACGAAACTATTGCAATTGCGAAAAGTAATAACAAAGACTTTTCCTATATTAAATGGTTTTCATTTGGAAATGGTCTGCTTAGACCAGGGTGTGCAAGTTTCCGTGATGACGTTGCGGAAGGTCATGTGTTGGTTACTGGATTCAAAGAATTGGATGATTTCTTATCAACAACTTCCGGGCGAATCACCATGCAGGAAGATATCATGAAATTCTTGGTAAACTTCTGTGGCTATTCGGATGCAGAGTCAGATACAGTCCGGCGAGGAATTGCAAAGAAATATGGAACTGAAAAATTCATTGATGAAATACATGACAGATTTATAAGCTATTCCAATGAAACATACGGTGCGCCAAAAGAACAGCTTGAAGAAATTTTCCCACCAATTAAACAGGGTATTCTTGATGCAACACGATACGCTTTCTCATGGAATCATTCAGACGCTTATTCATGTGTTGGATATATATGCGGATATTTGCGGTATTATTACCCATTGGAATTCTTGACAGCAGCGTTGAATACATTCGAGGGTAAAGAAGAAAAGACACTAAATATCACCAATTATACTAAGAAAAAAGGTATAAAGGTCGAAGGTGTTAAATTCCGGCATTCCACAAGTGAGTATACATTTAATAAGGAAGAAAATGTGATTTATAAGGGAATTGCTTCTATAAAATATCTTAACTCAAAAGTAGCCGATGCTTTTCAGTCTATAAAAGATATGGAATTTCAGGACTTTATTCATTTGTTGGCTGTGGTAAAAGAAAAATCGTTGCCGGTCAATTCAAAACAGATGAAAATTCTGATACAACTAAACTTTTTTGAAGAATTTGGAGAAGTAAAATATCTGTTGAAACAGTATGATTACTTTGATTTACTATACGGTAAAAAACAGATGAAAAAGGATAAAGCTAATTCACTTGATATTCCGTATGAAATTATCAAACGTAATTCCGAAAAGGAAAGTGAAAAAACATTCACGAAAGTAAATATGATGGGTGTTTTACATGATTATATAAATGTAATGCCATATGATAGGACAACATTCGTTGATCGTGTTGGATATCAGCTTGAGAACTTAGGATATATCGACATCGTGGATAATCAGTATAAAGGATATGTAGTCGTTCTGGAAACTGAAACTAAGTATACTCCAAAAGTCAAGGTATATGCATTGGCAAACGGAAACACGCTGACAGTTAAAGTTGCCAAAAAGGACTTTAACAGAAATCCGCTGCAAAAAGGTGACATTGTACATATCACCAACCAAAAGAAAAAAGCAAGGATGAAAATGTCGGCAGAAGGAAAGTTTGTGCCAGTTGAAGGTGAATTTGACTGGTGGGCTACAAAATATGAAATGGTAGGTAAGTAAAAATGATGTTAGGAAAGTATAAGTATACTGAAGCCGAAGAAAAAGAGCTTCTATCATCAATTGTCATTCTGGTTGATACGAAAGAAAAGGTCAACAACCATATCACTGATTACTTCGATGCTCACGGTATTCCGTATAAGAAGAAAGCATTGCAGAATGGCGATTACAGTTTTTACGTTCCAAAAAATGAGAAGTTATCAATTATGAGAGATACCTATTTCAATGACGAAATATTTATTGAGAGAAAGGCAAATCTTGAAGAGTTGTCCGCAAATCTCTCAGCCGAAAGAGCCAGGTTTGAAAAAGAAATGGCAACGGCGAAAGCAAAGAAAAAGTATTTGCTTATTGAGAACGCTGGATATGAAGATGTGGTAAATGGGAACTATGACACTCAGTACAATAAGAAAAGTTATCTTGGAAGTATTCATAGTTTTAACCACAAATATGATCTTCAGATCGTTTTCATGAAGGAACGTGCATACACTCCAATTTATATTTATGGGGTTATGCAGTATTATTTGAGAGGTCAAATTAGATAGTACAAAAAACAAGCAATAATAAAGTGGGTGCGTAAAGTGCCCACTTATAGGAGGAAAAATGTCAAGACAAGATGATTTAAAAGAGATACGAGAACTAACCATTAAATTGAATCAATGGTGTTATGAGTATTATGCACTCTCAAAACCATCTGTTTCTAATGATGTGTTCGATCAAAATTTTGATCGGCTCAAATATTTAGAAGATAAAACAGGGTTCTTTTTCTCTGGTAGTCCAGTAAGAACCGTTGGATTCAGAGTAAGTTCGGAACTTCCTAAAATTAAACACAGTTCTCCATTGTTGAGCCTTGATAAGACGAAAGATAGAAAGGTTGCAATGGATTTTACCAAAAATCGGGAAGCACTTCTTATGTATAAGCTGGATGGATTAACAATTTGCCTGGAATATGAAGATGGTAAATTGGTGAGAGCAGCAACAAGAGGAAACGGCGAAGAAGGAAGCATTATTACCGATAATGCAAAAACGTTTGTAAATGTGCCACTTCAAATAGAATATGAAGGGTACTTAAAAGTTACCGGCGAAGGAATCATTCATAGAGATGATTTTGAAGCCATAAATGCTCAGATTCCTAATGCGGATGACAGATATAAGACACCACGAAATTTGGCAAGTGGATCAGTGCAACAACTTGATTCAGGTGTTTGTGCAAAGAGAAAAGTATATTTTTATGCGTTCAATGTTCTTGAAGGATTAGAAGAAATCAATTCTCTGAATGGTAGATTGACACGGATTAAAGAATTTGGTTTCGATGTGTGCAAATACAGAATGTTCAACCCAAAAGATATTGAATTTGAAACATTTGACTCTGTGATGGATAGCATGGTAATGGAAGCTCAAAAAGAGAATATACCCATTGATGGTCTTGTTGTTATGTATGACGATATTGAGTATGGAAAGAAACAGGGCAGAACAGGACACCATTATAGAAATGGTATCGCATTCAAATTTAAGGAAGAAGAGGAAGAAAGTGTAATCCATAGCATTGATTGGCAAGTTGGAAGAACAGGAAAGATTACGCCGGTTGCAGTTTTCGATACAGTTATTCTTGATGGTACAGACGTTAGTAGAGCATCATTACACAATCTCAGTATCATTAAAGAACTTGGAATTAAAAATGGTGCAAAAGTAACTATTGTCAAGAAGAATGAAATCATACCGCAAATAATAAAAGCCACTGGTGGAACAGAAGATTTTGAAGTGCCAAAAGTATGCCCTATTTGTGGAGGTACTACAACTCAGTGTTCAGATGGTGGAAGCGTATCATTATATTGCAGAAACATTGATTGTGCAGCACAAAATATTAGAAAGATTGCTTATTTTGCATCAAAAGAATGTATGAACATAGATGGTCTTTCTGAAAAAACGGTAGAAAAATTCATTGATGCCGGGATTATCAAGAATATTTTAGATATCTACAAACTGGAAAACCACCATGATGAAATCGTTGGTTTTGAAGGTATGGGAGAAAAATCATTTGCAAAATTACTTTCTGCTATTGAAAAGAGTAAAAATGTGAAATTGGAAAATTTCATTGCTGGACTTGGAATACAGAATATCGCATTAAGCAAAGCAAAGATTATTAGCAGACGGTTTGACGGTGACTGGGATTCATTTGAAAATGCGTTGAAATCAAGATTTGACTTTACAGAATTGGAGTCATTTGGAACAGAAGTAAATAAGTGTATCTATGAGTTTTTCGATAATGTATTTTTAAAGAACGATATGTATTCCGAGTTGGTATCATATATGCATTTTGTAAAAGAAGAGAAAAGTTCCGATATCTTTGCCGGAAATATCTTTGTAATTACTGGTAGCCTTAATATCTTCTCAAACAGAAAAGAGCTGCAAGAAAAGATCGAATCACTTGGAGGAAAGGTAGCTGGTGGAGTTTCAAAGAAAACAACATATTTAATCAATAATGATATTGAAAGTTCTTCGAGTAAGAATCGTGATGCTAAAAAGAATAATGTGCCGATTATTACAGAAGAAGAATTTTTAAATATGATAAACAAATAATAATAAAGGAGAAACAATATGAAGATTGTAGAATTAGAAATCAACATTATGGCAGTACCACAGGGATATTACTTAGCACAAGGAATTTCCAGAGATCTCAATTTTAAGGTTGGTCTTCCGGCAGCATTTGAGAAGACATACAATCTGAAAGAAAAGTTGACTGATAAGTACGATGAGATTGAGTGTGGAGAGACATATCTTATTGATAATGTTTATTCTCTGGTTGTAAAAGATAGCAGCTATGACAGCCCGGATAGAGATCTTCTTATGGAAGCACTTGTTAACCTGAGAGATCAGATGGAAGAAAACAAGACTACAAAACTTGCTATTCCACGACTTTGTTGCGGTAGAGGTGGGCTTGACTGGGATGATGTGAAAGCAATGATTGGATTTGTTTTTGGAGATGCGGATATCCAGATTCTTGTTTGTGTACAGTAGGAGGTAACTATGGAAGAGAAATCACCAGTTTACCTTGTTATGGTAACAACAAACAATAATAATAAATATTATCGCATGATTCCGCATGGTGATACTTTCGAGGCTGAATATGGTCGTGTTGGTGCAAGTTGCCAGCACGCCTCCTATTCAATGTCACAGTGGAATAAGAAGTACAATGAGAAAATTAAAAAAGGATATGTGGATCAGACACATCTTGTACAGGATTTGATTCAGAAAGAAAAACCAAAAGGAAAAGACGGTTATAAAGAAATTGAAAATAAAGTAATTGCAGAAATCGTTCAAAGACTTCAAGATATGGCTCATCAAAAAATCCAGGCGAACTATAAGGTTTCATCTCAGCAAGTAACACAAGCTATGGTGGACGAAGCGCAGAAGGTAATTGATAAGCTCATGCAGCGAGAAGAAGTAGAGGACTTCAATAATACTCTGTTAGAGTTGTTTAGTGTAATTCCACGAAAAATGGGAAATGTCAATGATTATCTTTCCAGAAGCAAAGAAGATTTCGCACGCATTCTCAAAGATGAACAGGATCTACTTGATGTAATGAGAGGTCAGGTTGTTACACATACAGTACAGGATGAGCCAGATACCGATGATGTGGAAGAGAAGCAAGAAACCATTATTGAAGCAATGGGGCTTGAATTTGAGGAAGTAACAGAAGACGATGTGCGAATGATTAAGAGTCTGCTTGGAGATTGTCGAGATAAATTCTATAGAGCATGGCGTGTCAAGAATATTAAGACACAAAAACGATTTGATGAGTTTGTCAACAAAGAACATATTTCAAAAACTAAGCTGTTATGGCATGGAAGTAGAAATGAGAACTGGTGGTCAATCATCAATACTGGTCTTGTTTTACGTCCGACAAATGCGGTTATTACAGGGAAGATGTTTGGATTTGGTATTTACTATGCCCCAAAAGCAAGAAAATCGTTAGGTTATACATCTTTGAGTGGATCATACTGGGCGAGAGGAAATTCAAATTCGGCATTTATGGCACTTATGGATGTGGCATATGGAAAGCCATATGATGTACATTCTTTTGACAGTAAATATTATGATTTCAATTATGAACGATTACAGAAGACATGCCCAGGTGCGAATTGCTTACATGCTCATGCTGGTAGTATGTTGAGAAATGATGAAATTATCGTATATAAAGAAGACCAGTGTACAATTAAATATTTAGTTGAACTGAGATAAGGAGAAATGATTATGGTAGTAAAAAATTGTAGAGAATGCGAACACACAAATAACTGTAGATCATATTATAGTGGACTCGGCTGTAAAAAGCGTGATGAAATTCTCAAACATATTGCAGAGTTAGAAGCTGAAAAGAAAGAAGGTAAAGCAAATGATTAAAATAGGATTGGCTTTAATTGGTGTAGCGGTAGTTGTAGGTTTGTATTCTTGTGTTGTGGCTGGTAAAAATACAGACAATGCGATGCATGATTACTTTGAAAAATATAAATAAAATATGTTTTTTATTGTGTTGAGAGATATTCCCACTTTTAGTTGATATATTGCCGTTATTTGGGTATAATTCCCCATTTTCAATAGTATTCTCTGCCATAATATAATCTATTCCTCCACTATTTAAACGTATTTGCATGAATTTATCTTAGAACCGCCGATATTTAGCTGATTTGTGGTATAAGATAAAAAACATATTCACACAGAAAGTAGTTTGAAATTACTTCAAGCACTTCCTTTGGATTTGAAGATTGCGAAGACTCAGAATAGAATCAGAGAGTGGTATAACTATTATGGTGGAGAAGTATATGTAAGTTTTTCTGGTGGAAAAGACAGTACAGTATTATTGGATATTGTAAGAGGATTATACCCAGATATAGATGCGGTATATGTAGACACTGGACTTGAATATCCAGAATTGAGAGATTTTGTGAAAACGATTGATAATGTCACATGGTTAAAACCAAAAAAGAATTTCAAGAGTGTTATTCAAGAATATGGATATCCAATCGTCAGTAAAGAAGTGGCAAATAAGGTTCATGGTGCGAAACCTGGAAATACAAGGTGGCAGCAACTTCATGGTACATACATTGATAATAATACCGGCAAGTTATCTACGCATTATAATTATAAGAAATGGGAGTATTTGCTTGATGCTGACTTCAAGATATCAGATCAGTGTTGTGCAGTTATGAAAAAACGCCCATCGCTACAATACGAGAAGCAAACTGGTAAGAAACCAATTTTGGGACTCATGGCAGCAGAAAGTCAAAAGAGAAAAACAGATTATATGAAAACTGGTTGCAATGCTTTTGAGAAAGAGCGTCCACAAAGTCAACCTATGGGATTTTGGACTGAACAAGATGTTTTGCAATATCTGTATGAAAAGAAAATTCCGTATGCATCAGTTTATGGTGATATAGTATTGGAAGATGGAAAATATCGCACGACTGGATGTAACAGAACCGGCTGTATTTTTTGTGGCTTTGGCTGCCATCTCGAAAAAGAACCAAACAGATTCCAGATGTTGAAACAGACACACCCGAAATTATGGGAGTATTGTATGAAACCGATTGAATCTGGTGGATTGGGAATGAGAAATGTAATGGAATATATCAATGTTCCTATAGAATAAACAAACTAAAATAAATGTTGACATTTACAAGAATGATGATATAATGTAAGGGAAAAGTGAATAGAGTCTATTTTTCTTTTATATTATAATCAAACAATAATAAAGGAAACAACCAATAATGAAAACAAATGAAATATATAATATGGATTGCATGTCATTCCTCCATAGCGTAGATGGGGGGGCAATTTGACTTAACACTAACAGATATCCCATATGGTGAAGTGAATCGTTCCAGTAATGGGCTGAGAAATCTGGATAAAGAGGATGCTGATATATTGACCTTTAACCTACAAGACTTCTTAAAAGAGATTTATGAGGTTACAAAAAGTACGATCATAATATTTTGTGGGAAAGAGCAGATGTCGGAAATTCATAAATTTTTTTCTGAAAAACAGAAGAAAGGAAAAGGAACAGTCAGGCAGATTGTATGGAAGAAAACGAATCCTTCACCTATGAATGGGCAGAATATCTATCTTTCCGGCATTGAAAATGCTGTGTGGTTCAAGAAGCGTGGCGGTACATTCAATGCTCACTGCAAAAATACAGTGTTTGAATATCCGTGTGGAAGAAACAAATTACACCCTACAGAAAAGAACCATGAGTTATTACGAGAGCTGATAAGAGATAACAGTAATGAGGGCGATATAGTTTTTGATCCATGTTGCGGAAGTGGCGCACACTGTTTAGTTGCGAAGGAAGAGAATAGAAATTACATAGGTGTTGAGCTGAAAAATCAATATTATGAAATTGCAAAGGAAAGGTTGAAAAATGTCTCATAAACATAACGACTTTGAAATGTCTAATGAGTTTAAAGGCATATACAAAGGAATGATAGGAATGCCAATGAACGAAATAGAAGAACGATTTAGAAAACATGGCAAAAAGTTATACCATGTAAATTTTGCTAAAATTGTGAGGATAATGTATGAGAAACAGAGCTTGGCGAAGAAAGAAGAACTTTTCAAAAGGTCGTAGAAAGAAACGTATTGCAGTAGCGGTTTGCCGGAACTGGTGGTATGAACATGATGGACAGTATATTAAGGGCAAAATCCATTGCTCATGTCCTTCATGTAGCCCAAAGACGAATAATCATGGACATGGAGCTGCAAGAAACTACACACATTCAGACCTTGCAAAAGTAGAATCTATGCAATGTAAAATTTCAGAATACAAAAATGGAGAAGTAGAAGGCAATGGTAAAAATCAGTATTAAAGATGGTAAGTATGTAGTTGATGCGACAATTCATACAGAAATAAGTACATCGAATATTGCTGAAGTACAAGAAAGTTTTGCAGTAGATTGTGCAACAGAATTTGCAGAGGCAATTAGAAAAATAGTCATCAATAATGAAATGCTTGTGAATGTAATGAAAAAAGCAGGTAAGGAGTGCATGTTATGAAAATGATTAACACCAGTGAGTGTGAAAAATGTAAGCATGGAACTGTAGATGACACAAACAAAGCAAGAGTAAAAGTGCATTGTGATATCAAGAATAAGGATTATATCTATGGTGCATGTATTCCGTGTGAAGATAAGGAGAACAAGTAGTGGGAGTATTAAAAGTAAGAAAAGGAGAAATCCTTGAAGCGGAAACTGACCTTGAATATAAAAATAGTCTTGGTCAGGAAGCGGAAATTTCCAAAGGTGAAAAATCAGTTATTGGCTTTGACGGACTAATTCATTGTCTGAAGAAAAGAGTTGTTATTGTGCCGGACGATACGATGGAAGTAAGCGGATATTCGGCAACTGGTTTATCAGAATTTCTTACGGCTTGGCTTGATAAAAGCCTTGACTTAGAAAAGAACCTTGATAAATCAGAACATTCTCTTGATGATGTAAGAACATCTATTGAAATGGCACTTGTTGAAATTGGTATGGAGGCAGGAAATGGCGAAACCGAAGAATAATATTAAAAAAGATTTTATAGTTCCGTTATTGGGAATTATAGGTTGCTTATATCAAATATTTTTCAGTTGGTTGATCGTTTATGCAATTGTTGTGATTTTTGCAACATGTTTTAATATGGCACATTCTAAGCTGATAGCAACTATTATATGGTTGTTTTTGCCGTTACTGATAAGAGTATACCGATTGCTTAGAAATAAAGTAATTGGTGAATCGTGGGAAGAATTATGTGACAAAGAATATTGTGCTAAATGCCAGTATCGTGAAGAACATGAAAATGGAATGTGTAATGTAGATTATGTAACTGGTAAATGTTTTGTAGTTAAGGAGAAAAAATAATGGCTATTATCGGTGCAATTTTAGGAGATATTGCAGGATCAAAATGGGAGTTCAATAGACCAAAAGATTTGGATTACGAACATATTGAATTATTCCAAGATGACAGTTACTACACAGATGATACTGTTTTATCGGTAGCCACAAAGTATGCTCTTGAAAACGAAGTATCATTTAAAGATGCATACAATGAATTCGGCAATGATTACATTGATTGTGGATATGGTGACAGATTCTTTGAATGGTTGATTTTTAAAAGCAAGAAACCATATAAGAGTTGTGGTAATGGATCTGCAATGAGAGTATCGCCGGTTATTGACTTTGCAAAAAGTCGTGATGATATCATCAAATATGCCACTATGTCAGCGGAGTGTACTCATAATCATCAAGAAGGAATTAAGGGTGCAGTTGTAACGGCTACATGTGGTTGGATGGCGAAAAATGGTGCATCTAAAAAGGAAATCGAAGAATATGCAAGCCGTGAATATCCGGCTGGAAGTTACTATAAATACCCAGTTTCAATGTCAATGAAAGAATTGAGAGAAGTATATAGATGGGACGAAACCTGTCAGGGTAGTGTTCCTGCAGCGATCAGATGTTTTCTTGACAGTGAAGATTATGAAAGTTTCATCAGAAATGTACTGAGCTTCAAGTGTGACTCAGATACATTAGGAGCTATCGGCGGTGGTATTGCGGAAGAGTTTTATAAAGGTACTGGATTTAACAATGATGAATTGCTGAAAAAGTATCTTGATGAAAGATTATATGGAATTGTGAAGGAGAGCAAATAATGGATTTAAGAGAAATGGAATTAAGAGATACTGTAGAAATGATGAATAATGCTGATTACAAAGAAAGATTTAAAGCGGAATACTATCAGACAGCTATTCGTTATGGGAAACTGAAAGCAATGGTAGATAAGCACAATAACGGTACACTGGAATTTAAACCGACATGTCCTATGAGCATCTATGACATTCAGCTTAGAGCTATGCGTGATTATCTGACTATCCTTGAAGCTAGAGCAGCTATTGAAGGAGTAGAGTTAGATGGATAACATAGCAGGAAAGCAATTCATAGATCATCCAGATATGAATGGATTCTGTGATAAATGTAGAAATCACTATCTTTTAGATGGTGATGAATCAAGATGTAGGAGCATTAGTCTTGGAATGAGTTCAGCAATGTGTTGTCAAATTTCAAGATGTAGCAAATACAAAGAGAAGAAATAAAAAATCTTTTTTATTTACTTCATTAAAACCCATTGATTTATAAGCCTTTCGTATATTATTTTATATCTTTTTACATAAATCTTTATATCTGACAATTCTGGAACACCGCTATTTAGGCGTTTTCAGTTAGTCAGATAAAAAAGATTTTCAACAGGGTTTAAACGTGTTGAGTTTGTTTGACGGAATTAGTTGTGGAATGGTTGCTCTGGAAAGAGCCGGTATTCCAGTAAAAAGATATGTGGCATATGAGATTGAGAAAAATGCAATTAAAATAAGCCAAAAGAACTATCCACAGATTGAACAATGTGGAGATGTGAGAACGGCAGATTTCAGCCAGTATGAAGGTTTTGATTTGTTGATTGGTGGGAGTCCTTGCCAGGATTTATCAAACTACAAATATGATCGTGGTGAGGTAAAAGGGCTTGATGGAGAGAAGAGTGGTTTATTTTACTACTATGTCAAGGCTTTAAAAGAGATAAAACCTAAATATTTTCTGCTTGAAAATGTTGCAAGTATGGAAAAGAAATGGGCAGATGTGATATCAGAAGAATTAGGTGTAGAACCAATAATGATTAACTCAGCTCTTGTATGTGCAGCAGAACGAAAACGTTTGTACTGGACGAATATACCGAATATCGAACAGCCAGAAGATAAAGGAATTGTACTAAAAGATATTGTCATTCCAGCGAATGAAATAGCAGATAAGTATTGGTATACAAAATATCCGATAACAGTTCATGATGGCGATGTAAAGGTAAAGGCTACCATTCACTTAAATAGCCATAGACAGGCGAAAGAAGTATATGGATTGAACCATAAATGTAATACATTACTTTGTGATGGGAATGGCGGTAATCTGGCAAAGAAAGTGTATCAGGACAATAGAGTTAGAAGATTAACACCTCTTGAATACGAACGATTACAGACTTTACCAGATCATTATACAGATTGTGTGGCAGATAGCAGAAGATATACAGCAATAGGAAATGGGTGGACAGTTGATGTCATAGCCCACATTTTAAAACGCATAAACAAGCAATAATAAACGGCATAATAAAAGTGAGTTTTTATTTTGTTCTTCTGAATTCATTGGTTTTATTACCTCCGTGAATATTTCTTATGTTAAAAATAGATATTTTTATATGTATTCGTTTCTGAAATAAGCAATATAAGCTGATTTTAGCAGTCATGATAAAAACTCACTTCAAAAAGGATTAACAGTATTGAGCCTTTTTGATGGGATCAGTTGTGGATATGAAGCATTAAACAGAGCAGGGATAAAAGTCAATGCTTATTACGCAAGCGAAATCAATGCTACTTCCATAGCGATTTCAAAATATAATCATCCAGATATCATTCAAATTGGAGATGCAAGGGATATAGACATATCTAAGTTACCACAAATTGATATTTTGATTGGAGGTAGCCCATGTCAGAATTTTTCATTTAGTGGGACAGGTAAAGGGGCGGTTACAATTGAAGGAATTGAAGTGACTACTCTTGAACAATATTTGGAATTAAAAAATCAGGGATTTGAGTTTGAAGGGTATTCTTACTTGTTTTGGGAATATGTAAGAATTTTACAAGAAGTACAGCCGAAATATTTCCTTTTGGAAAATGTGAAAATGGCAGAGAAATGGAGAAATATAATTACAAAAACGCTAGGGTATAATCCTATTCTGATTAACTCAAATTTATTATCTGCACAAAATAGACCTAGATTATATTGGTCTAATATAGCAGATATTAAACAGCCAAAAGACAAAGGAATATACATCAAAGATGTTCTGCAAGATACATATTCACCAAAGGAAATGTTGAGCGAAAAAATACTTAATAGGTTTCAGCCATTGAAAAGTACATATTGTGTTGGAACAACAAAGCCAAAGTTCAGAACAATTGGTCAAAGGGATTATGTATTTGGAGATAACAATAAAATGGGTTGTCTCGTTGCTACAGATTATAAGCAGCCGAAACAGGTTTTACATAATGGAGTATTGAGAAAAATTAGTCCAATCGAAGCTGAAAGATTTCAGACTCTCGAAGATGATTATACGAAATATGGGTTATTTGAAAATGAAGTAAAAGAAGTTTCAAATACAAAAAGATTTGAAGCGATTGGAAACGGTTGGACTGTCGATATTATTGCTCATATCCTCAAACATATTAAATAGGAAGGAACGCAAAATGACGTATGAATTTATCTGCCCTAATTGTGGGCGAAAGGAAGATATTACAATGCCGATCACACAATACACCTCAGAAGGTCATTTCTGTCCAGAGTGCAATACAGAAATGCAGAGAGATGTTTCAACTATGGGATGTATGAGCATTGATAAGACCGGCGATTTTTACCGGCGTGTAAATTAGAAAAAAGTGAAATAGGAGGACTGGCAAAATGTACGACAAAGATAAACGTAGAAAAAGAAGACACAACACCAGAAGATGCAAAAGAAGATTGAAGAAAATGTATAACAATGGATATGGGGCTGTGCGTGAATTCGATGAAGAGAGTAGAGGTCGTACAGTTGTCAGACCATATTATTGCCGGTGGTATAGAAGCAAAATGTCTTCATACTGCAAAAAACTCACAAATCGAAAAGTAAGACGTTATAAATATGAAATTCATAAAGGTGGTAATTACAGAAGGATATTTGACATGTGGTGGACGTTATATTAACAGCAAACACTAAGGGAGGCTATCATGAACGCATACACGAAAATTATTGATAATTGTTTGGATTGTGACTGCTGCAAGGTGCGTCCGATTTATACGCCGGATTCGTGGGATCATGAAGAGGGTGCATATTGCAAAGAAGTTATTGAAAACGGGAAAGAAAAGTTGATTGTGGCAGATGATTGGGATTTAAGAAAATATTCTAAAATTCCAGATTGGTGTCCGAAGATCATAAAAGGTAGACTGAATGAACTGCTGACTGAAGCAGGGGTTAGCAGTACCAAAAAATTTAATGAAAAACTGGATAGCCTTTTAAAGAATCAGGATGAAGATTATTCAAAACTGATACGGATGTTTATTTTAATGGGATTTGCATATGGGCAAGTAATATTTGAAAGAGATGTTGCAATACAGCAGTTAAATGAGTTAGGGATTCAGTTTGGTGAAAATGTTGAAGAATATAAAGTAATCAAACCATAGATAAGTGGAGGTATATATGAGTGCGTTAATTGTAAATCTATTTGGAGTCCCTGGTGCTGGTAAAAGCACTGGGGCAGCATACATTTTCTCGAAATTAAAAATGCTTGGAGTGAATGCAGAATTAGTTACGGAATTTGCAAAAGATAAAGTGTGGGAAAATAACGAAGAAGTATTTAATAATCAGGCATACATCTTTGGGAAACAAAGTTTTAAGATAAGCCGGTGTGCAAATAAGGTTGATGTGGTTATTACAGACAGTCCATTGCCATTAAGCATTTTTTATAATCACGATCCGTTACTCACAGAAAACTTTAATGCAAGTGTGATGGATGTATTTAATGGATATAAAAATGTGAATTTTCTTCTTACAAGGACGAAACCGTACAACCCTATCGGCAGACAACAGACAGAGAAAGAGTCTGACGAAATGAAAGTACCACTCGTTAAGCTCTTAAAACAAAGAGGTATCGGCTATCTGGAAATTCCAGGAGAAATTGCTGGATATGACGCAATAGTACAAGATGTGTTATTGCTGATCGCTGGTAATAAGGGAGAATAATAGGTATGGACGAACTGGAATATTTATATAAATCAATCCCGGCTTATAGTACAAACGAATATAAAGTAGCTGAAAGAAACATTGATTTAAAAATAATACCTGAAAATCTGCCACCAGGAGATATTGTATTTACGGCTGAAGACACAAGGAATCTATTATGCAATAGAAAGAATATGAGTGTTAGTGAGTTCTTGAAAACTAAAGCTGGATTGGATTTGAGAAAATCTATTATCAATGCTATTGAAACGGATAGAGTATTTCAGTTGATTGAATCTATACTTGACATAGCAATTGCCGATGAGATGAGAAGATCAATAGAAAATAAAGAATGTGATCCGCTTCATGAGTATATGCAATCACAAAATTGGAAATCTTTTTCCAGTGATTGTCATGATATGTTACTGACTGTAAACGAAGGATATTATCAAAAACCTAAATTATCATTGGATATAACGGTGTCCCAATTAAAGAAACAGATAAAACATTGTAAAAATCCATTGGAAAAACGTAACCTCGAAAAACAATTAAATGGATTATATAAGGAAAGGAAAAAGCAAAAACATGAAAAACAATAAAGCAATAGAATTGACAATAACACCTAATTATGTTTCTGACTGGGATTTTTGTGATGCTGTAAGAGAACTTATCCAGAATGGAATTGACCAGGAAACTCTTGATTCAGAAAATGCGTTTGATATTTCATATGATGAGGAAGAAAAGACATTACAGTTATGTAGTCCGAAGTCATCTCTTGAAATCAATACATTATTACTTGGTTGTAGCACAAAGACAGACAATTCAGATACAGTCGGTCAGTTTGGTGAGGGTTATAAAATCGCAGCTCTTGTGTTAAACAGAATCGGCAAAACATTCACCGTATACAACAACAGTAAAAATGAAATCTGGATATCCAGTTTTGAGAAATCAAAGGTATTTGGAGAGCCGGTACTGACATTCAAAATCTTCGACAATATTACAGAGAATGAAGGACTTATCATTGAAATTGAGAATGTAGAGTTTGAGGAATACAAAAAACTTTTCAATGTTTGGTTAGATATGCCGGGTAGTGAACAGCACGAAAAGATTGAAACAACATATGGGTGGATATTTACAGATAAAGATATGCAAGGAAAAGTGTTTGTAAATGGACTCGCAATTGAGAGCAAAAGCGATAAGCACTTTGGCTATAATTTTAAGCCGAAATATATTACCCTTGAACGTGATCGCAAGAGCTGCAACAGTTGGGATATGAGTAGAGTTACGGCTGACATGATTTGCGAAGCTCTTAATTCTGGCACACTCAATATCAAAGAGGTTATTAAGATTGCGAAAGAAGGAAGATTCTCTGATATAAATAATCTTCAGTATAAAACATGGGACAGCAATGTTCAGAAAATCGGGCAAATGTTTGTTGATGAATTTGATGAAGAATACAGCGATGCAATTCCAGTAAGTTGCCAGTCTGATTTTGACCATGTAAAAGAAATGGGTGGAAAACCTGTTATCGTGCCATATGAAATCGCTCAGATTGTGTCTGGTATCACGAAAGAGCGAATTGATAAACTGGCAGAAAACATATGGGGCAGTGGATTCACAACAAAAGAAAAACTGCAGCAGTGGCGTGATTTTTATAAAGACGAAATTTCCGAAGAAGCTATAAGACATTTCAATCAGATCATCGAAGAATTAAATTAGGAGGAACTATGGAACTTACACCTGAACTGAAACGCCGATTTTGCAAAAATTGTAATATTCCAATCTCAATTTTTGTAGAGCCATTCTTCACGGATCGTATCAAATTATTCTCTATGTATTATGACACGATAGAAGAATTGCAAAAATTCGTGAAATCAATTGAACCGTATGATTGTGAACAGGATTATTATGAGCATTACAATAAGACAAAAGATGCAGCTATCAATTTTATCAAAGGTACAGAAGGATATGAAAAATTCAACAACATGGATATGAAAGAAATTTCAAAAGCTATCTCAGAAATTCATATTCCTTCGTCTGATATCTATAAGCCGACAAACGATGGAAAAAGATTTATCAGTATTGATATGAAGAAAGCAAATTTCCACTCACTGAAAGCATTTGCGCCGGATATTTTTGATAATGCCGATACTTGGGAAGACTTTATGCGGAAGTTTACCGATGATGAGCATATTATCGGAAGTAAATATGTGAGACAAGTGATTCTTGGAAATTGCAACCCAAAACGGCACATTACATACGAAAAGTATTTGATGCATTTTATCATTCTTTATTTGGCTGAAATTGTTTCGCCGGAAGATATCATATGCTTTTCAAATGATGAAGTTGTTGTTAAAACAGACAATAATAAAAAATATGATATAAATGAAATTGAAGAATGCGTGAAAAATTCATACTTTGGGCAGCATATTCCATTCAAAGTGGAAGAATTTAAGCTGGACTATCTGGGAGAAGGTATCGGATATATCAAACGATATGATGACGAGAAGTTTAAGTTGAAATGTGTTGACAACGATTATTTTCCGATGATTTTGAGATTGATACAGTCCGGCTATGTAATGCTCAATGATTTGTTCTTTGTACATAAAGGCGCATTGGCAAGATTTAATGATGTACCTAAAAATATTCGGGAAGTGTTCAACTACGATAAAGGTGCAATTGTGGAATGGTAATGGAGGAAAATTGAATGACGAAAGAAGAGATGAAAGAGCATCTGATGTCAACAGGATTATACGAAAATACAGACACAGATATGTTTTATGAAGAAAGAATGATGTCATCAGACGAAGCAGTTTCGATAAAAGATCTTACAGCAAGATTTATTGGTGTTGATAAAGAATTTGATGGAAAACCGTGGAATATCATGCAGATTTTAACGAATATCCGCATGGTAGATACTGTAGATAGTAGAAGTGCAGAGAATGTGAAATTAGAAAAACTCTTAAAATGGATTACAAAGGAAGAAGAACAGAGAACAGAATTCGCATCAAAGTGTTTTGAAAAGAACAATGCTTTAGGTATGCATATTCATAATGCGGAGGCATCAGAGTGTACAAAAATCCGTTGGATAATCGAAGATATTTTGAATAGTGAAAGAAGTGATAAAATGGGATTCAATGAAGCGTATGTACTGATGAAACGTGGTGCGAAAATCAAACGCCCAGACTGGACAGGCTATTGGTATTGGTCTGAAGAATACCAGACTATCATGATTCATTGTAAGGACGGTCAAGAGCTGGATATCAGAGGTACAGAAAATGTAGGATTCACAATGGATAATATCTGCCAGAATGATTGGATTGAGGTGAAATAGGTGGAACAGAAATGTAAAAACTGTAGATTCTTTTGCAAGCTCAATTTATTTGCAAGATATGTCGAGACAGTTGGTGGTATGGGATGTGTGTCTGGTTGGAAAGTAGAAAAAATGCACACAAAATTTCAAGAATCGTGCGGATGCAATGTATTTCTAACAGATAGTGGCATAGTCAATGAGACACTACCACATGATGTATGTGAACTCTTTAAGCCAAAAGAAACGGAGGAACATAATTATGTCAAGAAATAAATATCCTGGATATTGCTATTGCTGCGGAGAATATGTAAAGCCGGGATTCGGGCATTATGAAAAGACACGGGGCAAAAACATGTATCGTCAGTATGGCAAATGGCGTATTAAATGCGTTAAATGCGCAAGTGGAAGAATTGTACATGATACAGATAAAGAAGTATTACGTGTACAAAACGGGTAAATTAAAAACTGGTTTTATTCTTTTGGCAGTTTCTTCCCACGTTTCAAAGTTAAAATCAGTATAATCGGGGCAATTTGAATGTTTTTTAAAGGTAACGGATAGATCATCAGCAATCATTACTTTATATAAATACTTCAAGTTGCCCTTTTTATCATATGCTTTTACGATTGAGTTATCTAACCAAAAAGTACCAGGATATATTTCATAATCGAAACCGTTTTCTTTCCACATTTTTATTAAATCTTCATATATAGGTTGCATATTTTCCTCCAATAAAACCAGTTTTTCAAAAGAAGGAACAGGAAAGTATCAAACTTATAAATGAGACAATAGAGAAGTATAATGGGTATATCCCATATGTGCTGCAATCAACTGGAAAAGATAGTATTGTAACTGAACATTTATGTAGATTAAGCGATCACACGGTCAAAACAGTTTTCAATAATACCACCTTAGATTGTGCAGATACATATAAAATTGTCAATAAGCATAAAAATGACTGGATTATCACAACACCGCCGGAAGGATTCTATCAATATGTAGAACGTGAAAACTTTATTCCTACCAGATTTAGTAGAGCATGTTGTTCACTATTCAAAGAAGGTAATCATATAAATTATTTTGACGATGTAGAAAAAGCTATATGGATTATGGGTGTAAGAAATGATGAAAGTAATGCCAGATCCAACAGACAAGATATTGAACATAATCCTAAATGGGGAGATAGAAATTGGATCGGGTTACTTCCTATTAGAAAGTGGACTGAATTGGAAATATGGTGCTATATCATTTTAAATAATCTTGAAGTAAATCCCAAATATAAAAAAGGATATAAAAGAGTAGGCTGCGCAATAGCATGTCCGTATAGCGGTAAATCAACATGGTATCTTGATAAATATTTCTATCCCAAAATGTATGATCGTTGGCATCGGATTCTTACAAAAGATTTCATTGAACATGGGAAATGGTGTACCCTGAATTGTACACTAAAAGAATATCAACACTATTGGAATGGTGGAGTGGTAAGAGAACAACCAACAAAAGAAGTAATCGAAGAATTTATGCAATACAAAGGCATCGACAGTTACGAAATTGCCGAAAAATACTTCAATAAGAAATGTACATGTTGTGGCAAAAATATAAGAAACAAAGATACAATAGCTATGAACCTAAAAATGCATGGGCGAAATATAACTCGGTTCATGTGTAAAAAATGTCTGATGAAAGAACTTCATATTGATGCGAAAAAATGGAATGGATATATAAGACAATTTAAGTCTCAGGGATGTTCTCTATTTTAAATAAAAATGGGCGAAATGCCCATTTTTATATATAAATCTAAAATATTTCTAAAATGACTTGACAACCACCAAAAAAAGTATATAATAAAAATATAAACAAACAATAATAAATGAAAGGAATAAACATGATAAGAATTGAAAGCAATAAAACACTTCTTACTGATAAAGAGCTTACAGATATCAAGAAAAGTTCATACGATCAAGGTGTCATTGATGGAGTGAAGTTAGGTACTGGTGCTGTATTGAAAAACATAAATGCACTGAATCCAGAAGACATCGAGGATTTCAACAAAAAGAAGAAAGAAATAATCGACTTCTGTTTGAATGTAATAGCAGTCGAAGGAAAAGGAGCGAAACAGAAAATTGGAAAGAATGGCAATAACTAAACATGCAATGACTCGCTATGCCGAAAGAATTGCCGGAAGAGATGAGTTAATTGACATCAATATTTACATAGCTCAAAATGAGGACAAAATTATTGATGACATTAACAAGATGTGCGAACACTCAGAACTGATTTACACGGGAAAAGTTGGAAATCGTGACAATAATCCAGTTAATGTGTATTTATCAGGAACATGGATTATTTTGACTGATCTAACAGAGTCAAAGGTCATTACACTGTACAAAGTCGAATTGTATGTTGGCGAAGAATTCAACAAGCAGTTTATTCAAAAGAATCTTGATAAGCTGGCAGAAGATAAGAAAATTCTGGAAGCCAAACGTGCAGAAATAGCAGAAGAAAAATCCGCATATCTGGAAATTATTAAAAGCAATGAAGATTTGATTAACGAATATCGTGGCACAATCAAGATGCTTGAAAGAAACAATACGGACTACAAGGGTGCTATTGAAAGCATGGATGCAAGGTGTTCAAAAGCGGAACTTGCGGTTAAGCGAGATATTGAAGCTCTCGTAATGAGAAGAGAGTTTTAAAATTCGTTATAATCAAGCAATAATAAATGAAAGGAAATGCAATGTACAAACAAGTAATTGTAGTAAACAAGAGTTTAAACATGAGTCCCGGAAAACTGGGAGCTATGGTAGCACACGGAGCTACCTCATTCTTTTGTGAGTGGTTCAAGAGAAATGTTGTCACTTCAAATGAAACCTACAATGACTACCTAATCAATCCAAATGCAAGAGTTGATAAGGAACTTTTTGCTCAATGGATTAGTGGTAGTTTTACTAAGATTGTGCTTGAAGTGGAAGACGATGCAGCAATGAAAGCAATCATTGAAAAGGCACATGAATATGGAATGGTCAACAGACAGGATTTCTTCAATATTGTAGATGAATCAACAGAATTTCTTGATATTCCACAGTGGGCGGTAATCGCATTTAAACCTATGGAAGCAGAGAAGATTGATCCGATTACGGGGGAACTAAATTTATACGGTTACGAAGAAAAAATGCCGATGGAATGGGAGAATTGATATGTTTGATTTTTTCAAGAAGAAAACTATAGAGGAGAAAATGGACATTATTAAAACTTCATATGAAAAACAACAAGAATCTATGGTGGAGTCAAAAAGTCCAGGTGAAAAATATATCTGGGTAGAAGGTTTTAAAGGTACAGATAGTAATATGTGTTGCACAGTCATACGTGGCTACGAGAGAAATAGAGAACAATATGAACTTAATATACCAAAAGTGCTGAAAGGTAAACCTAAAAATGGTATATATGGTTTTCATTTTAGTAAGAAATTAGATTATGTTTTTCGGTATTATCCGTTTGATTTTTACAATAGGTATTTCAAAGTAAAAGCTCTCGTAGAAAAGAAAGACTACGATAATGAATGGTCAATGTCTTTTGCAGCAAAAGAGATAATTTTATGTGAAGAGATTTATCCGAAATACGAAGAAGTAAAAGAATATCTCAAATACACAACGGCAAAATACCACAAAACATATCAACTCACCAAAGAAGACTTCTATGGAATAAAAGAAAGAGGCAAAGAAAGGTATTTTGAAGATAAATTTATTTCAGAATTAGTTAAATCAGGGTATTCATATCCGTTAGCAAACTTAGTATTTGAACAATATTCAAATGACATTGCATATATGAATCATATTGTAGATATTGCTACGGTACTAAAAAAAGAAGGCGTTTCAAAAGATATGATAGCTTACATTCTTTTAGGAGGCGCAAATGAAGTTAAGTGAAATAGATGATTGTAGCATTTGCCCATTACCAGGCGAAGGTCTTTGTCCTGGCGGTATGGTTTGCTATGGTGGAGAACCAATTGAACCGCCCTGTACAAGTTGGGATGGAGATGAAGATGTCGAAGACTATATTGAGTCAGTACATGCCAGTATCTTAGAAAGAGAAGAATATGAAGATCGTTTGCGAGAAGAAAGAGAAAAGAAGAAACGAAAAAATGAAATCGCCAAGCGGAAACACCAATATTTGAATATTTATTGTTACTCAGAGAAACATGATGTTAAGTCATTGAAAAAGCAGATAAAGAGCTATGAAAGTATTGAACGATTTGCAGACTCTATAGCAACAGCATTTAATATAACGAATGAAATGTTCAGATATCCAGAAAGGAAAGAAGTTAATCCAGAGATCGCAGAAAAATTGAAGTCTCTCCGGGAGCAACTAAAAAAGGCAGAACAGAAGCTAAAGGATAAGCAGAAAGAATGTAGAAATACAGAAAAATATAAATCTATAGGGAAGGAACAGGAAGATGAAGAAAAACATTAAGAAAATCGTAGGCGTTATTGCTTGCGTGACGTTACTGTGTGCAATGACAGGTTGTGCAATGTTGGATTCTGCCATTAACGATTTAAAGGGTAGTCTTATCGGTAATGGATATGTAATTGATACATATGACAATTATGGTAACAAAGTAATGACAACAACCGGCGATAAAATCAATATTGAAGGAAATCCAGTTGAAACAACAAGCTACGATAGTTCTGGCGATATCATTACTGGCTATGAGCTGTCATCTATAATTACTATCAATATTGATGGCAAAGAAATCCAAAGCTGCGGAGATACATGCATTTTTGAGCAGAAAGGACTTAATGCAGAAGTTGATTTTCAGCAGGAAAATATCTACAGCAATACAAATGGCAGCATTGCAGACAATACATATATTGCCGGTATCGTAAACAAGTACAAAAACATGTTTGGTAAGTCAAGAATTGTTGTTGTAAAATCTCAGCTTGGACAGCCTATAACAGCTTATTCAGGCGATGAAGTATACTGGGAAATTCCAGACGATTTACCGAAGATGACAAAACTCATGATTGATGGTAAAGCTCTTTATATTCACAGAGCCAACTTCCAGATCATTGACAAAGCGTTACTAGATTAAATTAGAATTTTATCATAATTGTGCAAATTGTTGTAATTTTGTTCAAGAACAACGTCATTTCCTAACATTTTGTGGTATGAAGATAGCTTCATACATGCTAAGTTGGGGAATCTATGGTTCTTTCGCCCTATTAAATCGGCATCAACTATCGCAATTTTCATTGTTTTTAGGTAAAATCCTCCACTTCATAAAATTCTAATTTCTAAGGTTTTTACTGATACAGTAGTGCCAGAAGAAGTTTTGAATATGAAAAATGTGGAATACGGTGGAACAGGATTCTATTATGATAAAGCTCCAAAGCTGCCTGATGACATTGAGCATATTTTCCCTGATTATCATTTATATGATGATTTTGTGAAAGAGCAGATTAAGAAAGGCGTAAAGCCGAAGGATTTAAAGGAATACACCGATGTAAGCATAGGTTTTACTACAAGAGGTTGTATACGACAATGTAAGTTTTGTGTGAATCAGAATTATAAGAAAGCAAGTGTTCATAGCAGGATTGAAGAATTTTATGATCCGACACGAAAGTATATTTGTTTGCTTGATGACAATATATTCGCTTGCAAAGACTGGAAGCAAGTATTTGATGAACTGATTGCTACAGGTCACAAATTTTATTTCAAGCAAGGTATGGACGAAAGACTGTTGACAGATGAGAAGTGTGAGTATCTTTTCAATAAGGCAAATTGGTATGGAGATTACACATTCGCATTTGACAATATTAAGGATAGAGAAATCATAGAAAAGAAACTGCAAATGATAAGGGAACATACGGATAAGCAGTGTAGGTTTTATGTATTTTGTGGATTTAATCATAATGATCCAGGTATTTATTCAGATGAATTTTGGAAAAATGATATTGCAGATTTGTTTGAGAGAATAAGCATTTTGATGAAATATAAGTGTTTACCATATATTATGCGATACATGGATTACGAGAAATCACCATTCAGAGGAATGTACATAGACATAGCCAGATGGTGTAATCAACCAAGTTTCTTTAAAAAGAAGACATTCAGAGAATTTTGCATAACGAATGGTAAAGAGTCATCATGTATGAAATACGCAAAATATTTTGAACAGCAATGCCCCGATATTGCAGAGAAATATTATGATTTAAGGTTTACAAATAAATGAAAAATAAATTGTTTTTGTTTTTTAATAAACAAGCGGTAATAATGGAGGAAACGCAAATGGTTCAAATGACAGGTGATAGAGTCAAGCGTGTGGCTCTTGAAACTATTGAATCCGAAATACCAGATGTTGACTATGGCTGCGACTACGAAAAAGATGTTGCTTTGGCTTTTATGCATAGAGTTGGAGGTATTGTTACTTTAGCCAATAGGTTAGCGGAAGAATGTGCTGATGGATAAATATGAAGACAGATAAAAGAAAGGAAATTACAAAAATTCTGTCTCTATCAATTCAAAAGCACATAAATCCACGCAATGACTCTAGGATATATTGGTCAAGAGAAGTCACGTTTGACTACAGAACCAAGAATGCCAAAAGAGTTGATTATATGAGATTCAAGCCAGTAAATAACACGGTTGGAGGAATCGAAAAGGGAGATTTTTACTGTTATGAGGTCAAGTCTTCCGTAGCAGATTTCCATTCTAAAAATGGGCATAACTTCATCGGAGATTGGAATTATTACGTGATGCCAAAAGAAGTGTTCGATGAGGTCAAGAAAGAGATTCCGTATGGTGTTGGTGTATTAGTTCCCAGTGGTCGTTGCCACTCCGGGAGCTGGTACGACTTGAAATCCATAAAGAAAGCTAAAAGAATGAACAGAGAAAAGCCTATTTCAGAAATGCTGCTGATGATGTTTAGGTCGGCAGCAAGGGATAGGAATGTAGAGTAGGAGAAGAAAATGAAGAAAAAGATGATGGTAGGAATTTTTGCCATACTTTTATGTTTTTCTTTGGTTGGTTGCAAGGTAGGAGAAAGTAAATTTAAATATCCGTATGTTACAGTAAAAAGAACAATGTGGAGAAATGATAACACAGATATAGATATTGGTGGTGAATATGAACTTAATGATTTCAATAAAGAAACCACTGAAAATGGTTGTACCGTAACACTCAATTTTGATTTGAAGAGTAAGAAAAAAAATAAATCTACATCTGAGGCAACCAAAGAAGAAAATGATACTGTGCAAAAATCCAATTCACAATTCAAATTGGATGTTGAGCCAGTTCTACAGTTACCAGAGCTTCCTACAGGTTGCGAAATTACTTCACTTGCGACTGTACTCAATTACTATGGATATGATATCAGTAAAACTCAGTTAGCAGATGAATACCTGGAATGTGGCGAAATTGGAGATACAGATCCAAATGAGAAATTTATAGGATCACCATATGATATTCATTCGTGTGGTTGTTTCTCTAATGTGATTGCAGATGCAGCGAAGAGTTTCAGTGAGAAGAACGGCTGTAATTTCAAAGTATACAATTTATACGGATTGTCATTAGATGATTTATACAAATATGTAGAAGATGGCAAGCCGGTAGTAATTTGGTCAACTATTGACCTGAAAGAAACATACAGAAATATCACATGGGACGTTGATGGTAAAGAAATAGCATGGCGTGCAAATGAACATTGTATGGTGCTAATTGGATATGACAAGGATAATAATACTTGTATTGTTTCTGATCCGTTACAAGGCATTAAGGAATATCCGAGAGATTTATTTAATCAGAGATATGAGGAACTTGGTAAACAAGCCGTAGTAGTAGAAAAAGGTATTTAATATGTGGGATTTTGAAAAAGATTCAGACAAAACATGCTTCGACCATCTGGGTGATTATATCCCAGAAAGTATTGCAAACGAAGCGAAAAGAGAACTCAGAAGACGAGGATATTCTGAAGAGAAAATCCGTGAAGAAGAGTGGAAACGGACAAAATAACTATTTTATTTGGAATAGCTTATTTAGCCGTTTTCAGACAAAATTATGAGTAAATAATAGAAGTCTTAGTTTCTGGAATCACCTATATTACGGTATTCCAGTATCATAGATAAAATAGTTATTAGGAGTAGTAATGGAAGTCAACGAAATATATAAAGGTGACTGCCTGGAATTGATGAAAGATATTCCAACGAACAGTGTTGATATGATTTTGTGTGATCTTCCGTTTGGGCAGACTGCCCGGAATAAATGGGATTCTGTTATACCGTTTGAACCATTATGGCAGCAGTATAACAGAATTATTAAAGATAACGGTGCAATCGTACTATTTGCAAACGGAATGTTCACGGCTGACTTAATGCAAAGTAACAGAAAAATGTGGCGGTACAATCTTGTGTGGGAGAAAACACAACCGACAGGATTTTTGAATGCTAAGAAAATGCCACTTAGGGCGCATGAGGATATTTGCGTATTTTATAAGAAATTGCCTACATACAATCCTCAGAAAACGACTGGACATGTAAGAAAAGTAAGTAAAGCGGAACATAAGCAGAATTGTAAAGAGACTACGGATTATGAGAAATATGGACTGACTACATATGACAGTACAGAAAGATATCCTAGATCCGTGATTAAGTTCTCAAAAGACATTCAGAAATCAGCCATTCATCCGACACAAAAACCCGTTGGATTATTGGAGTATCTTATCAAGACTTATACAAATGAAAGTGAACTGGTACTTGATAATTGTGTTGGAAGTGGTAGTACATGTGTAGCTGCACTTAATACAAACAGGCAGTATATTGGAATTGAAATGGACGATAAATATTTTGACATTGCTCAGAATAGGATTCGTGATTTCAAAGAATGCTTAAAACAAGCATAAATAAAGGAGAAACAATATGTATGATGATATTGTGAAGTATATTCCATATGGTAGAGAGAACGCCATTAGTAGAGATGATTTGGCAATCAAGGTTGGATGTTCTGACAGAATTATGCGAGATTTAATAAGTAAGGCAAGAAAGAAAACTGTCATCATCAATATTCAGAATGGTAGTGGATATTACAGACCAACAGAAGATGATATGGAAGATGTATTGAAATACAAGCATCAGGAAGAAAATCGTGCTACAGAGGTGTTTGGCAATCTGCAGCCGGTAAGAGAATTCATCAGGAAATATGGCAATGGTAAGAAAAATGCGAAAATGTGATAGTTGTCTTTATGGTGAAAAACTCTACGATGGTACATTGATTTGCCAACACATCGTATCTATGCAAGGAAGAGAAGCCACACAAGACTATATGATTTGTAATAGGGTTGCTAAGTGTGATTTCTTTTTAGAAACAAATGTTAAATGTAGTGACTGCCAGGGTAGTTGCTATGCAATTCAAAGAAGACTTAATTGTAAGAAAATGGAGGTTTTGAAGAATGAAAAGAGTATTGATTGTCATTGATATGCAGGAGGACTTTGTGCGTGGTTCTCTGGGATCAAAAGATGCAGAAGCCATTGTAAGTAAAGTTAAAGCTAAAATTACCGAATACATGGAGCGTGGCGATAAGATCATCTTCACTAGAGATACACACAGAGAAAATTATCTGGAAACACTGGAAGGTAAGAATCTGCCAGTTGAACATTGCATCTATGGCACAGAGGGATGGCGAATTATTCCAGAGCTAGTTGATGACTGCAAAGAATATCCAGACTGCTCATTTATTGACAAGGTAACATTTGGGTATGAGAACTGGAAAGATATTTTCGGCACTGTAGATGAATACGGTATTGAATTGGTGGGACTTTGCACTGATATTTGTGTAGTGTCAAATGCACTTGCATTACGAATGTTCTACCCGTCCTGGAACATTTCAGTTGATGAAAGTTGTTGTGCTGGTGTGACTACTAAGAAGCATAAAGCAGCACTTGAAGTCATGAAATCATGCCAGATTGAGGTTACAAACAGCCAGAAAACTAAATAAAACTATGTTTTTATGTTGTCGGTCAAGTTCTATCGTGAAAGTCTCAAAACCATTGATTTCAAAGGCTTTTGCGATACTACGTGTACCGCTAAATAAATCTAAACACTTCATTATAGTTTTACTTCCTTTCTCAAATTGCGTATATTACGTGATTACAAACGACCAAATCAAAACATAGATTGGTATGCAGATATCATGGAAGTAACGGCAAAAGACATTATTGAGAGATTCGGTAGACCGGATGTAATTTGGGCAAGTCCACCATGTACAAGTTATTCTATTGCTGCAATATCACATCACAGAAAGAAGAATGTTGAAACCGGCAGTCTTGATCCTGTAAGTGATTTTGCAAAGCTATCTGATGAGCTTGTAAAACATACATTAGAGCTTATCAAAGAATTAAAGCCTAAGTATTGGTTCATCGAAAATCCTAGAGGCGGTATGAGAAAAATGGACTTCATGCAAGGATTGCCACGATACACAGTTACATACTGTCAGTACGGTGATACACGAATGAAGCCTACGGATATATGGACTAACCACCCGAATCCTCAATTTAAGCCAATGTGCCATAATGGTGATCCATGTCATGAGAAAGCACCAAGAGGAAGTAAAACGGGCACACAAGGGTTAAAAGGTGCTGTACAGAGAAGTGTTATACCAGAAGAATTATGTCTGCATATTGCAGATATATGCAAGTAAATTATTGGGAGGTACATTCAAATGGATATGTTAAGGATGTGCGTCAAGCAAGGTTATGTCCCACCAGATTGTAAATTAGATGGAATGATGGTTTGGTTATTGGTTCAAGACGGTAAGACTCCATGCCAGGGATGCAATGCTGATTGCGTGCATAAGAAAACTCAGCATACAGAATGTGGAAGGACAAAGAAAGAACAAGAAAGACTGAATCGTATTAAGAAAAGAGAATCACTTGGTACAAATTCAAATCCTATTGTCTATGTTGACGCTGGAATACATGATACAACAATTACAGCTATTCTACCAAATTCAGAACGAGGATATGTAAAACACTGTAAAGAAAGTGTTGAAGAGGCGGTAGTTTACATTGAAGTAATGTGTAGAAAATATAATGCGAATCAGGTAATCATTTGCACAAATGGCTTTGGAATAGCCATTTATGATTACTTAGTATCAAGAAAATTGGATTGGTTAGATATTGTACCATTCAAATGTGTATCAGAACGTTTTGGATAGGAAAGAAAATGGGAGTGATAATAAAATGAAAGTATTTTTAGGTGGCACATGTGCCGGTTGGAAATGGCGAGATGAGTTGCAGCCATTACTTAAATGCGACTATTACAATCCAATTGTGAAGAATTGGAGCGAAGAAGACAGAATGTGGGAAGTCCATGAAAGAGAGACTTCTGATTATGTTCTGTACGGTATTACTAACGGAATTAAAGGCGTATATTCAATTGCAGAAGTTGTTGACGATTCGAACAAACGCCCGGAGAAAACAATATTTCTTAATTTATATAAAACATATGAGAGAAGTGGAGAATCTAAGCAGATGGCGCATAGCTTAAAAGCCGTTGAAAATATGTTGAAAGCGAATGGAGTTATAGTATTCAGTGGCGAAAAAGCACTTCTGGAAGTTGCAGATTATTTGAATAAAGCAGTTTCAATATAAGGAGAATGATTACAAATGGGAGAATTTGTAAAACCAAAGAGAGTCATCGTTTCCGATAAAGAATATATTCAAAAACTTGTTAATGCTAATTTGGTAAAAGACTTACATGACAATGAGGAAATCTGCCCTTATTGTCATGGCACTGGTATGGTGATAAGAGATAACCAGTATGGATTATCTGATGATCCAGACAGAAAAGTATGGTTTCCATATAAACATCAAGCGATTACTTTTTGTCAACATTGTTTTAATGGTGTGATTCTCAGATGTAAATTGTGTGGAGAAGTAATTCAGCGTGGATATACAAAGCATGATTGTAAACAGCAAAGAGCTATAGACGAGAAATTACGAGAACAGAAAAAGCGAGAAGAATTTGAGAAAGCACCACTTTTACCAAAGAAAAAACAGAAAGATTATGAATATTTCTTTTCAGAAGAATACACACATGATAATGGTTATTTTAATGACTGGGAAGAGTTTTTCGATGACTGGGAAAATGAACACGAAGAGTATGGAGATGTTCGCCCGAAATATGTGTGGATAACTGAGCCAGTAGAAATGAGTATAAATGCAGAGAGTATTGCAGAACAGGCAACCGAAGATTTATACGAAGATGCATATGATGATATCTCTGATGGAGAAATAAAAAGATTACAGGAAATTCTTGACCACTGGGCGAAAACATGTGGTGTAAGCACAACATACTATGAGAGTCATAAATACAAAGTAAGAATACCGTGGGAAGACTACAATAAGAGAAAGGGAAAAGAATAAAAATGGGATTTTGTCAGAGATGTGGTGGATATTGCGCCGATAACTATACATATTGTAAGCCGTGTTACATTGCACTTGGCACACCATATGGCACATCAATTTCAAAGGGGCATCAATGCAGAAAGTGTGGAAGAATAATTTATGGTAGATACAATTATTGCCCAGATTGCGCACGAAAGAAAGGATTTTTTAAGGAGGACTATTAAGCTAGATTATGAGTAATTTTTACATTGCAGATTTGCATTTAGGACATGAAAATGCAATGAGAAGGTTTGACCACAGACCTTTTGAATCATTAGAAGAACAGGACAGAGCGATTATCGCAAATATCAATAACAGAGTATCGCCACAGGATAATCTTTATTTGTTGGGTGATGTGTCATGGTATAAGCCAGATAAGACTGCAGAACTGATTAAACAGATTAAATGTAAGAACCGATATCTGATTGTTGGAAACCATGATAGTTGGATTAAAGATGGAAAATGTAAGAAATTGTTTCAGGGAATCTATGATTTAAAAAGAATCAATGATGAAGGAAGAATTGTTGTACTTTGCCACTATCCATTAGCAGTGTGGGATCAGTCACATAGAGGCAGCTATCATTTATACGGTCATGTACATAATAATTTGAGTGAAGACGGAAAAACGCCGACACACAATATCTTGCATAATGAAGAGATGAAGAATGCATATAATGTAGGATGTATGTTGCCATATATGATGTATACACCAAGAACACTTGATTATATTCTGAAGAAAACCGGGAGGGCTTCTAAGTGAATCTAGTTGAGCATTATATACGAAGAATTATCAGTGCAACGGATATCTCTGACCGATATGAAGAAGAAATGAAAAAGTATAATCCGAACTATGAGTTAAAAGAACCGATGTATGAAGTAAAACTTGAATATGATTGTTATGGTCATATAGGCGAGTGTACTGAATGGTGGAAGAAATCATACTATATTGAAGTATTGGAAAAAGGGTATTTTTTAGCATAAACAAACCAAAATAAATGTTGACATTATATAAAAATATGATATACTAAGAAAGGAGTTAGCAATGTTTGAATGGAATCCAGTTTTTAATTTTGCAATGAACATCAAACATAATTATTTGAAAAAGTTCGGCAAAGTTGAATACAGAAAATATGAGATTGAAGAGAATGATACTACCAAAACGGTATCATGCTTAGAATACTGGATTAAAACACTCAACGATGAAACAGCCAAAGAAAAAATCAAATATCTTGAAATAAATCAGGAGGGGGATCTTATCCTTGTCCGATATGGTAAATTCAGTTCAGCCGGTGATGGTCAATACGAAATTACTGTTGAAGACCTCTGGAATGCAGATAATGGATTTTTCTTGGAGTGCCGAAGTGTGGTAATCAATCTCAAAACAGAGGAAATTGTCATTGTACCATTTAAGAAGTTCAGAAACTTGAACGAATGTCCAGAAAATGATATAAAAGTCGTGACAGAAGAAATCAAGAATGCAAAAACTGTTGAAATCACAAATAAACTTGATGGAAGTATGCAGTGTGTACGTTGGTATAACGGCGAAATCTTCATGTCTGGCAGTCAGGCGATTAACCCTGATATGTCGTGGAGATTAGCCGATGGAATTTTACGACTAACAGACAATAATAAATGCATGGCAAAAGAAAATCCAAGTCTTACATTTATCTACGAATATATTTCATTGCCAGATGCCCACGTTGTCAAATACACGAAAGAGCAAGAAGGATTGTATCTGATTGGTATTAGAGATGTGAATACCGGCAGACAATATTCTTATAAAGAAGTTGCGGAGTATGCTGCTAAATATCATGTGCCGATGACAGAGATTTTTGACAAAACTTTTGATGAAGTATTGGAAGAAGTCAAAACAATCAAGTCGGATGAAATGGAAGGATTTGTAATTAACATTGATGGTCACATGATTAAAGTGAAAGGCGATGATTATACACAGATCCATAGAGTATTATCAAAAATTTCTTCAATCAATCTGATTATTCAGAGTGTGGCAGAAGATAAGGTTGATGATTTATATAGCAAAGTTCCGGCAGCATACAAACCAAGAGTACGGATAGTTGAGAAAATTGTTCGAGGATATATTTCAGACATGGAATCAGAAACTTCCAAATGGTACTCAAAAGCTCCAAAATCTGACAGAAAGACCTTTATGATTTGGGTACATGAAAATGTCCCACCAAAATTTAAGTCATATGTCAGAAACAAGTATTTTGGTATAGAAAACAATTATATCAAATATGGAAGTGATAAATGCCCAGGTTATAGAAAACTTAACGAAATGGGTGTAACAGACTATAAGAAAATTTTTGAAGAGAGTGAGGAAGAGTAATGGAAAAACCAACTTTCGTGATGATGGTAGGTTTGCCTGGAAGTGGAAAATCTACTTTGGCGAAAGATATAAAGGACACGTATCATGGTACAATTTTTTCGTCAGATAGTATCAGAGAAGAACTTACTGGTTCAGAAGAGTGTATGGATCAGGATAAAGAAGTATTTCAAACGCTTCATAGAAGAATTAAAGAATATCTGATAGAACATCAGGGGACAGACGGTTGTGCAATTTATGATGCATGTAATATCAGTTATAAAAAGAGAATGGCATTCTTACGTGAACTTAAAAAGATTGATTGCAGAAAAGTTTGCTATTTTGTATGGACTCCATATAAAATGTGTCTTGAACAGAACAAAAAGAGAGACAGAATTGTACCGGAATATGCGATTGCACGAATGTACAAAAACATTTACATACCTCAGTATTATGAAGGTTGGGATTCTATTATTTTTAATTTAAAACACGCAATAATAAATGGAAATAGCTTAACAAAATTGTTCTATGAGATGCCAAATGGACTTTGCAATATTGACCATGACAATCCACATCATCAGTTATCCATCGGAAATCATTGCATCGCATGTTATCTGAACGCTCTCACGATGACAATGGATTCGCCGGATTTCAATTTATGTACGGCAGCATTGCTTCATGATATTGGAAAGTCTTTTACAAAAGGGTATAAAGACAGTAAAGGCAATCCTTGTGAATACGCACATTACTACCAGCATCACCTTGTATCTGCATATGATGCGGTTAGATATCTCAGATTTGTAGAGGAAAATGACAGGCTTGAAATTCTTGCATTGATGCAGTGGCATATGTTCCCGTACTTCTGGGAGAAAGATAATAACACAAAGATGCAGAGCAAATACAAGAAATTGTGGGGAGATGAGCTGTACGACAAAATCATGCTTCTCCATAAAGCAGATATGGAGGCACACTGATGAAAAGCAAGAAACAGATTGCCCATGAAACAAATGGAAAAGTATATACAAGAAATGAATTTGTGAAACTTGTAGACGCAGGAGCGTTTATTCCATATGACGGGATTGGATATTTCCATGATGGCACAAATAGAACAGATATAAGCGTATGGAATAATAATCTCACAGCAAAAGATATTGAAAAATATCCATATGTATGTTGGTACAACAGATAAATAAAATTCATGTTTTGTCTATTATGAAATCCTATCCGTTGGTCGAAACTGAGTATTTGTATTCCATTTTTGAAATATTTATATCTAGTTTTTCCCTGTAAAGTATTCAGTGGTAACAAAACTGCAAATGGTTTATTGAGATTATATAATCTTTCGAGAATTTGGTCTTTGATATTGAATGGTGGGTTTGAGATTATCACATCATAGTCATCAGGTTCATATAAGAAGAAATCTTTCCCTTCATCTATATGGGATCTGATGACATCAAATCCATTTTCCCTAAATGTTTGATAGAACGAAGACCATTCAGCATCAAATGGACACCATATTCTATAACTTTTCGGTATATATTTTACGATTGGTTCAACCGCATAATATGGTGTATATAATTCCTGGTGTTCAGGCGTTTTACTACTGGTTAAATAACCGATGTTGTTTGCCAATTTATCGCACTCCTTCGTTAAAACATGAATTCTACAATAGAGGGAAGTCCATTTGCAACTGCATATTTTTGTAAAGATTTTCTACCAAATGACTTAATTGTTGAGAAACTAGAAAAATATGAAAAAGGATTATTGAATTGATTGGAGAAATTATATGAAAGTGATTTTTCTTGATGTTGACGGTGTGTTGAACTCAGAAAAAGATTTGTTAGAAGCAAAAGGAAAAAGTGAGCTGTTTGACAGACCGTTGGCATTATTAAAAGAGTTAGTCGAATCAACCAAAGCAAAAATAGTTGTATCATCAACGTGGCGAATTGGTTGTTCAAAAAGTGGTCGTAATTCGTGGTATGGAGAGGAAATCTTCAAAACACTTACAGATAGATTGGCAGAATATCAGATGGAAGTATATGATATTACACCAGTCATAAATAAGCCGGGAGTGCAGCGTGGAGATGAGATAAGAGCGTGGCTTGAAAATGCAAAAGAAGAAATTGATGCATTTGTTATTTTAGATGACGATGCAGATATGTGTGAATTTACAGGAACGAATCTTGTACAGACTTCCATGAAAACTGGGCTACTGGAATATCATGTAGAAATTGCTAAAAGTATACTGAATGGCGAAAATATCACACATGATGTTGTCCTTGATGCAGTCCGTAAAGTGTGGGACAAATTACCTGAATTACGGTTTGGTCAGCTTATTGTAAATGTTTTGGGTTCAGATCCATTTTATGAATTAGGCAAAAACGTAGTAATAAAAATGAGAAAATACGAAAGGAAAATAGGTGAATGATACAGCCAGTAATCGCACGAAAACCTAAATTCGTGATAAATCCGCAAAGATCTCCAACATTAGGTTTTGGATTAGATACACCAGTTCATTATGCAACAAGGGTGTTTCTTCCAGGAAGTCAAAAAATAATTAACCTACCTATTTGTGGAGCAAATTGCGTATGTCCGTTATTACTTACGGACGATATTAAAAAGTGTACTTGTCATGATTGTATTATTAAAGTAATGCAGCGAATGATAGGGATAAAACAAAAAGGAGAAAATGAAGATGAAGAAAAATCTGACACAGATGGTATTCGTTCTTGATATGAGCGGATCAATGAAATGGCTTGCGCCGGAAACAATTGGTGGTTATAATACAATGCTTGCCGACCAAAAGAAAGAAGATGGCGATGCACTTGTAACTACAGTTCTTTTCGACAATAGATACATCATGGTTCACGATGGCGTTGATATCAAAAAGGTTCAGAATTTAACTGACAAAGAATACAGACCAGAAGGTATGACAGCCATGCTTGATGCCGTTGGAAGAACAATCAACCATGTCGGAAACAGACTTGCAGATATGCCGGAAGAAGAACGACCTGAAAAAGTTGTATTTACAATTATCACTGATGGTTATGAGAATGCAAGCCATGAATTTGACTGGAATACAGTAAAAGAAATGATTAAGCATCAGCGTGAAAAATACAGTTGGGTATTTACATTCTTAGGTGCGAATATTGATACCATGCAGGTTAGCAATGATCTGGGAATCAGTAGTATGTTGTCAAAAACATACAAAGCAAGTAAGAGTGGTACAGAAAAAGTATTTTCTGCAGCATCAAAATCTGTATCAGTCGCAAGAGGTGTAAGTGCCGATGCATTAAATAGTGCCCAGACTATGTGCTTCATGTCATCTGCACTGGATGAAGCGGAGGAAAAATAATGAAATGTTTCTATCATAACGATATGGACGGTAAGTGTGCTGGTTCAATCGTTGCAAGAGTAACAGGAAATTACAACGCAAAAGATTACATCATGTACAACTATGATGGCGAAATTCCAACAGAGCTTATTGAAGACGGTGAAACAGTCTATTTTGTAGATTTGTCATTCTCGGTAAATACAGTAGATAAGCTGAAAGAAATCGTTGAAACAAAGCACTGTGATTTAATTTGGTGCGATCACCATTCATCAAGTATGGATATTCTTGCTAAATATCCAGAATTCAGCAGTATTAAAGGAATCCGAAAGGAAGGAATTAGTGGAGCTGGATTAACATGGATGTACCTTATGGGATGTGATTTTGATGATATCCCACTCTTCGTAAAATATGTTAGTGATTTTGATTGCTGGCAGTTTAAATATGAAGAATCGCTGTTTTTCAAGTATGCACTCGAATCTACGGATTATGATGCACTAGATATTATCTGGAATAAACTTGTAAAAGATTCAAACAGTAAGGATAATCTTTTACTTGCTGAAATGGTACATAACGGTACTGTCATTTCTAAATATGTAGAGAAAGAGTATGAAGCATACAGAAATGCCTATGCATATGAATCAAGAATTGACGGTATTAAATGCCTGGTTGTAAATAGAAGCTGCAACAGCTTAGTATTCGGGGAAGTAATCAAAGATTATCCGATTGTTGCAATTTGGGCATTCAATGGAGAGAAATACAAATACTCCATTTATTCAGAAAAGCCGGATGTTGATTGCTCAAAAATTGCCGAAAGATATGGCGGTGGAGGTCATAAAGGTGCATCTGGTTTCGTATCAAACAAAATGATTTTAAACAAAGCGAATTAAGAAGGAGAAAGATTATGTGTAAATGTGAATGCAAAAAAGATGAAAATGTAGAAGTAACTGATGAAATGATGGCAGCAATGCTTGGTTGTGTATTCGGAGAAATTATTTCCGATATTATTGATGATATTGCAGAGGAAGAAGCAGAGGTTAGCATCTCTCAGAATATCGACCTGGAAAAAGAGATTGAAAATGTCGTATTTAATGATCCAGCAACTATCGTGTTCTGGAAAGATGGTACTAAGACAGTAACTAAATGCCATGCTGGTGATACGTTCAATAAAGAAACTGGGCTTGCAATGTGCATTATCCGTAAGCTGTGCAACAACAAGCATTTTAACAATGTGTTTGAAAAATACTGTAACTAATAACAGATAAACAAACTATAATAAATGCGTTGACAAATTTGGAAAACGTGATACAATAAACAAGAACTAAGAAAGTGAGAGAATTATGTTGAGGATAATTATTGCTGGATCAAGATTTTTTGAGGATTACAATTTATTTGAATCCACAATGTTTAAAGTGTTGTTTCATCTCAATAAAGAATATCCTCAATATAATATTCTCGTTATCAATAAAGAAGAGAGATTATTCAAAATAAACCCATGTAGTCTGGAAATTATTAGTGGAATGGCAAAAGGAGCAGATACGTTGGCAGTGAGATTCGCCAATAAATATAATCTTGCACTTAAAGAATTTCCGGCTGACTGGAATAATTTGAATGTATCACCATGTAGAGTTATTACAAATTCGTATGGAAGCTATAATGCATTAGCAGGGCACAAAAGGAACAGAGACATGGCGGTATATGCTTCTTCAGACGATGCTTTTGGAGTTCTTGTTTTATTTTGGGACGGAAAAAGTAAAGGTAGTAAAAATATGAAAAGTCAAGCCGTAGCTTTTGGTCTTGAAATTTATGAAAGCATCATAAACAGACAATAATAAAGGAGAATGATAAACATGTGTTCAATATGTTTACAGAACCCTTGCCACCCAAGATGTCCTAATGCTGTTAGGAGAGTTCGTGGAACTTGTGATGAATGCGGAGAAGAATTATACGAAGATGAGTATTATGTTACAGATGATATGAACGGAACATATTGCTCAGAAGAATGTGCGAAAAAAGCAAACGGCATACATGAGACAGAATGGGAAGAAGAATACAATGATTGGAGAGAAGAATGATTAACGAATTTAAAATTAGTCTTTGTACTATAGATAGAGTTAAAGATTTCTGTCGGATTACATCTGCTATTAAGCCGGATATGGATATTATTGTTGGCAGATATATCATTGATGCAAAATCAATCATGGGAATTTTTAGTGTTGATCTTTCAAGGGAATTAGTGCTGAAAATTTCATCAGATGATGTTGAAGAATGCAAAGAAATCAGAGAAAAACTGAAAGCGTTCATTGTGGAGGATTAGTATGAACAAAGCAGATCAGTATATGGAAAGAGACATCAAGAATATCCTTGAAAATGGATATATTGATGAGAACCCACGACCTAAGTATGCAGACGGAGTACCGGCACATACATATTCAGTGAACCATGTTTGCCGAACCTACGATTTATCAAAAGGCGAATTTCCTATTTGCTCTTTAAGAAGAATCGCATGGAAAACTGGTATCAAAGAAATTTTCACTATCTATCAAAGACCAACAAATAGTATCTCAGAAATGGAAAAGATGGGAGTTACCTGGTGGAAAGACTGGGATATCGGAGATGGAACTATTGGGCAGAGATACGGCGCAACCGTGAAAAGATATGATTTAATCAATAAGCTCATTGATGATATCAAGAAAGATCCATACGGCAGGAGAAAAGTCGTTTCCTTATGGCAAGAAAATGATTTAAGAGAAACAGCCGGTCTTGCACCATGCGCTTACAACACAATATGGAATGTGCGTGGCAAATATCTTGACATGGTATTGATTCAGAGAAGTGGAGATATGCTTACTGCTTCTGGTGCTGGTGGGGTTAATGAAGTTCAATATGCAGCATTACTTATAATGATTGCACGCTATACTGGTTATAAACCAGGTGTATTCACACATTTTGTAGCAAATGAACAGATTTATGATAGACACATCAATCAAGCAAAAGAGATGCTTAAACGTGTAAAAAATCTGAAAAATTCTGATACTCAGAGTAAGCCAATGCTCAAACTCAATCCAAAGAAAACTAATTTCTATGATATGACAATCGAAGATTTTTCTATGGAAAATTATGATCCGATTGTTCCTCAGTTGAAGTTGGAACTCGGAATTTAGGTGATGATATGGCAAGAGTAAATTATATTAAATGTGATATATGTGGAAGAACGATAGACGAAAATACATTTGATAGTGCAATTAGATTTTTTGCCGGAATAATTCATAAGGGCAAAATAGATATTTGCAAATCATGTCTGAATAAAATAGATAAAGTTTATGAGGACATACGGACAGAAGAAGAACTTGTTGGGTATGCAATGAACAGCAAAAATGCAGAAGATTTCAAAGAAAATCCAGATTTATATTCAGCTTATTTGACTGGTGTTCAAGATGCAGCAGAGTATTTAAGCCAACATCAAGTAACAAGGGTGAGATTTGAATGTTAGCAGCAATAGTAGCAGTAGATGAAAACTGGGGTATTGGTAGAAACGGAGATTTGCTTATCAATATCCCAGAAGACAAAAAATTTTTCAAAGAAAAAACAAATGGTTCAATCGTAATTATGGGAAGAAAAACATGGGATTCTCTTCCAAAAAAGCCACTACCAAATAGAAAAAACTATGTAATCAGCAAAAGCCAGAAACATGTTAATGGCGTAGATTTTATATCAATGGATTCAGCGATAGAGCTTATCCAAAATGAAGACAGTGATATTTTCATTATTGGTGGTGGTCAAATCTATGAGAAATTGCTTCCATATTGTGAAAAAGTATTCGTGACAAAGATTTATAAGTCTTTTGAATCTGATACGTTCTTTCCTAATATAGAGGAAGATAACACATGGAAATGTGTGGAAAGTGGTGATATTCAGTATTATCAATCTATCCCATACGAATTTCTTACATATAAGAACCGCAAAAAGCAGGAGGACTTTTAATGCTTATACTTGTTGGAGGAAGTGCAAGCGGTAAGTCAACTATTGAAAAGATTTTATGCGAAAAATATGGGTACAACAAAATAGTATCTTATACCACTAGAAGCCCAAGAGAAGGAGAAATTGATGGCGTAGATTACCATTATATTTCAAAAGAAGAATTTTTGAAGAAAGCTCAAAGTGGATTTTTCGCAGAAATCGGAGTCTATAATGGTTGGTACTATGGAAGTGCAGTAGAAGACTGTACAAACGACAAAGTAGCTGTTCTTACACCACACGGAATGAGACAGCTCAAAACGAAATCTGATATAGATGTTACAAGCATTTATATAAAAGTTCCCAGAAGAGATCGTCTGATAAAGATTCTTCAAAGAAAAGATGACATTGAAGAAGCCAAAAGAAGAGATGCTTCAGATGTCGGTCAGTTTGACGGAATCGAAGATGAGGTAACATATGTTATTGAAAACACTGAGTATAAATTTACACCACAGGACATGGCAGAATTTGTACATCAGAAATATACTTCAACACGAAAAACAAGCATAAATAAATGCAAAACGATATTATGTGATGTGGACGAAGTGATAAATAACTTAGTTGAAAAGATCCTTGTCGAATATAACAAGCAATACAATGACAGTCTCACTCTGAATGACATAACAGACTGGGAAGTTAAAAAATTCATCAAGCCAGAATGTGAAAATATATTCACGGAATTTGGTACTGATGAATTCCTATCTTCTTTAGAGCTACAGCCAAAAGCAAAAGAAGTAATCGGAAAATTGATGGCAAAATACAATTTCTATTTTGTTACATCAACTTATCCTGACCATGTAAGAGTCAAAGATGAATGGCTCAAACGGAACATTCCGCAATACGATAGTGGAATGCTTGTTGTGTGCCGGGACAAACACTTGGTACATGGAGATATCCTTATTGATGACTGTATAGGGAATTTTACACTGGATTATACGAAAGATTCACCAGTTAAATATAATTTCATATTTGATAAACCCTGGAACAGATCAGTACAGGAGGACAACACAAAGAACTTTAGGGTTCATGGTTGGGATGAGATTTATGAACTTATTGATAAATTGGAGGATTTTTAATGGTCTACAAACGTGATGGACAGATTCAGGAATTCAGACCTGAAAAAATCGAGAATGCTGTTTTAAAGGCATTCTATGATGTTGAAAAAGAAGAAACAGAATATGCAAAATCAAGAGCCAAAGAGATTGCAGAAAATATCAGTGCGCTTGATAAAGATATGGAAGTTGAGGAAATACAGGATATTGTAGAATCTCAGCTTGCTAAAAAAGATATGAAAGTCGCAAGAAAGTACATCATCTATAGAAATGATAGAACCAGAGACAGAAGACGCAAAAGTGAACTCATGAAACAGTTTTCAGAGAAATTGAAAGCTAAAGATGTTGAGAATCAGAACGCAAATGTTGATGAAAAATCATTTGGTGGAATGATTGGTGCTGCAAGTGATGTTATGCTGAAACAGTATGCTCTTGATGAGTGCATGTCCGAATTGGCAAGAAACAACCATATTCTTAACAGAATCTATACGCACGACTTAAATAGTTATGCGGTTGGTATGCACAATTGTCTCAGCATTCCATTTGATAAACTACTTGCAAATGGGTTTAATGTACGACAGACGGATGTTCGCCCGGCACAATCTGTCAATACAGCCGGACAATTGATTGCTGTAATATTCCAGTTACAGTCGTTGCAGCAGTTCGGTGGTGTTTCTGCAACACACATTGATTGGACACTTATGCCATATGTGCGAAAGTCATTCAGAAAACATTATATTGTGGCATATTTAAAAAATACAGCAGCGTTCTTATACTTAGACCTTATGGGAATGCTGTTTGATAACTACGAAGACGAAATTGGCATTGTCAGAAACCGATTCGATGACTGGATTGATGAGAATAAAGAAAACTTTTACAAAGAGACAGGACTGAAAGAAGAGGACTTTTTCTTTGCAAATAAAGAAAAACTTGATCCTATTTTCTATCAATCTGCTTTATACGATACAATCATTGAAACAAAACAGGCAATTGAAGCATTATATCACAATCTGAATACGCTTCAGTCAAGATCTGGAAATCAGTTACCATTTACCTCTATCAACTATGGTACATGTACCGAACCAGAAGGAAGAATGGTAATTAAAGCATTACTTGATGTTTCTATCGCTGGAATCGGAAAATTACATAAGACAAGTATTTTCCCATGTGGTATTTTTCAGTTGAAGAAAGGTATCAACAGAAAGCCAGGCGAACCGAACTATGATTTATATAGATTGGCACTCCGTTCAACTGCACAGAGGCTTTACCCGAATTACGCTAACTGTGATTGGTCAGGAAATGAAGGGTATGATCCAGATGATCCGAAAACATACTTCTCAACAATGGGCTGTAGAACAGCTAACGGTTGGGATATCAACGGATTTGGTCAGACAAAAGACGGTAGGGGTAATATTTGCCCGGTAACTATCATCATGCCAACACTTGCTATGGAAACAAAAGTTTCACTTGAAGAGAACAATTGTTTTACTGGTGGAAAAGAATACGATGAGAAATTATTGGTTGACAGCTTCATGGAATATCTTGATAAGAAGATTGATGAAGCGAAAGACATGCTTATCGAAAGATATTTATGGATTTGCAAACAGTCACCAGACTCAGCGAAATTCATGTACGAAAATTTTGTAATGGAAGGTTTCGATGGAAAAAATATCGAATCTGCCATGAAACACGGAACATTAGCAGTTGGTCAGATTGGTCTTGCAGAAACTTTACAGATTTTAGTTGGCTGCAATCATACAACTAAAAAAGGTATGGAAACCGCAAAGAGAATTGAGCAGCTTTTCAAAGATAGATGTGCCGAATACAAAAAAGAGTATAGTTTAAACTTTGGAGTATATTATACCCCAGCAGAGAACTTATGCTTTACAGCAATGTCAAAATTCAGAAATAAGTACGGAGAAATCCCAAATGTTTCTGATAAGAAATTCTTCACAAATTCAATGCACGTTCCAGTTTGGGAAGAAATGAGTCCTTTTGAAAAAATTGACATAGAGGCAGAACTTACAGGATATAGTTCAGCCGGTTGCATTACATATGTCGAATTGCCATCAAGCGTAAAACAAAATATTGATGCGCTTGAAGAAATTGTAAACTATGCAATGGATAAGGATATTCCTTATTTTGCAGTCAATGTACCGAATGACATGTGTACCGAATGTGGTTATACAGATGAAATCGGAGATGAATGCCCGATTTGCGGTTGTCGAAAAATCAGAAGATTAAGACGAGTAACGGGATATCTCACTGGTGATTACATTGAAGCATTCAATGAAGGAAAACGCCAGGAAGTTGACTACCGTGTGAAACATTTTAACAATGCCTTAAAAGCCAAAACGGAGAAAAATGAATCTCATTAACGGCATTGAAACTGATTTCAGATTTGCCGGAATTGATAAATTCGATGTAAATAATGGTAATGGAGTTGGAGCAACTTTGTTTGTGCAAGGTTGTTCCCACCATTGCAAAGGTTGCCACAACCAATCTACATGGGATAAGTCAAAAGGAATTCCATTCACACAAAGCATTTATGATGAACTATTTAATGAGTTATCAAAAAAGCATATTTCTAGGCTCACTCTTTCTGGTGGTGATCCATTGGATAATGTGGAGCTTTCATATTTTGTAAGTAAAGATTTCAAAAATCTCTATCCAGAAAAAGAACTATGGATTTATACAGGATATAAATATGAAGAAATAATTCACCAGGATAAGTATAAAAGCCTATTAAAATTATGTGATGTTTTAGTGGATGGAGAATTCAGAATAGAAGAAAGAGATCTTCGATTACAATTTCGTGGCAGTAGAAATCAGAGAATCATTGATGTGCAAAAAAGCATAGTGGCGAATAAAATAATACTTTGGAAAAGAAAGGAAATGTTATAATGGCAAAAGTAGTAGCAAAATTTGAAAAGGTAAGTTATGAGCAGTTCAAGAAGGACTGGGAAGATACATTTAACGCAAGTGATGAGGAAATTATTAGAAAGATTTATGACAGAATCAAATTACCGAAACGTGCAACGGTTGGTTCTGCCGGATATGATTTCTTCACACCAATCGGGCTGAAAATTAAACCTGGTAAAACAGTAAAAGTACCTACCGGAATCAGATGCAGAATTGACAATGACTGGGTATTGAAATGTTATCCTAGAAGTGGTCTGGGATTCAAATTCAGATTACAGCTCAATAATACAGTCGGAATCATTGACAGTGATTACTATAATTCTGACAATGAGGGACACATTTTTGCAAAAATTACAAACGACACTAACGAAGAAAAAGTTATAGGTCTTAAATCTGGCGAAGGATTTATGCAGGGAATTTTTGTTGAATATGGCATCACAGAAGATGATGATGCAACTGGAATTAGAAATGGTGGTTTTGGAAGTACAACAGAATAATATTAAAAAATAAAGTTGAAATATAATCACAAAGCAGATATAATATAATTGCCTTGTAATACTATGTACAGAAGTAACTAGCATTTTTCTATAATTTGTAAAAACAATTATTCTGTAGCAAACCAACCAACAAAACGAAGCGTATTACTGGCAAAACCGGTGATACGCTTTTTTAATGGAGGCAAAATGAAAAAATTTAAAGCTAAAATCTACCTAAAAAACAAAAAAGAATTAAATGAATACCTAAAAAATCTCGTAAAAATAAAGAAAAACCCTACTTTAGAAGATGTGAAATTTTCATTTAAGTGGGGAACAATCCCTTGTGACCAATAACTACCATTTGGAAATATCAGGGAAAAAGAAGATGTGGAGGAAATATAATTATAAATAACGAAATACCTAAAACAATTCCGGTCGCAGACTATGCCGGATATATTATGAAAAATTTTAAACCGGATGTCATAAAATCCAAAAAGCCTGAATCGGAATGGACAGAAGAAGAACATACAGAATATACAAAATGGAGTCTTAAACTGTCTATGACACATAGATTCAAGCAACAAATACAGGAGAATAAGCCCTTAACAAATAGGGACAAAAGGATTATAGAGCGTTTTAGAAGTGGCGCAGATTTCTTTGGCGAAAAAATATGTGGCAGAGAAACATCAAGACTATTCGAACAACCATATACTTTTGATCTATTTGATGAGTGGCAGGAAAAGCACTTTAAAGAACACCCGGAAGACAAAGATAAAACAATCGAAGAGTTATTTGACATACGGCTTTCTGAACAGAAGCTATATCATTACAAAGAAGTAAACGGCAAATATTATGGTGCAGAAATCCCAAAAGAAATACATTACACAGAATATTTCCGATATCTATATTTCAATGTAAAGTATGAATTTAGTGAGAAAACATATTACAGATCTATCCCATATACAGACAAGGATAAGCAAGAAAGTATATGGGATAGGGAACGCTGCTTCGTTGCACAAGAGATCAGTGAATGGAGAGTGGACGAACTAGAAGATTGGCAGCGAGATCTTATCGAAAAAATAAGAGTCGGTGTTGAGCTAAAAGACGATGATATTGTTAAAGCAATGGGTTATTAAAATCTAAATCATGAGCCTCTTTAATCGAGGAATTCAACGATTTATGATAGAAACAACAAGTTCCAAACTAAATAAAATTCAGATTTTATTTAGACTACTAATCGTCTGAAACAAGCAAATATTGCTTAAAACAGAGGATAACGATTTTTACGAAAAACAGAAAAATCATGTTTGCGAAAGGATATATAGTATTTTTGTTTTACGTTTCTGGGAATATATCTTTTTGGGGAAAATGGCTTAAATCTCACATAATCGGCACTTTCGCCCCAATTTTCCCAAAAACAAAACACGTTTTGGCAATTACTTCTGATTTTGGGAAATATTTTTGGGAAGGAGATTCATATGCGAAAAAAGAATTTCAAAGGGCGATGTGAAAAAATCACAGTCACAAAATCAAAATCAATCTGTAAAACCTACGATGATCTACAAAGAAGCTATCTCGAAAAATTAGAAGCAAATTCCGACATTCAAGAAATCCGTATGAATATCGTTTTAGACAGCTTGCCAGATTATATGTCAGACTTTGTTTGTGTTAAGAATGATGGTGGTTTAATGGTGCGAGAATGCGTATATCGGAAATTTCTCACTAAACCAATGACAGTAAAGTTATTGGACGATTCAAGGAACTATTGGCGAAATCATGGTGTAGAAGATTGGGGGTTAGTTATAGATGCAGAATAATCTTATCAAAATTCAAGATGGCACGATTTACCGTATATTACAAGAACGTGACTCAGAATGGCTTGTAATTGATTGTATTAAGCGTACTATGCCGAAATGGATAGAAAGTTTGGCTGAATTTGAAAGCGTGCCTGAAAGCGTTTTATGGGTGACTACTGGCATTTATCCGACTGACACAAACACTTTATCAACCAAAGAGAAAAAGTATATGAATGAGCATTACAGCTTGTTTGCTAGTGTTCTGGGCGTTATTGATGATGAGAAAACGAGAAGCTATATTATCCGTGAGATTGCTGAATTATATAAAGTTACTAAGCAGACAATACGCAACAATTTATGTTTATATTTAGTTTATCAAGATATTACAGTCCTGCTGCCACACAAAAAAGAAAAACGAAACTTGACCAATGATGAAAAAAATATGAGGTGGGCATTAAACAAATATTACTACACCACAAAGAAACACAGTATTTCCGATGTTTATACAATGATGCTGAAAGAGAAATACTGTGATGAAACTGGTCATCTCAAAGAAGATCATCCTTCTATTCATCAATTCCGCTATTACTTTCAGAAGACCAAGAAGCTGCAAAATTTATATATCAGTCGTGGCGGTTTAAAGGATTATCAGAAAAATCATAGACCGTTGCTTGGTGATGGTGTACAGGAATTTGCCCCAAATGTAGGTTTTGGCATGTTGGATTCTACAATTTGCGATATCTACCTTGTGAATGATGCAGGGGAAGTTGTAGGAAGACCGATATTGACGGCTTGTGTAGATGGGTATAGTGGTATGTGTTTAGGTTATTCGCTTGGTTGGAAAGGTGGAATATATAGTGTTAAGGGACTAATGCTTAATATCGTTGCAGATAAAAAGGAACACTGTAAAAAATTTGGTATTGATATTGCTGATAATGTGTGGGATTGCCACCAAATGCCAGGGGTAATGATAACAGATAAAGGATCAGAATATATATCTGAAAACTTTGAACAAATCACAGAACTGGGAATAAGGTTGATTGATTTACCATCATACCGACCAGAGCTAAAGGGATCAGTCGAAAAATTCTTTGACCTTATACAGAATTCTTTCAAAACCGTGTTAAAAGGAAAAGGTGTAATAGAGCCGGATTTTCAAGAAAGGGGCGCACACGACTATCGAAAAGATGCTTGTATCACATTGGAAATATTCGAAAAAGTCTTGTTACATTGCATCATTTATTATAATAGTGGACGCATACTGGAAAATTACCCATTCACTGAAGAGATGCTTTCTGCTAACATAAAACCATTTGCTTGTGAAGTTTGGAATTATGGCAGAAACCGTAATAATGCAAACTTGATAGATGTATCTGCAGAGCAAGTTATTATGACACTGCTGCCTAGATGCATCGGCAAATTTGCCCGAAACGGCTTAAAGGTGAACGGATTACGATATAAGCACCCTAACTATACAGAAATGTATCTGAAAGGTGGGGAGGTTACTGTTGCTTATAATCCGGATTCTGTTTCTGATGTTTGGCTTATTGATAATGGTGAATATGTAAAATTTGAACTGATTGAAAGTCGATATGAACACATGAATGTGGCGAATGTTGCCTCAATAAACGATGTAAAAAAAGAAGTTATCAAACAAGCGGAAAATGAAAACAAGCAAGCAAAAATAAATTTGCTAAAAACGATTGAAGTCATAACGGCTGGATCAGTGCCAAAATCTGTCCCTATAAAGAAAATACGTGAAAACCGTACAAAGGAAGAAACTCGTACACATATTGATTTTACGAAGGGAGTAAAGAAATATGCTACAAGAAAATAAGATTATCGAATTATTACCACAAGTGTTATCGGGAGATCGTTTAATCGAAGAACTTGGGTATCTTCCAGCGTATAATGAAACAATAATAGAACAAAGTCAGGCAAGCAGATTACTGGCATTGTCGGATATATATAGGGTGTATGTGCCATCTGAAATGAGTATTGAAATATATAATAAATTATATCTGGCACTATTACTATCTATAAAAAAGAAATTCACGGCAGCAGCAGTAAAACAAAGATATGAGAATGCAAAAATGATAAAACGAATGGATTCTGTGGGAATAATCGGTGGTTCGGATTCATTCACTATTATTGGTTCATCTGGTATTGGAAAGAGTAGTGCTATAGAAAAATCCATTGGACTCTTAACGGAAAACGCCATTATACAGGATGATGAACTGATAGGGAATGTTATTCCTTGCCTGGTTGTACAGTGTCCTTTTGACAGCTCAGTAAAAAGTTTGCTTCTGGAAATTCTCAGAAAAACAGATGAGGTGCTTGAAACGAATTATTATGAGTCAGCTAAAAAATCAAGATATACGACAACAGATGTTTTAATTGGTTCGGTCAGTACGATTGCATTAAATCACATAGGACTTTTGATCGTGGACGAAATACAAAATGTGGTTAATTCTAAGAATGGGAAAAGCCTCATTGGATCACTAACACAGTTAATCAATAATAGCGGTATATCTATCTGCATGGTGGGAACACCAGAAAGTGTGCCATTCTTTGAACAGGCTATGCAGTTGGCACGTAGAAGTGTAGGGTTGAGATATGAAGCAATGGAATATGGCGATTACTTCAAATTTTTATGTCAAGTATTATGGCAGTATCAATATGTAAAAGAGTGCGTAGAACTTACAGAAGAAGTCACGTACTGGCTGTATGAGCATTGTGGGGGTGTTGTTTCTATTCTTATAACATTGCTGCATGATAGTCAGGAAATGGCAATTATGAGTGGCTATGACACCTTAGATTTGACGATATTGGAAGAAACATATAAAAGCCGGTTATCTATGTTACACGGATATATTAAGCCAAATATGGGAGCAAAAGCCAGCCAGAAAAGAAAGAAAAGGCTGCCAGAAATCAGCAGTGAAATTCTTTGCATCGAAAACGAGTCCCTAATTTCAGACCTAAGTACAATCGTAAAACAGGGGGCAATGGATATTGATGAAATGATAAATAGAATGAATGTGGCATTTATGGTAGAGGTGATTGCATGTTAGGGATTGTACCAAAGTTATACGAAGATGAGCTTTTTTATTCATGGCTGTGCCGGTATTATGTGGCAAAAGGTTTTACGTCCAATTCTCATTTTATAGAGGAAGTAACCGGGAACAACAGATTGTATTTGAATAAAGAGTTTGTGCCACCATTCAAAGCAGAGTTTCGCCATGACATTGAAAAAATATTTGGTTTTGAGAATGTTATAAGAAATCATACTCTATACGGACAAGAAGCACGTTTCTATACTGAGGAAGAAATAAATAATGTGTTGGAGCTTTTGCAGACAGATTCCTTTGATATTAGAACATTATTTAGAATGCAGAAATCAAAAGAGGGGCATTCTCTTAGTTATTGCCCTTTGTGTGTTAAAGAAGAACGGGAATCTATCGGTGAATGCTACTGGCATAAATCCCACCAAATACAAGGTATAGATATCTGTTTGAAACACAGGTGTAAGCTAAAAGAATCCGAAATAAGAGTTGGTTCAAAACATAATGATATGATATCTCCGGCAGAATGGTGGTGTAATGATTCGGAAATAGAAATGGTAGAAAACACGCATTGCTTGAAATATTATAATTATGTGTGGGAAATTGCCAATGCCCCTTGTAACGGGATGGATGCAAAAAAGATTATAGCTCTGTTATACAAGAAGCTGAAAGAAAAAGGCTACCGGACACTAGGACAACGGCTTTTAGGGATTATGTCAGAAGATATGGAGCAGTATTATGAGGAAATGGGCGTATCTTATGAAATGTGTTATTCAACATTACAGACAATATTTGCAAAGTATAATTATCCGTTTATTGCCATTATCCAAACAGCGTACTTTTTAGGTGTGACAGCAGAAGAGTTACTGAATCCAGTTGTTAGTGATTTTGATATTGCAGATGAGGAATGTAGCCACTATGTCAGTGACCGTAATAATACAAATATCAATCGTGATCTGATGGATCGAAATTATCTGAAATCTGTTAAAAGAGAATGTGAGTTGATATATAGTGGTCATTATCATGCAAAAGGAAGACCGATGAAAGTGTCTGCGCTTAAAGTATGCAAGAGAGTTGGAATTACACATACTTTGATTAAGTTTATGCCACTTTGCAAGGCTTGTATTGATGAATATGCAGAAACGGATGACGAATATCATGCGAGGATTATTGTGTGGGCTTATAGAAAATTGAAAGCGGAAAAAACGGACGGTAAAATAATTCGTGTGTCAGAAATTCATAAACTTACAAGTGAATGGAAGGAAAATATCATAAGAGCATTGCCATATATGGCGAAATTTGCGGATCAAGAAATGATAAATGAGATAGATGCATTAGCGAGAGAGAAGCATTGGCATAGGAATTTAGTGGACTAAAGCGTAAAAAAATAGGCTGTAGAATAATCTACAGCCTTAAAATTTATTCACACATTATACTAAAATATACCTGTCCACTATATGAACCGGCAGATGCAGAATGTGGATCAACATCTACTTCCGTATTAAAAGTAGCAATCTGTCCGTCTGGACTAGAACCAAATTGTGCAATTATGTTGTTTCCAGAATTACATCGGTTTCCAGTCTTATCAACGAAGAAAACATTTATTGTTTTAGAAGAATCATTATCATTGTGAAGTTGAATTGCACCATTATAATCAAGACCTTCAATTCTTACATAGATTGACTTCTCTGGCGAGATATTAGTTTCCATAGCATAGATTTCAGATTCAGTTCCGACATTGATAGTCTCTGGAATCTGTACATAGAAATAATCGTCTACCGTATATGTAAGTGTGGAACTTCCAAACTGAGGTTCTGCAGCTTGCACAATCATTGGTGTTTGAATTGGACTAACCAATAACATCAGAGATGTAAGAATACATGCAATATTCATTTTAACTTTCTTTACAAAATTTCTCATATCTTTCACCTAATAAACATATAAAGTAAATGCAATATTACATCCGTTTAATTCTACACCATCTTTGTAGCATCTTATTGTAAAAGTGCATTCTTCATAAGTACCTTTTTCTAATTCTTTATTGAGTTGTATATCGTATAATCCGTAACCGGGTTGAATATTTTCTTCTGACCATAGAACAGAACCATCCGGCATTAAGATACTAAAATCCATACTACAAGTATTTGTATCTGGATTATATAAATTGATTTTCTGATTGGTTGAATTCGCTTCAAATGAGATTTTTGTGAATCCAGGAATAGCAATAGAAGACTGCTCATAGTCAGTCTCTATAGTTTGCTTTCCATTCCATAAAATACCATTACTTTCTCTTTTATCATTCCGACCAAAAAGAAAAAGTGATGGCAAAATAATCACCAATGCAATAACCGCAACAGCTATCACATATTTCTTCTTGAACTTTTTCATTTACTTTCTCCTACTTTTCTTTGAATTGTATGATTGTCCGTCCGAACAGTTTATAGTATGGTGCTGGTTCTTCATCAAAGACATAGTAGTTTATTGAATCAGCAACGATTATTGCCAAAAAAGAAAGAACTATCCATAGCAGCATAAACGGCACACAGATAATTCCTTTATAATTGAGTGGCAAATTTGAATAGTCCCACATTACAGGCAACAAATCAGTATTCAAGAAAATGTTCCCTATAATCAATTCAAGTGCCGTAACCATTGACATGCCTATCACGCACTGTAATAGAATATCAACATCCCATGATATATGATCGTTGATTTTATCCAACACAACAACTACTAAACCGGCACAAACACCCATGAGAGGGTATGAATATCCTCTAAACAATACTTCTATAGTGATATACAGGCAAAAGCCAACAATAAATAAAATTACATTTTTATATACTTTTTTACTCATTTATACTTCTCCTTATTGAGATAAAAAAATAGAGCGGATGTCAAATTTCCGCTCTATTAAACAGATATGCAATTAAATATTATATCCACGCACATCTTCAACAAATGAGTGATTTTTCATATGGGTTTCATAAGCATCCATAATGATATGATATGCAATATCAATCTCACCATTTGTCAGATTATTGTCTTTGATAATATCCTCATACTCTTTGTACAGCTTGAATACACGGGTAAATTCCTCTCTCGTAACAGAACTGTTTTCGTCAACAACTTTCGATGCAAAAGCAATAACAGTATTTCGCTTATTCTCTATGAGTAGAGACAGAGTATCGGCATTATTTTTATCTAGTTTCTTATCAAATTCCTTAATCCATTTATCATTTTCTTTCAGACTCTCATTTACACTTTTAATCCAATTATCTCTCATACGAATATTATCCGTATCGTAATGAGATTTGAATTCATTGAGTGACTGCTGAACTTCCCTTAATGTTTCAGGAACTTGACGTAGGATTTCCCTTTCTTGCTTTTTGCGAGAAAAGTATTTACGAATTTTCACAAACTCAGGAACAACCTTTCCTTGCACTTCCATCAATTCACCGACAACTTGCGTTATCAAGAACAATGCAACAATGGAGAGTGCAACCTTTGTTGGAACATTCAAATATTCTATATATTCAATCAATTTCTTCACTCCATACTAGATGGTGGCAGAAAACCCACCACCATCATAGCTTTCTTATTGTTTTTTCAAATACTGGCTTGAAACATATCCAGTGTATGTCTTGTAGGCAACATAGTACCATTTCACACCACCAGATACATTGTAATAGCCATAGCACTTCACTGTACCACCACTAGGAATAGCAAGGATTTTACCTTTTGAAGTTCCTGCACCAAGTCTCAGATTCAGACCATCACTTGAAGTTACTTTGTAAGTTCCGGCGATTGCTTTATTGAAGTTCTGTGCCCCCTCAACCTTTGAGCTTGATGTAGCTGGTGAACTAGCGGAAGCAGAAGTGCTTCTTACATATGAACTATGTACGAAACCATATTTTCCGTTATACTTAATGTAATACCAAGTAGATCCGTCTTTCGCTTTTACAGAATCACACACATCAACAGAAACATTCGCTTTAAGCGGACTAAATGAACATGTAGCATTTTCTGTACCAGCCCATTTTCTTACATTCAGTTCTGTGATAGTAGTACCTTTCCATTTAACTATACTATTCAATTTTGTTGAAGTAGAAGTTGTAGGTTTGGAAGGGGTAGAAGGTGTAGACGGAGTAGAAGATGTTGCTTTTGAAGAATATTTCGGTGCGATAAAGCCACGAATACATCTCTGATTAACAACAAGGTTTCTTTTCTTTACTGTGTTAGAATAATTTCCTTCAATTACTACAAATGAATTGCCGGAAACACTGTACAAAATACCAACATGATCGGCAGAACCCATATTGTCACCAACACCATTATCCTGCCAGTCGTAGAGAATAACATCTCCGACCTTTGGAATATAGGCATCATTCTCAATCCAGATTCCGGCGTTTTTCGCTTTTGTAATCATGTTGTTACATGAGCATTCAACACATGGGAAAATACTTGTCAAACCACATGCGATAAATGCAGCAGAAACAGCAGTAGCACACCAAGCATCATTTACTGTCATGGTATATCGTGTGCAAAGTCTACTGTTATTGAAGATAGAAAGAATTTCTCTATGTTTAGCAGAGCCTTCAGCACAACCAAGATAGCTGTCAAGCCAAGTAGCAACTTTACGTCTTAATTCGCTTTCAGTCATAGTGTTACCTCCTAATGATGATACGCCATTTATTTTGGCGTATTTATTGTAATAATTTTGTCCGTAACTAGCACGTTTCTCCTGAACAGAAGTACCCATGTTTGCTGGTACTTCAAATTTCTTCAATACAATGTCAGATGCTTCACGGACAGATTTTGCATTTTTCAAAACGGACATTACAGATTTATAAGAACCATTCAACTCTGTTAATAAAAATTCCAAACAGTTTTCTTCGTCTGCAATAGAAACGCCTTTAGCTTTTGCGGAATCATATAATCCGGCTTTTCTATTGGTACTTGTCCATTGAGCAATTGAATAGCCGTATACTTTGCCTGGAAGTGGATTTAAGAATTCAGCTCTGCTAATCTTTCCACTGTCAACATCAGCAGTATAAGTGGCATCCGTATAGGTTTTTCCGTTCTCTTTTAATCGCTTCAAACAAAGCATTTCTACACGATTAAAAATGAGTCCAGATTCAGCGTAGAGATTACCCATTAAACCAGCCACGCCAAATTTGTTCCCGATTTTTTCATAAAGATAATTCCATATTCTTTCCTCTACAGAATTTCCATGTAAACTCATAATTTACTCCTTATAAAAAAGAGAGTGGTTATCAGCCACCCTCAATCAACAGTTCTTATTCAGTTTTAGAATCTTCTGTGTTTGTCGCAACGATTTCTCTCAATGTTTTAAGAGATTCTTTAATTTGATTATCAATCCATTCTGTCAAAGCAGTCTGATCCTTAACCTTTGAAAGAATAGGATATTTTCTATAAATCTCTTCGATAACCTGTGAACGTTTAATAGAACCAGCAGCATTCCAATCTTCCCATTCACATTCTGCATCAGAAATCATTTTCAAGATTGTTTCCTGAATCTGAGATTTTGCGATTTTTATTTTTTCGTCATCTGACTTAGAGAAAAAATCAACAGTTTTTCTCACAATTCCGGCAACACAACCAAGACAAACAAGAATTGTAATCCAGTTGTCATTTAACAACTGCAAAAAGTTCTGTACTCCCTGCATAACGCTTCCTCCTAACCTTGTGCAGAACTATCAGATGCACCAACACCATTATTTACGTCTGATAATCCATGCTCCAACATCGCCATGTCGTATGTAATGCCACCTTTGGTATTCTGAGCTGTGGCTTTTTTTGCATATATATAATAGGTAATTACTTGACCAGCAATATCAGTAATTAAAACACCCAGGCAAGATAAATCTGCAAAATTCCACATGCTTATCATAGAATACACAAGGATTACATTTAATATAATGAACAGATAAATTGCGATTAACTTATCTGTTGTTGGTTTTTTTATATTGATAGACACTTTTTTCTTTTCATCTTTTAATTTGTTATATCTATCAATTGATTCATTCCTACGTTGAATCACTCTCATTTTTGAGTTAAATTCTCGTTCACTTATATATTTCATAACGAACACCTTGTCACTCGTTTATTTTAGCTTGTTTGTGCATATAATGCTTTTAATACTTCAGATTGATATTCCTCTGGTATGACCATGCCATATTCAACATTACATACGCTATTTAGATCAGTCATACTTTGAATATAATCCCTTAAAGAATTAAAATAAGTTACTTGAAATTCTATGCAATTCTCCATTTTGGTATTGATTGTCACAATATCGTCCTTTGAATAAAATTTACAAGGTTCACCATCTGCATGATAAGGAAGAACAGTAACACCAGCATTTGCCCTATCATTAAGTTTAGAAATCTTTAATTGATCGGAAACTTCTAAACTAAAATGGTGCTTTTGATTATCAGATAGTGTTATGTCAAATCCTTGCACAATTATTTCATTACAAACAATACTCATTTCAGCAATTTTTGCTTCTTTTACAGCATCAATGTTTTCATCTGTTATTATTCCAAGTTTAATAAGTTCATTGACAACAGAGCTTTTTATTTTATCAGGAACATCATCTAAATTTTTTTCTCCATTTTTAACAAGGTTAGTCCAAAAATTTGTTAATTGAATCATATAATCCCTCCTATAATAAAGAACTCATTTCGATAATGCAGCGTTTCATTTTTTCCATTTCTGTCATTTCCCGAATGATAAATCTTGTATGACCGTCTTCTTGCCAAATATTTGTACATATCATATCGGCATAGTCAACGCCACCTATATTAACTGTTGTTAAATTGTCATCAGACAAAAGTTCCATATTAACCACATCGTCTGTTATATAATTGTTTCCATTCATTGTGGCGTGAATCTCTGTTTTGTCTGCGAGGATAATATTGTAAATAGTATTTTCCATCTATAAAACCTCCAAATAAATCAAAATAAAGAAGATTCAAATTATCTCGTTGTATTTTACTCATTAAATGAGCATGACCGCCCATCCATGCACGAAACATATTTTCAACTTCTTCTTGTGTACGTTCTCCACGTATAACTTTTAGACTAAGTTTCTTTAATTTTCGCCTCATATCAACAATTCTTCTTGGATTTATTTTTCTAATAACCCTACCAGTATCGGTAAGAGAATATGTGATTTGCAGAAATTTATAGTAATCTGATAATTTTACGATTCTTGTCTTTTTGCGATTGAGAGTCATACCTAATTCTTTTGCTTTTTCTGCAATTTCTATTTCAAGCTGTACTAAAAATTCTCTGTCACGGTGGATAACATAACTGTCATCCATATACCTTCCATAAAATTTCTGACTTTTTACAATTTTTACAAAATTATCTACAGGTGTTGGATAAAAGATACCTATAATTTGAGAACATTGATCCCCAATATTTACAGATTTGCGCATATACTTTTCGCCAGTATGAGCAGATTTAGGAATTTTCAATCTATATTCAGTTGAATTAAATGGAACATTCATACAATTTGAAAATTCTTCATCATTCATATACGAAACATCAATTTTAAAATTATCAAAAATCTGTTGTAACAACCAAAGAGAAAATTCATCATTCACATGCTTGGCAATTTCTCGATAAGCTATATCATGTGGAATATTATCGTAAAACTTACTATAATCCATCAATAAAATATATCCGTCATTACCATACATTCGATAATATTTATGTAAATGTTCTTCAAAGCGTTTTCGACTAAAATCAATGCCTTTGCCCTTAAGAGAAGCACCATTATCATAAATAAGATAATCTATGAGAGATGGAGATAAAACGTTATCACAAAGAGAATGACGAATTACTCTGTCAGACATTTGTAGTCCTGTAATTGGTCGAACTTTACCACGTTCATTGATAATAAATTCAGAAGATGGTTTTGAATGATATTCTCTATTCTTTAACAAATCCTTGGTTGATACAATATTAGGCAAAAAGTCAATTTCATACTTTTGTACTTGTGGTTTCCAATCAGAATCTTTCTTGGCTGCGAGAAATGCAGAATATAATGAGTTCAAATCATATACAATATTATCTACATTGTCTTGAGCATTTTCTTTATTCATTTCATAATCTTTTCTTTCATAATCATATTTATTTATATTTGACGTATATAGCAATCAGTCGTAACGAATTGCATCGTCTTTATCTTTTTGCGTATTATACAACACACGCAAGGACAACTTCTCCTTTCTTCGTTTCCTGTATCTGCATATAGCATAGTTAAACAGGCAGAAGAAATCGGGCGAACACCATTAGAATTAGAGGCGTTGTTGTTGTTCGCATTACCGTTGTTGTTCACATTAGCGAAGTTAGTCGCACTCCTCACACCACGAAGCCAATAGTTGAAGCGACAAAACAGTACATAAACATGTAGAAGTAGCCCTAATAAAACAGAATTATGAGGTTGATAAATCAGGCGTTATGATAGTCACCCATAATTCTTTTAACAAATTATAAGATTTACGCAACTTACTTTCAGTAAATTGCCCAGTCAATTCTTTCTCAAGAATTTTCTTACGAACCTTATTGTCAGACTTACGCCATCCTTTAATAAGATTTTGTTCATGAACAATCATTTTTGTGATTGTCTCATATTTTTCTATATTTACATGAAGAGTAGTAATAACATACTGCAATTCTTGAATCAAATTTTCACAATATCCAATTGCTAAATCTTGGTGAAGTCTACGTTCATCACATTCACAAAGATGTTGTGGATATATTTCATTTGCAAGAAATATTTCATGAATCATATTTCTGCATAAATTTAATATTGATTTTTGTTCATCTGGTATGAACCATTCAATGAACGCTTCATAGCGTTCCTTATTCTTTGCTACAGATTTATCATAACCATCCTTTTGTTGTTGACTCCATTTACTGTATGTTTCTGGTTTAGGCTTTTCAGCGTATTCTTTTAATCCAAATTTACGAAGTGCTAAATCAGTTATTACAGTTCTAATTTTATATGCATGATGTTCAACTTCAAAAGGAGAGGGTTTTTGATTAGCTTTTAGTACCGACATTTTAATCTCCTTCGATTTGTAGCTGTAACACCACCCACCTAAAGGTGGATGGGATTACAGATATTGTTTTATATTTCCGTCAACATCTTAATTAACGAAGAAGAGCGGGCGAACACCATAAGAATTAGAGGCGAGGTCGGCGTCCGCAAGACCGTGGCCGTCCACACGAGCGAAGTAAGTCGCACCCCTCACACCACGAAGCCAATAGGTGAAGCGACGGTGAATGTATTCTGGTGCTAATGTAAACAATGGAAGCTGAGAGTTAATACATCCAACTTCATAACCACTGTTAGCCCATACTTTAGTTCCATATACCATTACTTCTGACATCAGTTCAACTTTACAGTCGTACCACGCCCAACCCGAAGATTGTCCGTCAGCAGTAGCATTCGGTAAAACATCTCTGTATGATATAACATGAGAAGATCCAAAATCATTTACAATTTTCTGAGTAGCTTGTGCAAGATTTGATGTTCTCATATCGGAATTTGCGTATGCACCGGTTGTTGTATTTGCAGCAGAGCCTTCCGTGTACTGACCGCTATCTGTATTGTGCATCTGTGCGTTATATAATGCAGAATCGGGAACAAGGCACATGTTATTACTAATTGACACATTATCACCACAATTTTTAATAATGTTAAAACCAGCAATTCGGTAAACAGTACCATTGATCGTCAGATAATCTCCAACATATAAATCATCAAAAGTTCCATTTTGAATAGCTTTTGACATAGCCGAAGTATAAGAAGTCCCAAGATTCTTGCCTCTGAAAATAGAATTGTGACCAGCAGCACTGTTTCCTACAGAACTTTTATAAAGTTCATTAACAGCCATTGGTAACGTTTTTGTACCTTGATCGAGTCCATAAGTTTTTGAAGACAATTTGTTTAAAATTGTTGTTGCGAGATTCGCCAAAGTGATACCCTTAGTCCCATTTGCGCCATCGACAGCGATGACATCAGAATCGGAAGGGGTAGTAACACTAGAAAGATCTTTTATTCGAGTAGTATTTGCCATAATATATTTCCTCCATTTTTATATACCAAGTATCTTTTCGATATTTTTTAAGCGTTCGTCATACGCTTGTAATTTCATCTCATCATAAAGTAATCGGACAATTAAAAAATGAGTATACTCAATACAGTAATACTCATCTTCATCATCAGGATTAAGTTTTCTTGTATCTAACATAAGTAACTTATCGGCTACTCCATGTTTTTGAAATGATCGTTGTAGATCTTGTGCCAAAATACCGACATAAAGTACCTCATGGTCATAATCTGGTGCAGACATTCTAAATTGTTTGAACGGCACTTCTCCTACTGCGTCTATGATATTTTGTACAATTGGTTCAATATCACGTTTCATTCTTCTATCTGAAAGTGAACCACTCCATGTTCCATCAAGAAATCCCTTTCCATTTTCTGCTTTGATATGTATACCATCAGAATTTGCGTAGATACGCCCACGTTTTCCTTGAGTTCCATTATTATTATAGTACCAATCAGACCATCCATATCCACCGGGTGTATTTTCATTCATTAGATTTACACCTTTAAAAATACGCATCAGCATAGCACAATCAAAACCAGAGCGATTAGCGGTTTTTCCAAACGCAATACCATCACCACCAGCTTTATAATCCATAGTTGCGAAGCCGTTTGATAATGTCATTGTGGCTGTGGCTTCACGACCTGCTTTATCTCGAATGACAATTCTGATATCGTATGCTTCAGTGTCCGAAACAGCGATAACACGAATATCATTAAGAGATAATGAACTTGTACTGATATCTAGGTTTGTCCAAGCGGATTGCCCTGCAATTCTGTATTGTAGGACAGGAGTGAGCGTGTTGCCGGATATACTGCTTACAGAACCTTTGGCAACGATTTTAGCATGATCTCCAGTATCATCTGATACGAAATTACTGGTAGTTGTTCCAGTACCACGAGATGCTGTGATAGAAGCGGATGGGAGACTATAATCAACTACCGTAACATCTAATGCAACAAATGCAGAACGACCTCTACTATCGGTAGCAGATACTTTGACAACTTTTGTTCCTGTCTTTGTAAACGCATCGAATGTATATTCCGTTCCGCTTGATGCTGTTTTATCTGACATATCAGTAACGGATATCTTCAGTGTTTTTATGGATGACCCGTACACACCAGAAGCAGTAGGTTTTACCTTAACTCCAGAAAGCAACTTCGCATAACATCCAAACGTATTATTCGTATTGGAAAGCGATGCAATATTGCATGTAGGAACTACGGATGCCGGGAGATAAGCAGTAACTGACACAGTTTTCGTACCAATCTTTGTGCTTCCATTCATCGTATCAACAGTGAATGTTAATGTTCCGCTTGTCGCATTCGGTATCTGACCAGCATATTTTGCTATCGTAAATCCATTCCATACGACATTATCCACACAAGAGTTTGTTACTACTTCTGACTTATTTCCGAATGTAGCTGTTACCTTATGTGTAAAGTTCGCTTTCTTGTTCATATGTATGGTTATTTGATCGCCAATGTTTACCGAAGATACGCTTGAAGGCCAGTTGTTTACAGAGGGCTGCGATGCTCTTGGTATGGTGTCAAGAGACCAGCTACCACTTCCGTTTCCAGTACCATCTGCGTAATAGTAAATAGCACTAGAAATACTTGCTGAAAAAGATTGCGTACCATTACTGTTATGACTAACAGTAACAGATCCACTACACAGCTTTCCTTTATATTGTTTCCATCGACCAGTGTTGTTATAAACTATGTTCCCGGCAACAACTACCTTACATGGTCCAGTCATATACCATCCAGCACTACCTCCTATAGCTTCGACAGTATAAGAGATTGTAGATGTATTTGCGCCAACATTTTGTGAAGCAGTCCAGCTGAATTTCCAGCATCTTCCTTCGTATCCACTGGTCGTAAAACTTCCACTTAAAGCCATACAATATCACCTCCTTTATGGCTAAGAATCTATTGCCCCCCCAAGTACCTGAATGACAAGTTTCCATTTGAACGTGGGATAAAAGCAAATTTTCCAAGTTGCAATCTATCTAAGATTTCAGCGTCAGTTACATACAACTTATTATTGCTGAAATATGCAACCTCGTCTGTTCCTTGATAGAAACTGAGTTTTTGCTCACTCAGTAACATAGACAACTGCATTGACGGATCTTGGCTTGAAATCTTTCTTGTGATGCGAAGTCCAGCATCTTCCATAGAAAAACATTCAGTTGTTTGCTCTATACTTTCAATTCTTCCATCTATGGCATCAACACGAACAATATATGTATTGACATCAGTTTGTACCTTATCAACCTGTTGTTGTGTCGTAACACTATTTTTCCGTATTTCTTCTATACGCCCATCTTCACCAACCAAATCATCAAAGTCTTTTCTGTTTGAAACAACATCATTGATTACATCAGAGATAATCTTTTTCAGCTCTTCAGACATATCACCAGTAATCTTATCTGCATAATCTGTTAAATCCTCTGGGGCAGGATAGTAGTCTGTGGGACGGTTTCCTTTTTCCAACTGGATATAATCAATTGCATAGTAATCATTACTGTTCATGTTATCTGTGATTCTCAACACATTTGATATCACTCCAACACTACCAGTAGAGATAAGCTGACCAGACGATGTAACGATGTTGTCACGAACATCCGATACAAGATCAAACTCTGTATCTTCCAAAGTCAGAACTGTATAAACTTTGTTCCATCCAGATGTGAGCTGCATCTGTTGCATATCTGTTGTTTGCATTACACCATTCGTATTTGCAAGGCAAACATTGAGTGTCATATTTTGACGAGAATATACATTCATTGATACCGTCAGTTTCGTTCCAAGTTCCGTAGCAACCAAATTGTCCGTATATACTTCGTAGTACACAGCCTTGGCAGCATTTGAGCCAGTTCCAGGCTGTACCTTGATTACACGCTTTGCATCAATTTCAGCTTCAGAAATAGAATATACTTTGTCAGTTCCATAATAATGACAACCTTCAAGCTGGTTCGATTTCTTCAACAGGTTTCTTGCTCCGATAAGCATGTTTGAACTATCAACTAAGATAGGAACTGTCTGAATATCAAGTAGATTATCTTCAGTTGGAATTTGATTAGCTTTGTGCATTTCTATAGTGTAAAAAGCTGGCATGTTAGCCTCACCATAAATAGTAAATATTTGTTCGGAAATATTATTTGATGAACTTATAATTTCTTCTGTACGATTATCACTATAAGTTTTGGTTATAATAAAACGGCATGGGTAAACAACTCGATCCCCATCGCCATCCCTATAATATCCTTTTGCTTTTATCGTATCTGGTGTGATAATATTATTTCCGTCAATTTTTACAGCACTCGTATCAAGCTCTAAGAAATAAGTTCTTCCAGCATCACCAACATCACCTTGTTTTGCATTGGTATATGAGACAGTAGAGTTTCCATCTGAATACTGAACGGTTGTTCTTGTCCAAAGGTACATGCCATCTACTAAATCAGGAATTTCATCTGACCATTTATTCGTTACGAATAATTTAGAAGAATTATCAATCAATGATTTGCCATCATTAGTAACAAGCTCAACTGATTCTGGAGGAACAGAAGAATTTTCTGTTGTGGTGATATATTCTACTTTAGTAGAAGTGATAGTAACATCATCACCCTTGATTTTTGACCAAGTGTAATCTGTGGGATTTTTACTATCTGTCTCAATATTGTCAGTATATTGTCCGATATATTTTTTATTTGTTCCATTAACTGTATCAAAACCAGTTTTACCGTCAGAGGAATCGGCATAAGCTATATGAATATATCCGTTTTCACCAGGAACGCCATTTTCACCTACATATTTAGACCACTTATATTCGCTTGATTTTGTTGGTGCGATTGAAGTGGTAGTTGATGCTATACCAACATATTTTGTCGTTGATGATGGAGTTGCAGTCATTCCAGTACCATTTGCATCAGTAGCATAACGTACCCAAAGGTAAGAAGATGTACCATCGAAATAATCTACACCCTTAATAGGTGTCTTTCCGTCCGTTCCTTTAATTAAAGTCCACGTATATTTTGTCGAATCATCACTATCGGCTTCAATATTATCGGTATATTGACCAATGTATTTTTTACCCATTCCAACTGTTTTACTAAATCCAGTTTTGCCATCGGCAGAGTCAGCATAAGCAATATGAACATATCCATTCTTTCCAGGAGTTCCGTTTTCGCCTACATATTTCGACCATTTATAATTGCTTATTGTAGTTGGCGCAGTGTTTGTTGTGGTAGTCGCAGTACCTATATATTTTGTATCTGCACTTGGAGTCGTAGTCATACCACTTCCATCAGAATTAGCGGAGTAACGAATCCATAAATATGAAGATGTACCGTCAAAATAGTCAACACCTTTTACTGGTGTTTTACCATCATCACCCTTGATTTTTGACCAAGTGTAATCCTTATAATTTCCACTGTCTGCTTGTGTATTGTCGGAATATACTCCAATATAAATTGCACCAGTAAATTCGGATTTAGAGAATCCTTCCTTACCATCAGCACTCATGGCGTAAGCAAAATGGACATAACCATTTTTACCTGGAATACCATCTTCACCATCTTTACCAGCGAACTTAGACCATACATAAGAATTTGCAGAGTCAGGATCTTTTATTACATCGTTGACACAAATACCTATATAATCAGAAGGAATTTCTGAAATTTGGTCATCTGTAGGATTTGGATAAGCAGAATATTTTATATGGACATAATTACTTGAACCATCTCTACCATCACGTCCATTGATACCGTCTTTACCGTCAGTTCCATCAATACCTTGTCTCGATACACTGTATGTGACGGTCGAATTTCCGTCTGAATAATTTACAGTAGTTCTCGTCCAAAGATAAGAACCTTCAATTACATATGGAATAGAAGATAACCATTTATTCGTTGCAATTTCATTTCCATTACTATCAACAATATTTTTGCCATCACTGGTAGCAAGAGAATTTGCTTGCGGTGGTGTAATTCCGTTATCGCTAGGAATATATACAACTTCCGTAGAAGTAATATATATACTATCTCCGTCTTTACCATCATCGCCCTTAAATTTTGACCATGCATATTTTTTATAATCTGTACTGTCTGCTTTGATATTGTCAGTATATACGCCTATATAGGTTGCACCTTCATACTCACAAACGTTAAAGTTTACACTTCCATCGGCAGATTGAGCATATGCGAAATGCACAAAAGAATCTTCACCATCTTTTCCATCTAAACCAGGTGTTCCATCAGCACCGTCCTTACCTGAAAAACGACTCCAAGTATAAGAACTTGCAGTAATAGGATCGTTTAAATTTGTATCAACACAAATACCAATGTACGCAGCCGGAACTTCTGTCAACATATCATCAGTAGGATTTGCTACAGAACTATATTTAATATGAATATAAGTGCTAATACCATCCTTACCATCTTTTCCTGGAATACCTTGTATTCCTTGTCCACCAGTTGCACCAGCTTTAAGTTTTGCAATACGCAGCTTTTTACTTATGGCAATTTTACCCATATAAATGAGATCAAATACTACTTCTCCACGGTCGGTAGACAGTCCCTTTAAGGTGTAGCGATATTTAGTTTTATCCCATTCACCAGTAACACCACTTGTTGCAGTGATTGTCCAAGATAAGTCTGATGACTTTGTGATATCAGTGCTTCCAGAAAATACAGTTACATTTGTATAGCAATCCGTAAAATTACCACCATTACCATTGGAATCAGTCGTAATGCCTATATATTCATTGTCAAGTTGAACCACAAGAGCAGATGCTTCTTGCTTGATTGTTTTATCAATATAAGAGCCAAGATCATCACTGGTTGTCATCTGAATATGTTTGCCGTTAATTTTGATATTTCCATCATCATCGACATATACATATTTAGTGTAAGATCCATCTTCGTTCTTTCGTTGCAAAGTAAACAAATCTTTATTTGTATCGTTTGCGTCCGAAGTAACAGTAAAACCATTTTCGTCAATTTTTACTGAACCAGAAGTGTTATAGATTCCAACTTTATTTCCGAGAATAATGTTACCGACAATTTTATGAGCGATAATTCCATAGTCCTCTTTGTATGTACCAGATTCAGGATCAAAGTAAATATACTTACCAAGTCCAGTTTGAACAGTCTTCCAACCATCGTTTGTATAGTAAAAGCCATGATTGATTATTTTTGTTTGCTCAGAACTGTAATCATCACCAAACTCATTTTTTTCACGCATGAGCAAACCAGTCTCATCCACAACCATATTTTGATTGTCTGCAGCATTTACAATTTTCTTGTTAGTAAGGTTTAATCCATTTTCAACCATATCCATGATTTGTTTGTTGGCATTATTACCCTTATTCGCTTGATGCTGTACCATTGAATATGATGTTGACATAGACTGAGCTTGTGATAAGATACTCTGGATATCAGAAGCAGAATTTAATCCATAGGTTACATCAGAAAATTCTACATTCAAAGAATCAAGATTATCATAATCAATCTTATATGAAGTCAAACGCAATTTATAAATTGTTTCATCAATCTCTATACGAACCCAATTACCAACATCAAAATTTACTAAGAGTGGAGAAAATGTTGCATCACCTTTCACGAAATATAATTGATCGTGTGACACAATATTTACACCAGCCAAAGTAACAATTGGAACAGGAGATGATTCAACATCTTGTTCTTTTACGAGTAAAAAGTTACTCAAATTACAACTAATGGTGTGTTGCAAAGTAGCAGATTTTACAATTTCACGTTCCGCATTTTTGATAAATTCTTTGGCTTGCATAATAAGTTCTTTGTCTGACAATCCATCAGAAATGAAATTATCATTCTTATATGTGTCATCACGTCTAAATGAACAAAACTCAGTCCAAAGTGAATTCCCAAGATAAGTATGCAAATCCAAATTATTCGCAATAACCTGACGCTGCTTTTCGATATAATCAAGAACACCTTCTGGATTACTTTTAGAACCACGCAATTTCAGAATTTCAGATTCACGTTCCCTCAACTCATCTTCAATCCATATGCTTTTACTGTAATATGGATAATACATTGATTCATACATATCATTTTCTGGATCAGCAATACCTTGTTGAATTAGAATGTCTAAACAACCTCTTACAATACTTGCAAGAATATTCAAATTATCGACACTATAAAAGGACAAAGCCTTTTTGAATTCAGCCTCGTCCTTTTTAAATAAAGCAACTGTTCCAGTAGCATCAACATCATTTTTTTTCATTGCTTTTTCAAGCTGACATTTAATAAAATCCGATGTAGCATCTGATACATATATTGTTATAATTGATGTGGTTGCCTTATCATTCTCATCTGCATAACTTGATAGAGTGATAGTTCCTTTCCAAACATTTCCACTGTATGAATCATTTGTTGCTGTAATTCTATACAATGATGTGTCTACAAAAACTTTCGCATAATTTTGTAGAGCCAAAGTAACCGTAGATACAGACGCTTTATTGGCATTTTGAATACCAAGAGGTGAAAGCGTATTGGTAGTCAATTTCTTGATTTCTTGTGCAGCCGTTGTTTTCGTCCCACGTTCTGAGACTGGTGCAAGAGTAGTTTTTAATAAACTGTAAAAATTTAAAGCAGAATAATATAAATCTGTTAAAGAAGAGTACCCTACAATTGGATATTTCACATTCATTAAAGAACTATCGTACAACTTATATTTATTGATTAGTGTATTGTAATCACTAATAACAGTAGATGGAATATCAATTTTTTTATCTGATGAATATGAAGCATATTCTTTTTCGTAAGTAGATAATTTGTCACGTAATGTTTTTGACATATCGGCACGAACAGAATCACTAAAATACCAAATATATTGACTTCCGCTTGGATTTATATTTCTAATTGTGGCTGTCATTAAATCATCACCAGCGACCAAACGAAAACAGTTTTTTACTTCATCCTTATTTGAAGAATACGAAATATTTCCGGCGAAATTTTCATGGCTTAAAAAGATACCACTATCTGAACCATATCCAAATTTAATATTAGCAGAGTTACATTTGGTACACATTTTGTTTGTGAATGTTCCACGTTCTCCACATTCCATACAAACATCGTTTAAATCATAAACAGAAATTGTCCTGTGGATTTTTCCATCATTATTGACAGATTCGCCATAAACAAACAAACATTCTACTTCATTTGCGATATCATCAAATGCGCCTTTTATAGTAGAACCATCCCATGAAAATGTTCTTTGCAAATTAGCGATAGAGGAATCTACATGAACAATTGTATAATGGGATGCTTTATCTTTTAAAATTCTATCTAATGCAGATCCTTCTGGATTAGTTGGATCATATATAATAGTAGGGGTGTAATCGTCCCTTGCAATATCATCCTCTGTGTTGATTTCAATATCATTTAAACTAAGCTGTCCAAGTTCAGCTTCTTGTAAATGAACACCTTGACAGTGTTTTATAGTAGCATCATCCTCATCTGTTTCAACGGAAAGTTCATACCACGGATTAAAAGATGCTGTGTCAAGATGTGGGATATAGATCAATCTAAAGTCTCTAATGTCGTTCCATAATTCACATGTAACATTATCAACCTTTTTATAAACATCAAAAGTAATTTCAGCAGCTTGTGCAAGATCATTTTTATTGGTAAGTGATTGAACATTATGAATAATTCCTTGTTTTGTCCCACCACGATAAGCCAATACGAGATCAGGTGCAATAGGCTGTCCATCTGGACTTATTTCTATAAGACCACCATATAAAGAAGTATTCATTATGCAATCACCACCTTCGCTATTGGGTTATATGAAATTGAGTATGTACAAGGTAAGTTAAATGTCAGTTTATTAACTGTTTTGCCATACTCATTGTTAATTCGTATAAACTTATAATTAAAATCATCACCCAACTCATGAGAATTATTACTTGACATAATTTGCAAAAGATGAGTGAAAGTCAAAGTTTCACCAGATGAGCAACCACGCACAACAGTTGTCCGTTTATCGTACTCATTAGTGATTTTTAAATCACCAGCAGATTTAAGCGTTATTGTAATATCAGGATACAGATAACCTTCTTCATCGCTTGTGTCATTGATACTAATTGATCCGTCCTTGTCAACAGATCCACTAAAATTCAATTTATCCTTATAGCCGAACGGGGCAGTGGCAGTAAATGTTAGATGAAAGCCTATACAGCCAAAAGCATAATGAATTTCTTCTATATTAAATGTACCATTCCAAAAGTAACCATCATATTCATCACTACATAATCGCAGCTCAGATGCATTTGGAGATCCAAGCCATCTTTTTATAACTGCACATTCAGTTGGAGAAATTAAATTTTTATTGTTTTTATCGCCTATTTTACATATTGAGAATTCCATAACTAATTGGCTGTTATATGTATAATATAAAATAGGAAAATATTTACTTCCAAACATTGAAATAGAAGTAAAATCTCTTTGAGAGTCAGTAGTCGCAGTATTTGCAGACGAAGCATCATCAAAATCGCATACCATATATCCATGACTACTTAATTTTTCATCACGAAAAATAAAATCATAACCATACATAATAATTCCTCCATTAGTTTATTGTGAAAAATAACTGTTTACTTTTGACGTTTCATATTTTTTACTAAGTCATCCATTTCTTTTTTATATTTTTTCTTCATAGAATTAACAGACATAATTGCCTGAGAATATTTTTCTTTTAGTTCCTTTATATCCGCTATACCGTCACGATAGATTTGCTCGGATTCTTGTATGTCAGATATAACTTTTTCAAGAGAGGATATCTTCTGTTTCAATATAGTATTTTCTTCGATAAGTTCTTTATTTTTGAGTATTAAAGAATCATTCGATTTCAGAAGTCGTTGAATTTTTCTTTTTTGCATTTCTTTTTCTAAAATCATGTTTTACTCCTAATAAAAATGAAGGGCGTATTACAGCCCCTCATTTACCACTTATATTTATTTTTGGCTAATGTGCTTTTACCAGCAACAACACCAATCGTCATAGCTTGAATCATATCTTCAAACTTTTCATCCTTTTTTGCACGATTCATAAATTCCTCATAGTTTGTTACATTTGGCAGATTAAATGTAACTTCACCTATGCTGTTATTATTTACACGCATATAAGGTTCAAGACCAGAAAGAATACCATTATTAAACAAGTTCCCACTAATAAATCCAGACGGATCGCTTGCCATATCCCATATGTTTCGTGTGGCATCGGCGGTAAGCACACTGTCACCTTTTGCGATATGAGTTACAATAGCGTTCTCAGATGGCTTGACAATAGATTCACTACCAAGCTCATTTACCCACGCATTTTCAGCTTTCGGAGCATTTTTCAGACCGACAGCATATTTATTGTAATGATATGGTGAAAGGTCACGGATTCCCTGGTATCTACCAACCCACGCACCAGAACGTACATAACCTTCTCTGCCCATCTGATTTACGATACTTTGAACTCTATTGGCATCAAAACCTTTAGCTTGCAAATGGCTAACTCTGGTATTTCCAGTTCCCCAACCATAGTTACCGTTCCAAATAGCAAGAGCAACACCATAGTAATCCTTATCGGTTCGTGCCGGTTTTGATGGTGTAGAAGGAGTATTGTTTGACGGTTTTGAAGGTTGACTTGCTGGTTTACTTGCTTCCGTCTGTTTCTTTGTGGCTTCCGCTTTAGCTTTCGCCTCTGCATCTGCCTTTGCAATCAAAGCATCAGTATAAGCCTTAATACCAAGAATCGCATTCAATGTAGAAGTATTCTGTGTTAAGAACTGATCGCCATATTTAGAAATAACAGTGAAAGCACCACCATCATTCGTCCAGATAGAATTCATGGTTTCTGACAATGTATAGCCAACATTTGCACATTCTTGTTGAATTGTATCGCTAATAGAAGATGAATTTGCATTGATTGAATCAATCATGTCAGATAAAAAAGCATCAACGTTATCCAATCTTGCATTAAGAGATAACTCATATTCATTATACAAATCATCTAATAATTTTTTCTGGTCTGTGATGTATCTGTCATACTCTGTTTCTTGCAATTCTTCCATAGCTTTTGATAAATCAACCTGAATTTTCTGAATTGTAGCTTTAGTTTCCTCTGAATTATCTCCGGCATAAGCTGATAACTGTTTCTGCAAAGAAGCAATTTCATCAGATTGTTCTTTTACCTTTTTCTGATAATCATAGAGGTCTTTTGCACTATCCAATGAATCTGTATAGGCATCCATCAAATCTTTGAGAGAATCAAGCTGTGCTTCAATTCCGTCTTTTACCAAATCAATCATAGCCTGTTTTTCATCTTCGGCAGCAAGAATAGATTTTCTCTGTAATTCGAGAAGTTCCTGTCTACGTTCAATGAGGTCAGTGTTATATGGATCTTTAGCAATTTCCGCATTTAACTCTTTGATAGCTTTGGCGTATTGGTCAGCTTGTGCCATATCGACATTGTAATTCTGCCCATGTAACCCCATAGTTGCCATGCCTGTATCTGTCATTTGACCTTTATCATCAAATAACTTTCCATTTGCCATTAAGTCAATGAGGAAATCTGCTTCATCGGTAATATTTGATATACGATCTTCCATATAATCAAAATATTCCCAATCAAGCTCACGCATTGTTTTCTGATATTCAAGCAGTGAGAGATTGGATTCATCAATTGCCTCTTTGACATCATTGATGCTTTTCTGCATCTCATACCATTGCTCAGAACCCTTTTCGATTTCACCAGAAGCCATTGCCTGATTGAAAGATTCCGTTAAATCAACTAATTCTTTTTGGAGAATTGCCTGATTTTCTTTCTCAGCTTTTTGGAGAGCTTGATAATAAACCTTGCTTCCTTTTAAGCCTTTTGCTTCTAGTGTATCAAGCCCAGTGTTATATGTATCAGTCAAATGTTGTACAAGAGCCAACTGGTTATCAAAATCAGTGGAAATGTTACTGAATCTGTCAGCATATAACTGGGCGATTTCTTCGTGTAAATCGGCTACAGCGTCTTTTGCTTTAATCGCTTTTTCATAAAAGTCTTGAAAATCCTTAATCTTATCAGACAAGTCTTCATCAGTAATCGTGGATATATCAATCGTGCCATTCTTTACCTTATCCATCCAGTCAGATGATAAACCGACAGAATTAGCCTGTTGCATATATCTGGTGTATGCTTGATTCTGAGTATTGATTTGCTGAGTGATTAAAGAAATTTCATCGGCAGCAGCACTATTACGTTTTGCCAATGTTTTGAATGCGCTTTCTGCTTTTACTTTTACTCTGTCAATCGCTTCACTGATTCGATTTATAGCAATTTCAATCCAGTCAAATGTTTCTTCAAAATCTTTTTCTGTTGAAGAACTGCTTGAACTAGAACTTGATTTACTAAAAGAAGATGATCTTCCACTAGAACCGCTTGATTTTCCAGAAGACTTACTGCTTGATTTTCCAGAAGACTTACTACTTGATTTTGATGAAGAACCGCCACTTGTAGAAGGAAGCCTCCAACCACTAGCATAAGCAGTACCACCAAGATAAGAACGTCCCCTAGAGTTAATCTTGCCACTTGATAAAAGTTGGCGTGATTGCTCTGCATCGAATACAATAGAACCTTCTGGAATATGGGCAAATTCAGCACCACGATCTCCGACAGTCCACCATTGATTACCATTGACAACAATTTCTTGTCCTTTTTCACCGGTTAAAGCATCTTCAGATACTTTTGTCTTCCAACTGTCTTTAAGCCAACTTGTATCAAAAAATGTTCCAGAAGCTCTTGCCGTACCACCATAACGAGCAGTACCAAGTAATTTACCCTTTCCAGTAGAAGAATATGTATCTATATGATGCGTATAGATATACATATTTGAGGTTTTGCCATTTACACCATTCAAAGCAGAAGCAGCACTACTAGCAACAGAAGTCGCATTTTCTGTAGCTGTGATATTTGCCTTTGGTGATAATTTCGGTTGCAAAGAATTTAAAGCATTGTCTACAGTCTGGATTTCGCCAGTTGCAGTATCAGTGATGGAAATTTCACCATTCAAATATGCTTCTTTTTGTTCTGGTGTAAGAGAATTCCAAGTATTGATAACCCATGTTGCTTGATCTTCGGCAGACAATGATGCAAATTTTGGATTTGCACTTGCATCATTCCATAACTGAATCAACTGAGTTGCATAATCTTCTGAATATAAAGCACAAGTTTTAGAAATTAACTCACGTTTATTAACATCCTCGATTACAGGTGTTGCTTGATCTTCCGCAAGAATATTAAATGTGAGTGTATTATCTTCACCTTGTAAAACCTCTATTTTTTTCTGAACACCATCAATTTCGGCGGTATAAGTAATCGTACCGTCTTGATTTTTAAGAGCCTTTACTTCATCCTCAATGCCATCGCCATCAACGTCAGCATTAAATGTAATAGAACTTCCAGAAGCAAGCTGCTCAAGTTGTGATTGAATTTCATCAGTTGAAAGTTCCGCATTAACATGAAGCTCTTGAGGTTTGCTAAAGAAATCTTCCCATGCACTTTGTACTTCTTCTATAGAACTGTCAGTATTGATTTCTGGGTGAGTTTCAGAAAAAGCATTGAGTATGGATTTTTGTAATTCTTGGGTATTCTGGATTTTCGCTTGAATCTCAATAAATTTATTACTACCATATTCCTCTTTTGAAAGCTGGTCGTATAAGTCATTGATTGTATTTTCATTGACTTTTATCTTAGCTTGTACTTCTGCAGAAACATTATCAACTTGTAAACCTTGTTTGGCAGTAGTGAGATATTTTTGATTGGCAGCCAATACCTCTGCATTCGTATCTGCATTTTTACCGCCTTGTCCAGATTGTTTTGCTGTCAGTTCATCAATCTGAGCCTGAATAGTAGAAAGGTCATATACAAATTCGATATGTACAATCTGATCTTCCGTGAGTTCTGTCATATCATCTTGATATTTTTGATACTCGTCATCCCAGTTTTCAATAAGACTTCCAAGATGTTTTTTAAGCTGTCCGTCTTCCATATCTTTGTAAACAGAATGAATTCCATCAAGTGCAGTCTTATATCTGTTTAATCCTTCGGCACTGAATACAACATCGTCAAATTCAGCACCATAAGATTCAAGGCTATGCATAAGAGACTCAGTAGCCTCAACACTAATTCCAAGTTCTTTAGCAGCAGCAGCACTATTCTTGAATTTCTTTGTCCAAGAAAATTCGCCATTATCTTTTGTGGCAAATCCGCTCTTAACCAAATCATCGGCAAAATTAGTTACACTCTGAAGTGGGTTATCACTATCAAAGTATCGTTTTATTTTCTGTTGTGCTTTCTCCCAGTATTCCACATAAGCATCAGCATCGTACTTATAATCATCTGGATTTATTTTTCCATATGTCATAAATTGAGCAGCAGTTTGGAAATCATCTGTACCAACCTTGCCTTTCTTGTAAAGCTCCTGTGCTTTACTCAAAGCATCTGCCATATCCGTCCAATCTTGATCCTGATTCTTAGAATCCATTGCAGCCTTAACACCAGCGATAGAACCATCTACCCCAGTGATTGCTTCTGCAGCTTCATCGGCACTTGCAGCTAAATCATTGAAATATTTTGCAATATCGGAAGCGTCTACACCATCAATGGCGATTCCCATACGCTTAATATCATCCGCTGTAAGTTCTGCCTGTTTTGCAGCTTCAAGGAGATTATCTTTAATGAAGTTTTTGCCGGTACTTCCATCAAAGAAAGAATTGATTTTATTTAATTTCTTCTCTGCTTCTGATAAATCAACATTATTGTAAGCATCAAATAAATCATTTATACGATTTACAGTGTCTTCATATCCTGGAAGTACACTACCGTCCGTAGAGAAAAGAGAAGAGTAGTTTGAGTTAATTGTCTCAACATCTTCACTAACTTCTTTTTCCAAGTCACTAACATCTGATTTGAGATTTTTAAGCTGTTTTGTCTTCTGCTCATACTCAGTATCAGCTTGCCAGAAATGCTTATGATATTCCGGCTCCATGTTAGCAATTTCTTCTTCAAGTTTTACTTGCTCTGCTTTCTTCTCATTAAGTTTTTCTTGTTTAGATGTAGCACGATCAATGATATCACCAGACATATATTCCATAATTGGCATACCATTGGTATCAGTCATCATATATCCATTTTTATCTTTAAGGAAATCGCCAGTTTGCCATGTTAAATCTTTCGTCAAAACATGGTTCGCATCTTCGGCAGCTACACCTTGTTGATAATTAGCAAGTTTCTGTTTGATTGCTAACTGTCTTTCAAGCTGGTCGTTTTCAGCCTGTAACTTTTGTAATTCAGCCTCTTCGGTTATGGTAAGAGAATCCATAGAGTTTAACTCATTGATTCTGTCCTTTACCTCTGAAAGCCGAGACTCTAAAGATTCTACTTCACTTGCTGTCTGTTCATAAGCACTACGAGACTTATCGGCTTTTTCTACGGCTTCATCAAATGATTCTGTGACAAGATCGACTATGGCAACAACAGCAACGATGCCAGCAGCAATAGCAAGAAAGCCACCTAAAGCAGCAGACATAGCACCAATAAGATCTTTTATCGCCAATAATAATCTTGCAAATAATAATAGTAATAAACAGATTTTTGTGATATAATTATAAATAATATCAAACAATAAGGAGAAAAATATGGCACTTATTAAATGTCCTGAGTGTGGAAAAGAAATTTCCGACAAATCAAAACAATGTATTCATTGTGGATATCCACTTGATGAATTAAAAATAAATAATACCAATCAACTCTACAAAATTGTATTAACAGATCATGGCAAAAACAAAGTTCAAACAATTGCCAAAATCCGTGAATTTACCGGCATGGGATTAGCCGAAGCAAAGAAATTTTCTGAATCTTTGCCACAAGTAATTCAATCTGGTATCAACATGGATGAATGTGATTTGATACAGTCACACTTTTTATCAGTCGGTGCAACCGTAGAAATTCAGCCAGATAATGAATCTGTTTCAAAAAACACAGTTTTAGAGAATAAACCAATAGCAAAAGCCATAGTTAAAGACAAAAATGTAATTACTTGTCCGAAATGTGGATCTACTGCTATCGTAACCACAAATAGAGGATTCTCTATAATGACTGGATTTATTGGCTCTGGCAGTCCACGTAATGTATGTCAAAATTGTGGATTCAAATGGAAACCAAGAGCATAAATTATTACCATTATTATTTGCAAGATTAGATATGCTACTTCGTGTATTGGACTACAATGACAGTTTGGTTACTGACGAGCATATCAACATGACTATGATATAATCATGTTTTATCCGACTGTCTATCACACTTGCCTATGGCAAGCGAACTCCCTTACAGTCTGTGAACCTTCCCGTTTATCACAAATTCCAACGTGATACAAACCTATAAAATAGGAGAGGGGATTGGATGCTGACTATCCATTGTCCTATACAGTATACTTAGCATTATTTTTTAGCATATATACATTTTGACGTATAGTGTAAATTCAAACTTTTTTCTGCATTTCTGCGACTATCACGCCTATCCGTTAGGATTACGTTGTAGTGTTGAATTATTAAGATTTCCCAGCAGTTTGAAAGTTTATGCATCTATGGATTCACACCCATAGAGGGCAAATTCTTTACCAAAATTTTTAATTAGTGCTACGATTCCAACACCAGCACCTATTGTTCCCAAAGTACCAATGTGGTCGATTACTGTAGTGATCGCTTCCGCAATTTCCGTAAGACCAGAAACTGCGCCTTTTACGAAACCAGAATCTAAGAAAGAATTTGAAAGTCCTTCCCATGCAGCTTTGAGCTGATTTACTCTTGCTTCGATAGAATCCATGTATTTTTCGTGTTCTTGCATTGCAGAACCTTCAGAATTCATGGACACATCAAGGGCTTGTCTTGCAATATCAAAGTTCTCCATAAGAGATGCCATTACATTACCTTGATGTTTTCCGGCAAGCAATTCAGTAATACTTGCCTGTTGAATATCCGTTAAGTCTTTCCATTTCTGAGATAACTCGTCCATGATTTGATATGTAGACTTAAAGGTGTTTTTATCAAGCATAATATCTACGCCTGATAATGCTTTTATTTCTGCTTGAAGTTTAGCGGTTGATTCTGCCATACCGTCTGTTTCCAAACCAGCTTCTTCAAGCTCAGTTGTTGCGCCACGTATGCGCATTGAAATTGTCTTGAAAGCATTACCCACTCTTGGCGCATCCTGGACTACTGTATTAGCAGCAGTAATCAACGCTATGGTTTCATCAAGAGTGTTATTTGCAGCAGCCATTGAAGATGCGGATCTTGTTAAGGCATCACCAATACCGCCGGAACTGATAGCAAATCTGTTACCTACTTCATTGAATTTATCAACAATAGAAATAGCATCATTGGCTTGTATACCGAATGCTTGCATTGTTGAAATTACACTGGAACTTGCTTCATCAATGCCAGAAATTTCGTCACCAACAACACTATAGATATTGGCAACTTCTGAAAGCTGTGTAGCGTCAGCCATTGAGTAACCAAGTCGTGCAAAGTTAGCTGTTGAATTTACATAGTCGGTAATAGTCGTGCCAAGTTCTACAGAACGCTTTGAAGCATTTGTAAGAAAGCTAGAATAAGCAGAGTCCGTTTCATCTGTAACTTTCTTCAATTCTGTCATGGCACTATCAATATTTACTACATTTGAATACATATCTTTCAATCCACGAATGGCGGTGTTAATCATAGCCCCCATACCAAACAAAGGACTAAGACTTGTCATATTGTCTTTTAATGTAGCAAATACGCCCTTGCCGAGACTTCCAGACGCAGCAGCAGTAGTTTTTAATTCTGTAAATTGTCTATTTACATCTTTAAGTGCGCTACCAGTAGTGGCATTAGCCAAAGCTGTTTGTATATCTTTCAGTTCATTCTTGTACTTTCTAGCAGCTATCGTATTTTTGTTCATCCAGGTTTCAATTTGATTACCCAAAACTGTTCTCTGAGATAACAATTGCTGTGATGCTGCAAGAGAATCATTTTCTGCCTTTGCTTCTTTATAAGCAAGTTTAAGTTTTCCAACTTCTTGTGTTATTCTGTCAAATTCAGCTTGTTGTTTATCTAGTCCAGATATATTACCAATACCAGCTAATTCAGATTTTAATTTTGACAGTTCTGCAGAATAACTATTTGTATCACCTTTCAGCTTTACAAACCCAGCATTAAGTGATGCAATATCGGAGTTTAATTTTGACACATCCGCACCAGTAAACATCTGCCTAAAAGATTCACGTACTCTGGAAGACGTATTTATCAAATCACCAGTTTGTGCGCTGAATGATTGCATAGCTGTTACTGCACGACCTAAATCATCCACACCAGTTACAGTAACATTTAAGCGATCACCGTTTAATTCGTGACTTATGCCAGTTACAGTAACTTTTAAATTATCCAATTCCTTTGTAATATTGGATATGGAACTTTTATTAAAACCAAAATTCTGCAATGAATTTTGTAGATTTTTTATTTCTGTTTTCGTTCTACTTAAATCAATACTGTTTAAAGACGCATTAGCATTTCTGGCGAAATTATTGCCAGCAACATTACCAGCCTGACCAAATTGTGATTTTATCTGATTCAAATAGCCGTTTATATTTCCATTTTTGGACACCAAATTTACATCAACATCAATTTTGTGCTTTGCATTTGTGAAAGCATTCATTTGTTGCTGTGCTTTGGCGGTATCAAGCTCCGCTATAACGTGAGCAATAAAATCTGACATAACTTCACCTCCCCTTATCTAAAGAAACTACTAAATGTACTGTCTAAGTCAGATTGAATTTTCTGTTCTGATCTTGCCCAGAAGCCAGAACGACCTTTGATATTCGCTGTACCAGCTTCGGCAGCATCAAATACCATAGGGGTTGAAAAATAACTTGAAAATCCTTTTTCTATAAAGTCTGGATTTGGAACTACATAACTGTAAGTTCTATCCAACCAAATATAGAAATGAACATTTTTTCCGTATTTAGAAACACCATAGTTCCTAACACTCTTTCCAAGTTTTCCAGTTCTTTTATAAATACTAGGAGAACCCTGCGAATAGAAAGACTGGACTTCGTTCTCTGTATCTTTGAGAGATTTTGAATGTACAACCGTCATGGCTTTTTGCATCTCATTCAAGATCAACTGTTCAAGTTCTGCCATGCTATTTGCTTTTTTCATGGTAGTCCTCCTTTATTATTGCCTAATTATAAATCACTTAAAGACGAACTCTTACCTTCAACAATTCCATCTTTTGTGAAATACTTACTGAATTCTTCGGAAACCTCGCTATCGTTGTAGAGATTAACCATGTCCGAACTACTCCATCCGAAAAATTCCTGAACAACATTTGCCGGGATATTCAGCTTCAATAATTTTGTGTTGAGATAGTGTCTCATGCAGTGCCAGTAAAAATCTACACCTAATTCATTTGAGAAGATGTTCGCCCAACTATCAAGGGTACTGACTTTCATTTGTGCATAAGAACCATCACCACATCTATGTACAAAAAGCCATTCACTCTCAATACCTTGTTTCTTGCGTTGTTCCATCCATAAATCAAGATATTTCTTAAACTCATAAAGCACATATTTATTGAGCTGTTTACCTGTTTTACCAGCTCCCTTAGTTTTAATCTTAGGAGTCTTATACAGACCACCATAAACAATATTGTTCTCATCGAAGTATTCAACTTTGAATCTCAACAATTCTGATTTTCTAGCACCACTCATTGCAGCCAAAGCAAAAGCACATGCCTGTTGATATCGTTCTTCACTGACTAATTTATCCAAGAATTTATCTACGTCATCATCTGGGATAATGGTTTTCTCACGAACAGCTTCGTTCTTCGGAGATTCAATCTTTCCAATGATAGAGCGGAAATTCTCAAAATCTTCGTCTTCGTCCTGTAAAATATTTTCAATATAATTTGACATGCTACTGATAGCAGATTTTACCCTACGAATTCTTTTCGGACTCCAACCCCATTCATTGATTGCATATCCCTGGAATCGTGCAAGCTCACGTTTCTTGATATCAACAAAAAATTTATTGTTGTTGTATTCTAAGTTCCAGCAGAAGAAAATTTCTAGGTCGTTTCTGTACCCGTTAATTGTGGAAGGGGCACGATCAATAGACGCAAGATATTCAAGAAAATCTTCACAAAGTTGTTTATTGTTTGGATTGATTTTCTTGATAGATTCTTCGTTTGTAATTTTGTTATAAATTGTTGTTCTACCCATGTTACTAACCCTCTTTCTTAAAAGCGTAAAAAATAGAAGAGGGGAGTAACCCTCTTCTTATTCGACTTTAGTATTGTCTTGTTCTTTTTGAGAATTCTCATACGCTAAAATTCCACGAACTACATCATCTTGTGGCATTTTTGCAAGCTCTGCTACATTCTGTAGTTTATTCATGAAATCATCAGTGTTTAAATTCTCTAATGTGGAAGAATATTTATTGGCGATAGAAATTAACACCTCAAATAATTCGTCCAGTTTTGATGTATTGACAAGTTTGCTCCGCTCAAAATCAATTTTTCTTTCAGCAGCATCAATAACATCTTTTATATTAACTGTTTCTTTAATAACCTGTCCAATGCGTGTTTTCTCGATGAAATCCGCACTTTCAGTAAAAGACTCTGGCAATGCAATATCAGTCAGATTATTTACAAGAGAAACAGCTACAAAATAATCAAACAGAATAGGCTCATACCCTACGGTATCATTGATAACACCGTGAACGATATCATCAACAATGTCCATTTTCTGTGAAAGAGTAGGAGAGGACACATATCTAAAAACTATGTGTTTTCCGTTTAATTCAAATGTTGATTCATCAGTATATTTTCTCATAAATTACACCTCTGTACTTTCTTTAGCAAACTGTGAATAGTTGTTTTCCAGGAATCTACGGCTCTTATCGGAAAGAGTTTTAGAAACACTATAAATTTCTTTGTTTTCTTTCTTGCCAATAGTATATGTACATGTAGGACACGCACAAATATTCGTACCCTCTACCCAGTTCATCGGCTGTTTACATTTCGGGCACATCAGGATTTTTTCCATGATTTCTTTAGCCTTACGTTTATTCTTCATTGCTCTACTTTTCTCTGTATTCACATTGAACATTTTTGCTACTTCTTTAATAGTCATAATTTAGATCTCCTTTTGTAAATGAACTTTTTAATAATTATGGTGGATAAACATTTGTATAATTTGCGATAAAAAATGATACCCATTAAAAAAGCCAAAACAGTTTTTAACCTCTTTAATAGGTATCATACACAAGTGCAGTGCTTAATAAAAACACCACACTTGCTAACAATCCTCGTAATATTTACAATGCATTTTATCTTGATTATGTGGGATATAACAAGATTTGTCTTTACAATATCTTTGGCAGATACATAAACCTTCTGAGTTTATCTTCACACCACCAGAACAATAAATCATATTCTGCTTAGTTTTTTCATTAAGCTGAATGTATGCATATTTACACATTATTTCTTCTCAACTTTAAAATTCGGAGAATGAATATCTCCCGAATATTTGACAGAAATTTTATTACCAGGATTTTTTGATATACCAGTTAATTCATACCCGAAACCATCAAAAGAAATGATAGCGGTATTAGTACGCTCATTGTATACTAATACGTCACACTCTTTGGTAAGAGATGCTTTTCGTTTCGGTGTACTTGATTTTGTTTCAACTTTATTTTTTCCTTTATCTTGAACAATCTCAGTTGTATTTTCTTTTACATCTGTCATAATCTCAGCTCCTTCTTCCTAATAAAAATGTAGGCAGGTATAAACCCACCTACATATAGTTACTGAAATTATTTTGTTACAGTGATCTCAATTGTGTCTTCGAGTCCATTGTAAACGGCTTTGACTGTTGCTGTACCAGATGCAGTTGCACCACTCACAACACCAGTTTTTGCACCTACAGTCAATGCAGTGTTTCCGGCATCTACGATTGAGAATGTACAATCCTTTGGATCAAGCTCTGTAGGTTTATACATAACTCCGATAATACCAAGAACTGAAAGTGTCATGTTTGCACCAGTCTTAATTGTTGTAGCTGGTGCAGAGATAGCAATTTCAGAAACAGCCATATCTGTATTGTCATCATCAATTTCAGAGATGTATGCATATACGGCACTACCATCTTCACAAGCGTCACCTTCGACAGCAAGGGCACTACCAGATAACTTTGTACTTACTACACCATCAGGTGTGAATGAGATATCAAAGTTACCGTCAAGTGAGTAAGACGGAATTACGATTTCAACGACACCAACTTTACCTTTCTTACTGTTATGCTTGTCTGCCTGAAGAACAAGTTTTCCAATGTAAGGTGTTGATTCCGCATCAATAGTAATACGTTTTGAAATAGCATTGTACTGATATGTACATTTTACTTTTTCAGTTGTAAGACCATATGATGTCAAGTCAATTGAAGTACCATCGGCAGTAACTTCTACGAATGTACCGTTTGGAAGTTCTACACCAACTTTTGCACCAGTCAGAGGTGTATGGTCAATTGTACCTTTTCCAGCTACAAGTGTTACGCACTCATTAAGACTATATGAATCTTTGAGTCCTTTAGAAATTTGAGAACCAGCCTGTAAAGCAATGTACTCAAGTTTCCAGTCAGCAGCTTCAAGTTCTGCTGTAAGTTCTCTACCATATTTGTATGAGAATACTTTCTTATTACCTTTACCAGCATTTACAGCCTGTTCCTGCATAGATACAGAAATAGAAGAACTAAGGTTAGTCACTCCTGTACAAGCTAATACACCATTGATGTAAAATGCAAAGTCGGCAACTGAAACAACGAATTCTTTTCCCTTTGTATTCATTGCAAATTCCTCCTGATTTATAAATCATCAGCCACTAATCATTTTCTTTAATGACATGGCATCTGTTTTCACATCTTTGAACTTATCGCTCTCATCAAGTTCAGTCATCCAATACTGGACGGGTTCTTTGAATTTTACAAATCCCGTACTTTCAGCAGATTTCATAACATTGAAAATATCACGCTTATTTATTCGTTTAACATATCGCCAGAACTTACGAATAGTTAGCCCCTTAACTTTTTCTTCGGTTAAGTCCATTCCAACACAAACAGAATCAATATAATCTTCAAGAGAGGCTTTATCTTTGCCAGATATAGCATCCTGGGCTTTCTTTAATTCCTGTTCAGTGTCGTAGTGAATGAATTCATCAATGTCAAAATCAATACCATTTTGTAGGATAATAATTCTCCGAATATCATCGAACTGATCGGCGGTTATAACATTGCCATTTATTCTGAATCCCCCTTGTGTAGAACTAGCCAATACCTCTTGATCCTTAAATACAAGCTGTAAAAGCCGAAGTGCAAAAGAATAGTAGTAAGGGAGAAATGGCATGTTAAATTCTTTTGCTAATTCTACGTTGTTATGACAGTAAAATAAAAAATCAAGATATGGCATCTTGATGATTTTCTTTACTGGAAATATACTGTTTTTGCGAACAATAATACTTGACTTATATAAATTGAAATCAAGCACATTACCCATTTTTACAGGGTATAAAACTAAATCTTCGGTATAATAAATTGGTGAGCTATATATAAGGTACTGATATAAAGATTCGTTACTGATGTCCATATGATTCCTTCTTTGCAGTAAACGTAAGTATTCTGCATGGGTATTCATAGTACAATACTTCCTCAGTATTGCTTGCACATGTCAATTCACCAATCCAATTTGTTTCCATTCCAGATAAAGTTTTTTTCAATTCTTCACCCAAAATATCAATAACTGTACCCGATAGATATTCCTTTGTTTTATAGCTCTGCACTCTTTGTGCCATTGCCTTTTCATGGCAGACAATATATATGACCACTTTTATCTCTTCCAAAAAATATTGTTGGTTTCTCACATGATCGACCTTGAAACAGATGAATGGAGAGGTTTTCTCAATGGTCTTTGGATTCTGCAAATAAGGGAAAATTTTCTTATAAAGCAGACCACCACCGGCATCTATATATTCCTTATCGAGATTAAAAATAATCTCGTTATTTTCGACAATTGTATTTATTACCGCAGATTTAAAAGAGTTAATGTCAAAATCTTCCATAATAAACCTCATTTACCATAAAGCGGTAATCGTAATAACAACAGATGCCAATATTGTATCTACCGATGAAAGAACATTTAAGTGGAATTGCTTTCCAACCAAATCACGATTGTTTTTTACAGTAACTTTTACAAAATTGTCACCAGTAGTTAATACCAAGTCTTTCTCATCGAAATCATTATCAGAAATTCCCCAATGATATTCGATATCATCTACCACATTATGTTCGTTGTCATAAAATGTAGCAGAGTATTTTTCAAACGATGATAAACTGATAGTGTCAGCTTTATATGTAAGTTCGCAAGTATAACCGTACTTTTCAGTAGGCTCAACATTATTTTGTTTGTAATCTGCAAGCATCATATCAACACTGTCTGTATTTTCATCGTATACAGTTTGAGTCAATGACAGATTTAACAACTTTACATTTTTATTGTTGTTTGTTAAACCATTGAATTTTGTGAGTTTATATACCAACGGTACATCGTTGGACATTTCCAACATAAATCGCATACCGTCATGAAGCCTTCTTGTATTTTTATCCATTGGCAGTAAAAGGCTATACTGCTTATCGTAAGTGATAACAATATTTCCTTTGAAGACACCAGAACTATACCGTGTCACATCTTCACACCAATACCAATATTCAAATATTTTCTTGGTTTCTGGATCTTGCCATCGTAACTGATTGTGACAAACTTTAAGAACTGCCTTTTCATAAAATTTATTATTACTTGGTTCAGAAGCAATAATCCAAATTTCATCTTCAAAACGAATGTAAGAGTATGTTTGTAAAGTTCCAATCGGCACTAAAATTTGTCTGTCTTCAGCTTTCAATTGTGTGTCTGGCGTAACACTCTGTATAATTGCCTTGCCGGGAGCAATAACAGAAAAATCACTGTTTATAAACTCAACATTATCGCACAACATAGTGGTATCAAGCATTTCCTTAAAACCATCTTGTGCATAAGCGAAAAATTCTTCGCCCTCAAAACCACCATTATAAATAGGTGGTTGATCCATTAAATACCAATCCACAGCCATAAATATCACCGCCTATGTATAAGCTGGACATTTTTGCTTTGTGTAAAGGTCTGCAATTTTTGAATCTATTGCATCAGCTTCCGCTCTTGTGTATTTCTTTGTATCACCAGTTCCGTTAAGACTGATATCTTTACCGATGATATTATTTAACTGATTTACACGCCTTACCTCTTGTTGCATATAGTAAGACTTCATAATCTCAGCCAGACTCAAAATGACATAGTTTTTCAAATCACCATTATCATCGAAAGAATCTGAATCAGAAGAGGGTGGGGTAAATACTAAATCTTGTTTATCGAATCCTAAAGAATCAATATTTAGTTCATATTCACCTAATGCATTCAAGAACCATTGACGAACTAATCCGTCTGCAAGTACATACTTACATTTAATGATTGATTCAAATGCAGATACAACGTCTGTATATGATGTCATTGAATGCACCTCCAATTATTTTTAATCGAGATTTAATCCACTGACTGCCTCAATTTCAGCAAGCATATAAGACGGAACTTCATCAGTGTTGACAGAAGGGTATAAGTCCTTATCTGAACACATAATTGCAATCATTTTCTTTTCTGATTCTGTTACAACCAAAGAAGAAAGTTTATCATGGAATTCTTTCTTACTCTTAGATGCGAACAAATCATTCACTGCATCCACTGTTAATTGAACCGGCGAAATATCTTCTCCGAAAACATATTCTCTTACGAGTGGATCATTGATTTTAAAAGCAGCATGAGAGCCAAGTCCATCAACTCCGCAAAATGCAACATTTCCGACTTTAACTTGTGAATCAATCTCGGCAAGTGTTAATCTTTTATAATCTTTGATGTTCGGATCAATCTGAATTGATTTTCCATTTTCCTCAGAAACAAATCCGATAGTCCATCCACAAAGATTGTCAATAGAAACTCTATCGCTTAAAGAGAGATTGTCTACTGTACGTGTCTTTGCTTTTGTACGTGGTGTTTTTGCTTTCGTTGTCTTAGTTACAACATTTTCGCTTTTTTCAATAACTTTTTCGTCCATTGATGTATAACTCCTTTTATAATAAAAGCATGGAGAAAAACAGATTTCCCCATGCTTATACATTTATTTTCGTTTAATTAAGACTGTTTAGCAAGTAAACCAATCTCAAATTCACGACCTTTTACAACGTCAGCACCAAGTTCAACATCAAAACGAGTTTTGATTGTACCTGTTTCAACGTCTGTACCGCTCATTGTTGTGATACCACCACGTCTGAAGATATTCAGCGGAGATTTATTACCAGCAGCAGTAAAGTACAGCTCATCATCTGCGTAATAAGTCTCGAATCCAGACTTGTCAGCAAGCGGTTTTGTATAGTTGAACGGATTTTCAAGTTCTACAAGTGTGCTTCCTTTATAGAATCCGTTTACACCAGCTTTGGCGATTTCATCTACCTGTGATGGGCTATAGAATGGAATCTTAGTATCACCAACAGTTTTATATCCGTTCCATCCACTGATTTCCTGGATTAAGCTGTAGTCACCTAAGATAGCAACTTTACCCATTTTACGAGTAAATGCAACTCTCTTAGCAACGTCTGCCTCTGTAGGGAGATCACCTGTATATGTGCTATAGTTCTTCACATATTTAGTGTTGTTTGCAAGAGATTTCTTCAGAACACCAAGAACGTATGCTACACCTTTGTTGTTCATATCAACCTGAACCTGAGCCATTTCCTCTGCAATTGTTCCATCGAAGTTACCAGAAGCAAGTTCACGGTAATCAATAGCCATACCAGCAGAAATGGTTCTTGTAGCAACAGGATATTCCATCCAGTTTCTTCCAGCAAAACTTACATCAGAATTTGCAGCTTGCATACGAGCGTCAATTCCTTCGTAGTTGTAAGTTTTAACCTTCGGCTGTTCATGATAAGCAAGTTCATGATAGTTTCCTAAGAAATCATAAATCTTCATAGCCTCAAGCAGTTTCGGCTCAATAATGAACTTAACGATTGTATTGATTTCAGCTCTAGCTTTGAAATCGCCCATAGCTGCAGCTTCTCCAAGTGCAGAAAGTTTCTTTGCTACAGCATCTTTCTGTGTTCCATATTTACCGGCATCTGTACCAGTGAACAGGGCAGAACAGATTTCAACCATCTGTTTGAATTTAGCCTGATCCTTGATAGTTACATCATCTTTTACTGGATTTGCTAATTCAAAAGAAGTATTTAATTCAACGATATTTCTCATTGTTTCGTTCCTCCAATTAGTGTATTAAGTTACAATTAGGCAATAACAACCTCAACAGCAAGTCCTTCACCGTTGAAACTTGTTTTCTCGCTTACTACAAAATATTCTTTGTAGTCAGCTACTCCTGTGGCTTTCTTTACAGCTTTCAGTTTTCCACTGGCTTCTGCAACAAGGAAATCGCCAACAGCAATATCTGCGTATGTGCCATCTACCTGATCCATATCCATGTCAATAATTCTTCCTTTCAGTGAAGTAAGAACAAATAAACGTGGATTCTCACCAACTTCGATTACATAATCGTTTGGTGTAAGAGTCTCAGGTTTGTCGATAGTGTTCATAACAATTGCAAGCCCTGTTTCTTTTCCATCAGTAGGAACAGCAGCTTTCTTTGTAGCTCTATCGAAAGTTACAACATTACCGTTATGCAGCTCAACGTCTGCTGTGCAGTAACCAACATTAACGGCATTTTTGTATGTACCAATTTCTCTAAATTTTAACATGGTCACGTTCCTCCATTATTCTTGTTTGATTAAGCAAAACAATCAAAATCGTCAACGGAATTATCATCTTTGACGATAGGATCAATTGCTGACATAATGCCATCAAATTCGTCTTTCATTGAGTTCATTTCAAGAGATTTCTTTGCATTTTCCTCACGAATTTTCTTATATGCAGTTGCATCAATCTTTGTTACGATTGAATTGATTTCTACAGAGAACGGATCAGCATTGAATGCTTCGATTTCTTCTTTGGCAAAATCTTTCTGCTCATCTGTATAGTCTGCAAGGGCACTATTTAACTCAGCGATTTTATTTGCTTTCTTCAGTTCATTGAGTTCTGCAGCCTGTGTCTCAACAAGGGCATTCAGCTCTTTATTTTTCGCATCAAGCTCGTCCTCTTTCGCTTTGGCATCACTTTCAGATTTTTCACATTTCTGGTTAAGTTCAGAAATTTCCTCATCCTTTTCTTTGATAGAAGCATTCAGCTCATCAATCTTAGAATTGAGTTCTGCAACCTGTGATTCAAGACTAGCAACCTGTGAATTTACTTCAACTTTTCTAGTGTCCTGAAATTCTGAAATAATGTCAGTTTTTAAATCAGAAAGTGCTTTCATCATTTCTTCATTCATTTCAATAACCTCCAAGTTTTTACGATTGAACTGGTTAAGTTCAACTAATACGGCAGTCGAATCGGAAGGTTTTACGGATAAGATACAATATCCACTATAATCATAAATCATAGGGATACGACCTTGCTCTTTCCAACCGCCATCATAAATTATTTCACCGTCATTTTCCTTTGTACCAACAAATTCAACACTTCCTCGAATAGTAATGCCATCAGCAATCTTATCCTCAATCCATTTTACGAATTTTGGATATCTTGCTTCATTTATGTAGCCGACACCACATAAACATCTATGCATTCCGTCTTCCAATTCAATGTCTTCAATCGACCAGTCCTCAAACACACCTACTTGCACAGAATCTTCAAATACCGGCATATTTTTAATCTGACCAGTCAATCCATGACCATATGGAATTTCTTTATCATTATCCAGGAACTCAGCGCATAATGGCATACCTTTTACGGTATCTGCATTGTCTCTTGTGTATTGTTCAAGATAGGAGATACCATTGATATTCCAACGTGTGTTATCGGGGTAAATTTCATGCAAAACAATTTTGACTCGTCTGCGTCCATTTGGGTTGGTGGCTTGTGAAATTTCTAAAAATCTTTTTTCCATTTCCATGATATGTACCACCTTTTTGTATAATTTATTGCAATAAAAAAGACACCCTAAAGTGCCATTTCTAACAATAACGTAATAAACATCTATTCAGATGTACTTAAAATAGTAGTGAAATCATTTACAAATTTTTCCGTTTCCACAAATATGAAAATAGAAGCGTCTGGATTTTCTTTCTTCGGCTTGATATCATAAACAGGGTTTCCCATTTTGATTAAATGCCTTGCAACACCAGGCTTAAAAACTGATTTGCATTTCACTACAGAATTTGTTTCTGTCATGCACATAATCTTCCTTCCTAATCTGTACTTGGTTTAGGATTGGTGTTTGAACCAGAAGATTGTGATTGTATCGTATTTTCATTTGTCGCAAAATCTACTGTTTCACGACCACTTTCTTTACTATCTGCTTCATCACGACCACTCATTGTAAATGATGTAGCATGAACAGGATATTTGTTTTCAAAATCAGACTCTAACTCATAGTCAAGCAGAGAGATATATGCATCTGGATCAAACCCAGTTGCACTTACCCAAGCGGTCAGAGATCCCTTACCATGAGAATATAAATCCTGCATGTATTTTACTTGTTTATCTCTGTTTGCAAAGGTTGTAGGTAAAATATAGCAATCAACCACACAAGAAGAATCCATGATAATATTTGCGTTAATGCATTTATTAAGTTCAAACATGAAATTCTCAACCCATGTGTAGGTATTGCTTGCAACAAGCTCTAAGTTGAGAGAAGCAGTTGCATAGTTACCTTTTGTATTACCGTCAAGACTGGCAGAACTGATACCTAAAGCACCAGGCACAGCGTCCTTAATAGATGCTTCATTTTTCTCATCGAAAATATCTATATCAACGTCCATTTTGTCTATCTTAGTTCCACTTGCAAGGGAGAAGAAAGATATACCAGACTGACTTCTTCGAGTGATAACAGCCTCTTTTACTTTTTCATGCTGTTCTCTCTGTTGGTCTTTTGTAAGAGATGACGTTCCTTTTTCTTTTCCTTCCGGGAATGTCATATAAATAATCTGATTATTGATTGAATCCAAAACTGTACGTTTAGTATTGACAAAATACTCAGCATACATAATATCATCAAAGGCAGTTACAGCCATTGGTACACCCCAGGGCTGGTTAATTGCAGCATTTACTTTTGTAACGATAGTTTTTGTATCGTCAAGTATAATCCAATTATTGATGCTGCCTTTATTCTGATTATATCCATCACGAATTTCTTTCGGCATAGCTTGTAATCGTGCTTTTAATTCTCTGTCATTGAATTGATCGAAATATCTCAAATTAAAAGCCATACGATAATGATTACCTACTCTGCCACAAATTCTACACCAATCAACAGGCAAAGGAATAATAGAAACATCCATACCAATTTCATTTATCTCAACAATATTAGCCATTTGATAATCAGATATGAATTTCTCATTGCTAATAGGTCTGTTTGCAGTTTCAAAATAGTAGAAAGCAGTTCCATCATTTGCATTTTTCATCAGATTATCTCTGATTTGTTGCTTATAATTGATTTTGTCAAGAACGGATAACATTTTGAGTCTGTTTCTTTCAAAATTTCTCGGACGCTTTTTTCTATTCTTACAAACAATTACCTTATCAAGAGTGTGCATAGAGCCAATATAATTAACGGCACTCCTTACACTACCGTTAGTGTTATACGCCCACCAAGCCAAATCTCTTAACTGTTTGTTGTAATACTGGGGATTTTTAGAAAATGTTCTAATATCCTTTATCGTATATGGGGAGGCATCAAGAAAATCCCCTAAGACAGAATAGATATAAGGTAATGTAGTATTATAGGCATAAGCATTTGTTTCTACATTATGGTTAGCACGATTATTCGTGTTTGCCTTACGTTTAGGTGCAGATGATCTACCACGCTTTTTGGTAGTAGAAGCTGCCACTTCATTCTGTTCTGGCATCTATCTACCTCCTAATTTTTTAATTGATAAAAGTTGAAAATCCGTATTCGTCTTCAATATTACGCATGTCTCTTTCAAGCTCATTTGCAATATAGTTGGCATAGGAGATAGAAGAGTATCTATCCTTTCTCATACCAGCCACTTCAACGACTTTAATTTTTCCGTCAGTAGCAGTGTAGTCCAAGTTAATCATTTCTTTAATCATGGCAGTTGTCTGATAAAATGGTTCTTGGAACATTACTTGATCTTCAACTAATAAATTCTGGAAAGCCTTACTACGATTCAAAATATCATTAGAATCTATTTCATTGATAAGAAGTCGTAACTTTCCACGTTTGATACAGTCTCTAAGATATACTGCAGCATCAGAGTTGAATTTAGCAGTAGCCTTAATACTGTAGATGACTTTCTCTGCTTCAGGATCTTTACATCTTTCAGCCATTTTGTCATCATTGATACACGACCATGCCGGATATACAGTATTTCTTTCATCGTCAACCTGTTCAATAACAAGGTTATCGAATACACCAATACCGACACCATTTGTATCTACGATTATGTAATCACAATCGAAATCCTCAAATAACCGCCTTGCTTTTAAAGCCTGGTCAAATGTATGACCACCATCTAATGTAGTAATATACAGAACATTTCTAATATATTGATTGCTTGAAGTTGGAAGCAATTGCATCAGTGTAAAACAAGTAGCGTCATTTTTAGAACCGCCTTGTGTCGCAATATCCATTGATAAAAGACGTATCTCACCATTTCTTTTTGGTTCATACTTATACTTACTGTCATTCAACAGTGCATAATAAGGCTTCGGATATAATGCTCTCTGAATCTTACGAATCTTATCTACAGTTTCAAAGTTATAGAAAGCCTTTTCAGAACTACCAAAGAAAAGAGAATCCATCTCCATTGACCATGCAATGCTATCAAAGTCATCTTCCTGCATTTCTTCACGAATCTGTTCTTCTGGGTAATATCCTTCATAAACAGGTAATTGATACGGGAATCCAACGACCATGTAGCTTTCGCCTTTAATCATGGATTTAAAAAATGCCTTGAACTTTGCCCAAGACCAATGATACTTGTAGTATGCACTACTCAAATAAATCTCTTTATTAGGTTCTTTTGGATATTTAGCCTTATTTTCTTCAACCTTATCGCTGTATTCTTCTTTATTATAGAAGTTAGGTCTACGTTGTCCGGCTTTGAATTTTCTCAGTACCTTATCAACGACACCTTTATCAATAAGTCTAAACTCGTCCATTATAATGATGTTTGCTCTGGCAGAACGGGCAGAGTCCCTTGCCGTTACAACTTTTATAACAGAACCATTCTTCCAATATATAAATCCCTCTGAGGGAGAAGTATTTGTTTTGAGTATCTCATTCCTTAGATTAGGAGATTGTGGCATAAATTCCTCTACAATCTTCAAGAGGACGTTAATTGACTGACCACGTTGACCGGCAGCAATACATACCTTGACACCAGGATATAGTGTACAATAGGCACATAGGAAAGCAGCAACGATCATGGACTTACCCATACCACGACTCGCAATAGTCATAAAATTATTGAATCTGAACATAAATGTGATTAGCACTTGTTGGAATGGGCGAATCCACTCCATACCGTAATAATCAATAAGGAATCGTACAGGGTTTGCACGATAGTAGCCTATCCATATATTCAGACCACACATTATTTTGTCGTATTTAGAGTCCGATAAACTACCTTTATTCTTTCGTTCCATCAGCGTCACCGCCGTTTACAATGAAATCAAAGATATCTTCATCATCAGCTTCTTCTAATTCAGGAATCTCAACTCTGTATTTAGCCATTTCTTCTTCATAAAGAGCTGAGTATTTATTTTTTAATTTCAACATCTTGCATAAATGCCCTAAGAAATAGATAGTGATATATTTTACAATACCGTCTACATCTTCCCATTCTGGTCGGCACTTATCTATCGGACGTTCATCCTCAAACATTTTAATCATTACACCAATTGGTTTTTCAGATGCTTTATCATTTTCATCTTCTTGCTTCGGCTGTAAGTTTGCGGATCTCATAGTCTCTTGATATGTTTTCATCAGCTTTGTGTAAAGCTCAACATTATTATCCTTCAATGCAAGGTTCATCTGTAACTTAATAATGCACAGTTCCCTTACAAGGGTTTCTCTTGTCTTGCCATCAATAACAACCCTAGATTTCCAATCGTCAAACATATCATTCAAAATACCATACTGCTCCGGCTCAAAACCAAATCCCCAAACACCAACAGCTTTTTTCAACTGAGTAGCATCCAATCCACTATATTCAGCAACGTCATCGGCTGAATTGATAGAGTTTGATTTTTGCTCAATCAAAGTATCGCTATATGTTTTCCCAGTATGAGGTTTAATCTGTATCTTGCTGATGTATACAGAAATACGACTACGATCCTCACTGATTTTTCTTGATGCAGCAAGGGCACTTTCATTAAAGTACAAATCAAACAACTGGCATATTCTTTCAATAGCACGTTCTTCATTACCATTGAAAAAATTAGTGTAATGTATAAACAATTCATCAACACAATTTTTACATGTGTTCATATATCCATCTGTACCGGCATAAATCGGTGACTTAGATGGAGAGAAATTGCCTTTTCTTTTTTTATAGTGCTTACCACAAGTCTGACAAACGTAATCATCTGGTTCTTCTTTGGCAGAGATTTTTTCAAGCGTAACATCGCTATTTACTGAAACGTCAGAAGCGAGTGATTTTTCCACTTGCTGTTTTTTTGTAACACCCATTTGTCAAACCTTCTTTCTTTATGCAATTTTTCCACTATAGAATAGTGGAAGTAGGAGATGTGGGACTCGAACCCACACGCCAATAACGGCACTGCGCCCTTAACGCAGCGTGTCTACCAATTCCACCAATCTCCCATATAAAAAAGCATGGGAAGTTTCCAACCCATGCTATAAAAGATTACAACGAAATTTTCATTCCTTTATTTGAACATAAGACTCTGAAAGTCTTATTATTTTTAGAAATTTCTTTTCTTAAACTTTCAGATAATGACTTTTTGCTTTCTTCGCTACCATGAACCAAGATAAGTTTGTTTGTATTCAAAGAACTACCGAACTTAATCAAGTCATCTCTATTGGCATGGCTACTGAAAGTAGAGAGCGATATACAGTCAGCCCTATTTACAACCGGCACTTTATTGATTGTCAGTTTCTTGTAGTCTTTATAGTTCTTGATTCGATAGGAGAGATATGAAGGATTATCGCCAACATATCCAGAGAATACAACCATACTGTTTGGATCGGGCAAGAACTTTTGTAAATAGTTTACAATCCTACCATTTGTACAAAATCCAGAGGATGACAATACAATCTTCGGAGTAGTATCATTCTGGCACATTTTGGATTCTTCTTTCTCAGATAAAAAAACAACATTTTTCCAATTTCGCACTTTCATCCATAATTCCAGGTCTTCGCCTTTAAGTATGGTTTCATATAAGTCAGAAATTTCACAGCTAAGTTTTGAATCAACAACTACATCAGCTTTAAATGAATCGTCACAACCAAAAATCAAATAGAGAACAGTAAGTAATTCTTGTGTCCGACTAAAACTGAAACATGGCAGCAGAAGAGTACCTTTTCGCTCCAATACAGTATTGACAGCTACTCTCAAATGCTCAACGTCAAAATCCCTGGTTTTCTTATTTACTTTTTCTCTACTTCCATATGTACTTTCCATAATGGCAACATCATTGAACATTGCCGGAATTTCAGTATTTCTTACATAATGATTTTTCGTATTCAAAGCACCAAGATCAGATGTATACAGAATTTTCTTTGTCTTCAATCCATCTGACAAAATCAATTGTAATTGAGCAGCACCTACACAATGAGAGTTTGGAATCCACTGAAAACTAACTACATCGTCAAGTTGGAAAACAACACCATATTCACTATAAGGTTTAATTAACTGCAATGTTTTAGAAACATCATCTTCACTATAAATAGGAGAGTAATTTCTGCTGTAGCGTTTTGAAAGAATTCTTGCTTCATCAGCTACAATAAAAGCACAATTAAAAAGCAGCGATTTCATAACCGCTGCAGTGTTAGGTGTAGTTATAATTTTTCCATTGAATCCCTGGGCAACCAATCGAGGAATTAAGCCACAATGATCCACATGTGGATGTGCCACAAACAAGTAATCAATCTCACTTGGTTTGAATCCAAATTTCTTTGAATTGATTTTATAGGAATCAAGATAACTATTGCTTTTGGATTGATATAATCCGCATTCCAGTAATATCTTTTTGCCTCCAAATTGTACAAGGTACTGAGAGCCGGTGACATCTGTTGATGATTCACCTAAGAAATAAATTCCATCATTATTTTGTTTGTGTTTAGACATATAATTCCACCTTTATTATTATTTGTTTATAGTAGTAGATACGAGACTCGAACTCGTAAGGTTTCCCGGCAGTGTTTGAGACTGCTGCGTTTACCTGTTTCGCCAATCTACCACAATATATAAACAAAGCTACTTGATAAGTGTCAGATAGCTTCGGAATAATTTATGATTTACACTATTTGATAGTGGTAATTTTTAATGTGGATGATGGGACTTGAACCCATACACCATTAAGATAGCAGAGCTTAAATCTGCTGCGTCTGCCAATTACGCCACATCCACATGATATATTGTAGAATTATAGTCTAATTGAAAATGTAATGTTCCATATAATATAATCATTGCATCACACTCTCAATAAGCTGGCAAAGGGACTCGAACCCTTAACCTACTGATTACAGGTCAGTTGCGCTACCAATTGCGCCATACCAGCAGATGTGTTCAATGAGGTTTACCTAGTGCGCCCTCTGACAGACAATGAACTGTGCCATCCCCACGTGTATAAATAGTTATAGATTATCCTGGTGACTATTTCGGATACATACATGGTTTCAACCTTAACACCAGTTTCGATAAAACATCTACCCATCTATTATTGATATCTGATAATAAATAGACATAGCGTAATATCTAGCGCACTAAAAACCTTCATCCATCGCTTTAAACTTTGTGCGTTTCAATTGTATTTTGCTTTGTTACAATTCAAGTTTATTGTTATTTATCTTCAAAGCTAAGACTTTCACATCCACGGTAAACTGGGGTAGCTGGATTCGAACCAGCGAATACAGGAGTCAAAGTCCTGTGCCTTACCGCTTGGCGATACCCCATTATAAACTGCCCCGGTGGGGATCGAACCCACAACATACAGATTAACAGTCTGCCGTTCTACCATTGGACTACAGGGCATTAAAAACTGATAATGACTATGCCAAAATCAGATTTCCTATCTACACATGGTAGATGGATAAAAGACAAGTCGCTAAGATCGAAGAAAATCTGATGATAGACAATACACTGAAGATTGTCTGGTCAGATTTTTATGTAAATATTTGCATTACTTACCCAATTTTTCGTTATAATTTGCTGTATGCGACTTTCACTAGGCTCTAAATGTAAACTATTTCATTCATCAAAAATACTTAGTGTTTGAGGGGAAAATATAAAATATTCTTTAATATGTTTTGTTAGTTGTTCATATTTGCTGTGTGAGCCTATACTAGACACTTTGACAGAGGATATCATTATCTTCTGTTGATTTACAATAGGATATTAAGGGGAGGAATAATATCCTATGCTTTTTCATATAATTTTCATTTGCTTGTAAAAATAATTTGAAAGAATTAAATCAAAAATTTTGCTGTATGTGTCTAAATTGGAATAATAAGAATCGAACTTATGTGACCTCCGTATCAGAGAGGCATTCTACCATTGAATTATATTCCAGTATAATATGAGCGGTAAGGGTGGGCTACGACCCCACGGTACATGACTTAACATGTACGCTAGATTAGCAATCTAGTGCATTAAACCAACTCTGCCACCTTACCATGATGGGTGTAGTGAGGCTTGAACTCACGACTTACCGGTTAAAAGCCGGTTACTCTACCAACTGAGTTACACCCAGATTAAATAATGTACCTATAATATTACATGCCAACCAATCGCCAAATTGATTATAACTGTAAAACGAAGAGGGTGGGATTTGAACCCACGAACCGCCATCACTGACGGTTGCCAGTTTTCAAGACTGGTGCAATAATCCAGACTCTGCCACCTCTCCAAAAATAAACACCCATACTTGGAATCGAACCAAGATCATAGCTTTAGAAGAACCATGTTCTCTCCATTGAACTATACGGGCAAAACAGACATAATAGGAATCGAACCTATATCGCACGATTCGTAGTCGTGAACTCTATCCATTAAGCTATATGTCCATGATTATGTTTTCTTCACCATTTCATGTATACCTCATATGCCTTTTTATAAGGGCTTTATTTGATTGAGTGGGAAGTGGTGGAGTCGAACCCACTAGATCCCGAAGGCAGCAGATTTACAGTCTGCCCGATCTCCGTAGTCGTTTACACACCCAAATATAAAATTGCATAAATGCAAAAAGCATCTGACCGGGAATGATCCGGCATCGCCTGGGTGGAAGCCAGGTATGTTATCCAATTACACCACAAATGCAGAACAGACGCAGTAGGACTCGAACCCACATCTTACAGTTTTGGAGACTGTTGTTTTACCATTAAACTACACATCTACAGTTAGTTTTTACTCGGCTTACACTATAACCCAACAAGCATATCACGTTAATATAACTTGCTACATTTATTTCTCGTTGTAAATGCTAAAAAACGTTTCTGGTTGACTGCAGATTCACCAGTAATAGGGTGTATGGGAATCGAACCCATCTCGTAGCCGTGAAAGGGCTATAACTTAAACCGCTTGTCCAACACCCCATAACGGTCTAGGTGGGAATCGAACCCACGACTTCGGAGAGACAATCCGATGTTATTACCACTTAACTACAAGACCAAAATCAAGGCACAATCCACTTAAAATATTCATCCATTTGAAAGTATAAGTAATTTGCTGTACGTGCCTTACGAAACTAAGCTCATTTCGGTAGTATTTTTAACAGAAATATCCCAAATAAATTGCTGTATGAGCTTAAAGAGAGTACAGTTGGATTTGAACCAACGAATACTGATTTTGCAGACCAGTGCATTGCCAGACTTTGCTATGTACTCTTACATAAACGATAGAACTATTACGCAATGAATAGCCCCACCGCTTATTAACAAAAACATATAGGACAAAACATAAAACAAGATAAATTGCGGATGGGGGATTTGAACCCTCGACCTCTTGCTTATGAGGCAAGCGAGCTGACCACTGCTCTAATCCGCATTATGCATTTATTATAGTTTGATTAAAAGTAAGAGATAAATAGAAGTTTATGGATGGTAAACCTCTATTTATTTCATTTACTTTATTTCCTGTTCCTTATGTATGTATTATAGCATATATTCAGAAAATGTCAATACATTTCTACATTTATTTTTGCTTGTTAAAAATAAAAGTTCCCAAAACAGTAGAAGATAAGTCATCAACAGACATATCTTTTACAAGCTGCGAACTTACTGTATCTTGAACAATTGCAAATTTTGCTTCGTTACGATACATATTCTCCCCATTATAAGCTGGTTGAATGTAAAGCTCATTTTCTTCTGTAAGAGATAAGACATACAGATCCTTGCAAACAGGATCAATATCTGAAAGAATTATATCAATAGAAGCAATAGTAATATCGCTATACTCTGTAATAGCATATTTCAATGCATCTATAATAAAACTTGACTCCCCATATAATTTAACCGATTCGTATTCTTCGTGTGGAATTTTTGAATGAATCTCCAAACAATCAAAAATTTCCTTCATGCTGCTAAATGTTCTACATTGTATTTTGTAACTCATTATTAAGGTTAATTGAGAACAAATGTATGCTCATCAACTTTTCCTTTTCCAGTTTCAAATATAACAAAAGATGCTGTGGCATCGGCAGTCTTCCTTATTGACATTGAATAATCATCTGATCCAATAATTGATCCAACACCAATTACCCCTCTACGGACTCCACAGTTTACAAACTCTGAATGGTGTTTATGACCAGCCACAAGATAATCTATCTTGGTATCATAAATATCAGAGTAATCTTTAATAGCAGCAGTTAAACTACGGACTTCCCCATGAATTCCTATAACATTATATCCAGCAATATCAGTAAAAATAAAGCCGGATTTATTTGTTATGTAACGGAAGTTGGGATTGTCCTCATTTATAATACGAATAATACTTCCAGTAACCATTTCAATGTTATCATGTGAATGTTCACCTTTTTTACCATCCAGTAAGCGAAGTTCACCATGATTTCCATTTGTTTGATAGTATTCTATGTCAAATTCATCGGACAATCTTCTCAGCCATTTACCCATATACTCCCCGTATATAACGGCACTTTCCGGCACACCATACCGTAATGTCCATAATTGTGAATTGCGCAAGAATCCATCTAATGAATCCCCTAAATTAAATACTTTGAATCCTTTGAGTTTCTCTTTGTGTGCATAGTCCACCACTTCATTGTAGAGGACTTCCATACGCATAAAAAATATCTCAGGACTATAAGCATTTACAATTTCATCATTCAGACCATACACTTTGAAATCTTTTCCAAAATGACAGTCTGCTATATTCAAAAGACCATAACGAGATGAAAGCATACCACCGATTTTTTGCGGAGGATCTACTTTATTCAGCGTTTCGTGAATAGCAGTAATGACTTTTTCCTCAAATAAATCATCCCTGGCATCTTCACGTAACCATCTGTTATACTCCAACTTTTCAGTATGAAGTTTCGCACGCTCTTTGATAAGCTCTCTCTTTTTCAATTCAAGCTCTTTCAAATAACTTTCAGTATCATCACGGCTTTGATTTTCCATTTTCTCTTTGAAATACTGCATAACTTTATAACCAGAAAATTCAGTTACATTTGCAGCTTTTCGTAAGCTATCCCTATGGCAGTCTAAATGTAAAAGCGTGACAATATCTTCCCAGTCCAAATCGTCCGGCTTTTCTTCGACCTTTATAGAGATGAGTCTAAGACCATATTCGTAATCAGTCTCATTTTCCAACTTTTTGTACTTCGGATTGATACCAACCACCCCTTTTTATTTTTTGACTGTTACCATAAAAGCAAGGTTTTATGTACGTTCCTACATACTCCCTTATTCATAATAGGGTGCAAAAATAAAAATCCTCTGTAAAAAGCAAAGACAGCTAATTACAGAGGAAAAAGATAACTAAATTGATTCCGTGACATTATTTATATTGGCTTTATTACGCATTCGTTGTTTCCGTTTTCGTTCAGCAGCCAATTTTTTTGATTGAATTTTTTGACATTGTTCACATCTACAAGACTTACGACTTTTTGCGCCAACTTTAAATTTTATGCCACAATCAATACAAATAAGTTCTTGTATATTTTTTTTATGATAACCACGATGCTTATAACAATATGCAGAATCTTTTGTTTTACTCTGCTTGAATAATCTGCCACAAAATTTACATGTACCAATTTTTCCACCATTCAATCTATCATAATGCAAATTCAAATGGTCATAATCGGTAATGTAATCCAGAACATCATCTGGATTCTCTGCAGTGTCAACGAATTTTACAAACCACGATCTGTATTTATTATTCGTGATATCAAACACACCCTCACGATACAAACAACCAAGAGAAAAATTCTTCTCTTCCGCATTTTTAAATCTACATCCACCGGCTTTATAAATATCCCGTTTAGGCATATGACAATAAAAAAGTGTATCTTCTGTGATAGTGGCAGAATTCTCAATGGAAATACTATGCAGCCTGTGATATTTTGCATCAACAAGCATTACAAATAACATTCGGCGGTAATTGTCATTCTCAATTGTGCAAATTTTCTCCCACTCCTTTTTGGTGATAGGAGTAGGGAGTGGCAATTTTAACTTATACAGTCGTGAGCTGGCAACTGCATTGTCGATATCCTGAAATTTCACAATGTAATTGAAATCAATGTAATACCTATTGCAAAATGCTTTTAGTTCTTTTTCTATTTGGCTGTCTAATTGTTCCATATCTTCAACAGTGACATTATTGTAGTCCTTCCCGGATTCTGTAATCGCCTTGTATCTCAAATATTTTGCATACAAGAGCAAATCGGATCTTTTGTATTCGTCAACAGCAGTAGTGGAAGCCTCCATTTCCTGCGCAACGGACAATTCATCGAAATAAATCATACATTTACCTCCACAACGCTATATTTTTTACCGAGATATGATATTGTACCGTTTTTTTCATCCAAAACTGGCATTTTTGGTGTGACAGTAGAGTTCTTTTTCAAGTTTTCTACAATTTGGTTGCCAAAAATACTCCAACAGAAGTCTTTTGTACGGCTAGGATGCAGCTCATAGCATACATAGATTGCCAAATCACAAGCATATTGCACATCACCGATAAACTTATCTGTAATTCTGTCTCTGATGGCAAGCGGATATTTGATAAATTCCGATGTCTGAGAGACACTGTGAGTATAATCACTCTTGCGTTTTACTCTTAAACTGTCTTTTTGTGATTTGTAGTCCAGGTATTGAGCGTTCATGTACTCAATATCTTCTTCAGCAAAGTTCAAATTAGTGCCAGAATACATTGATTTAACCAAATGTTCCGGCGTTTTCATATGTCTTTTTCTTTTTATTTCACTTAAATGCTTCTCCATATAGTGACAAATCTTATTCATCCTGCCATTATAATCAATCAGTGGCGAATAAGGGTAAAATTTATCAATTAGATAATCCCTCTCAGCGTCAGTAAGATCTTCCGGCGCAGAATCCAGAATGTCATAAATTGATTTTTGGAACAACATCATGCACACATCGTTCTCTTTATCCAGGTATTTAAGATACTTAGAGTTCTCAGAGCTGTAAAGATAACGGAAGAAGTAAGGTTTCTTGTCTGCAACTATTGAATTGTAAAACTCAAAGTCAATATCTTCCACATCGTCTGGCTTTTTAGAAATCTTCCTTGTCCAATGTTTAGGCATTGGCTCAATTTTTATTCCCTTCGCCTTATCAATCGAATCTCCCTGAGACTTTCTGATAAGTTTGAGGCGTTCCAAAATCTCATCTTGCTCACGCTTGAATGTAATATCACCCTCATAGCGTGCTAAAATCTCATAGAATGCAGTTGAAATATTCGTAATACGACCAATTGTACTATCGAATGATTGAATGTCTGCTTTGTACAGTTCATCTTCTGAAATGTACTCTTTATCTACAGTAGATTTTGAGTATGTAATTGGAAGATTGTCGTAACGGCAGCGTAAGAACACTGGATTATCAGTAGTGGCTACAATATCTCCGTCAAAATCGGAGTCTGCATGAATTATGCAGTCACAACCCCAAACATTATAAACAATGCCACTTGTCAGATATTTGAACCATTTTTCTGTTAATTCATTGTTCTTCAAGTTAAGTTTATTCACTTCTGAACGCCATGTAAGCGGTGATCTCATAGCAACAACATCAGTTTTTCCACGTTTGTTCCAAAAGTAAGAGTAATGCTCAAATTCTTTTAATGCACCGGTAACTGTATGACCAAATGCGTGCTGCATAAATGCATACATATCTGGAATCATTACACTAAAATTACCGTCCAGAATAAGTTTTCCTAAATAAGTTTCTCTGATTTTTTTATTTATGCTCATTATGATATTTGATTTTATATATTCTTCGCTAATCATTTCTGGATTAACAATCAGTGCTTTCGCAACATTGTCACTTGTCAAGTCAAAAATGTTGTTAAAATCAATATCATCTTTATCACATAGTTTTCCAAGCAAAAATAATATCGCCTGGTTTGGATCGTCAATCGAAATACCATTCAGCCACTTTACAGTAGGATCACATAACTCAGCTACGTCATCATCATTTGTGAGATCAATAGCCTGACAGAATTGATAATTGGAACGAAAACAATTATCGTCTGTTTTAGGAGTAACTTTTGTAACTCCCCACAAGAAACCATTTTCTTCACATAATCTATCATATTCTTGAATTGAATCATAAGCATTCCATAATTTAAACTGTGACTTTGTAAGGATCATATCTGTTTTAGTTATATCTACCAGATTCCCATACAGATCTTTCATTTCTGTAATCCCACATTCTGCAGCATACTGTTTGAAATCAACAACGAACACCATACCTTTTACATATGCGCATCTTACACAGAATGCAGATGGGATATAATCTAATTCCAGTTCATCAGCTACACGCTTTGCGAATTCCACAGAAACAGCACCACATCCATCGAATAAATTAAACGGCAGAGTTTTTATCTCTTCAGAAACTCGCTCATTATTTGCAATAGCGTCTTTTTCTTCTTTTGGAATCTTTGAAATCCAATCAACTTTCTTTTCCATTTCGATTTCGCAGTCATCAATAAGATAAACATTCGGGTGTGGAATTGTGTAGGTTGCAGAAGATGAGAGAGCAAAGTAAGCATTGTATTTGTTTTTCGTTATTTTGACGCTTTTTGCCCCACAACGTAATCTTTTCTTTAACTCTGCATCAAAATCTTCACGAATTAAGATTACAGTATTTACTCTCGCTTGTCCGGCACTACACATGAGGCGAACATACTTAAATCCATTTATATATAATCCATCACGAATGATTTTTCTGTAATGAGAAATATCATCAATGACAACAGAAACATATTCTGGAATGAATAGCATTTCATCAATCTTACCGTTGATTATTGAGATTTGCCGTTTCGCATAATCATTAAATTGCTTTTTTAAATTTTTCTTTTGGGCGTATAGGTCACTTAATATAGCTGGATCATACCGCATTATATTAGGGTTACGCTCATACCGTATATTTCTAATAGTTCTCAATGCCTGGTTATCTGCCAGAGCAATCAATTCACCATTTTGCCGAATATCACGAATATGATATCCCGAATTACCAAGAATCCTCTTTAAGTGATATCCAAACTTATCTAATCTAGTGGAAGAGAATTTCATGATATAAAATTGTTGTAATTTTTTCATTTGTCCTCCCTGTCCAGTCTATCTTTTATCAGTCTTGCTTTCCATTTCTCCAATTCATATACAGATTTCACATCTGGAATATCGGATATGGTAGCAGTAATGCCAAAATCCTTCAGAACAGATATCGCTATCTTCAAATCTTTTTCGGTTGGTTTGGCTTTCACTTGATTTTCAATTCTACGAATTTTATCCCTTTCATAATCAAGGTTGTCGTAGAGTGTCTTGTCATATACTTTGTCCTGATTCATTTTCTTATTTCTCCTTGCTCACATAAAAAATCCCATTACTCTTTACAACATTCACATCTGGAACAAACTTAACAATTTCCGTAAGCTGCTCAATTGTAAATACATATCCTTTTGCACCGTTATACACTTCACGTAACGCATCATTCACAACATCCCGAAATCCAAGAGCATATTTTCTGGACTTCTTGAGATATTTCTGATTGGCAGGATATGGTGTTGTACTTCGTTTGAGTTTTGGCAAGGTGATATCATAAAAATATTCTTGACTACTTCTGGTATGTGGATCTGAATGATATTCTTCAATCGTGTTGGCATTTGCCCCAGATACACATGTGTTATAACAATTCTTCGGTAGCCAAAAATAATTTAAAACATCTGAATTTGCACTAACCATATTGTTGCGTTCTCCATTTATTATTGTTTGATTATAGAAAACGAAAATAATTGGATCAATCCTTTTCTCCACAAAATCCAACTATATTCGTTCCTACACTGATTATACCACTAATTCAAATATTGTCAACATTTATTATAGTTTAATTATAAAAACCAACCAACAAAGAAAAACTTAAATCGTGGCGTTATTTATATTTATATATATTATATATATTTATATTATTATATTATATATAAATAATAAAGAGATATATAAATATTTATATAATTGGCTATACGTTAGTATAGACAATTATGGGACATATTTTGTTTTCAATTTTCGCCACAACATAACGGAGATTCGGTCTTCAGATTGCATTTTTTGTAAGTTCGGTAAAGCATCGAGGTCGAAAAGAGCTGGAACGCCGATAAATAGCTTATTTTGGCATAATTTTCTTTTTGGTTGGTTCTTGAATTTATGGGGCAAAAATGATAGGTAAAAGACATATTTTTAATCAGTTCGGAAGAAGCCTTGATTTATGGGGATTTTAAAGGATTACATCACTATTATAGGTTTAAAATTGGGTATTTTTATAATAGTGAAAAAGTCGGAAATCAGCAAAGGGAGCTAAAGTTGTCGAGGTCGGTTACGAGTTCGGAGAGGGTAAAAGAGGGGGTAGACTGAGATAGACCTCGAAGCGGATTGAAAACGCCGGGAATCGCTGCAAAAATGTAAATATACCCCCCTGGTACGTTTTAAAATAAAAAAATCGCTTGTAAACGGCATTATTAGCGGTTTTCAGTGTACCCCGTTGAATATTACTTTTTGAGGTTAAGTAATATTCAGGCAGATCAGCACACAAAAGCCGGATTTTATCGCCAGAAATCGCCCCGGAAAATTGCCAGTAAAACCCGGAAAATCGGAAGCCGGAAGAATTGCGGAGTTCGGAAGCAAAAGAAAAATTTTAGAAAAAGACTTAACTAATAAAATTTATATACATTCCTGCTCTTTTCTGCTGCTTTTTTTCTTGAATATCACGAAAAACAAATTCAGGTATAAAAATATTATGATCTGTATTTTGATTGATGGAGTGGGAGCGAACTTAGAATATAAAATACAGAGTTATATATTTATCTTGGATAGATTGAATAAATATTATATACATACACTTTATGATTTAACTATTTTATATTCTTTATATCTTTAATGTTATAGTTATATTATTATATTATATATATTATATATC